>Ga0256323_1000118_pt1 | contig 9043 bp, 9 predicted proteins | sample LawtaT_18_FD_189959 | JGI IMG/M metagenome (GOLD analysis project Ga0256323, IMG submission 189959) | Metatranscriptome of freshwater microbial communities from St. Lawrence River, New York, United States - Law_Miss_RepC_8d (Metagenome... | ecosystem: Environmental > Aquatic > Freshwater > River ... | reverse complement strand
CGCAGGAGGTGCTGCCGCTGGACGAGGCGGTGGCCCGGCTGGCGGCCGAGGCGATGGCGCCGGACCTGGTGCGCGGTGCCGCATAACAGGCCCTGGCCTTGAAAACAGGTGCTGGCGGCAAGAACATGCTATGTTGCTGCCGTCGGCACCTCGATCGCCGCCCCGATAAGACGTCAACTGCCACAGGAGAGAACCATAGCCAGAGGCCCCATGCCCGCCGCGCCCAGCCGCGACGGCCCCCGCGTGAACGAGGACATTCGCGTTCCCCAGGTGCGACTGATCGACCAGGACGGCGAGATGCTCGGCGTGATGAGTGCGCGCGACGCGATCCAGCGCGCCTATTCCGTTGGGCTCGACCTGCTTGAGATCAGCCCGAATGCCGATCCGCCAGTGTGCAAGATCCTCGACTTCGGCAAGTTCAAGTACGAGCAGCAGAAGAAGAAGAACGAGGCGAAGAAGCGGCAGAAGGTGATCGAGATCAAGGAGGTCAAGGTCCGGCCGAACATCGATGAGAACGACTACCAGGTGAAGCTGCGCGCCATGAAGTCGTTCATCGAGGAAGGCGACAAGGTGAAGGTCACCCTGCGCTTCCGCGGCCGCGAAATGGCGCACCAGGATATCGGCGTGAGGGTGCTGGAACGCATCCGCGGCGACCTCGACGGCACCACCAAGGTGGAACAGATGCCGAAGATGGAAAACCGCCAGATGGTGATGGTGCTGACGCCGCGTTGAGGCGTCGCCCAGCCAGGAACACAGCGGCCGGGGAGCGATCCCCGGCCGCTTTCGTTTGTCCTACAGCCGGGTGCCGGCGAAGCGCGAGCTGTTGGAGCCCGGGATCTCGAACAGATGCGGCCCCAACTCGTCCAGCGTGTTCACGCCGATATTGGCCATCGCCGTCAGGGTCTCGTTGCGCATGATGGTGAGCGCCTTGCTGGCGCCCGCCTCGCCGGCCACGGCCACGCCCCAGAGCGTGTTGCGGCCGCACAGCACGGCCTTGGCGCCCAGGGACAGGGCCTTCACGATATCGGTGCCGCGGCGGATGCCGCTGTCGAACAGCACGGTGGTCTTGTGGCCGACCTCGGCGACGATGCTGGGCAGCACGTCGATCGTGGCGACGGCGATATCGAGGTTACGGCCGCCGTGGTTGGAGACCACGATGCCGTCTGCGCCGCGTTCCACGGCGATGCGGGCATCCTCCGGGTGCATGATGCCCTTGACGATCAGCGGGCCGGGCCAACGGTCGCGCAGGCGGTTCACGTCGTCCCAGGAGAGGTCTTCGGTGTGCTTCACGCGGTCGCCCAGCGGGCTTTGCGTGATCGGGGTGCGGAACTCCTCCGGGTAATTCTCGAAGCGCGGGAAGCCGCCGTTCTTCACCATGTAGCGGCCGATGGTGCCGAACAGCCAATGCGGCGCCAGGGTCATGTCGATCATGGAGCGCAGCGTGGGCTTGTAGGGGAAGGAGAAGCCGTTGGCCTTGTTGTAGGTGCGGTTGGGGGAAACCGGCGTGTCCATGGTGAGGAACAGCGCCTCGAACCCGTTGTTCTTGGCACGATCCACCAGCTGCATCGAAAGCTCGCGGTCCTTCCACAAATAGAGCTGCATGAAGTTGCGGCCGTTCGGCACCTCGCGGGCGATCTTCTCCACCGAGGTCTGGGCGCCGGTGGCGAGCGTGTAGGGAATGCCGGCCTTGGCCGCGGCCTTGGCCAGCGCCAGCTCGCCCTCATAGGCCACGAGGCCGGCGGTGCCGGTGGGGGCGATGATGTAGGGCATGGTGATCGGCTTGCCGAACAGCTCGGTGGCGATATTCCGCTTGCTGACGTGTTCGGGGAAGCGCGGCACCACCTTCAGGCGGTCGAGGGCCGCGCGGTTCTCGTCCAGCAGCTTGTCGTCCTCGCTGCCCCGGTCGACGTATTCGAAGATGCCGCGCGGCAGCAGCCGGCGGGCGGCATCGCGAAGCTGGTAGATATCGTCGCAGTTATCGAGAATGCTCACGGCGTTTCCTGCTGTCGCGTTGGTTGCCGCAATGCTGCACCCGATTGCCGCACCACGGCAACAGGGGGGACGGGCCACCCGCCATTGCCCTTGCGGCCGCCCGCGACTTTCGTTGAGACTGCCCGACAGGGAACGGCCCCAACGAACCAAGGTGGAGACAGACCATGCGATTCGGCCTCATCTATGAGTTGCAGCTGCCCCGCCCGTGGGATGCCAATTCCGAGCACCAACTGGTGCAGCAGGCGCTGGCGGAGGTGGAGGTGGCCGACCGGCTGGGCCTCGATTACGTCTGGGCCAACGAGCACCATTTCCTGGAGGAGTATTCGCACAACTCCGCCCCCGAGGTGTTCCTGGCCGCCGCCGCGGCGCGCACCAAGCAGATCCATATCGGCCATGCCGTGGTGCTCTCCCCGCCCGGCTACAACGCGCCAGCGCGCGTGGCCGAGCGCATGTCGATGCTCGATCTCGTCTCCTCCGGCCGGGCGGAATGGGGCACGGGCTCCTCCGCGTCGCGCGCGGAGCTGGAGGGGTTCGGCGTCGATCCCGCGCAGAAGAAGCTGATGTGGGCGGAGGCGACCGAGCAGACCGCCAACATGATGGCGATGGCGCCCTATCCCGGGTTCAAGGGCGACTACTTCTCCATGCCCGCGCGCAACGTGATCCCCAAGCCGCTGCAGAAGCCGCATCCGCCGATCTGGCTGGCCTGCTCCAACCGCGAGACGATCCATGTGGCCGCGCGCAATGGCGTGGGCGCGCTGGCCTTCGCCTTTGTGGACCCCGCGGATGCGGCGAAATGGGCAGGCGAGTACTACGACATCATCAAATCTGATGAATGCGTGCCGATCGGCCATTCCGTGAACGCCAACATCGCCATGGCCACCGGCTTCTCTTTGCATCACGACGAGGCCGAGGCCATCAAGCGCGGCGGCGAGGGGTTCCAGTTCTTCGGCTTCGCGCTCGGCCATCATTATGTGTACGGCGAGCACGTTCCGGGCGTGACCAATGTGTGGGAGCGGTTCGAGCGTGGGCGGGACAAGATGCCGGCGGCGGTGGGCAACGGCATCGGCACCCCGGCCCAGCTGATCGAGCGGCTGAAGCAGTACCAGGATTCCGGCGTGGACCAGGTGATCTTCGTGCAGCAGGCCGGGCGCAACACGCATGCGGACATCGTGGCTTCACTGGAACTGTTCGCCGCCGAGGTGATGCCGGCGCTGAAGGCCGACCAGGCGGCGCGCGATGCCCGCAAGCAGGCCGAGCTGGCGCCCTATATCGAGGCGGCGCTGAAGCGGAAGAAGTGGATGCAGCCGCTGGCGCCGGAGGCGATTCCCTCCATTCCCGCCTATGGTCGCTCGGTGGTGGCCAGCGATGGCACCCCCAAGGCGCTGGCCGCACGGCGCGGCGGCGGGATCAACATTCCCAGCGAGGATCCCTCAGAGCGGTCGAACGCGGCCGAATAAGCTACGCGGCCGGCGCAATCCCGCCGGCCGCCTTCAAGGTTGACAGCCCGGTGCCTCCCTGCGCATAGCACCGGCATCCACACCGCCGCTCCGCGAAGGTTCGCGCAGCGGCGCGTATTTCGTTGAGAGGAGCTTCTGCCTTGTTCGAGGCGCTGACCGGCAAACTGACGGGGGTATTCGACCGGCTACGCACGCGCGGCCGCCTGTCGGAAACCGACGTGCTGGAAGCGCTGCGCGAGGTGCGCCTGGCCCTGCTGGACGCCGACGTGGCGCTGCCGGTGGTGCGGGACTTCATCACCAAGGTGCGCGAGCGCGCCGTCGGCCAGGAGGTGATCGACAGCGTTTCGCCCGGCCAGCAGGTCGTGAAGATCGTCAACGACGTGCTGATCGAAGCCCTCGGCGGCGCCGGGGTGGTGCCGCTGAACCTGAATGCCGCCGCCCCCGTGCCGGTGCTGATGGTCGGCCTGCAGGGCTCCGGCAAGACGACCACCTCCGGCAAGCTGGCGCTGCGGCTGCTGAAGCGCGAGCGCAAGAAGGTGCTGCTGGCCAGCCTGGATACCCAGCGCCCGGCCGCGCAGCTGCAGCTGGAGACACTGGCCAAGCAGGCCGGCGTTGGCAGCCTGCCGATCATTCCCGGCCAGACCCCGCTGCAGATCGCCGCCCGCGCCATGGAGACTGGGCGCCGCGAAGTGTACGACGTGGTGATCCTGGACACCGCCGGCCGCCTGTCGATCGACGAGGCGCTGATGGCGGAGGTGAAGGCCATTCGCGACGCCACCAACCCGGCCGACACGCTGCTGGTGGTGGATGCGATGACGGGCCAGGACGCGGTGAACACCGCCAAGGCCTTCAACGACGCACTGGGCGTGACCGGCATCGTGCTGACCCGCATGGATGGCGATGCCCGCGGCGGCGCGGCGCTTTCGATGCGCAGCATTACCGGTGCGCCGATCAAGTTCTCCGGCTCCGGCGAGAAGCTGGATGCGCTGGAGGAATTCCACCCCGAGCGCGTGGCCGGCCGCATCCTGGGCCAGGGCGACGTGGTTGGCCTGGTGGAGCGTGCGGCGGAGATCGTCGACGAGGAAGAGGCCGAGAAACTCGCCAAGAAGATGGCGAAGGGCACGTTCGACCTGGATGATTTCGCCGCCCAGCTGAAGCAGCTGAACAAGATGGGCAGCATCCAGTCGATCATCGGCATGCTGCCGGGTGCCGGCAAGATCCAGGCGGCGCTGGAGGCCAGCGGCAAGAGCAACCTCGACCAGAAGATGCTGAAGCGCCAGCAGGCGATCATTTCCTCGATGACATCCGGGGAGCGCAAGAACCCCGACATGATCAAGGCCAGCCGCAAGAAGCGCATTGCGACCGGTTCCGGCGTCACGGTGCAGGACGTCAACAAGCTGCTGAAGCAGTTCGACGACATGACCACCATGATGAAGCGCATGAATAAGCTTGGGCAGAAAGGCCTGATGCGGCAGGGGCTCGGTGCCCTGCTGCCGCAAGGCAAGCGCCCGTTCTGAGAACTCAACCGACCAACGAACACCTGACTGGAGACGATTGATGGCCCTTAAGATTCGCCTCGCCCGCGCCGGCGCCAAGAAGCGGCCGTACTACCACATCGTGGTGGCCGACAGCCGTTCGCCGCGCGATGGCCGCTTCATCGAGAAGCTGGGCAGCTACAACCCGATGCTGCCGGCCGAGCATGAGGACCGCGTGCGCCTGATGGGCGAGCGCATCCTGCATTGGGTTCGCCAGGGCGCGCTGCCGACCGAGCGCGTGGCGAAGTTCCTCGGCCATGCCGGGATCGCCGAGATGCCGGTGTACCGCGAGCAGCCCGTGCAGTCCGCGCCGAAGAAGAAGGCGCAGGAGCGCGCGAAGGCCGCCGCCGCCGCCGCCGCGGGCTGAGTCCACGCTGAGCGGAGCAGCCCTTGGCTGAGCAACGCATCCTGATGGGCGTGATCGGGCGGCCGCATGGCGTGCGGGGGCTGGTGCATGTGCACAGCTACACCGCCGACCCCGCGGACCTGCCCGAATACGGCCCGTTCCGCGATGATCGCGGCCGAACGTTCACGCTCGCCTGGGCGAGCGAGGGCGTGGCCCGCGTGATGGAGATCGTGGACGGGCGCGAAGTGAAGCTGACCGACCGCAATGCCGCCCATGCGCTGGTCAATGTCCGTCTGTATGTGGACCGCGACCGCCTGCCGCCCACCGAGGATGAGGATGAGTTCTACCTCACCGACCTCATCGGGCTGCGGGCTGTCACGCCCGAGGGCCGCGACCTCGGCAAGATCGACATGGTGCACGACTATGGCGCCGGGACCAGCCTGGAGATCGGCCGGCTGATCCTGCCCTTCACCCGCGCCTGCGTGCCGGTGGTGGACCTGGCCGGCGGCACCGTCACGGTGGTGCCGCCCGTGGAAATCGAGGTGCCGGATGACGGTGCACGGGATGAGGAGGCCGCCGAATGAGCGACCCCGCCCCCTGGCGCGCCAGCGTCCTCACCTTGTTCCCCGGGATGTTCCCGGGCCCGCTCGGCCAATCCCTGGCCGGCCGCGGCCTGGAACGTGGTGCCTGGTCGCTGGAGGCGCGCGACATCCGCGATGTCGCCACCGATCGCCACCGCAAGGTGGACGATACCCCCTTTGGCGGCGGTGCGGGCATGGTGATGCGGCCGGATATCGTCGATGCGGCGCTCGCGCTGGTCGCCGATATCAGGCCGATGATCTACCTGACCCCGCGTGGGCGCCCGCTCGCCCAGTCCCGCGTGCGGGATCTGGCTGCCGGGCCGGGCGTGGTGCTGCTGTGCGGCCGGTTCGAAGGGGTGGATGAGCGCGTCATCCAGGCCCGCGGACTGGAGGAGGTTACGATCGGCGACTACGTGCTCTCGGGCGGCGAGCCGGCGGCGCTGGTGCTGCTGGATGCCTGCGTGCGGCTGCTGCCCGGCGTGATGGGCGCGGCCGAGAGCGGCACGGAGGAAAGCTTCTCGCCCGGTGCGCTGGCCGGGTTGCTGGAATACCCGCACTACACCCGCCCCGCCGAATGGCAGGGCCGCCCGGTGCCCGAGGTTCTGATCTCGGGCCATCACGCGGCCGTCGCCCAATGGCGCCATGCGGAGGCGGAGCGGATCACACGCGAACGCAGGCCCGACCTGTGGGCCACATATCAATCGGCGCAGCGGGGCGTTGCTTCACGCCCCGCTGCGCCCTAGAGAAACGGACGAAAGGATCACCCCATGAACATCATCCAGCAGTACGAGGCCGAGGAAATCGCCCGCCTCACCGCCATCCGCGCAGTGCCCGAGTTCATCCCCGGCGACACCCTGCGCGTGGCCGTGAAGGTGGTGGAAGGCGAGCGTACCCGCGTGCAGAACTTCGAAGGCGTCTGCATCGCCCGTTCGAACAAGGGCCTCAGCAGCAACTTCACCGTGCGCAAGATCAGCTACGGCGAAGGCGTGGAGCGCGTGTTCCCGCTCTATGCGCCGACCATCGCGGAAATCGCCGTGGTCCGCCGTGGCGATGTGCGCCGCGCGAAGCTGTATTATCTGCGTGGCCGCAGCGGCAAGTCTGCCCGCATCGCCGAGCGCGCCCGTGACGTGGTGGTGCCCACCTCGGGCGAGCCGGCTGCCGCCGAGTAACGACACGCGGCGGCGGAAGGGGGAAACACAATGGCCGAGACCAAGCCGCGCACGCTGTTGGACAAGGTGTGGGATGCCCACGTTGTCGAGCAGCTTCCGGACGGAACCTGCGTGCTCTACATCGACCGGCACCTGGTGCATGAGGTGACCAGCCCGCAGGCCTTCGAAGGCCTGCGCCTGGCCGGCCGCCGCGTGCGCCGACCGGATGCCACCATCGCGGTGGCCGACCACAACATCCCCACCATGGGCCGTGCGAACGGCATCCAGGAGGAGGACAGCCGCATCCAGGTGGAAACCCTGGAGCGCAACGTGGCCGAGTTCGGCGTTCCCTACTTCCCCATCCTTTCGGCGCAGCAGGGCATCGTCCACATCATCGGGCCGGAGCAGGGCATTTCCCTGCCCGGCATGACGATCGTGTGCGGCGACAGCCACACCTCCACCCATGGCGCCATGGGCTCGCTCGCCTTCGGCATCGGCACCTCGGAGGTGGAGCACGTGCTCGCCACCCAGACGCTGCTGCAGAAGCCGGCGAAGAACATGCTCGTGAAGGTGGAAGGCACGCTCGGCGCCGGCTGCACGGCGAAGGACATCGTGCTGGCCATCATCGGCAAGATCGGCACTGCCGGCGGCACCGGCCATGTGATCGAGTTCGCCGGCTCCGCCATCCGCGCGCTAGACATGGCCGGGCGCATGACCGTGTGCAACATGTCGATCGAAGCGGGTGCGCGCGCCGGCATGATCGCGCCGGACCAGACCACCTTCGACTATGTGCGCGGCAAGCCCTACGCCCCCAAGGGCGAGGCGCTGGATCGTGCCATCGCCTGGTGGAGCACCCTGCCCGCCGACCCCGGCGCGCATTACGACACGGTGGTGGAACTCGACGCGGCCGCGATCGCGCCGATGGTTACCTGGGGCACCAACCCGGAAGCCGTTGTTCCCGTGACCGCCACGGTGCCGAACCCGGCGGATGAGCAGGATGAAGCCAAGCGCGCCCAGCTGGCCCGCATGGTGGAATACATGGGCCTCACGCCGGGCCAGAAGATCACCGACCTCAAGATCGACGTGGTCTTCATCGGCTCCTGCACCAATGGCCGCATCGAGGATGTGCGCGCCGCCGCCGCCGTGGCCAAAGGCCGCAAGGTGGCCACGGGCGTGCGCGCTATGATCGTGCCCGGCAGCGGCATCGTGAAGCAGCAGGCCGAAGAAGAGGGGCTCGACAAGATCCTCATCGAAGCCGGCTTCGAATGGCGCGAGCCCGGGTGTTCCATGTGCCTGGGCATGAACCCGGACAAGCTCACGCCCGGCCAGCGTTGCGCCAGCACCAGCAACCGCAACTTCGAAGGCCGCCAGGGCCCCGGCGGACGCACGCACCTGGTTTCGCCCGCCATGGCCGCCGCCGCCGCGGTCTCCGGCCACCTGGCCGATGTGAGGGAGCTCGCCTGATGGACAAGTTCACCACCCTCACCGGCGTCGCCGCCCCGCTGCCCATGGCGAACGTCGACACCGACAAGATCATCCCGGCACGCTTCCTGAAGACCATCAAGCGCACCGGCCTCGGCGTGCATCTGTTCGACACGCTGCGCTACGACGCCGAGGGGAAGGAACGCCCGGAATTCGTGCTAAACCAGGGGCCCTACCGCAAGGCGGAGATCCTGATCGCGCATGAGAATTTCGGCTGCGGCTCCTCGCGCGAGCATGCCCCCTGGGCGCTGCTGGATTTCGGCATCCGTTGCGTGATCGCGCCGGATTTTGCCGACATCTTCCACAACAACGTCTTCAAGAACGGCATCCTGCCCATCCGCCTGTCGCGCGAGATCTGCGACCAGCTGATGGAAGACGCCAAGCAGGGCGACAACGCGCGCATCACCATCGACCTGGCCGAACAGGTTGTCGTGCGCCCGAATGGCGAGAAGATCCCGTTCGAGATCGACCCCTTCCGCAAGCACCTGCTGCTCAACGGGCT
>Ga0256323_1000115_pt1 | contig 9139 bp, 2 predicted proteins | sample LawtaT_18_FD_189959 | JGI IMG/M metagenome (GOLD analysis project Ga0256323, IMG submission 189959) | Metatranscriptome of freshwater microbial communities from St. Lawrence River, New York, United States - Law_Miss_RepC_8d (Metagenome... | ecosystem: Environmental > Aquatic > Freshwater > River ... | reverse complement strand
CCCTTTTTCAATTCAATGATGAATTACTTCGCGATCGTGATACGACCAACGTTACGGAAGTTTTTACCTTCTACTGTTACTTGGTAAACACCGTTAGCAAGACCATTGATATCGAGACCGATAACAGAGCCTGAACGTACGTCATTTACAAGTTTAGTATTCACCAAACGACCAGCTGCATCATTGATGCTGATAGTTACGTCTGATTCAGAACGATCTACATTGAGTAGCAAGTTAGCTACGTCAGTTGCAGGGTTCGGGAAGATAGAGAATCCGTTGTTTGTAGTAGCAGAACCAATTCCAGTTGCATCGTTAGTAACAGATACAGTAGAAGTTGCTGTTGTACCACATCCGTTGTTCAATGCTGTGAAAGTAACGGTGTAAACACCAAGACTTGTGTAAGCATGAACTGGATTCAAGTCACCAGTTACGATAGTACCATCACCGAAATCCCAGATGTACTCAGATGCACCTTGTGCAGTACCTTGGAATTCGATAATTGCATCAGCGATAGATACAGTAGTTGCACTTGCAATAAAGCTTGCAGGAGCAGTCATACCGTTAGATTCAACAACTGCATTCTTAGTTGTAGAACCACCATCAGCGTAAGTAAGATTCAAGCTGTAGTTTCCAGCAGAAAGGTTAGTTACTTCGTGCTCGCCAACGAAAGCAGCAGCAGTAGCTACAACTTCATTGTTTGCGTTTTTCACCTCTAGAGCAACTGGAGTTGCGTTAGGGTTAGCTACGATGATCTTTCCTGACTCAGTTCCAGAGCAATCCATTGAAGAAGCTACTCCAATTGGAGCACGGAAGTGTAGTCTGAAACGAACTGTTTCACCATTCAAACCTGTGTTGTTGAACGAGTAAATGCTGTTCTCAGTTAGGTTATGGAATACACCAAGTTCAGTGTCTTCTAAGTAAACGATAACTGAAGGATCGAAGTTCTCGAACATGTTCATTGCGATTGTAGATGGACCAGCAACTGTGTTTACAGTTCCAAGATCAATTACGCGCTCGTTGGTCAAAGTTGGCCAAGCTTGAACTGCATACTCAAGGTTTCCATTGAATGTGTAAAGGCTCATTTGCGTGTTACCAGCAAGACGAAGAGCGTCGTACTGAGCATCAGCTGCATCTGTTGCATCCTCAAGGAACGCTACGATTGCTTCGCTAGCTACAGTATTAACATTCTCCATGCGGAGACGCAATCTTGTGATAGTAGTTGCATCAAAGAACTCAGAGTTTGTTCCGTAAACTTTCATTGCATTAGTGAAAGAGAATGTTCCACCACCTGCAGTGTTGTAGTTCACGAAGAAACCTTGACAAGATCCGATGTTACCAGAGAATGGAGATCCACTGTTTGGTCCGTTTACAGTACCAAGTCCTGTGTATACGATGAAGTCACCAGCACCGTAGTCAGTTCCACCCGAAGCATCATCATCCCAAAGGTACATAGCACCACCTACGATACGTGCAGCATTTGCAGTAAGGAAGTTGCTCGCACCAAGTGGAGCTGGGTATGGGTTAGCCAAAAGGTTGAAGTCGTTTCCGCCAGCTCCTGATTGTGGAGTGTAAGAAAGGTTGATTTGGTTAGGAAGACCAGTGAAGTTAGCCAAACCAGCACCTGTTGCGATATAACCTTTTGTAGGTTGCATTGCTGTACCAGGAGTAAGTGGCTGCCATCCAGCTTGTGTACCTAAGTAATCAAGACCAGTTGCATTTGCTGTGTTGTAAGCATAAAGGTTCGGAATCAAACCTGGAGCCGACAAAGAAGCCAATGTAGCGTTCGAAATTGGAGCACCCCAGAAGTTGTAAACGTACTGGCTAGTGTTACCCTGACGACGGTAAGTAATGTTACCGTTAACCATTGAGAACGCAGGACCAGTTAAACCAGAGTACAATGAAGCTCCGTTATCGAAGATCATGTTACCGTTTGAGTTTACGTTGGTTGTTCCAAGAACTGTAGTAGCACAACGGAAGCGAGTTGGGTAAGCGATGTTTACATCTTGGCTAACTGCAGATCCGATATCAAGGCGACCAGCACCTTCAACACGTCCACCTGCTGCAACACCTGTAATACCGCGACCTGAACCAGCGAATGTTCTACCATTCAAGGTAAGAATTACGCTTGTATTGATTGTGATACGTGATTGTGTAAACACACCACCTACAAACTTAATACCTCCAACTGAAGCGTTAGCTGTAACAATTGGCTGGTTAGTTACCGGTGGAATGTTGATTACTGCATCTCCTGCAGCAACACCCCAACCTGTAGAGAACGAGTTAGTTACAGTTGCAAATGGATTTGGCGTTGCGTCTGTTGCACCTTGGTTGATCCAGTTACCTGCACCATTGTAACCAAAGCCATTCGCACCTGTCCACAACCATCCGTCGTTCACATTCAAACGGAACTGACCGAAGTTAGCTGCAGAGAAACCATCTACTGCGTAGAAGATTGTGTTTCCTGGAGTTAAGCCTGACATGTAAACGTAAGAACCTAAACCAGCACCACCGTCATCATCCCAAGCAATGTTGGTTAATGTTCCTGTAGCTGTGTTATCAGAAGAAGTAAACACACGAACTTTTGGATCGTTGAAACCAATTCCCAATACGTTAATTGCTACAACACCATTAGCAGGAACTACTGAACGGAACCATACGTCGTTGTTCCAATCGGTGAAATAAGCACCTGGAGACAATGAAGAGTTGGTTGCACCAAGGTTATTGGTAAGGATATCGGCACGATTGCTCGCAACGTTTACCAATGTTGCACCAGTGATGTTATCATTTACTGGAGGTACACCTGTGTAACACAATGTGAAGTTAGGGTTTACACCAGTTGCTGTTGCTGGAGCAATACTGCTAGCAGCATAACACGAGCATAGTAAGTTTGACCAGGAGTTAAACCATTCACTACTAAGTTTTCAGTTCCAGGAGCAGGATCGTTATCTGCACAACCGATAGAAGATAAAGTACCGCAAGAACCACTGTACATTTCAACAACCATATCAGTTGCACCTGCTGCACCTACTGGAGTAAGTGTAGCTTGAGCAGAAGAGGCGATGAATGAATACCAAACATCGTAAGTTGGTGAATTGAATGAACAGTTAGCAGGCAATGTTTGTGTTGCCCCTGTTAACACACCAGAAATTGGTGAACATGGAGAAGCATTTGGTAAAGCAAATGCGCCAGAACAGTTGTCGTTCAGAGGAGCAGTAGCTGTACCGAATATACAGATTGAGAAAGTACCCCATCCTGAAGGATTGGTTGCACCACCATAAACTTGAACTTTGTAAGTCTGACCAACAGTTAAACCAGTTGCACTGATAGTTTCAGTTCCGTTTACGCCAGTAGCGTTAGCACAGATTACTGAAGTTCCAACACCAGCACCGCTTCTGAAGTCAACTGTAGGATCGAATCCTTGTGAACCAGTTACAGTGATAGTAGCAGTTGGAGCTGTAGCGATAAATGTATACCATACGTTGTCATCAGCTGTTCCACCGCAAGCTCCAGGAGCTGTAGCATCACCAGCAGTTGCATTTACAGTATAGCCATCAGTTGCACCAAAGCATGTAGCTGAATTTTGCTGATAAAGCAAAGTAGCATTTGCAAAAGCATCATTTGGCGGTGGAGGCGTTACATAAGTACAGATAGTGAAGTTACCTGTAGACGCAGTTGCATTCCAATCGAAAACACGAACATAATAAGTAGTGTTACCCAACAAACCGAAGATTGTTTGAGACTCGATTTGATTTGCATTTGTAAGATCCATTGGACCGAACAAACCTGTAAGTGTTTTACAGTTCGACATTGCATATACTTGGAATACCGGATCGAATCCGCCACCACCTTGTACATTAATAGATACTGTACTTTGAGATGCATCGGTTGTAAACTTAAACCAAACATCATCATTAGGCGTACCATCACCTTGCTCTGCCAATGTCATGTTCAATGAACGTGTAGCAGTATTGGTAGAGTATGGACCTTCTGGTGAACATGCGTTACCTACACCAAGATCAATTGCTTGACAAGTATTGTCATTTGGTGGAGCAATAGCAGGGAAGCTATTGGTTACGCAAATTGTATGCGATCCACCAGCACCTGTACCAACACCGTAGTGATAAACACGCACGAAGTAAGTACCTGCTGCAAGTACACGGGTAATTCTTTCAACACCACCGCGAAGTGAGTTGTCTGAACAGAACAATGAAGTTGGAGAACCACAAGATCCGCTGTAAAGTTGAACAACTGGATCCATAGTAGTATTGGTTGCTGCTACCTCGATATTAACGTTCGTTGCAGTTGCAAGAGTGAATTCATACCAAACATCGTCATCAGCATTTCCTGTGAAACCGCTGCAGGCAGAAGCAGGTAAAGATTGTGTTGCAGCAACTGTGTTACCAGATGTAGTTACACATGCAGCACCAACTGCAAGAACAGTTGCACCAGTACAGTTGTCGTTTGCTGGAGGAGGAGGAGTTGTTAAGCAGATAGAGAAGTTACCACCTGCAGAACCATAACCAGCATCCATGTCATACACACGAATTCTGTAAGTAGTACCAACTGAGATACCTACTACAGTGTTGGTTTCAGAAACCCCTCTGTTTGCACTTGTATTGTTACAGAACAATGCAGGATCTCCACAAGTTACTGGGTAAAGTTCCCAAGCCAAGTTAGAACCTGATTGTACAACACCGTTTGTTGAAGCATTCAATTCAACAACAACAGCATCAGATGTAGCTACGAAAGAATACCAAACATCATCATCAGCGTTACCACCTGAACATGTTACTGCAATTCCAGATGAAGTTGCACCAGCAGTTGTTCCAGCTACAGCAGATGTACATGTTGCACCACCTTGTACAAGGGTTGCAGCAGAAGCACAGTTGTCGTTCGCTGGAGCAGCAGGAGTTTGACGGATACGTAAGAAGAAGTTAGACTGTGTTACTGGAGAAGCATAATCTACAATTACATAGTAAGTACCCGCAGATGGGATAGCTACTATATTGTGTGCAGAGTTGTAAGTACCAGTTGAAACTGCACAACCCAATTGCGAAGCAAGTGTAGTAAGTGCACAATCAGTACCGCTCTTCAAGAACCAACCGATAAAACGAGTGTTAGAAGTATTTACTACTGAGATCTCATAGTTACCTGCAGATGGTGCAGTGAACTCGAATACTACATCTTGACCACCACCGTAAAGGTTAGAGCAAGATGATGTTTGAACTCCGATATCGTTACCGGCTCCGTTCGAAGAGAAATTGAAAGTAAATGGCAAAGAAGCAACAACATAAGGATCAGCGCAGCTTGCACCACCTACAGTTGTAATTTGAATTGCATTTGATGTATTTGATCCACCACCTGGCTCAGTACAAGTTGTTACCAAACGATACCAAATTGTAGTTGACAAAGATGGAGTAGTGTAGTTCACGTTGTTTGCACCTGAACCGCCTACTACTGGACCCCATGCATCAGCACCACCATTGTCGTCAGACTCTTCCCACTGGTAAGTAATACCCAATGCAACCTCAGCTCCTAGTGGAGTTAATGTAGTTGAAGTGTTGTTCAAAATCTGCAATGTAGCTGGAATTGTTCCTGCAGCAGGAACACCAGAACAAGTTGGAGGTGTAATGATGTTTACAGTGTAATCTTCTGTTTCACCATAACCGTAGGTTCCACAAGCCGTTACGTCTGCAGCAACTGTAGTTTCCCAAGTTACTACACGCATAGCTGTTAAACCATCAGTCGCTGAAAGAGGAACCGCAAAAGTGAAGTTCAATGCAGTATTTGCTCCGCCTACTGGCGCCAAAGTAATTGGTGAAGTGTAAATCAATTCACCAGCTTCGAACGTACCACTTTGGTTGTAATCGATCCATACTTTAGTGATGTAGTTGTATGCTGTGGTTCCGCAACCTGCGATATTAACAGTCATAGCATTTGTAACAGTCTTAGTAAGATCTGTTTGCACACCAAAATAGTTGCTGTAACGCTGATTCAATGAACCTGCTCCAGGTGCTGTAGTAGCACAAGTTGAAGACTGGCTAATTGTTCCAACTGTTACACCTACAACTTCACCATCGGCTGTATTTGTAGCGTTTGAAGCGCAGTAACATGCAAACAATGTGTTTTGTGCTACTGAAACTGGTGCTGAGGTAGTTGACAATCCTGAGATTGAACAAGTAATCACACACTGGTATTCAGATGCAGATGTTTGATTTGGAACTGTATAAGTTGCCGATGTTGCTCCAACGATTGGGTTGAATGTAACCCCACCGTTTGTTGAACGCTCCCACTGGAAAGTGTAATCGCAACTTGCATAAGCAGCATTTAAACTCAAATCAAATGGAGACAAAGGACAAGTTGTAGCTACAGTCGACAATGCGTTAGATGCTGCAGGAGCTCCTGAACATGCACCAGCATTTCCGATATTCACCAAATAGTCTTCTGTTTCACCCCAAGTGAAATCAGAACAAGGATCCATTGTAGCACCATCGCCAAATTCAGTAGCAATAACACGCATACCAGTATTTCCTAAAAGGGCAGTACAAGGAATTGTAAAGTTTTCAGTAAATGCTACAGTAGTACCTCCGCCAGATGTGCCATTAATTGCAGCAACTCTTTCTCCAGCATCGCTATAATCACCATCTTGGTTGTAGTCGATAAAAACTGCTACACCTGTGCTATAACCAGTACCACTACATCCTTGAACACCTACCGAAATTGGATAGTTTTGGCTCAAGTTAAGTGATGGAGCGGCAACGCCTGTGAAATTACTGTAGAAACTTGCTACAGATCCACTGCCAGCTGCCAATGCATTACATGCAGAAGAATTGTTCAATGTACCAACAGTTACGTTAGTAATATCTTCATCACCACCATTGGTTGCTCCTGAAGAGCAATAACAATTGTAGAATGGAGCCATGTTGATTTGCAACGGAGTTGAAATCCTTTGGGTACCACCATAAATACAATCAATAAGACAACGGTAAAAAGTTGAAGCAGTTTGACTAGTAGCATATGTAGCACTCGTTGCTCCAGTAATATTTGCATAAGGAGCGATGCCATCTGGAGAAGATTGCCACTGGAAGGTATAACCAGCCAAAGCATATGCATTGTTCAAGCTCAAAGTGTAATTCGCTCCTGAACATACAGAAGTTGAAGTTGATTGAGTTGTAGAAGCAGGCGGAGTTGTAGAACAAACTGGTGGCGTAGTTAGATTGATAATATAATCTTCTGTTTCACCATATGTATATGTACCACAAGGAACAACCGTAGCAGGATTTGTTGTTTCTACCAATACAACACGCATACCGGTTGGTCCATCAAGGAAAGTACCTGGAATATTAATAGTAGCAGCTGTAGCAGCACCCGGCCCTGCACCACCTGGTAAAACGGCTGAAGTGTAAACTGTTTCACCAGCATCGGTATAGTCTCCATCTTGGTTACCGTCAATAAAAACCTTGAAAACGCGGTCATACAAAGTAGCGCTACAAGTAGAAGCGAATACTGATAAAGAAACAGGAATAATTTTATCAATTGATGCAGGAGTCAAGTTTGAATAGTTAGCATAACGATTCAAGATTGAACCTGCGCCTGTAGCAGCAGTTGCACAGTTTGAAGTATTGTTCAATGCACCCAAGGTAACATTCAATATCTCAGTATCAGCAGCATTTGTTGCTGAAGATGCACAATAGCAGCTTGAAAATATTGCAGTTGTAACCTGAAGAGGGGTTGAAGTACCAGTGTTACCTGCGCACGTTACATTACAACGATACCAAGTACTAGCCGCAAGTGTAGCAGTATAAGTAAGCGAAGTTGCACCTGTAATGTTAGTGTAAGTAACGTTATCAGGCGAGCTTTGCCACTGATAAGTAACACCAGTACCAGCAATTGTATTTTGAAGAGACAAATCTACCGTTGAACCAACACAAACACTTGGAACGTTTGAAATTGTGTTACCAGGCGCTGGAGTTCCAGAACAAGGAGGAGGAACCGCAGCTTGTGAAATTACTACATCGTCGAAGTTGATGTAGTAGTCACCATTGGTCCAAAAACAATCCCACTTAAAGAACATTGTTGCTCCAGCAGGAGGCGTGAACGTATGTGTTTTGGTAATACAAGAACCAGTTTGTGTTTCATTATTTACTGTTGCAAAAGTAGTCCAAGGGCCAGTAGCCGAAAAACCATACTGCACATTGAAGCTACCCCAAGGGTTGGTTCCAACAGTATTGGCGCTCCAATTGGCTGCTTTGTATTTGTATGAAACAGTAACTGGACCTGTTTGGTTTCCTGTTAAACCAGGGGACACCATATTACCGAATTGATTAGCTCCAAAACTATACAAGTTCCTTCTCATCGAAGCAGAGCCACAAGCAGTAGTAGCTGTAGTACGGGTGATGTTACCTGTCCAACCTGTAGCGTTCGCGTTGAAGTTGTAGGTTGTTGAGGCAATCTGGCTGATTACGTCTGTGGAGGGCAACAAAGCCATCAACACCGCAAACAGACTCGCTAAAGAGAATAGCCGCCAGCGTTGAGTCCGCCGCGTTGTTCTCTCTACACGAATAGGTAAAGCACCTTCGTGAGGCGACTTACCCGTAAGAGTAGTGATTTGATTCATATTGGTTGAGTTTTGATTGTTTTAAAGTTTAAAATTCAAAAGGGGATTGTGTTTATTGGGGTTTGATTGTTTCATAGGCGAACGGCATTTAAAAGAAGAATGCTTCATTTGGTTAGGTTAGTGAATAGTGAATTACTTTATTTTCTGCGCAAAGCCTGGCTGTGCTTGACAAACCTTGTTTTGAAAGTCGGTGGCAAGCACTAGACCTTTAAGACGTAGACTTTTGTTCGGAAGCATTTTAATTTCTTTTATAAGTTCAATTTCTTTCGAAACATAGACGTCCCAAATTTCTTTGTCGAGGTATTGGAGCCCAATATACGATAAACAAAATGAGAATTCATTCAATAAATCTTCGCCCATGGTTTCGCGAAGGGCTTTGTTGTAACTAAACTTTGATGGTGTAGCCGGGACTTCTCCTTCTGGGAAGAACTTGAGTATGTCTACACATGCACTTCTTCCATCAATTGGCTTACGATCAGAAAATATGACTTGTTGGGTTGATTTCCAAAGATCATACGCTTG
>Ga0256323_1000112_pt1 | contig 9228 bp, 1 predicted proteins | sample LawtaT_18_FD_189959 | JGI IMG/M metagenome (GOLD analysis project Ga0256323, IMG submission 189959) | Metatranscriptome of freshwater microbial communities from St. Lawrence River, New York, United States - Law_Miss_RepC_8d (Metagenome... | ecosystem: Environmental > Aquatic > Freshwater > River ... | reverse complement strand
CACACATCGACTCTTTGTCAGCCTGCAGTGCATTGCTGCGCTCGATTGGACAAGTGTGTAGCGGCACTTTGCCATGGAGGACATCAAAAAGGCGCTGCTGGTGTTTGACAAAGAAGTCCAATCTGTCGTGGCTAGCCTTAAGTTAGTGGCCCAAGACCCCAGCAAATGGACGCCCGCCATCGCCAAGCTCGCCGCCAGCCGTGAAAGCAACCGCGCGGTGCTGTACGGCCGCATCTGCAACCTGCTGGAGACGTACCTGCCGCCGCGCTTCCCTCCTTCCGTCTACCTCCACAAGCTGCATGACGTGGCTGTTGCGATCGCAGCGGCGGGTGATGACCCTCTGTGTCGTGACCAATGCGTTGCTCGTTACCTCCAGGGCAAACTCAAGTGGCCAGAAGACGTCGACCCTGAAGATCTCGTTACAGTCATGCTCATTTCCGTGCGCTGCGATTTTCAAATCCTGATCGCTGCTGATCCCACGCTGTCGCGTGCAGAGACGGTGCAAACCGTGCAGGAGCGATGCTGCGACACCATCATTGCCGCAATGCAGGCTGCCTGCCCCACACATGCCACCAACGACGACAGCGGCTTGCGCATCCAAGACAAGCGCTACTGGCTCACCTTCAACGCGACCGTCACAGCTGCAGCTGTCTGCCAGAAGCTGCTCTCGTGCGGCTACGCCGCTTCCTGCGTGCAGCTCGCCCTGTTCTGCTGCGCCGCCCTCGAGAGCTCAGTCCCATTGCTTCAGCCTGCTTACCTACCGTGGCGCGCGCGCTGGTACGGCATAGTCTGCAACGCGTATCTCAGGAGTGGGAGCACGAGTGACGGCGTCACGTACGCAAAGCGTGCAGTGCAGCAGATTCAGTCAGTGGCCTCTGCCATCGCACTCGATCCCGTCAAGCCCACCGCGGATATGCAACAGGCGCTCACCGCGTCTGAAACTGAAGCCGTAGCTCTGCTCATCTCACTGTCTTGTTGCCACGGATCTTCTGACGTCACTGCCACCCTCTCAGATGCCAAAGCTGCATCGTGGCCCCCTCCCCAGAAGTTCGCTGCCCTGTGCTCTGCCGCTCTGCAGGGCAGCCCCCGCCTCGATGTCGCGCTCGCAAATGCAAAAGAGGGCGAGGACCGTCCTGCAGACACAGGTGCGGGCAAGTGTCTTGAAGCCGCCTACGAGTCAGCGAAGCCGTCGTTGCTTGAGATTTTCAGGCATTACGAAGAGGCCGCAAATGCCGCGGCTGAAGCCAAACCTGATGTCAAGGCTGCCAGCCAGGCAGTTCCGATAGCCAAAGCCATCGCGCTTGCTAAAGCTGCGTATGCGCTGCGTCGCTTTGATTCATTCAGAGCTCTCGCCACATCGTGCAGCGTGCGTCTCGCCAAAATCATGGAGTGGCACGCGCTCAACGCCGCAGACGTCGCCAACGCAACCGCAGTCCACCCGGTGGAGGGTGAGGTCATGTCACGCGACGAAGCGCTGGCCCACACCGCATCATTGAACGCGCTCCGATCTGCGCTGTCTCTTCAAGTTCTCACAGTGACTCCTGGGGGTGTGTCATCGTTGCCGAAAGTATACAAGGACAAGGCACCAAAAGATCCAGAACCACCTATTCTGTCCCCCTCGGAACTTGAAGCAGTCTCTCTCGCTGATGCAACTGCCAAAGAACTCGTTGCGGCTTCGGCAAGTGGTGACAGTGATGTCCTCGACGGTTGTGCCATGACAGTGTGCCGCATGCTGCAGCCGCTGCTGCCTCGTGTGCAAGCGTCGGTGGCGGTGTGGAAGGCTGGAAGCGAGGTCAAGCGAAAGCAATGGCAGCAGCGCGTTTCCACTGCAGCTGCATCTGCTCGAGCGTCAATAACGAAAACTGCCGGGTCCAAAGCCAGGTCCAAACCACAGACATCAAATGCAGCCGACGCTGCAAAACCTAAGACTCCGGCTGAAGCTGCCGCTGCCGCCGCCGAGAATGACCCGGCGGCTGCAGCCTCAGAAGAAGCCAAGGATGATGCCATCGCTGCTGAAGAGAAGTCTAAGGAAGAGGAGCGCGCCAAGTCCGCTGCTGCAGGCACAGCTGCAGCGGATGGCAGCAGCGCCTGGGATGACGAGCTGCAGAGTGACACCGAGGCTGACGCTGCCGATTGGAGCTTCGAAGGCTCTCTCAACTGTGCAGCGCCACCGCACATTCAGGCCTCGCGTGCGCTGGTTGCAGCTGTGAGTTGGCTCATCAAGAACAAGTTTGCTGATGCGTTGCAAGTGGGCATGTTTGCTATGGACGCTGTGCAGCTGCTGCTGCTTCGCGGGCGTGTTTCTATGGCAGAAGCTTTGGCTACCGCGGCCGTCGGCTGCGTCTCAAGCGCGCGATTTTCCATCCAGAAAATGTGTCTGCCTAACGGGGCGTTCAATCCCACCAGTGCTGCACTCACAGTCCACGCCTCCTGGTCGGTTCGTTGCGGTGATGCTTCTGCTTCGAGGCGCTGCTATGAAGAACTGGAGCAGTCTTTGGCATCCCTTCAAATGGATTTGTGCCGACTTGAAGCTCGCGCGCGCGTGCGATCAGCTGTTGCTAATTGTCGAGTTCGTGCAAGAAAGGCTGCTGCCAAGAGGGCTGCTGCTCGTGCACTCCGCATTCAGCGCACTGCACTGTATGGGGAGCTCAGCAAGAAGGAGAAGAGGCTGTTTGAGGAGGAGGAGGAATCCGACAAGGTTCTGCCTGACACAGTTGCTTCGCGCGTTGACGCGCTCGTTGCAAGCTGTGGCAGCAACAACGCCGAGCGAGCCATTATGTTGCTTGAGCTCTCCGCCCTTCCGGCATCCGCATCCGACCAGCGCGCCCTTGTTGCACGCGCGTGGGACGCTGCCCTGGCTGCTGAAACGTACGAGGCTGAAGGCTTGAAATCGCTTGAAGCAGCGTACAGTGGAAGTCGAAAGAAGAGGCATTCGAACCAAGCCGAGCCGCCGTCGCCACCCGCCGTTCTCCTTTGTGGACCCAACGAAATGGCCGTGGCCAGCACCAGCAGCCGCAGCAAGTTCTACGCCGTATTCGCAAAGCCTGAAGGCAGTGGCACAGCGCTCAGTCTCAACAACATCGATTGCTTCAACTCCGGCGTCGCCTACGCAGCCCAGGTTCCAGTTGTTATCGGCGGTCTCGTCCGCAACGAAAAATATATTTTTGCAGTTGCAGAGATTGGCGAGGACGGTAAAGTCGCGGGTGGTATCAGCGAAAAGAGCATAGCTGCAACAGCCGCCACTCCTTTGCCTACGCTCTGCCTGTTTTGTTTGATTGCTCTTCGAGCGTACGAGCTCGGCGACGCAGTACTGGGCGACAAAGCCATGCTGAAGGTCTCGAACGTTGTGTTGCTTCCCGGTGCTGTCCAAGAGCTCCACATTCAGGCTCCCTTCAATCGCGACTCGTTCATCGTCGCCGCTGCTGCCATGGCGCCTCGATGTGCTTTGCGACTTGTGCAGCGCACCCTTTGTGCGTCGACAAACGTCAGATTAGACAAGCTGCAGGTGCAGCATTTCGGTGATGGTCTCAAAGGCACGCTGGCTCGGCAGTTAGAGTTCGTGCAGCTGAGCAAGCGAGTGTTTGTTGCTGCACTGTGCGCTGCCGCTTCTGATGACACAGCTGGCGTGAGAGCGTCTCTGTCTTTGATGTATCGTTGCATCGCTCCACTGCTGCACCTCAATCCACGCCCTCCCACCGTTGCTCATGCTCTGTGTGGCTGCAACGCTCTCAGTCTGTTTCTGCTCCAGCAGCAGCAGCTCCCTGCACCTGACGAGGCTTTTTTGCCTATCGGTCACGACGACATCAGTCGCCGTGTCGCCGCCGCCGTGGCTTATGAAGCTGCCAACATTCTTCTTGACAACCGCGAGGATAAGGCTGCTGCAGCACTGTGCCTCCCTGCGCTCAAGCAAGCCGCTGAGGTGTCGTCAATTTTAGCTCTCAGACCACACGTTACACTGCCTGCACCGCCGGCCGCTGCCCCTGCCCCTGCTCCTGCTGCTGCACCCGCTGCCAAAGGCAAAGCGCCCGCTGCTCCTGAACCCGTCGCCGCTGCCCCCCCTCAAAAGAAAACGCTCCCCCCGCAGCGGCCCCTAGTCCCTGCTCCTGACGCTTACCCCGAAGGCAGAGCTCTCATCATGTGGGGTGGTGGCGTTAAAAGTGGGCCTTTGGAGAACGGCCTCAAGGATGTACTTACTGGCCTGGCAGCTGGAGCTGCCCTGGATGCGGCAGTGTTGTCGCTAGTGCGTGGGCAATTGACTGCAGATGCAGTGAACAATGCCGTCGCCGCGGCTTTGAAAGAGCCGCTTCATCCACGGTGTGTACCGCTGTCAGTTCACGTTCTACGCTGCGCCATTCGCAGTCGCGTGCTGCGTGGACCCGATGGCAGCAGCAGCATGTTTGATCTCGCGGACAAGATCATCAAACAATGCTTGGACACACGTATTGTTCTGCAAGGCGAGCGTAAGCGTTGGGTTGCAAGTGATGACGTGCCGTCCATCTGCCATCCTGTGCTCACGGCCAAGGATATCACCGCTCCTAACAAGAGAACCGAATTCAAGATGCCTGGGCTTGAGCCCTCGGCCGAAGAGCAAGCAGCTGCTGCTGCAGACACACAAGCAGCCGCAGCCGCTGAAGCGCAGCGCGCAGACGAGGAGCTTCAAGCAATCGAAATCGACGACGCCGAAATTCAAAAGCGCGCCACTGCAGCCACAGAGCGAGAGCTGCGAGCCAAGGACAGAGCTGCACTGCAGAACAACAGGATGGAGGCACGGCGTGCTGCAGCAGCGGGTCAGTTGCAGAAACTTCTGCCGCTGCTCATCGCAAGAGTGAGGGAGAGGCGGGCTTTGAGGGTTTGTATTGCGTACGACACTCCTTGGGTTGCTACTTTACAACAGCTAAAAGCGCTGGAGGCGTTTGATCTGGCGAGAACCGCCAAGTCTGCCGCCGCTGCTGCCACTGCCGCCACCCCCACTGATGCTGAAGACACCTCCGCACGCGATGCTGCCAACGCCAAAGTCAGCGACCTTGCCATGCGGGTGCTGACAGCCCTGCGCCAAAGCGCCGTTCTGGGCGCTCGTGCAGGATGTGTGCGTCTCGTGACTGACGCCATGGCCACCGCTTGGAACACGTATTGGGAGCTCAAATCATTCTTGGGAACGCAGCCATCGGCGGCCAAGGCAATGTCAGCCGTTGCAAGCGCTATGTGTGAAGTGTTGGATGCTTGCCGTCTGCGCACGCGTTCAGATGAAGATAGCAGCAGCCGCGACGAGGCCGCTCTCGTGGTGCAGTCCCTGCAGGTTAGCGCCAAGTTTTTACGCGGCGGTGCCAAGTCTCTTCCTCGTCCCTCTCCTGCTCCCTCAAAGATTTGGTTTGAATCGCCGCTGAGCCCTGAAGTCGATTTTGCTGCCAATTACGTGTTGCTTGTGGGCTCCCTCCTCGACGCTGCCTCCCTGCCCACCCACCACGTCATTCTGAGCCAAAGGTTCCACGACGTGACAGAGAAACAGTTTTTCGGGCGGGAAATGGACCAGCTGCTTGCCGCTGCAGACGCCGCTGCCTCGCGCCTCAACTCTGTCAAGGATTCCGGCAAGTCCCTCCTCGGCGAGCCCATCGCACAAGTGACTGCGAGGCTTCAAAAATCACGCGCTGCTGTCGCGCGGGACCGCGCCAAGATTGACTTGCTGATTGATGAAATGCGCGCTTCTGTTCGTGCGCTGCCACCCGTCGACGAAGCCCCTGTGGCCCCCAGTACCCGCCCTAAAACATCCGGATCCCGTCCTCCATCTGCCTCCGCAACGCTCATCACACTATCGCCCGCTGCGGCAAGCCTTCAAAGCGTCATCATTCAATACGACGCATCCATCTCCGTACTGCGCTACAGGCGCGACACCCCCCGCCTGGTCCCTGCTCTGCTGGAACTCGGCATGCTGCTGTGGAAGAAGGGCGACAGGGGCAAAGCAGTTGTCGCATGGAACGACGCCGTGGACTCCGCTTTCTCTTCTCTTCAGATGCTTCAAAACTGGCGCCGCGTCATTTCGGACCTCCCGTGTGACCGAGCGCCTCAAGCTGCCTTGCACTCTGATTCTTCTGTGGCAGCCGCTGCGCGCTGGGACGCAATTGCGCGCTCTGTTGACGCACCGCTCATCATCGGTGCAGCTATCGCGTGCGGTTGTTTGAGCCGTTTTGGATACATGGAGGACGAGAGAAATGCCAACGAGGCCAGTCAATTGGCTGCGATTCTGTTGTCATCTCTGGCTTCTGGCTCTCTCTCTCACCCGCAGGTTCCATTTGCATTTGCAACTGTCTGCCCCAAAACCATTGCACCTCCTCCAGAATCACGCGGTGCCACTCCTGCTGGTGTCCCCGCGCCCTCATCGTCAACCGGTGGTGTTCTGCGCCTGTTCCTGCAGCGTGATGTTGCCGATGCAGCGCAATTGGTCCAAGCTGCAGCTGCTTGCGGTATGCGGTTGCTGCACGCAGGTCAACCGAGCGTTGCGCTTCCAGCCGTGGTGTTCGGTATGCACGTCGCAAGAGATGTGCTGCGCGACGTCAAGATGTTCGCGCACTTGTCGGTCACTCGTGCACGCTTGAGTGCGCGCATGGGTTCTCTGCCCGCTGCAGTCGCTGATTTGGTAGCGTTGTTTAATGGCCGAGGCCTGCCTGATCTTTTCAATGACTCCGCCAGCGTAATTCCCAAGAAAGCTGCAGTTGCCGCCCCTGCTGCAGTTGATCCAAAAGCCAAAGGAGCCCCACCCCCAGCCGCTGCGAACTCTGCTGCTCCAGCTCTGGCTGACCCCCCCGCCTTCAACGACGTAGCACCCGCTGATTCACCCGACAACTTACCCGTATACTCGTGGATTTCCGACGTTGCCTCCGCCTGCATTGCGCACGCGTTCGATGGAGTTGAAACTCCCGGTGTTTCCCTGTATGATAGCAGCACGGTTGCACTCATCGCCCTCGCATGCGTTGAGCTTCTGCACGCAAGCGTTCCCCCCAATGTCATTGTCGCCGAAGATGCAGCAGCTCTGACGGCCCCTTCCGGGCGACTTGCGCGCGCGGCTGCTACTGCAGAGAAACTCCTGCTGAAATGCAAAGAGGGTTTGGCTGCCGCTCGGCCGGCAGATGCGACGTGGCGCACGGCTATTGCAACACGCTGCTACGTGTTTGCAGCGAGATTCAAGATGCGTTGTGGGTTATTGTCTGGAGCTCTTGCCGTTGTTGCTGAAGCGACAGGACTTCTGAACTCGAGCGAGGCTGTTGTGTGGGGGCGCACTGTTGCTGATTTCAGGAGCATGTGTTGTGGCAGCACGTGGATTGAGCTGCTCGCTATTAGAGCCGGCTGTTTGCTCGCGCAGGGCCGCATTGCGGACGCAGCATCTGCTTCAGAAGCTGGTGTGAAGCACGGCGCGCAGTGCAACGAGCAGCGCTGGACGAGCGTGTGCAGCGAAGTCAGGCTTTGGACTGATGTGGCACAGGGCCGAACGGACTCGGCACGCATGCAATGCGAGGCAATCACTGGAACTATACGCAACCTGCACTCGTTTGACACAGACGCCTGCCTCGCTCTCGCTTCCCTCTCCGCGTTTCTCTCACGCCTGGTCGATCGTCCCGAGGCGGGGGTGCAGCTCATTGAGGACGCCAGCGCCATTATACTGAGCCATTTGGTTGATTATGGCATTGAAGCGTCGAAGAACAGATACTTTCCCGGATTGCACGTCAATGCGATGCTGTTGTGCTCTCAGGCGCTCATCGAGTGCAGACTTGGTGCTGCAGGCAACTCTGCGGGTGATGCCGCTGCGCATGCCATCAGCTTGGCTAGCAAAGGACTTGAGATTGTTGCTCAAATGCCGCAGCCGGACTGGGACGTTCTTGCCCAACTTCTGTTCGCGCGCATCTCCGCCGTGCGCCGGTGCCTGTGGACGAAGCATGCTGCTCACAACGGCAAGGGGCATCTGTCTCTTCCCCTGTCAGCAACTGCGGTCGAAGATGCAAAGAAGGAACTCTTTCCTTCTTATCCTGCTGCCGGCGAGTTACCCGATGTGTCGTCAAAGGGGTTCATCTCGATGCTTCAACAGGAGGCTGCACCTCAGCCTTCGCTTGTGCTTGCCCTTGCTGATGCAAAACAGCTCGTTGGACTTTTGTGTTCTCGCAAACCGTCTGAAGTTGGTCTGCTACGTGACGTGTTCTTGGAATTGGCCCTCGTTGCCTTCTTGTGTGATGATGCAGCAAAAGCTGCGCTTTGTCTTGCTGAGGCTGCTTCAGTGGCAGCCTTCATCAAGAAGCAGTCAGCAACGTTACTTCCCGCTGCCAAAGCCGATGCGGCTGCCGCTGCCCCCGCCAAGGGTGCTCCTCCAGCCAAGGGTGCCGCTCCTGCCGCAGCCGCGGCATCCGCATTCAATTTACCTCCATTCGTTCAAGTCGAACTCGACGAGGCGTGTGCGCAGTATATGGCTTCAAGAAACGGCGGAGATGCCCCCGATCCCGGTGGTGCGTCAGCTCTGTCGCTGTTTTCGGTAATGTTTGCAATGCGCCGCGAGGCAACGGTGCTCCCTTGTGAGATGGCGTCCCTGCGGATGATGCACGCCGCATCAATACATGCTGCGCTCATTGCTGGCAGCCCGGAGTACCTTGCAGTTGCTTGGCCTTCAGCAGCTGCAACGACATCGGCGGACTCCTTCGTGCCCGATCGAGTAGTGTCTGGGTGGCTGCATATTGGTTTTGGCGCCGGGGACAGTCGCCACGCATGCTTGGCCGTGTGCACGGACGAACAGCAGAACCTCCGAGTCAGCCTGTGGAGCCCCGCACTGCTAACTGAACGTCGCATCAGTCGCAGTTTTGTCGTTGCTTCAGAGGTTGTAGTTGCTCCTGCAGCTGGCCAAGACATGGAATCGTTACTTGCAAGGCCTCATGGCAGCGGGGGTGCCGCCACTGCTGACACCGCTTTACCCGTGCTTGCGGAGCTGTGCCCTCAGAACGAGAAATTTGCATCGGAGGTCAAGCCCACACAGTGGGATCATATAGCAGCCTTATTTGACAAGGCTGCTGCTGCCGCTGACAGCAATTCACCCTCGATATCGTCATTTTTCAGACAGCTTGTGTCACAGTAAAGGGCGCTATATATTGCATGGCCACCCATTTCTGGCACGAGTGGTAATTCTGGGAAAATCGAGTGTGTGTATCTTCCACGCACATAAAATAAAAATTTACAGTTTCTCTACACCTTGTTTTG
>Ga0256323_1000106_pt1 | contig 9442 bp, 10 predicted proteins | sample LawtaT_18_FD_189959 | JGI IMG/M metagenome (GOLD analysis project Ga0256323, IMG submission 189959) | Metatranscriptome of freshwater microbial communities from St. Lawrence River, New York, United States - Law_Miss_RepC_8d (Metagenome... | ecosystem: Environmental > Aquatic > Freshwater > River ... | reverse complement strand
GTGTCCTCCAGTTGTTCGTGCACCTTCACAGCCTGAGTGCTGCGCATGCGGCGCTGTATGCGCCAAGCCGTTTTGGGCAGGCTTTGGGCGGGCGGCGAGGCCACGCTCTGCACCTCGCCTCCTGGGGTAAACCGCAATGACAAGACTCGGTCTGCGGTGCCCGGAGCCTGCATGTCATAAAACACCACCGTGCTGCCATCGCGCATGCGGGCGCGCGACCAGTCCCAGGTATGAAAGCCCTGCGACACCGGTTCATCGCCTTCATTGGAGTCAAGGTAGGCGTGTCCCTCCCATTTCAGCCCGGGAGAGGCCAGATCGACTTCGATGCGAGCGGACGGAGCCAACGGTCCCCAACGGTGTTTGCCATGGGTATCCAAGGGCGTTGAATAACCAAACAACTGCTGCGGCCAGAGCTTGATACGCCCTTTAATAGACTGCGGTAAGGGCACACACACCTCGTTGATGTCGATGCTCAGGCAATCGCCATCCCAGGACAATTGACTAGGTCCAATAGTGAATTGAGTGGCACTGCGGGCGCAGTGGCGTTGGCCGCGTTCGGTCATGGCCCAGCGTCCCTTGCCCTTGCTGTAAATGGCCACATTGAGTGCGCAATGGTTTTCAGGGTTGGCCCTGCCGCGCTTACCAGCCCAAGCGTAATAAGGCGAAAACACACTGCCAACAAAGGCAATGAGGGTGATGCCATGCTGTCCATCGTCACTCATCGCGTCGACATACCACCAAAGGTAGCCTCCATCGGGTACGTTTTGGTCGAACCGAGGCTCGCCATCACGGCCTCTGCCGCCCGCTGCCCGGACAAAGCCGCCATTGGCACCCCCGGTCCCGGATGGACGCTGCCCCCCGCCAGATACAGGCCCGGCAGGGGCGTTGTGGAGCCAGGTCTGGAGAAGATGCTCGTCCAGCCGTGCGTCGCCTGCCCGTACAGGGCTCCGCCGCTGGCCGGAAATCGCTGATGAAAGTCCCGGGGTGTCGTCCTAACGCAATTGTCCGTCGTTGGCTGCAAACGCAGGCCCAACCGGGCCAGGTGCTTGAAGGTGTGGGTTTGGCATTGTTCTAGGGCCTCCTCGGTGATTTCGTTGCCATCTCCGCAGGCGGGGGCGTTGACCAAACAAAATAGGCGCTCGGCAGCGCCGATCGAAACGCCCTGGGGCTGGTCTTGCGCGCAAACGTACACCGTGGGTGTTTTGGGCAAGCGGTGTTGTCCGAAGATGTCGTCGAATTCGCTGGCGTAATCGGCCTGAAAAAACACGTTGTGCCGGTCCAGTGCCACGCCTTCTGCCGGGGTGTGCAAGGACCAAGTCAAGGCCGAAAGCGAGCGGGGCGGTGCTGCATTGGGCACGGCATCACGCACAGCATCGCCCAACAAACCATTGCGCAAAGCCGCTACATCGCCGTTAAAGATGACACGGTCAGCCGGGATGAATTCACCCGTCTGCAAGTGCACGCCAAATACCTTACCTTGGCGCTTTTCAATTTGCTGACAAGTGGTGTTGTAGCGAAACACAGCCCCCTTGCGCCGGGCCACACGGGCCAGCGATCGGGCCATGCCGACCATGCCCCCTTCTACCGACCAGACACCGTCCATCTCAACCTGCGCGATCAACATCAAGGTGGCTGGGGACAACCAAGGCGACGAACCGCAATAAGTGGCGTAACGGCCAAACAACTGGCGCAGTCGCGGGTCGGTGAACTGATGCCCCAGTTGCTGCCAAAGGCTGCGCATGGGACCCAAACGCGCCAACACCCCCAAGCCGCCCAAACCCAAGTTGGCCATGAAGCCGCCCATTTGCGGACGCTGCGACCGGATCATGGGGCCTTCCAACGTGGCATAAAGTTGCCGCGTGGTTTGACAAAAATCTCGGAAACGACGGGCTTCAGTGCCCCCGGCCCAAGCCGCTATGGCGGCTTCGCTCTGGCGCGCATCGGCCGATAAATCGAGACGACTGCCGTCGGGCCAAAAATGTCGGGCCAGCACCTGCAAAGGTGTGATCTGCATCTCTGCTTCAAGGCTGGTGCCCACGCTTTGCAACAACTCGTCAAAGAACCAGAGCATGGTGAACACCGTGAGGCCACTGTCTATGGCCACCCCACCCACTTCACGGCTGTGCACTTTGCCTCCCGGCGCATCGGAAGTTTCGAGTACCGTGACGTCCAAGCCTTGGTGCGCCAATTGGATCGCGCTGCTCAGCCCCGCCATGCCGGCCCCCACGATGACCACCTTGTGCTCACGCATGGCTCAACTCCCGATCATGCGAATGCAAGGCTTGGACCTTAGAAATCGAGGTGTCAACCGCATCGCTTTCCTGCGTGTCATATGACCGACCCAGCCAGACACCGGACATCTTTAAGACCTGCATGCGGACAAACAGAGATTCTGAAAAAAACTGATGTTTGTAGGCTGCTGCACTGGCCACCTGGTGTGCACCCTGATGCGCGTACTGCAGCATCGAGGCCGTGTCTTGCCACAAACTGAAGGTGCATTGGCGTACCAAAGGGGCTTCGCCTAGGCCCATGGCCAACAAACAACCCGCCGCATCTTTCAGATCGGCTTGTGCAGCAGGTGCGTAACGCCAAAAGGCCATGGCTTTGGTGGGCACGATGCTGGCGCGGGTCAGCACGGCAAAGGGTCCTCTGGGCGGCGCCTGCGCACCCAAGGCCTCGGGTGCTGTGGCTTGCCAGGCTTGCTTGTCCCAGTGGCCACGGGCCGATTGCACCGCCAACACGCCAGTCCAACACTCCCGGGCACGGTCCCGATAAGCCTGAACCCATGAACTGCTCAAAAATTGGAGTGCCAGATCAAGATGGCTGAAAGTGCAGATCAAACCTTGGTGCGTAGCACTGGGCCGCAAACTGAAGCCTCCGCCATGCCCACTGCCCATGACCTTAACCTGCGTCAGACCGGGCACATCCTTATACGGTGTGCCCCCCGCCACCAAACGCAACCAACCCCAGCCTTGGTGTTGGCGCATGAAGTCTGCCAACACCACCACCACCACGCCGGACAGTGGCTCTTGAAGGCTGGTGAGTGAGTCCACAGCAGTGTGTCCGGCAAGGGGCAATGGCTAATTACTTGGCAGCCACTTTGGCAGCAGCCAATGCGGGTTTCAACAACTCCGGATAGTCCTTTGCCATGGCCGCACCGTTCAGAGGCTTGTAGGCTCCCTGATGGCAAGTGGCGCAATTGAGCTTGGCGACATCGCCCAAGGGTCCTTTGCGGTTCGCTGGGAAAACCTCGGTCAAGGGCTCCATGTAAGTCAGGTTAAGGTCCCGCGCCATGCGGATACCGTGCCAAGCCGTGACGCGTTGCGGCGGGCTGTTTTCCCAATTCTGGAAAGACTGGGTGTTGTGGCAATAAGTGCAGTTCACGCCCAGCGCGGTCGACATATGGGTCATCAAACCATAGGTCCATTCGGCCTGCTTGATGGACATTCTGTTGCCCGATGGCAAGGCCGTGGGGCCATTCACGCGAATCTTCTGGTCACCCAGCAAAAACGGCGTGAACGGGTCGTTGGGCAAGGATGACAAATTAACCACCTCTAAAGGGGTGTTTTGTCCTGACTTGTCGCCCATGAAGTTAGAGCCATAGGGTTGGTGATCGGCCTTGAACCAGATCGCACTGGGTACAGGCTCGCCACGGTGGCAGGTGTAGCAGGTCACACCGGTCTGTGCAACATGGGGCTGCCAGTCGGCGTTGATGTGCTGCGTCATCTCGACCATGCGCCGGGCCACCACTTTGGTGTACTTGCTGTCGTCTTCAAAATTGGGCAGTTGGTGGCAATAAGCACAGCCTTCTTGCGGAGCGACCCAATTGGTCATGGACACCATGAGGCGGTTGAATTCACCCACACTCAAATCGCCCAAAACCTTGACGTTTTTATAGACCTGAGAGGCTTTGGGCCCTTCTGATCCAGCAGCGGGAAGCGCCACAGGCGGCTGGTTTTTTTCGGTTTTGACTTCGAGCAAGCGCGCGTTGTACACCTGCACCATGCCTGTTCCCCGATAACCACTTTGCACCGACTCCGGAATGGGCCGCTCACAGCCCGCCAACACCAGACCTGCAACAGCCAGGCTCAGCGCCTTGAATATGCGGGCTGTACCTGCCGACAGCAAGCCAGCACGGGATGGGTTTAATGTGTGCGTGCTCATGGCTTGCCTCCTGTGCTCAGAGCGGGGTCAACCATCGCTGGGAATATTTCTGGGTAAGGTGGTGCCACCCCGTGTTTGATGGCCCATAAATACCAGTTGTCCACCACCGTGCCGGTCAGCAAGATGCCGATGCCGCCTGTGATGGGGCACAACACGGCAAACCACCAAGCCCAACGGTGAATCGACTCCATGGTGGCGTTGAACCCCATGGTCCAGCGCCAGAACAAGGCCGCACGCTCGGAGGCTGTGCCACGGTCGGTGATCTGCTCGATTTCGCGTTCACCACCGTAACGGGTCACTGCCAAAATCGTGGCGCCGTGCATCGCAAACAACAAGGCTGAACCGTAAAGAAATACGATTGAAAGCGCATGGAAGGGGTTGTAAAACAGGTTGCCGTAGCGCAGCGAGAAGGCCGCCGTCCAGTCCAGGTGGGGGAAGATGCCATAGGGCACAGCCTCACCCCAAGAACCCATCAGGATCGGGCGGAACAAACCGAGCACCAAATACAACCAAATAGCGGCAGCAAAGGCCCAAGCAATGTGAGTGCCCATGCCCAACGCAATCGCACGGCGATAGGTTCGTGCCCACCAGAAAAACAGCGAGGCCGTGAGGAACAAGCCCACAATCAACCACCACCCCCCTTGGTTGAGGGGCGGCAAGCTCAGGCCATAACTGGGCGGTGGTGGCTCCAGTGACAGCCAGAACAGTTGCCGCACAAACTGCACCGGATCGTAATTAACCGAGGCCAGCATGTTCATGCCGATCAGGGTGAAGGCGATCAAGCCACAGATCAAGGAGGCCAAGCCAAGGCCTCCTAAGTAAATAGGGCCGAGTTGGGCGTTGCCCAACTTGCCTAGCCAGTAATTAATGACAGGTTGCCCGGTTCGCGGGCTGTTGCCGTGTCCGAGCTCCACCCCGTGGTGCACCGGCCCCACGGCTTGTACCGTGGTGAACAGGTTTTGATATTCGGCCATATGCTGTACTCCTCAATTCATATAACAGTCGCTGTGCTTGCAAGCCAAATCAGAGAGGCCACTGGGACCAGATGGGCATGTTCAGCCACCAACTCCACCACTCGGGCCAGCCACGGCTCCAGAAGGGGCCACTGAGCACAATGCACAAGGCACTGAACAAGACAGCAGCCAATGCCAGGAACAGGCCCACTCGGTGGATACCCAATGTGCCTACTGAATAACCGATGAAGTCGCGGAAAAAGGTGTCTTCATGCTCTGGCGTTTTGACCGTTTGTCCAGGTTGTGGATTGGTGGAGGAAAGAACCAAGCCACCATGCAGCGACAAGGCAAAAACGCTGGCAAAAAAGAAACTCACGGCAATCATGTGTGCCGGGTTGTAGTGAAAGTGCAGATACTGGTAGCCCACGTTGGAGACCCAGTCGAGGTGGCTAAAAATGCCGTAAGGGAACCCGTGTCCCCAAGCGCCCATCAGCACTGGCCGAATCACGACCAAGGTGACATAAGCCGAAATGGCCACACCGAAAGCCACAGGGACGTGATAGCCCATGCCCAGCTTGCGACAGATTTCGACCTCACGCATCATCCACGAGCCAAACGCACCAATGGCACACACCGTGATGAGCTGCCACAGGCCGCCTTCCATCAGGGGCGCAAAGCGCAAGCCGTAAGACAAATCAGGCGGTGCAATGCTGATTTGCCAAATGTTCCAGGTAGGACCTTGTGAGGCGCCCCACAAGATCAGTGCCGTACCTAGAAACGAAAAGAAAAGGGTTGTAACGCCGAAAAAGCCGACGTAAAAGGGTCCGACCCAGAAGTCGAACAAGTCGCCACCCAGCAGGGTACCACCGCGAACACGGTACTTTTTCTCAAAATTTAGCATGGCCATGGCTTGGTCCTCCTGCATCTGTGATTGAACAGATGCTGTCTTGAAACAAGTTCAAGAACAGCATCTGGATGGCAAAACCTGAATCAGGTTTTGGGCGCGGCGATGGAAGCCACCGCAGTAGGCAGCGGCGAGTTTTGCGCCGATGCTGCTACGGGTTTTTTCGCTCCGTCGAGCCAGTTGAATTTGTTGGTGCTGAGCAAGATGAGGTGAATCATCGCGGCCAGTCCAAACAAGAAAATTCCTTGCAGTACCATGGCACGCAAAGGGTCGTAAAGTCGCCAAATTCTCCACATGGTGAATCTCCTAAATGATGTGGGACATGAAGGTGTACACCGCAGCTTTCACACCTTGGCTCATGCTCTTGGCATCTTCTGCACCGGGCAGCAGATCCCGCCAATGAACGCCGACCAGTTTGGCCAGTACGACGACCACGAACAGACATCCGAAACCGATAAGGAAAATAGACCAGAACGCTGGGGATTCATCCGCACGCGAATGGTCCTCATTGAGTTGGGTTGTGTTTTGCATGACAGTGACTCCGTCAATCTATGGGTGAAAAAACAGGTTCTGAATCAGAACCAGGGACGCCACGCCCAGACCAGGATGTGGGCCAAAACAGCAACTGCTGTAAAGCCTACGGTGCCTTGCATCCAGTAGTGGTGGAACTCCTGGGCTTCCTCATCGGAAAGTCCGGATATTGATGTCTTGGTTGACATTTTTTGCTCCTGTTAACGAGGCCTTACGACCCGGGGTGCGCACAGCCCGCGCAGATGGGCATCCGCAGCCAAAGGCCACGACATCTTGTTGCAGGTGCCGATACATTCGGCACCCTTTTGTGTGTTGTATGGGTTAAAGGCGTTCATGCCGCCACCCCCAAACCCAGCTCGCGACTGGCCGCGTTGACATGGGCTTCTGTCACTTCCGCTTGGCCTGCGGCCTGCGACAACTGTTCGGCTTGGTCGCGTAAGCGCTTGGCAGCCGATATCTGCACCAATACCGGTTGGCTTTGCACCACGTCGCGCAGGCGTTGCTGGGCTTCGTCTTGCCAGTTGGCGTTGGGGGCCATGACGCCGCGCGCCTGTGTGGCCTCAACCTTGTCCATATCGGTGCCCAGCGGAAGAATGTGAAACAGTGCGTCAAACAAGGCGTTGCACACTTCTTGAATCACATAACTGGCACCGCTGTACCCCATGAAGGGCGTGCCGGTGTGGCGGCGAATAATGGCGCCCGGAAACGATGCCGGAATGAAGGCTGCGCGCATGGGGCTGCCACCGGATATCTCGCTCAGGTACATGCGTTCGTTGTAGCTGCCAAACATGATCAAGGGCGTTTGCGTCTTGACCAGTTCCCGAACAGTGACGTTGTCGGTCTTGGTGCCTGCAGTGCGTGACACGCTGAAACGGCAGGGCAAGCCCATTTCAGTTTCGAGGAAGTTTTTCAGGCCGCGCGAATAGGTTTCGCCGGCCACCACCGCAAAACTGGCCGTGGCAAAAAAGTCTTGCGTCACCGAGCGCCACAAATCCCACATGGGCTTGAGCGTGGTGTGTTTTTCGCGCTCGATAAAGGGTTCGGGGTCCAAGTGCAACAACTGCCCCAACTTGCGCAAAAAAATGTGTGGTGCTGTGCAAGCCGATCGGCGCTTGCATGTAGGGCCGCTCCAGCGCCTCGCACAACATGCGACCAAACTCGCGGTACATGCAGATATTCACGTCGGCCTCTACCAAGCGAGAGACATCGGCCAAGTGGCTGCCCAAGGGGAAAACCATGTTGACTTCGGCCCCAATGCCTTGCACCAGACGCCTAATTTCGGCCAGATCGCTGGCACTGTTGAAGGTGCCATAGCAAGGCCCGATGATGTTGACGCGGGGTTTTTCGCCTGCGGGTCTGTCTTCAAAGGGTTTACGTGCAGGCACTTTGCGCAAGCCGTATTCGCTCCACAGCCAATACATAGCGCGGTTGGCGCACTGCCATTGGTCTTCGTCAATGGTCCGAGGCAGAAACCGGGCAATGTTGGTGCCTTCAGGGGTGACGCCACCACCAATCATTTCGGCAATGGAACCGGTCACCACCACGGCGGGCAAATCAGGGTCCAGAATGGCGTGGGCGCGTTTCATGGCCCCTTCAGTGCCTTCACGGCCGAGTTGCTCCTCGGCCAGTCCGGTCACCACAATGGGCAATTCGTGGGGTGGCAAAGCATCGGTGTAATGCAGCACCGAAGTCACGGGCAGGTTTTCGCAACCCACCGGGCCATCAATCACCACTTGCAAACCCTTGATGGCGGTGAACACATACACCGCGCCCCAATAGCCGCCAGCCCGATCGTGGTCCAAGATCAATGGTGACTTGCTCATGAGCCCATCTCCTCGGCTTTGCGTTTTTTAAGCAACTTGTCGAGTTGCCGCCGGGTTTCCGCTTTGAATTCAGGGCGATCCTTGGGCACAGACTCCCAAACGCCTGCGGCGTGGCCTGCACCGACATCGCCAAAAAACTCTTTCATGGCGTTGAAGCGGGCTTGGTTGCCCATGGCCGCCTGCACCACTTGCACCAGAGAACCTGCACCGGCTACGCCCATCAGGGGACGCGCAGAAATCAGGTTGGTGAAATACAGAGACGGCACGCTGTTTTGCTTGGCGATTTGCACCACCGGTGTGGTGCCAATCGCCAGCTGGGGGCGGTATTCGTACATGGCGTTCAGGTCTTGTTCCAGCGAGGCGCGCATTTGCACCTGCACGCCTTTGGCCTTGAGCCACTCAATGTCGTGGGCGTTCCAGGGGGTGGCCGGACAAACCGATCCCACGTAACGCACGTCGGCACCGCACTCGATCAACAAACGGCCTACCAACAACTCGGAACCTTCGTAGCCGCTCAGGGTGATGCGGCCCGAAATGGGCTTTTGCATCAACAAGCCACGCATTTGCGTCAGGGCCTGATTGCGCGCTAGGTCAATTTGAGCCTGAGCGATGCCTGCGGCTTGACCGATGTTTTGCAACCAGTCTTGCGTGCCCTCGAGACCCACCGGGGCCGAGCCCACCACTGGCCGACCTGCGGCCTGGAATTCGCGCACACTGGCGGTATAAAAAGGGTGAATCGCAGCAGCGACCGAGCAATCCAGCGCGGCATACAACTCGCGCCACTCGCGGGTGGGTACCACGGGGCCTGCAGCCAGACCCATGGGGGCCAACATTTGACCAATGATGACCGGATCGGCCGGGAACATCTCGCCCAGCAAGGCCACTGTGGGTTTGTCACCCCGGCCAGCACGAGGCGCAGCCACTGGGCCATGCATGATTTCTTCACGCGCATATTTCAGCATGGCCCCCGCCAAAACGTCTTTGGCTTCGGCATGGGTTGGCACACCAAACCCGGGCACATCAATGCCAATGATGCGCACCCCGTTGATTTCTTTGGGCAGCAGTTG
>Ga0256323_1000096_pt1 | contig 9746 bp, 8 predicted proteins | sample LawtaT_18_FD_189959 | JGI IMG/M metagenome (GOLD analysis project Ga0256323, IMG submission 189959) | Metatranscriptome of freshwater microbial communities from St. Lawrence River, New York, United States - Law_Miss_RepC_8d (Metagenome... | ecosystem: Environmental > Aquatic > Freshwater > River ... | reverse complement strand
CGCCTTTGATACCTCGGTTCACCGCCTGGAGGGCCTCAAACCGCGCCTGGCGCGCAGCGGCCTCTCGAACGTGCACCCGGTGGGCATCGCGCACGAGCGCGACGAGCGCATCAAGCGCCTGGCCGGCAAGATCGACCGCGTGCTGGTGGACGCCCCCTGTTCCGGCCTGGGCACCCTGCGCCGCAGCCCCGACCTGAAATGGCGCCAGACGCCCGAGACGGTGGCGGCCCAGACTGAGCTGCAGCAACGCATCCTGACCAGCGCGGCCCGCCTGCTCAAGCCCGGCGGCCGGCTGGTGTACGCCACCTGCAGCCTGTTGCGCCAGGAAAACGAGGCGGTGGCCGAGGCCTTTGGGGCTGCACACACCGATTTCGAACCCATGCCCGCCCAGGCGGTGCTGGCCGACGCCCGCGTCAACGCCCCCGAAACCCTGTGCGCCGGGCCCGACGGGCGTTGGCTTCGTCTGTGGCCCCATCGCCATGGAACGGACGGCTTTTTCGCCGCCGTCTGGCGGAAAAAGCCTTGAATTCCCCGATTGGCCCCGTAACTCCACCTTCATTGGCCGTTTTCCGGGGCCGATTGGGTTGGTGAAAAACCCCCCGACCTCTAAAATTCCAGGGTAATGGCCCCACTGCCCGGGGCCACTTCGGGTATTCCGTCTCTCTTGGGCAGTCTCTTAGGATCTCAATGATTGCTTCCGATTTTCTGGTCGCCGTGCGCGATGGTCTGGTCAACTTGCTCAGCGATGGCCTGACTGGCGCGTCCTGGTGGCAAATCGTCCTGGTCACCCTGGTGATGACCCACATCACCATTGCCAGCGTCACCATCTTCCTGCACCGCAACCAGGCGCACCGTTCCCTGGACCTGCACCCGATCGCTTCCCATTTCTTCCGCTTCTGGCTCTGGATGACCACCGGCATGGTCACCAAGCAATGGACCGCCATTCACCGCAAGCACCACGCCAAGTGCGAGCAGGCCGAAGACCCGCACAGCCCGCAGATCTACGGCATCAAGAAAGTGTTCTGGGAAGGCGCCGAGCTGTACCGCGCGGAGTCGAAGAACGAAGAAACCATGGCCCGCTACGGCCACGGCACGCCTGACGACTGGATCGAGCGCAACCTGTACTCGCGCTACTCGGCGCTGGGTGTGTCGCTGATGGTCATCATCGATGTGCTGCTGTTCGGCGCCGCTGGTCTGGCCGTGTGGGCCGTGCAGATGGCCTGGATTCCGCTGTGGGCCGCCGGTGTTGTCAACGGCATCGGCCACTACTGGGGCTACCGCAACTTCGAGGCCGCCGACGCCAGCACCAACCTTGTGCCCTGGGGCATCATCATTGGCGGCGAAGAGTTGCACAACAACCACCACACCTACCCGACCTCGGCCAAGTTCTCGGTCAAGCCGTACGAGTTCGACATTGGCTGGGTGTACATCAGCGCCATGAAGGCCGTGGGCCTGGCCTCGGTGAAGAAGACTCCGCCGCAGCTCATGCTGGGTGAGGTGAAACCGGTGGCCGACGAGAAAACGCTTGAGGCGATCATCGCCAACCGCTACGAGGTGATGGCCCGCTACGCCCGTGAAATGCGCGCCGCCGCCGCCACCGAGCTGCAGACGCTGAAGGCCAAGCACAGCGACGCCAAGGTGCTGGAAACCGCGCGCCGCTGGCTGCACCGCGACGACGACAAGGTGCCCGCCGAGGCGCGTGCCCAGGTCGAGCAGGTGCGCGCCGCCTCGCCGGTGCTCACCAAGATGCACGCCATGCGCGAAGAACTGCGCGCCCTGTGGTCCAGCACCACCTCGTCGCGCGAGCAACTGGCCGCTGACCTGCAAGCCTGGTGCCGCAAGGCCGAAGACAGTGGCATCGAAGCCCTGCGCCAGTTCTCGTTCAAGCTGCGCGCCGCGCACGTCTGATCCCGGTCTGTCTGGCCCGCCTCGGGCCAGCGCCCACGAAAAAGCCGCTCCATATGGGCGGCTTTTTTTCGCCTGTGCGACGGATGATGGGTGGCGACTGGCTCAGGGCATTGCCTGCGAACAGGCAACAAAAAACCCGCTGGTTCGCAGCGGGTTTTTCGTGGGTCAAGGCCGAATCACTTCAGCTTGATTTCCTTGTAGTCGACGTGCTTGCGAGCGACCGGATCAAATTTCTTGATCAGCATCTTCTCGGGCGTGGTCTTCTTGTTCTTGGTGGTGGTGTAGAAGTGGCCGGTTCCAGCGGTGGATTCCAGCTTGATCTTCTCGCGAGCGCCTTTGGTTGCCATGTTCGTGCTCCTTCAGGGAATCAGGCCTGGCCGCGTGCGCGCAGGTCTGCGAGCACGGCGTCAATGCCGTTCTTGTCGATCAGGCGCAGGGCGGCGCCGGAAACGCGCAGGCGCACCCAGCGGTTTTCGCTCTCCACCCAGAAACGGCGGTATTGCAGGTTCGGCAGGAACCGGCGCTTGGTTTTGTTGTTGGCGTGGGAAACGTTGTTCCCGACCATGGGCTTCTTGCCCGTGACGTCGCAGACGCGTGCCATGAGGACACTCCGATCTATAACAAACGGCCGGCACCGACAGCCTGCGGCACATTCCGCAGGCCTGGCCACCCGGCCTCACCTCGCCAATTGATGGGTGGCGGTAACCCGAGATCGCGAGATTCCCGGCAGGCCGGAAACTCAGCAAAGCCCGCGATTATAGCCAAGTCGGCGACCAGCAATGGCCGCCGCCCGGCGGAAGGCCTCAGCCCGCGTGCTGTTCCAGGAAGCGCTGGGCGTCGAGCGCGGCCATGCAGCCCGTGCCGGCACTGGTGATGGCCTGGCGGTAGATGTGGTCTTGCACGTCGCCGGCGGCGAACACGCCGGGCACGCTGGTCTGGGTGGCAAAGCCGTTCTGCCCGCCCTGGGTGACCAGGTAGCCGTCCTTCATGTCGAGCTGGCCCTTGAAGATGTCGGTGTTGGGGCTGTGGCCGATGGCGATGAAGCAGCCCTTGAGGTGGATGTCTTCGGTGGCGCTGGTCTGCACATTTTTGATGCGAATACCGGTGACGCCAGTCTCGTCGCCCAGCACCTCGTCCAGCACGTTGAACACCTTGAGCTCGATCTTGCCCTCGCGCACCTTCTCCATGAGCTTATCGACCATGATGGCCTCGGCGCGGAAGGTGTCGCGGCGGTGCACCAGCGTGACCTTGCTGGCAATGTTGGAGAGGTACAGGGCTTCTTCGACGGCGGTGTTGCCGCCGCCCACCACGCACACCTCCTGGCCCCGGTAGAAAAAGCCGTCACAGGTGGCACAGGCGCTCACGCCCTTGCCCATGAAGGCCTCTTCGGAGGGCAGGCCCAGGTACTTGGCCGAGGCACCGGTGGCAATGATGAGCGAGTCACAGCTGTATTCGCCGCTGTCGCCCTTCAGGACGAAGGGGCGCTTGTTCAGTTCCACCGTGTGGATGTGGTCGAACACAATTTCGGTGTTGAAGCGCTCGGCATGGGCCAGGAAGCGCTGCATCAGCTCAGGGCCTTGCACGCCATTGGCGTCGGCGGGCCAGTTGTCCACCTCGGTGGTGGTCATGAGCTGGCCGCCCTGGGCGATGCCGGTGATCAACAGGGGGTTCAGGTTGGCTCGGGCGGCGTACACGGCGGCGGTGTAACCGGCAGGCCCGGAGCCCAGGATCAGGACTTTCGCGTGTTTCATGGTTCGGGGCCCCATCAAAAGTGGGGGTGTCGGGTTCAGGGGTGGGGGGTATTTGGTTTAGAGTGGCGAGCCAAATAGCCTGATCCTTGCCGATAGGCAAAGGTTTGCAGACGCTTGGGCAGACAGCTCAGGCATTGTAGGGAAGCGCCTCGGGTGCGCGATTCACCACGGGAAATACACGCATGTCCATCCTGTCCAATCTCGATCTCATCCGACGCGTTCCGCTGTTTTCCACTCTCACCCAGGCGCAAGCCGAGTCGGTGGCCGATGCGGTGGTCAAGCGGCGCTTCAAGCGCGGCGAGTGCATTGTGGAGCAGGGCAAGAAGTCCAACTGCCTGTCGATTGTGCTCACCGGGCGGGCCAGGGTGGTCACCACCGACTCGCGCGGACGCGAGGTGATTCTGGCCACCATGAACCCGGGCGATTACGTGGGCGAAATGAGCCTGATCGACAACCAGCCCCATTCGGCCACGGTGCGCGCCGAGGTGCAGACCGATGTGCTGATCCTCGGGCGCAACGAGTTTGCCCGTTGCCTGCCCGAGAACTCGTCCATGGCCTATGCGGTGATGAAAGGCCTCGTTCAGCGCCTGCGCCACGCCGACCGCAAGATTGAGTCGCTCGCGCTGATGGACGTGTACGGCCGCGTGGCCCGTGCCCTGCTGGAATTCGCCCAGCCCGACAAGGACGGCAATCTGCGCATCAAAGAGCGCGTGTCGCGCCAGGACGTGGCCAAGATGATTGGCGCCTCGCGCGAGATGGTCAGCCGCGTCATGAAAGACCTGGAAGACCGTGGCTTCATCGAGGTGACTGAGGACGGCAGCACCGTCATCAAAGAGCGCCTGACGTCCCTGGGTTGACGGACGGACGGGCCTTGGCCATGGGGTAAGCTAGCCCCTCGTTTGCCGCAGGTCCATGACGTATTCGCTCAACACCCTCAACGCCGACCGCACTGCACAGCCGCCGGTCGGCGTCTCCCGATTCGCGCAGGAAATCGCGCTGGTGCTCGGGGCCGCTGCCCTGGTGTTCTGGCTCATTTCCCTCCTGACCCATTCCCTGGCCGATCCGGCCTGGAGCACCACGGGTGCCTCAAGCGCCGTGGGCAACTGGGGTGGCCGCCTGGGCGCCATCGTGGCCGATGGCAGCTATTACCTGCTGGGTTATTCGGTCTGGTGGGCCTTCCTGGTGGGCGTTCGCCTCTGGCTGGCCACCCTGGCGCGCTGGATTCGCGCGGAAGGCACCCAGAGCGAGCCCGAAGCCGCCCGCTGGTGGCAGCGGCCGGCGATGCGGCGCGTCATCTTCTGGTCGAGCTTGCTGGCGCTGCTGGCCGCCAGCGGTGTCCTGGAATGGAGCCGCTTGTACCGCTTTGAGCACACGCTGCCCGGCCCGGCCGGTGGCGTGCTGGGCCAGCTGCTGGGGCCGTGGGTCTCGCGCTGGCTGGGTTTCACCGGCGCAGCCCTGGCCATGTTGGCGATCATGGTGGTGTGCCTGCCCCGGGTGTTCACTTTCTCGTGGGGGCACTGGGCCGAGGTGATCGGCCAGACGCTGGATGGCTGGTTCGAAGCCCGCCGCGAGAAGCGCGAGGAAGTGGAAGACCTGCGCATTGGCCAGCAAGCCGCCAAGGAGCGCGAAGAGGTGGTGAAGGTGGAGCGGGTGGAGATCGAAGAGCACCACCCGAAGCCCGTCTTCATTGAGCCCGCGCCGGTGGAATTGCCCAAGAGCGATCGCGTGGCGAAAGAGCGCCAGAAGCCCCTGTTCACCGAGTTGCCCGACAGCAAGCTGCCGCAGGTGGACCTGCTGGACAGCCCGTCTGCGCAGCAGGTGCTGGTGGACCCGCAGACGCTGGAGATGACCAGCCGCCTGATCGAGAAGAAGCTCAAGGACTTTGGCGTGGAGGTGCGGGTGGTGGCGGCGGCGCCGGGCCCGGTGATCACGCGCTACGAGATCGAGCCCGCCACGGGTGTGAAGGGCTCGCAGATCGTCAACCTCAGCCGTGACCTGGCGCGCTCGCTCTCGCTGGTGTCCATTCGCGTGATCGAGACGATTCCGGGCAAGAACCTGATGGCACTGGAGCTGCCCAACGCCAAGCGCCAGACCATTCGCCTGTCCGAAATTCTGGGCTCGCAGGTCTACCACGAGGCCAAGTCGATGCTGACCATGGGCCTGGGCAAAGACATCGGCGGCTTGCCGGTGGTGGCCGACCTGGCCAAGATGCCGCACTGCCTGGTGGCCGGCACCACCGGTTCGGGCAAATCGGTGGGTATCAATGCCATGATCCTGTCGCTGCTCTACAAGGCCGATGCCAAGGACGTGCGCCTGATCTTGATCGACCCCAAGATGCTGGAGATGAGCGTCTACGAGGGCATTCCGCACCTGCTGGCGCCGGTGGTCACCGACATGAAGCACGCGGCCAACGCGCTGAACTGGTGCGTGGCCGAGATGGAGAAGCGCTACAAGCTCATGAGCAAGATGGGCGTGCGCAACCTGGCCGGCTTCAACGCCAAGATCGACGAAGCCGTGGCCAAGGGCGAGATCATCGGCAACCCGTTCAGCCTCACGCCTGAGCAACCCGAGCCGCTGGAGCGCCTGCCTCACATCGTGGTGGTGATCGACGAGCTGGCCGACCTGATGATGGTGGTGGGCAAGAAGATCGAAGAGCTGATTGCCCGCCTGGCACAGAAGGCGCGCGCGGCGGGCATCCACCTGATCCTGGCCACACAGCGGCCGTCGGTGGACGTGATCACTGGCCTGATCAAGGCCAACATTCCCACCCGCATTTCCTTCCAAGTGTCGAGCAAGATCGACAGCCGCACCATTCTTGACCAGATGGGCGCCGAGGCCCTGCTGGGCATGGGCGACATGCTCTACATGCCCTCGGGCACGGGCCTGCCCGTTCGTGTGCACGGCGCCTTCGTCAGCGATGAAGAGGTGCACCGCGTGGTGGCTTACTTGAAAGAGCAGGGCGGCGAGGCCAATTACGTCGAGGGAGTGCTCGACGGTGCCCCGGCCGACGGCGAAGGCGGCGATGCCTTCGGTGGCGGCGGCGAGGTCTCGGGCGAGAAAGACCCGCTCTACGACCAGGCGGTGGAGATCGTGCTCAAAGACCGCAAGGCCAGCATTTCCTACGTGCAGCGCAAGCTCAAGATCGGCTACAACCGCGCCGCTCGCCTGCTGGAAGACATGGAAAACGCCGGCCTGGTGAGTGCCCTGACCAGCAGCGGCCAGCGCGACATCATCGTGCCCTCGCGCGGCGAGTGACCGGGCCGTGCAACCTTTCCCTGTCCGACGCATTCCAAGCGCCATGAAACGACTTTTTCTCTCTGCCGCCCTGGCCCTGAGTGGCTTCGCGGCCCAGGCCGATGGCCTGCAAGCCCTTGATGCCTTTCTGCGCGAAGTGGGCAGCGCCCGCGCCAGCTTCACCCAGGTGGTCACCTCGCCCACGCGTGCAGGTGAGGCCAAGCCCCGCAGCAAGACCAGCAGCGGCCGCTTCGAGTTCATGCGGCCTGACCGCTTTCGCTTCGAGTACACCAAGCCCTTTCCCCAGACCATCGTGGCCGATGGACAGACCCTGTGGCTGTACGACGTGGACCTGAACCAGGTCACGGCTCGCCGCCAGAAGGACGCGCTGGGCAGCACGCCTGCGGCCATCATCGCCTCTGCCGGGCAGATCGACGCCCTCAAGGGCGCGTTCGAGTTGAAGTCCGCGCCCGAGCAAGATGGCCTGCAATGGGTGGAGGCCACGCCGCGCGCCAAGGAGGGCCAGCTGCGCTTGGTGCGCATCGGTCTGCGCGAGAAGGAACTGGCCGTGCTCGACATCGAAGACGGCCTGGGCCAGCGCTCGGTGCTGCGCTTTTCGCAGTGGCAAGCCAACCCGGGCTTGAAGGCGGGCGATTTCCGCTTTGAGCCACCCGCCGGGGCTGACGTGATTCGCCCCTGATACCGTGGTCACCGCCGCCTCGCACATTCCCCTGGCCGAACGGCTGCGCCCGCGCACGCTGGGCGAAGTGATCGGCCAGCAGCACCTGCTGGGCGAGGGCATGGCCTTGCGCCTGGCGTTTGAATCGGGGCAGCCGCACAGCTGCATCCTGTGGGGCCCGCCCGGGGTGGGCAAGACCACCATCGCGCGGCTGATGGCCGATGCCTTTGATGCCCAGTTCATCACCATCAGCGCGGTGCTGGGCGGCGTGAAGGACATCCGCGAGGCGGTGGAGAAGGCCGAGTTGGCGCGCGACGGCCTGCATGCGCAGCGCACCATCGTGTTCGTGGACGAGGTGCACCGCTTCAACAAGAGCCAGCAAGACGCTTTCCTGCCCCACGTGGAAAGCGGGCTGTTCACCTTCATCGGCGCCACCACCGAAAACCCCTCGTTCGAGGTGAACTCGGCTTTGCTCTCGCGGGCGGCGGTGTACGTGCTGCAGCCCCTGCAAGAGGACGACCTGCGCCAGATCGTGGCCAAGGCGCAGGCCATTGGCGCCGTGCCGGCCATGGAAGACGCCGCGCTGGCTCGCATGATTGCGTACGCCGATGGCGATGCGCGCCGTCTGCTGAACACGCTGGAAACCCTGGCGGTGGCCGCCAACAAAGAGCGGCTGGAGCAAGTGACCGACGCCTGGCTGCTGCGGGTGCTGGGCGAGCGCATGCGCCGCTACGACAAGGGGGGTGAGCAGTTCTACGACACCATCAGCGCCTTGCACAAAAGCGTGCGCGGCTCCGACCCCGACGCCGCGCTGTATTGGTTCGTGCGAATGCTCGATGGTGGCGCCGACCCGCGCTACCTGGCGCGCCGCTTCATTCGCATGGCCGCCGAAGACGTTGGCCTGGCCGATCCGCGTGCCTTGCGGTTGGCCCTGGACGCGGCCGACGTGTACGAACGCCTGGGCAGCCCCGAAGGCGAGTTGGCCCTGGCCGAGTGCGTGGTGTATCTCGCGATTGCCGCCAAATCGAATGCCGTGTACAAGGCTTTCAATGAGGCCAAGGCATTCGTCAAAAAAGACGGCACTCGGCCCGTTCCCATGCACCTGCGCAACGCGCCCACCAAGCTCATGAAAGAGCTCGACTACGGAAAGGGCTACCGATATGCGCACGACGAAGAAGGCGGATTCGCTGCCGGGGAGAACTACCTTCCCGAAGGCATGTCGCCGCCCGGGTTTTACCGCCCGGTTGATCGCGGATTGGAGATCCGCATTGGCGAAAAACTCGCCGAACTGCAGCGCCGCAACCAAGCGGCCCGCTAAGCCCTTTCTGCCACTCTCCAACCGGGTGACGCCGCGTCCCCCGCGCCGGTTTCTCAGGGCTTTTCCGCATGTTTTCGCCGAAGGGCGATGTCTAGAATCGCGCCCAGACCCGCCCGCCATGCTCTACCCAGGATGGCATTGGCGGGTTTTTTTGCTAGGTTGAGAGAAGGGGCGCATTACCCACGTGCCCCGACCGGTCAAAAACACGGAGAACCTTCATGGACGTTTTGCTACAGCAGATCATCAACGGTCTGGTCTTGGGCAGCATGTATGCGCTCGTCGCGCTCGGGTACACGATGGTGTACGGCATCATCGGCCTCATCAACTTCGCTCACGGCGACGTGCTGATGGTGGGTGCACTGACGAGCTGGACCATCATCGGTGTCATGCGCGAAGCCTCACCGGGCATGCCGGGCTGGCTGATTCTGGTCATCGCCACCGTCATTGCCATGGTGGTGTGCGCCTCCCTCAATTTCACGATCGAAAAACTGGCCTACCGGCCACTGCGCAACTCCAACCGGCTTGCGCCCCTGATCACCGCCATCGGCATGTCGCTCTTGCTGCAGACCTTTGCGATGATCATCTGGAAGCCCAACCCGAAGTCTTACCCCAACATGCTGCCCACCGAGCCGGTGCAGTTTGGCGGCGCGGTGATCTCGATCACGCAGATCACCATCCTGGGCGTCACGGTGCTGACACTGGCCTTCCTGATGTGGCTGGTCAACCGCACCAACCTTGGGCGGGCGATGCGGGCCACCGCCGAGAACCCGCGCGTGGCGGCGCTCATGGGCATCAAGCCCGACGTGGTGATCTCGGCCACCTTCATCATCGGCGCCATGCTGGCGGCCATCGCCGG
>Ga0256323_1000092_pt1 | contig 9804 bp, 9 predicted proteins | sample LawtaT_18_FD_189959 | JGI IMG/M metagenome (GOLD analysis project Ga0256323, IMG submission 189959) | Metatranscriptome of freshwater microbial communities from St. Lawrence River, New York, United States - Law_Miss_RepC_8d (Metagenome... | ecosystem: Environmental > Aquatic > Freshwater > River ... | reverse complement strand
TAAGACATAAGAGCTTCCGCAAGTCTTATACAAGACTTAGAGTAAAGGCCATGGACACCAGATTCGCAGTGGCAAACGAGGTGTCCTTCGAGTCCGTCCAAACCCACAGGAGTGAACCCATGTCGAACGCGCTGAATGGTCAACTGAGCCGCCAACAACAGATCGAAGCCCTTGAAAAAGACTGGGCGACCAACCCCCGCTGGAAGGGTGTGAAGCGCGGCTACACCGCCGCCGATGTCGTGCGCCTGCGCGGCAGCGTACAGCCCGAGTACACCCTGGCCCAGCGCGGCGCCAAGGTGCTCTGGGACAAGATCAATGGCGGTGCCAAGAAGGGCTACGTGAACGCTTTCGGCGCCATCACCGCCGGTCAAGCCATGCAACAGGCCAAGGCCGGTCTGGAAGCCGTGTACCTGTCGGGCTGGCAAGTCGCTGCCGACGGCAACACTTCCGAAACCATGTACCCCGACCAGTCGCTGTACGCCTACGACTCCGTCCCCACGATGGTTCGCCGTATCAACAACACGTTCAAGCGTGCTGACGAAATCCAATGGTCGCGTGGCATCAGCCCCGGCGACGAAGGCTTCATCGACTACTTCCTGCCGATCGTTGCTGACGCTGAAGCCGGCTTCGGCGGCGTGCTCAACGCCTTCGAGTTGATGAAGAACATGATCGCCGCCGGCGCCTCCGGCGTGCATTTCGAAGACCAGCTGGCCGCTGTGAAGAAGTGCGGCCACATGGGTGGCAAGGTGCTGGTGCCGACCCAGGAAGCGGTCGAGAAGCTGATCGCCGCGCGTTTCGCTGCCGACGTGATGGGCGTGCCCACCATCGTGCTGGCCCGCACCGACGCCGAAGCCGCGAATTTGATCACCAGTGACCACGACGCCAACGACAAGCCCTTCCTGACCGGTGAGCGCACGCAAGAAGGTTTCTTCCGTGTGAAGAACGGCCTGGACCAGTCCATCAGCCGTGGCGTGGCCTACGCGCCCTATGCCGACCTGGTGTGGTGCGAGACCGGCGTGCCCGACATCGGCTTCGCCCGTGAATTCGCCCAAGCCGTGCACGCTGCCTGCCCGGGCAAGCTGCTGTCGTACAACTGCTCGCCGTCCTTCAACTGGAGGAAGAACCTGGACGAAAAGCAGATCGCCTCCTTCCAGGAAGACCTGTCCGCGCTGGGCTACAAGTTCCAGTTCATCACCCTGGCTGGTATCCACATCAACTGGTTCCAGACCTTCCAGTTTGCCCACGCCTACGCCCGCGGCGAAGGCATGAAGCACTACACCGAGATGGTGCAAGAGCCCGAGTTCGCCGCTCGTGAAAAGGGCTACACCTTCGTGTCGCACCAACAGGAAGTGGGTGCGGGTTACTTCGACGACGTGACAACCGTGATCCAGGGCGGTTCGTCCTCCGTGAAGGCCCTGACCGGCTCGACCGAAGAAGAGCAGTTCCACTGAAATCCCCTGAGTCCGCCACAGAGCGGCAGAGGAGACAGCGAGCCCGGGGCCTCCCCGGGCTTTTTTGTGGGAAAATCGCAAGCTTTCCACCGAAAAAGAACGAGAAAGGCACCCCGGTTATGACACCGCGAACTCAGGCGCATCCCGTCCTGGCCTGTTGAGGCCGGCAGATCGCGCCTGCTCGTTTTTCTCTTGGTTTTTCAGCGCGGCCCCGGCCGCGTTTTTCGTTTCTGGACCCCTCATGATCAACGTCACGCTTCCCGATGGTTCCCAGCGCAGCTTTCCCGGCCCGGTTTCAGTGGCTGACGTCGCCGCTTCGATCGGCACTGGCCTGGCCAAGGCTGCCCTGGGTGGCAAGGTCAATGGCAAGCTGGTGGACACCAGTTTCGTGATCGAGCAGGACGCGCCGCTGGCCATCGTCACGGCGAAAGACCCCGAGGGGCTGGAGCTCATTCGCCACTCCACTGCTCACTTGCTGGCCTACGCCGTGAAAGAGCTCTTCCCAGAGGCGCAAGTGACCATTGGGCCGGTGATCGAAAACGGCTTCTACTACGACTTTTCGTACAAGCGCCCGTTCACACCCGAAGACCTGGCCGCCATCGAGAAGCGCATGAGCGAACTTGCCAACAAGGACGAGAAGGTCGTGCGCCGCGTGCTGCCCCGCGACGAAGCGGTGACCTATTTCAAGGGCCTGGGCGAGCACTACAAGGCCGAGATCATCGCAAGTATTCCCAGCAACGAAGACGTCAGCCTCTACCGCGAGGGCAACTTCGAAGACCTTTGCCGCGGCCCCCACGTGCCGAGCACCGGCAAGCTCAAGCACTTCAAGCTGATGAAGGTGGCGGGCGCGTACTGGCGCGGCGACCACCGCAACGAAATGCTGCAGCGCATCTACGGCACGGCCTGGGCCAGCAAGGAAGAGTTGCAGCAGTACCTGACCCGGCTGGAAGAGGCCGAGAAGCGCGACCACCGCAAGCTCGGCCGCGAGCTGGACTTGTTCCATCTGGACGAGCATTCGCCTGGCACAGTGTTCTGGCACCCCAATGGCTGGACCATCTGGCAAGAGGTCGAACAGTACATGCGCCGCGTCTACCGTGAGAACGGCTACCGCGAGGTGAAGGGCCCGCAGATCCTGGACAAGTCGCTTTGGGAGAAGACCGGCCACTGGGACAAGTACCGCGAGAACATGTTCACCACCGAGTCGGAAAAGCGCGATTACGCGCTCAAGCCGATGAACTGCCCCGGCCACATCCTCATCTACAAGCAGGGCATCAAGAGCTATCGTGACCTGCCCCTGCGCTATGGCGAGTTCGGCGCCTGCCACCGCAATGAGCCCACGGGTGGTCTGCACGGCATCATGCGAGTGCGTGCCTTCACGCAAGACGATGGCCACATCTTCTGCACCGAGGATCAGATCCAGTCGGAAGTGACCGCCTTCACCGCACTGCTGCAGAAGGTCTACAAAGACTTCGGTTTCACCGAGATCATCTACAAGCTGTCCACCCGCCCCGAGAAGCGCATCGGCTCAGAAGAGAGCTGGGACAAGGCCGAGGCTGCCTTGGCCGAAGGCCTGCGCGCCTCGGGCTGTGAGTTCCAATACCTGCCGGGTGAGGGGGCGTTCTACGGTCCGAAGATTGAGTACACGCTCAAGGACGCGTTGGGTCGTGAGTGGCAGTGCGGCACCATTCAGGTGGACCCGAACCTGCCCGAGCGCCTGGACGCCGAGTTTGTGGGCGAAGACGGCAGCCGCCACCGCCCCATCATGCTGCACCGCGCCATTGTCGGCAGCCTGGAGCGCTTCATCGGTATCCTGATCGAGCAGCACGCTGGCGCTCTGCCGGTGTGGCTGGCCCCTGTGCAGGTGGCCGTGCTCAACATCACCGACAACCAGGCCGATTACTGTCGCGAAATCGCGAAATCGTTGGAGAATCAAGGGCTTAGGGTGGTGACGGACCTGCGCAACGAGAAAATCACGTATAAAATACGGGAGCACGCGTTGCAAAAGCTGCCTTTTATTGTGGTCGTGGGCGACAAAGAGAAGGAAGCTGGCGCAGTGGCTGTGCGGGCCCGAGGCAACAAAGACCTCGGTGTCATGCCGCTGGAAGCCTTTTCTCAATTGGTGGCGGCTGACATTTCATCCAAGGTTTGACGAATCCTTTGCCGGTGAATGTCCCGTCGGTCGCTTTGCCCATGGCGCTTGCGCTTCCAGACCTCATCTGCCCACCAAGGAACGAACCATCGCTACCAACTTTCGCGACCGCCGCCAGCGTGAAGAGCGTGCACACCGACTGAACCGGGAAATCATGGCGCCTGAAGTGCGCCTCAACGGACCCGAAAACGAGCCTTTGGGCATCGTCAGTCTGCAAGAAGCCTTGCGCATGGCTGGGGAACTGGACGTTGATCTTGTCGAAATCGCTGCCACGGCCAATCCGCCGGTGTGCCGCCTGATGGATTACGGCAAGTTCAAGTATCAGGAGCAGAAGAAGGCGGCCGAAGCCAAGGCCAAGCAGACCGTCATCGAGATCAAGGAGGTGAAATTCCGCCCGGGTACCGATGACGGTGACTACAACATCAAGTTGCGCAACATCCGGCGTTTTCTGGATGAAGGCGACAAGTGCAAGATCACCTTGCGGTTCCGTGGTCGCGAGATTACGCACCAGGAACTGGGCTTGGCCCTCCTGAACCGCATTCGTGACGATCTGGGTGACACGATCATGGTGGAGCAGTTCCCCAAGCTCGAAGGTCGCCAGATGATCATGATGATCGCTCCGGGCCGTAAGAAGCCCGGGGCCACCACCAGCAAGCCGGCGGATGCGCCGGCGGCTGGTCAGGCCGCCGCGTAAGACGGCCATTGAATTGGACTGGCAGGGTTGGTCCCCTGTCGGTTCGAGACGCTGCCTGCAAAGGAAGACGTCGAACAGGTTTCCGCAAGGGGCCTGACAAAAGTGGCTCGGGGCCAGCAAGTCCGCGGAAGGTTCGCGGCGCCTCACGAGCACAAATGAAAAAGGAGCATGAAGATGCCCAAAATGAAGACCAAGAGCAGCGCGAAGAAGCGTTTTCGCGTTCGTCCGGGTGGAACCGTCAAGCGCGGTCAAGCCTTCAAGCGTCACATCCTGACCAAGAAGACCACCAAGAACAAGCGCCACCTGCGCGGTGCAGTGAACGTGCATGAGACCAATATGGGTCACATGGCACAGATGCTGCCCTTTGCTGGCCTGTAATCACGACGAACAAGGAGAACTCATATGCCTCGCGTCAAACGTGGTGTCACGGCTCGCGCCCGACACAAAAAGGTTCTGGCTCTGGCCAAAGGTTTCCGCGGCCGTCGCGGTAATGTCTTCCGCATCGCCAAGCAGGCGGTGATGAAGGCGGGTCAGTACGCCTACCGTGACCGCCGTACGAAGAAGCGTGTGTTCCGCCAGCTGTGGATCGCCCGTATCAACGCCGGTGCTCGCGCTTGCGGCCTGACCTACAGCCAGTTCGCCAACGGCCTGAAGAAGGCCCAGATCGAGATCGACCGCAAGGTCCTGGCCGATCTGGCGGTCAATGACCCGGCGGCTTTCGGCAGCATCGTGGAGCAAGTCAAAGCCAAGCTGGCCGCTTGATTCACGGCAGGGCGGTCTGTCCGCCCTTCGCCGCTCGAAGGGGTTGAGGCTTGAGGGGATCCCTCGATGGCTTCAACCCCTTTTTTCTTTTGCATTGCACACCCACAGACATGAACGAGTTGGATGCCCTGGTCGACAGCGCCCGCGCCGCTTTTGCGCAGGCCGCCACGCCGGCCGATCTGGAGAACGCCAAGGCCCAGTTTTTGGGTAAGGCCGGTCGCATCACCGAGTTGATGAAGGGCATGGCCGCCCTGCCGGTAGAAGAGAAGAAGACCCGGGGTGCGGCGATCAACGTGGCCAAGCAGGCCATTGAAGCCGCCTTGACCGAACGTCGCCAGGCCCTGGCCGACGCCGAGTTGCAGGCGCAACTCAAGGCCGAAGCGCTGGACGTGACCTTGCCCGGCCGTCAGCGGGGGCAGGGCGGACTTCACCCGGTGAGCCTGACCATGGAGCGCATCGAGGCGATCTTCGGCTCCATGGGCTTCGAGGTGGCCGATGGCCCCGAGATCGAGTCCGACTGGTTCAACTTCACCGCGCTCAACACGCCCGAAGACCATCCGGCGCGCTCGATGCACGACACCTTCTATGTGGAAGGGGGCAGCGAGAAGGCGCCCAACCTGCTGCGCACGCACACCAGCCCGATGCAGATTCGCCACGCGGTGCAGCACGTCAAGCGCCACCGCGTCGCGCTGGACGCGGGGCAGGGCATGCCCGAGATTCGCGTGATCGCGCCCGGCCGCACCTACCGCGTGGACAGCGACGCCACGCACTCGCCGATGTTTCACCAGTGCGAAGGCCTGTGGATTGGCGAGAACGTGAGCTTCAAGGACTTGAAGTTCGTCTTCACGGATTTCTGCCGCACCTTCTTCGAGAGCGATGACCTGGTGCTGCGGTTCCGCCCCAGTTTTTTCCCGTTCACTGAGCCCAGCGCCGAGATCGACATTCAGTTCCAGAGCGGCCCGTTGGCGGGCCGCTGGCTGGAGGTGGCGGGGTCTGGCCAGGTGCACCCGAACGTGGTGCGCAACATGGGCCTGGACCCCGAGCGCTACATCGGCTTCGCCTTCGGCATGGGCCCTGACCGCCTGACCATGCTGCGCTACGGAGTGAACGACCTTCGCCTGTTCTTTGACGGCGACGTGCGTTTCATGTCGCAATTCCGATGATTCCCGCGCCGCTTCGCGTTGCCCCGTGGTGGGCGCTGCACCAGCAGATCGGTCAAGCCGATGCTGTGGGCTGTCGCGAAGCCATTGCCGTGTTCCCGAACTGAGCTGTTCCATGCAATTCCCCGAATCCTGGCTGCGTGCCTTCTGCAATCCTTCCCTGACCAGCCAGCAACTGGCCGACACCCTGACCATGGCGGGTCTGGAGGTCGAAGAGCTGCAACCGGTCGCGCCACCGTTTACCCAGATCGTGGTGGGTGAGATCAAGGAGGCGGTGCAGCACCCGAACGCCGATCGCCTGCGCGTGTGCCAGGTGGACGTGGGGCAGGGTGCGCTGCTCAACATCGTGTGCGGTGCGCCCAATGCCCGTGTTGGCATCAAGGTGCCGTGTGCCTTGGTGGGGGCCGAACTGCCGCCGGGCGACGACGGCAAGCCCTTCAAGATCAAGCTGGGCAAGCTGCGGGGGGTGGAAAGCCAGGGCATGCTTTGCTCGGCGCGTGAGCTCAAGCTCTCAGAAGACCACGGTGGTCTGCTGGAGTTGCCGGCCGATGCCCCCGTGGGCCGCGACATTCGCGAGCAACTGGCGCTGGACGACATGCTGTTCACCCTCAAGCTCACGCCCAATTTGGCGCACTGCCTGAGCGTGTACGGCATTGCGCGCGAGGTGTCGGCGCTGACCGGGGCACCATTGCTGGCGCCCGAATTTCCGGCCGCGCCGGTGGCCCTGCAAGACAAGCTGCCGGTGTCGGTGCAGGCGCCCGATCTTTGCGGCCGCTTCACCGGCCGTGTGGTGCGAGGCGTGAACACCCGAGTGCAGACGCCCACCTGGATGGTGGAGCGCCTGGCGCGCTGCGGACAGCGCAGTGTGTCGCCGCTGGTGGACATCTCCAACTACGTGATGTTCGAGCTGGGCCGCCCGTCGCACATCTTTGATCTGGACAAGATCCACGGCGGTCTGCAGGTGCGCTGGGGCCGCGCGGGTGAGGCCCTCAAGCTGCTCAATGGCAATACCATTACCGTGGACGAGGCCGTGGGCGTGATCGCCGACGACCAGGCGGTGGAATCGCTGGCCGGCATCATGGGTGGCGACGCCACGGCCGTGTCGGACGACACCGCCAATATCTACATCGAGGCCGCGTTCTGGTGGCCCAAGGCCATCGCCGGTCGCTCGCGCCGCTACAACTTCAGCACCGACGCTGGTCACCGCTTCGAGCGGGGCGTAGACCCGTCCACCACGGTGGAGCACATCGAGCGCATCACCCAGCTCGTGCTGGAGATTTGTGGCGGTCAGGCTGGCCCGATGGACGACCACGTGGTCAACCTGCCGCAGGCCAAGCCGGTGACGCTGCGCGTGGCGCGCGCGGCCAAGGTGGTGGGCATGCCGCTGACGCAGGTGCAATGCGCCGATGCGCTGCGCCGCCTGGGCTTGTCGGTGCAAGAGGGTGAGGGCACCGTCACCGTGACCCCGCCGGCCTTCCGCTTCGATCTGCAAATCGAAGAAGACCTGATCGAGGAAGTGGCACGCGTGATTGGCTACGAGCAGCTGCCGCACACACCGCCCTTGGCGCCGACCACGGCCAAGATCCGGCCCGAATCGCGGCGTGGCGTCTATGCCGTGAGCCGCCAGTTGGCCCAACTGGGCTACCAGGAAACCATCAACTTCAGCTTTGTGGAAGAGCGCTGGGAGCGTGAGTTGGCGGGCAACGCCGACCCGATCAAGCTGCTCAACCCGATTGCCAGCCAGATGAGCGTGATGCGCTCTTCGCTGCTGGGCAGCCTGGTGTCGGTGTTGAAGTTCAACCTGGACCGTCGCGCCGACCGCGTGCGCCTGTTCGAGGTGGGCCGCGTGTTTCGCAAGGACGCCTCGGTGGTGGACAGCGACACCACGGTGGCCGGGTTTGTGCAGCCGCGCCGCGTGGCCGGTCTGGCCTACGGTTCGGTGGACCGCCTGCAATGGGGCAGCGCCGAACGCGCGGTGGACTTCTTCGACGCCAAAGGCGACGTCGAGGCCTTGCTGGCCCCCCGCAAGCCCGAGTTCCGCGCGGCCGAGCACCCAGCCCTGCACCCGGGGCGTTGCGCCAGCGTCTGGCTGGATGGGCAATGCATTGGCCATGTGGGTGAGTTGCATCCCCGCTGGCGCCAGTCGTATGAGCTGCCGACTGCACCTGTGCTGTTTGAACTGGAACTGGACGCCGTGCTGGCCCGCCCCGTGCCGCAGTTCCAGGGCGTGAGCCGCCAGCAGCCGGTGGAGCGCGACCTGGCCATCGTGGTGAACGAGTCGGTGGCCCATGACGCGGTGATGGCCGCCATTCGCTCCGTGGGCAGCCCCTGGTTGCGCGACGCGGTGCTGTTTGACGTGTACCGCCCGAAGAAGGGCGCGCCGGCGGGCAGCCTCGCTTCGGATGAGAAGAGCCTGGCGGTGCGCCTGGTGCTCAACCGCGACGACGCTACACTGACCGAGGACGACATCGAGACCACCGTGAAGGCGGTGCTTGATGCCCTGCAACAGCGCGTGGCGGCCCGCCTGCGCGCCTGATGACCGAACCCCGAAGGATCTCCCCGCTCATGGAACTCGCTGTCGAAAGCCTGGAAACCCCAGCCCTGACCAAGGCCCAACTCGCTGAGTTGCTGTTTGACCAGATTGGCCTGAACAAGCGCGAATCCAAGGACATGATCGATGCCTTCTTCGATCTGATCACCGACAGCCTGGTTGATGGCACCGATGTGAAGATTTCGGGTTTCGGCAACTTCCAGATCCGCACCAAGGCGCCACGCCCGGGCCGCAACCCGCGCACCGGCGAGCCGGTTGCCATCGAGGCCCGCCGGGTGGTCACCTTCCATGCCAGCCCCAAACTCAAGGAGCAGGTGCAGGCGGCGGTGGGCAACGGCTGACGCCAAGGCCCGGTGCTGTCAAGGCTGGCAAACGCCCCTCGTGGGCGTTTGCCTTTTTTCACACAGTTTCTCGGGGCGGCCGTGTTGCCGGCTACCCCTTAGAGTAAATTTCAAGGTTTGGCTTCTACCGCCTTGATTTGCATGGAAAAAGCGCTTCCCCCCATTCCCGCCAAACGCTACTTCACCATTGGTGAAGTCGGGGAGTTGTGCGGTGTGAAGCCGCACGTGCTGCGTTACTGGGAGCAAGAGTTCACCCAGTTGCGCCCCATGAAGCGCCGTGGCAACCGCCGCTATTACCAGCACCACGAGGTGCTGATGATCCGTCGCATCCGCGAACTGCTGTACGAACAGGGCTTCACCATCAGTGGGGCACGCAACAAGCTGCAGGAAATTGCCCAGGCCGAGCGCGACAGGCGCCGGGTCGACGATGGCGAGGTCGTAGAAGAGGCGGTGATTGAGTCGGCCGAAGGTGTTGCTGCGTCTGCCGATTCGGCCGATTCGCCTGAGCCCACCCAGGAGACGCTTGAGGGCATTCGGCGCGAGCTGCTGGAAATTCGCGAACTTCTTCGCCTGCCTTTCTGAAAGCCCATTTTTGACGCTATAATTCAAGGCTTCACGGCGTGTAGCGCAGCCTGGTAGCGCACTTGCATGGGGTGCAAGGGGTCGCGAGTTCGAATCCCGCCACGCCGACCAGTG
>Ga0256323_1000085_pt1 | contig 10440 bp, 2 predicted proteins | sample LawtaT_18_FD_189959 | JGI IMG/M metagenome (GOLD analysis project Ga0256323, IMG submission 189959) | Metatranscriptome of freshwater microbial communities from St. Lawrence River, New York, United States - Law_Miss_RepC_8d (Metagenome... | ecosystem: Environmental > Aquatic > Freshwater > River ... | reverse complement strand
GATACTTTACTTATGGACGGGCTCGCCGCACGTGAATAGTGAGTTGGCATAAAGCTTACGGGGGAGGGTAATAATGCGCGAGAGCGGTTATGGTGAATTATTTGGCGCCAAAAATGACGCTGATGATGTAAGAGAGAGTTGCAGCTATTGGGCAGCTGCGGGGTGCACACCTGCTGCCGCTGCCGTTGGCCGTGTGGAATTGTTGAATTTCGAGAGATTTCTGTGGATGAAATATGCACCGCACCATTGCTGAGAATTGCTTGCGCGAGTGCTCTAAATATTGCAGGCGCGCGTGCGTTGCAGAACAGGCGGACGGCGATCCGAAGCGCTGCGGGGGCAGCCGCTGCCGCCTAATCCGCGTGCAGGTCGTACACATTGAATGGAGTGATCAGGGGCTGGGGTGCGGACACGGGTTGAGGGCCACGATCGTCTAGAAGGTAATCCAGCGAGTCGTCGGCCGCGTCCTCGGGCAGGTCCAGCTCGTCCACCAACTGTTGCTGAAGCAGCCGCGCCCGCTGCTCCACTTCATACGCGCTTCTTCTGGGCAACATGGTGCCAATGTCGTCATCAACAGGAGTCTTGTCCAGCTCCTCCAGTTCAGTCACGTTATTAGTGGAGCCGAAACGGGCCACGGAATTTCTTTTGCGGATGATGGTGGTTGCGGCGCGCGTCTTGACGACGATGCGGCTCTTTTGGATGAGAGAAATGACGCGTTTGATGACGCGGTACTCGGGCAGAACCGTGAATATGATGAAAGTGAGGGCGACAATGTTCAACACGAGCGTCACGATCCCGAACACGTTGTTCTTCACTTTGTCTTCGTTGGAGATGACGGCAGCCGAAACGGTGGCTGAGGTCTCGATGTAGAGCACGTCGTTCATCATGAGGCCGCAGATGCAGGTGAACAGCAGCACTGCGAGGGAGAGCAGCTCCATCAGATGCGCCTTGCGCTGCACAAACGGTCGGAAAGACACTGTTGCATAGAAGCACACGCCCAATACCAGCATGATGCAATAAATTTGAAAACGGAGGTTGATTTGGTTCAGAAACACGATGATGGCGGATATGATGATCTTGCGGACAGTGACCACCACCTCCCAATAGTAGTGCTCCACATTGTAGCCGTGCACGAGGAAGTTGAACGTGCGATGCGACGTCGACCCAGGTTTGTCGAAGATGGACTTGTAGCGTTGTTTCAGGAGCACGAAAAGGTAAATGGGAAGCAAAATGCAGTAAAACACGAGACAAACAATCGCGAAATTGGCGGTCTCTTTGTACTCGCTGGAATTTACGAAAATGTCCGGCGCCTGGTCCATAACCTGAAACTCGTGCTCCGAATCCGCGGGCATGAGCGGGCTGCTGTATGGCAGGTAGGGCTTGTACTTTCGGATGGAAAAGGTGTAAAATATTTGGCGGGAAATCGTGGAGAAGAGAAGGAACGTGACGACCATAACAACGACAACGCTGTCAGTCCAGAACTGCTTGATCAGCAGCTTTTGCCCCAACTGGAACCGCAAGTTGATGGCCTCCTCCGAGGTAATATCCGCTCGGGTGATCAAGTCCTTCTTGAATTGAGAGAGGTGGTCCTTCCACGTGAGGCTGAGATGCAACAACTCCGTTTCCTCTAGGTTGTAGCGGCTTTCGATGTAATCCAAATCATAGCCTTTGTCCAGATTCAAAAGCGCAGCGTTATGCTGATGGTTGCTGGCAAGCCGCAAGCGTCTCCTGGTGTCCGACCACAGTATCTTGTAGCACCACATGCAACGAACAAAGTAAATGAGAACGGGCACGCTGGACAAGATGAAGGGCGATGTGCAGTAGAGGATCAGAGTGTTTTTAAACGTGAACGTGGCTTCGCATCCAAGGGTTCCCACGTTGACCCCCAGATTCGAAAGATTCGCTATGCCAAACATGCTGCGGATGAGGCTGGACCACGAGGACTGCAGGTCGCTCATGAAGGACAGCACCTGCATGTGGTTGAGAAAGGTCTTTGTGCCCACTGAAAACTTGTTCTTGACCGAGGATGGCTTGCGAGCCTCTCCTATGAAATAGGAGCAAACTAGTAAAATGGCGATAACGAATAAGAACAGATAGAATCGAATGGCGTTTTTCTGATCGGTCGCACACTTCACGCAAGTTTGACCGGAGCCTTTGGCGTATATTTGGAAGGGGTAAACAGCACAATTGGTGCACAAGAAGCCGGAGTAGCCCACCTCGCACTGCGATCCGTTGTAAACCTGGCGCACAACGGTGTTCCCGTCCATGACCGATTGTTGCAGACAGGAGAATTGGTTGTCGCCGCGAGGCTTGCAGGCCATTGCAGCGCTGGAAAGTCTGTAGAAGGGAACCAATGGAGATGCGGTTGAATTGAGAGACCCAGAACCCGTGTCATTTGCAAGAAAGTCATAATAAGCTGGGTTGTTGTAGAAAGAGAAATAAGACAGTGAGGTGGCAGACTGGCTATTAGTAGTGCTTGAAACGGCGCTTGAAACAGTACTGTTGACCGCATCTGCTGAACGGGGGTAAAATGTGCTCCCCCCGGTGCAAGTCTGCTTTGTTGCATCACAAGGCAGGCAGAAACAGTCGGCAGGAGCAGAGGTGTTGTAAGAACCTTGACACACCTCGGAAATTATGTTTGTGGTCGTGGAGAGTGTTGTGATGCGGACAAATAAAAACCCGGGGGCACATTGACAGGCTGAAACTGAAGTTTGGCCGATAGCATTCAAAGTGCTGGACGGCAGACTGGAATTAAGCGATCCTGGGCATTTGCTGCATGATTCGACTGCCCCTCCCGCATATTGCTGGTATGAGTTCGCCGGGCACACGCTACATCCTATGGTGTCACCAAAGCCCCGCCCCACATCTGACGCGCTGGCAGGCCTGTTCTGCTGGTACCCCGGACTGCATTGGCAACGCCCAAAGCTGCGATCGTTGCTCGCGTTGAAAAAAGCAAGCGCAGGAACTTGGCTGTCGGATGGGCAAGGTGCAATTATGAAGGAGTTGATGGAGAACGACGGTGATCTCTGAGACACTTGGCCGCTGGAGGCTAAAGACGGTGCGGACACATTGAAAAGATTGGAAGGCAAAGAAAAGTTGGCCAGTGAAATCGGGCTTGCAGCCAAATTGTACTCGCGCTGAAACACCGAGATCATTTGCCCGGGAACGTCACTAGAGCCAAAACTGGCGAGTGAGATCCTCAACGAGTAACTGCCGCCTCTGACCCCTGAAATAAAAAGTTTGCAGGTGGCGGAGCTTAGTGTACACAGCGGCATTCGAAACAGCGAAGAAGGATTCAACACATTGTTGTTGTTGTTGCCATCCTTTAAATCTGCAACATTGTTGGAGGAGAAATCCCATAGGACAACAGCCTGCGAAGTGCCGCTAAGAGGCTCGACGAACACAGTAAAGCTGTAATTTGTATAGGGAACTCTGTTCTGATTGATATCAAACGCTGAGGCAGTGAACTCGATGTACGCGTTGCTGCCGCATTCTGGGGAAACACAACCGACTAATCCTGCGCTGGATGAGCTGAATGAGGACCCCAATAAAACGCTGTTGAGCACAAGATCCACAGGGACGCCCGGGTCGATTCGAAATGATTTCGATGCGCACAAAAGGCTGCTTGAATTTCCCGTGCAAATGCAGAAAACGTAGGGTCCGGACCTGGGGTTGGAGAGATAAAGTGATGATGCGCTAAATTGGCCCGAGATGAACCGTGATGACGTGTCGAAACCGAAAAATGGAACCGAAACATTGCTGCCCTGTAAGGTGCAGTCAAGTTGAGCACCATAGTACAATTTGAGGCTGACACGAGAGGACTCGGCAGCATTGACATTGCACGATGAATCAAAGGCGTTCACGACGAGACTGCCGAGGCTGACGTTTACGGTGGAGACACGACTGTTCCAATTATCATTCACGACGGCTAAAAGTGTTGTATTACCATAAACAATGTTCATAACGAGCACATTGTTGTCGACATTAGCAATGGGATCAACTCCGGACTTGAACGTGTTCCCGTTCATTGTAATGAGGAAGCGGCTGCCCGCAATCAGACGATTCGAATTCAGCGCGTCGGACATTGAGGCGAGGTTCGCCCTGGGCCTTTCAAAATAAGGGTAAGCTTGTGTACTATCCGGTAGGGTTGCGCCGTTTGTGTTGAAGGTGTTACCAACAATAGATGCAAATTTGGAGTATGCCTGGGGGACTGGGCATGTAATTCGAGGCTGCGACGACGTGTTGAGGAACACTTGCTGGTTATTGGGGGCTAACTTGGTGCTGTCGACATCAAAAGGATTGTTGCCCGCATCAAGGTACTTGAGAACAATAGTTGGCATGACGAAGTCGGAGGAGGACACGGCAACAACAATTTCGGAGCAGTTCGAGATGAGAGATGCGGTGCACAGCGCAGGACCATTGCAAAAATTGTTTTGCCAATAATAAATGACTCGAAGTGGAGTGCCTTGGGTGACCGATACCACGATAGATTTGAATGTGAAGGAGGGGGGTTTAGTTACGTCGTAGCCGGAAATGAGGTTGGTGACAATGGTGACTGTTTTGTTGCCGACAGTTGAGTTGAACATATTCACAACGTCAAGAACTGCAGAGGCCTCAACCATGCCCAATAAGGCAGGGTTAGACTTGCAAATATCTTGTTTGCGCCCTGTGCTGGAGCAAGGAACTCGAATAAAGTTGGACGCGTTAATGCCTATTGGGGACACATACGAAGGATAAAAGTCGGTTAATTTCGGTTGGAGACCATTGGGCCAACCAGTGACATTGAATGAGTCCTGACTGGGATTGTTGCAGCTGCTGCTGATATGAACATACGTGTCATAAGAGTTCGATCCGTAGAACACAAAGAAATCTGGTGTGTTGACTGGATTCGCCGGATTGTTGGATCCAATATCGAAAGGAGCGGACAGGTCGGAGAGGCCGGAATCGAGCAGCGTCACGCGCAAAAATGACAAAGGGTTCCTGGGATTTGACTTCAGCGGTTCGATGATGGTGGAGATGGAGGCCGTCGCGTTTTTGAAGTTGAGATAAGCAGGATCGTCATAAAATGTGAAGTTGACCTGGGTGTCAGCAGCAAGAGGAAACCAAGATGCGGAATTCTCAAGAGTTGCATCTGTTTGGCATGTGGATTGAGAAGCCGAGCCTTGAGCCGACGCCGGACTTTGTATTTGAGCGATGCCAAAATTGAGAGAGCCGATAGTGAATGAAGCATTTTTTTGTGCCAGTGCACAACTGGAGGGAATGGAGGCGGTTCCTCCGGGAGATTTGCATCTGATTTGCTGGTTGGAGGTCACTTGCCCCAGTGTATAAGGTGCATTCCAAATTTTGCTGCCGTCGGAACGCAATGTTGATGAGTTGCCGTAAAATGAGCAAAACGACAAAATGCCGATTGCGTTGTCGTAACCGCATCCGTTGACGTCTATGTCAGTTGGCGGACAAGTGTAAGTTAAGGTCTGGTTGCTGCCAGGAGCAATCAGAATAGGAGTGCGCGTGCACCGGACATAATTCGGACTGATACTTGTAATCGTGGGAGCGTTTGCGTATGAGAAGTTCCCTGGGCTCAATACCCACGCGGACGGATTGCCTACAAAATAAAATTGCGACTGATCGGTGATGGGAGGTACCAAGTTTGCGACAAAAATCAATGCAATGCCAGGGGAATGCTCGGAGGCCTGCAACTGAAGCGAGAAATCGTCGATGAATGAAAATGATTTTGAAATTGAAATGAATACAGTTGAGGTCAAATCAGTGCTGACGGCATAGAATAGAAAAATAGAATTTGAAAACCCAAAACCTCGCACGGTGACGTTCGTCTTCGAGCGGGAATACCCGAAATTTGGAGAAAATGAATCTATTTGAGGCAGCAGCCAGGGAACTGAACGAAAAACGACTGACACGCTGCCACGTGCAGTTAAATGTACACTGTTGGCAGAGGAGGGATATGCGCTGAATGATGTGCAGTTGCACAGATTTAAATTCCAAGTAACCAACGAGCGCGAGGCAGAAGGTGAAAAATCAGATGATGATGTTAGGCGAAAGTTGATTGCATTGACTTGGGTGATGCTCGTGAATCCACGGTAGACAGGATCAAATAACCCATCAAATATCCGAAATTGAGAAAAAATCAAACTGCCGCCGCTCGCTTGAGTGGAATTAACGGGCGTTGATTCCAAGGAAACAGAAACGCATGAGGAATTAGAGCAAGAGAAATTTGATGGAGCAAATGTAAAGTCCGAGTTATCGACATACAAGAACAAGCCGTTGGGTTGAAGGGTTACGGCCACAAAATGCCATCCGATTGACAGGCCGGTCGGTTGCGAAGGCAATGCCGTCAACGGCAAGGACGCAGTTGGATAATATGCTTTCAACAAACCGCCGCTCTGCAATGTTAAGGAAAATGTTGCGTTGGAAGCATTTGAACATACTATCTGAACAGAAAAAAAGCGATACTCGGGAAGCGCTTGAACAGATTGAGCAATGTAGAGCCAAAATGTGAACGTGCGACCACTGTTGGTAGTACTGTTGGCGTTCAGAGTCGATGCGGACACAGACCCGAGGCTGCCTACTTGAATGACAGACTCCATCACTTTCAGTGCACTGGAAGATGACGAGAGCCCTGGGAGAGAATTGGTGACAGAAACATTTATCATTGCCTGCGAAAACAACGAGGGAACTATGCAGCTGACGGAAGTTCGCGACGCGTAGATGGCGGGGAAGGCGCACGCTGCGAAATTTAAATTCAGAGGGAAAAGACTGGTATTGACATTGCATTGCTTCGAAGAAAAAATGCAAACCAAATAGGGGGAAAGGCTAAAATCTCTGCCGGTTATGGTAACCAATGACTGAACATTGTTCGGAATGGTGTCAGGCATAGTTGTAGCCTGCGAAATTACAGGATTTTGGAATGGAACGGCGACATCCGCGTATGTGAATGATCCGTCCAGCACAAGAACAGCCGGAGTGGATGCGGAACTGACCGTAGAAATAAGCGTTTTGTTGTCTGTAAGCTCCTGTCCCGGCCAATACGCAAGAAGCAATGATGCTGTGGAGTATATTGCACCACTGGTCATTCTTAATCGTGATATAGCATCTCGATTCAATATTGAACCGGTGGTATTACTGTACGAAAGCAAACTGATAGATGCAAAAACCTGCGGGAGACTAGCTTGAAAGACTATGCTGACAGACTGAATAAATAACGCGTTGATGCTACAAGTCTGTACGGCCTGATAATCGACACTTAATGCAGCACCGTTGGTGCTGGGATCTACTTCGAGTGCGAAAAAATGCCACATATCGACAGCTGCAGCCGTTGTTGGTTGGCTGGTTGATGCAGAACACGAATTATTAGAAACATAAAATGATCGATTGGAAAATCCTGGCACACTGCACACGCGAACTGCAGAATTTACGATGAGATGCGTTGACGCGAGGTTGTTCGCTGATGATGCATTCAGGTAAAGCCAAAAAGTGACTGCGATCTTGGAACAAGCGCTGCTGCAAGTGACATTTGTAGACAAAGATCCATTGGTTATCAAAGGCAAAGCGGGGGCAAAGAGAACTGTAGTGAAATTGACACTGAGAGCTGCCGCGTTGCAGTTAATGAGATCAAAACAGGTGGTTCTCCGGAAGGCGACCAAATCATTGCTAGCAAAAACGTAGTATTTACCCGATTGTCCCAAAGGAAGAGAACATCTTAAAGTCGAGGGGTTGACGTACACGCCCTGCACGGTCAGATAACGCGTAGCCGCAGCAACACCGTTGTCTTTGAAGCATACACACCCCAAGGAGGAAGTAAAAGGAGCAAAAAAATCGCCGGATAAATCAGCAGAGTCGGACAGATACGACAATACGACGGGAGTGGGAGTATAGAGAGAGGGCAGGATGCTTGGCGAATTCATCAAAATCCAAGAATAGTCAGAACTGAACTGCATCTGACAGCTGCCAATTCTGGATTCTTCGTATGAAGTGTTCCCTCCCGAAAACAGAGGCCACTCGAATGAGGACATCGCACTTTTGACGACTATGGAACTGAGCAAAACCCCACCGTTGATTCCGGAGAAAGAAATCGAACGGTTTGATGATGAAAGATCGGGGGGGAACATTTGCACGGAAGAGTTGGAACAAACCGTAGAATCCAGCAGGAAGGAAGGGCTGCTGGGGTTTTGGCAATTGAAAGAAAAAAAATGCCATTGATTCAAAGAAATTGATGAGAAACCGCCGGAAAACCCGCAAGCAGTTGAGTTGATTTGTATGCTAGCCGTACCGCTGTTTATGCCCACGTAAACTTGCAGTGAAGGAGCAGTTATCAGAGTTGCATTTGAGAAGGGACTAAAAGTTGAGGAATTGGGGTTCAATAAAAACCAGAAGGAAACAAACGACGCCGCTCCATTAACTATGCAACTTGAGGCGTTGGAATTTACGCTGTTGAGGCTGAGGACAGAGGGATAGTAGGTAAATGTCACTGCGATCGTTGGATCGGACCACACAGTATTGTCATTCGAAACTTCAACATACGCGATGCCATAAGTCGACTGCCGGCTTGAAAGACAAGTTACGGTGAAAGGGTCAACAAACGACGCCGATGTAACATGAGAAGTGGAAGAAGAGTTTGAAAACACAAAATAAAACTTGCACCTCAATAAGTATGAATTCACAAAGCCGGCACCAGACACCGTCACAATACTTCCACCTGATATGAGTCCTGATGAGGGAACCACTGAGGATAGAACAGCCTTGAAACTCAAAGGCGTCGTTGGCACAATCGCAGGGTTTCCGAGGATGGAACCACTGGGGGCTGCCGGGCAACAAGTTGTGTTGGAAGGCTGAGATACCGGAACCGATGCCCCATTAATATCAGTCAATGGCCAAACATACTCATTGGGTTGTTGACCACTCGCCATCATATTCTGAGCTGACAGGTCAGGAGCGAAAGAAGCAGAAATCGGTATTCCGGAAAATCCGGACCCTCCAATAGTGAGACCTAACCCAGAAGAATTTGAGGAATTGAATGTCAAATTTTGAGATGGGACGCCATTGACATAAAGACTTGCAGTAGATTGAGTTGGATCAACAGCAAGCGCTACGCTGCACACAGATGCGCATGATGAGTCTGTTTGAAGAAGACGCCTTGAAGAGCCACTTTGCAAAGCAAAGCTTTTGGTTGAATTGTAAAAAACAACCCGCAAGGACCAACTAGGACACGAGACAGATATTGCAGTGGCCGTGGCCAAACTGGAGCTGATCTGCTGGAAACTGACTCCAAATGAAAACGCCGACACTACCAAGCTAGGAGGTAACCGCAGAGAGATGTTACTAGCGCTGTTCAGCATCAGGGCAAAGTCTGGAAAAACGTCAACGACTAAAGGCATCGATGGTATGGCATAATCCGGGTCAATGACAACGTTGGCATGAAAAGTTCCAATGGATAAATTTAGAGGGAAGGATGAAAATGTCCTGGACGTGCTCGGTGCGGAAAGATTGGCTGTGAAACTCGCATTTTGAACGATTTTGCCAAAACTGTTGATAATGAAAATGTTTAATCGATCGCACATATTGGGACGCGTTGACGCACAGACGTCGAAGCACTGAACGTTGACAGAAAAAGTATTGACTTGAGCGATGCGAATGGGATTGATGCCCTGAATTGGGAAGGGGGTTCCCAGGTAAACGGGCAGAAAAAGAAATGTAAAGTTTGCAGAAACTGATATTCCATTCACGGAAACAAGAATGCTGGAATTACGAATCGGCTGAGTGGACAGGCAAAAAGGCGGTGTACGAAGCACAATTGTAGTGGAACTGACGACAAAAACTCCCTGCGCAGCAACACCTTCAAACGATACAGAAGTGTAATTATAGCTAAAGTCCCCAAAATTGGAGCCCTCAACGGTTATTGAAAATCCACCCTGGTCGCCCACCACAGAAGGGAAAACGCGTGTGATTTGCGGCGCGTCGTAACTGACGCTAATGGAATTGGAACCAACCACTAGAGCGACTGAGGCGACTATGCCAGATACCAAGCCGCCCCCTGAGGAAACCCGGCACTGTAAATTGGAGTTCGAGATCCACGCAGTTGTTGCGAATGAACTCAGTCCCATCCTGACAGCGGGTGACGTGCCGAAAACAGCGAAACCTGTACCCGCAACTTGGACGAGAACCGAGCCTGTGGTTGGAACGTTGGAGAAATTGAGGGAGGATTGATTTGAATCTCGCAAAACGGTGACTGACACCGGCCTGTCTATTGCCTTGTTGAGCATTGTTGAATTTGTTCGTGCGCTGCTTAAAAGACCGACTGAGGCGACTATGCCAGATACCAAGCCGCCCCCTGAGGAAACCCGGCACTGTAAATTGGAGTTCGAGATCCACGCAGTTGTTGCGAATGAACTCAGTCCCATCCTGACAGCGGGTGATGTGCCGAAAACAGCG
>Ga0256323_1000075_pt1 | contig 10905 bp, 1 predicted proteins | sample LawtaT_18_FD_189959 | JGI IMG/M metagenome (GOLD analysis project Ga0256323, IMG submission 189959) | Metatranscriptome of freshwater microbial communities from St. Lawrence River, New York, United States - Law_Miss_RepC_8d (Metagenome... | ecosystem: Environmental > Aquatic > Freshwater > River ... | reverse complement strand
TCCGAATGTAACTTGGGACTCTCCTGAACAACTTGAGCGTTACATTGAAGTGCTTCAGAGCACCACTGATGCACTTTTGAAGAAGAATCAGCGACTTCGCGAAATGCATGATGCCATGTCACAACGTGCGCTGCGACTCGTTGATACGAGCCTTGCCAGGCAGAGGCAGCAATGGAAAGATATTTTGCAGGATATGCGGAAGTCGTTTGAAAGTGTTGAAGTTGAGTTTAAGACAAAAGCGAAGTCTTGGCGCACTCATTGGGATTTTCAGCTTTACAAGTGTCTGGATGTACAGTACAAAATGTGTATGGAAACAGCTCATGATGAACTGCCGCCTGTATCTGTTGATTTGATTTTAGATCGAAAAGGCCGTCGGCTTGCTTTTGATCCTCCCATTGAGGAACTTCGGCAGATTGTCTATCGAGAGCTCAACAAGCTTTTGAATTCTCCTGCTGTATTCAAAAGTCAAAGCTTCAGCGATTCAGATATATTTCAGTCCATGATTGGGCGCAACGCAACGAGATTAAGTATTGCCTATTCTAGGGTTGAAACAATGATATCGAACGTCGCTCAAGCGGTTGAACAATTTCAAGAGTGGAGTTTGCTGTTGAGTGTGGATCTTGACGATTTTGTGTTCAATAACATCAAGACATCCTCAGAATTTGACAGCAATATTCGACTTCTCAAAGCGAAGCGAAAGGAACTCGAGAAATTACCGAAGACAATTCGTGTAAACTCTCTCACCGTCATCACCGATCGAGCTCTCTCTGTTGCTGGAGATCTTCTTAAGGAATACGAGAAGGCCATCAAGCTTGCGCTATCGAAGCGAGCAACTTTGGAGCTCGAAGAAATGACACAATTTCTTGATTCTTCCCTGCAGCTGCTTTCATCGTCACCCCAGAGCATTGAAGAAATTCAAGAAGCCTCCAGAGTGGCTGGTCATGTCACGAAGCAGCTTGAAGTGTTTACGGTTCTAAAGCGATCCATTGAAGATCGAAATAGGATAATGAAAGCGATTCATGGCTCCTGTGTTGATTTGCTCTCAATGCAAGCTTTGTGGGACGACGTTGAATTACGCTTAAGCGCTCATGAGAAAACTATGGCAGATCAAAAAGACAGGCTTCGAGACAACCTCTCAAAAAGAGAATCGGAGTTGACAGATTCTCTGCATAGGTTTACCGCCCGCTGGATGGAACTGAAGCCCAAAGATATTGGTGGCTCAAGTGCTTCATTACAGCAAGCAATTGAGTTTGTTGCTGAAAAAGCGACAGAATTTTTAGAGTTGAAAGGATTGATCGTGAAATTCAACCAAGACTGTGAACATTTTGGAAAGCAGGCCCCCAAGTTTGATGGCATGGATGAAGTTGATGAAGACATTCAAAGGACTTCTGCAGCGTGGGGTATGCTCACTTCTTTTCGAAAAGAGGTGGACGCTTTTGGAACTCAGGATTGGATCACAGTTCGTGATAGACTCCATGGATTTGAAGACCTTCTAAGTGCATGGGGCGAAAAGCTTCGTGGTCGTCTTTCTGATCCTGCTGCTCGGTGGGTCATTCAAGAAGTTGATAAATACAAAAAATCACTGCCATCTCTGAAATACTGCAAGGGTGAATCTTTTACAACGGATCATTGGACCCAACTTTTCAAAATAGCAGGAGTTCCCAAGGGTGAAAAATTGAGCACCATAACTCTGAATACGCTTTTGTCTTGCGCGCAAAATCTTGTCGATAAAACGGATGAGCTTAAGGAACTCGCTGGACGAGCTCAAGGTGAATTGACTGTCCGAGAAGCGCTTGTTGAGCTTCAAACTTGGGGGTTGGAGACACAGTTTTCACTCACTTCTTATTCTGACAACGGTTCCGTGACACCGATCATCAAAGATTGGCGTGACATCATGACAGCTGTTGGTGACCATCATCTGTCATTTCTTCCATGAGAGATTCGCCTTATTTTGGTCCTTTTGCTGATGAAGCTTCGATTTGGGAATCTCGTTTGAGTGATGTGAGCCAGATTCTTGGAAATCTTCAGCAAGTTCAAAGAAGATGGCTGTATTTAAGTCCAATTTTTTCGCGTGGCGCGTTGCCTCAAGAGCAGCCCAGATTTCGTCGCATTGACGAGGATTTTCGTCAGGTCATGAGTGAAGTTGAATCCGATTCTCTTGTTATGTCCATGGCGAATCGCAGCGGGCTTGCGGATAGGCTGGTTGTTACCATCGATCAACTTGAAAGATGTCAGAAGGCTCTCTCTGATTTCCTGGAAGAAAAAAGAACCAAATTTCCTCGTTTCTATTTTTTGGGTGATGATGACTTGCTCGAAATTTTGGGTCAGGCTCAAAATCCTGCTGTCATTCAGAGTCACTTGAAGAAATTGTTTCAAGGCATAAATTCTGTGGTTTTTGATGACAAGAGTACCTCCATTATTGCGATACAATCTTTGGAAGGAGAGCTTGCACCATTGTCGTCCAAAGTTTCAGTTACTGGACCTGTAGAGATTTGGCTATCAAATCTCTCATCTGTCATGATTGATACTTTGAGCTCTCAACTCAGTGATTGTATTAAATCTGATGACATGAACAAAAACGTCTCGCAAATTTTGGGAGTTGCCGAGAACGTACACTTTACAATCAAAGTGCGAAAAGCCATCCAAGCTGGCTCGTTAAGTCAAGTTGCTGACTCTTTGAATGCGCGAATCGATGAGTTGACATCTTTTGATGCTGGAGATGACTTGGTGCTGTCCCTCAAAATGAAGGCTCTTGTCTTAGATTTGATTCATTTAATCGATGTCGTCGAACAGCTCAAAGTAGAGAAAGTTGTATCTGAATCTGATTGGGTTTGGTGGAGGCAACTCAAGTACACTTGGAACAACAGCAAGTGTTGCATTGAAATGTGTGATGCTGTATTTGACTACACTTATGAGTATCAAGGGAATGCTCCAAAACTGGTTCACACTCCTTTGACTGACAAGTGTTACTTGACTCTTACGCAAGGAATGCTGCTAGGGTATGGAGGCAACCCTTATGGGCCCGCTGGTACTGGAAAGACAGAAAGTGTCAAAGCACTTGGACAAGCATTTGCTCGACAAGTTCTTGTATTTAATTGCGATGAAGGTATTGACTACAAAAGCATGGGTCGCATATTCTCTGGTTTGGTCAAATGTGGTGCATGGGGCTGCTTTGATGAGTTTAATAGGCTTGAAGAAGATGTGCTGTCTGCTGTGTCACAACAAATTCAGATAATTCAATCCGCTCTGAAAGCCAAGCAGCTCCAAGTACACTTACTTGGACGATCCATCGATGTCAACAAGAACAGTGGCATTTTTGTGACTTTGAATCCAGCTGGTAAAGGTTACGGAGGTCGCAGCAAACTGCCAGACAACTTGAAACAGCTTTTCAGAAGCGTAGCTATGTCCCGTCCTGACAACGCACTCATCGCTGAAGTCCTGCTATCTTCTGAAGGATTCAAGACTGCAAGAGTGTTAGGTCCCAAAATTGTGTCCATGTTCTCCCTTTCTCGACAGCTGCTTTCCAGCCAGCAGCACTATGATTGGGGTCTTCGTGCTCTGAAGACTATTTTGACTGTTTGTGGTCAATTGATTTCAGTTTATCGCAAGACCGTTTCCAAATCAGTGAGTCCCTCAAAAGAGTCTGAACTAGTCATTCAAGCTGTTCGTGTAAATACATTGGCAAAACTTACGTTTGCTGATACTCATCGATTTAATGCTCTCGTAGAAGATCTTTTCCCTGGTGTTGCTTGTTCTGATGTCTCTTACGATGAACTTGGGTCAGCCATTGATTTTGCCATTTCAGATCTGAAACTTCATGGATTTGAATCTCAGAAACGCAAAATATTCCAATTGTATGAGGCATTGCAGCAACGTATGGGTGTTGTCATTGTAGGGCCTTCTGGTTGTGGCAAGAGCACTTTATTGAAAGTTCTTAAACTGGCATTGTCCCGTCTTGGTCGCAGCATCGTGCAGCATTTGATGAACCCAAAAGCAATGCCCAGGCAGCAGCTTTTGGGTCATATGGATTTGGACACTCGCGAATGGTTTGATGGCATTCTTACTGCTGCTGCCAGAGCTGTTGTCAAAGAACCGCTGGATGTACACAGTTGGATCATTTGTGATGGCGACATCGATCCCGAATGGGTTGAAAGTTTGAACAGTGTCTTGGATGACAACCGTTTGCTAACTATGCCATCTGGTGAGCGCATTCGCTTTGCGCCAAATGTAAATTTCGTCTTTGAAACAAATGATTTGCGATTCGCCTCTCCCGCGACAGTTTCCCGCATGGGCATGATCTTTCTTTCTGACGAAGATCTTGATCCGCTCAGTATTGTAAAGGCTTGGATATTGAGGCAGCCCGTGGAATTACAATCACAGCTGCACTCTTGGCTGGACGAGTTGTTGCCTGTTGCCTTGGACAAAACTTTCGCCTGCTCAGATTTTACTGTTGCCACCACTCGCGGTGGATTGATATGGTCCATATTGACGCATTGCCAAGGATCTATTACCAAAGAGCAATTCCTTGTGAGTCTTGCCAGGGGAGCAACAGCGAACCTTTCGAGCGCATCGCGTATCAAAGTCTTTGAAGAGCTATTTCAGCATGCCGGTGTCAGGCTGCCAGATCCCAAAAATTCAGTGAATGTGCATTACGATGCTGTCACTAAAACGATCAAGAAATTCGACTTCGCAAATGCATTAGATTTGACTCCTGAAAGTTTGATTTCCTCATCCCCTTGTGATCGAGATTCTCCCGTTGTTCCGTGCTTAGATGTCGCCATGAACACATCTATGTTTCTTCCCTGGCTTGAGCGAGGTGAACCCTTCATTGTTGTTGGGCCCGAAGGCTGCGGCAAGAGCATGCTGTTACGAAATGCGCTGTCATCACTGCGCTCTGTTGATGTCGCAACGGTGCATTGTTCTGCCAGAACAAGTGCCGAAAACATCATTCAGAAGATTCAGCAGTCGTGCGCTGCTTTCTCGTCATCATCGGGTCGAGTTTATCGGCCGAAGAGTGCTGAACGGCTCATATTATACTTGAAAGACTTGAATCTTCCCAAGCCAGACAAATATGACACAATTCAGCTGATAGCTTTTTTGCAGCAATTGATCTCGTATTCTGGATTTTATGATGGCCTCGAATGGGTTGGTTTGGAGCGCATTCAAGTTATTGCTAGCATGAATCCAGCTACAACAATTGGACGTCACCAGCTCACAACTCGTTTCACTGCAATTTGTCGCATCGCTTCGATCGACTATTCCCCTCGGGATCAGCTGGTCTCTATATTTTCAAGTTATGTTGCTGCAGCTTTTATGAAGCGTGTTCCGGGGCATCCAATTTTTCAAGAGCAAAATGCTTGCACCAAGATTGCAACCGCTATTCTGGACATTTTTGATAAAACAAAGGCCGCTTTTTCTGTCGATGAGCACCGTCATTACTTATTCACTCCCAGAGATGTCTCTTCTTGGGTCATCGGAACTTTGCGGTACGATATTCAGAGTCTTCCTCTTTGGTCGGTCATTGCATATGAAGGATTCCGAGTTTTTAGGGACAGATTGGTTTCAAGTGAAAGCAAGCAGCGATTTGACACCATTTTATGGGGAGTCTTACGCTCGCAGTTTAAAGCTCAGCAAGAATCCGGCACCTTTTACACCACAATTGGTTTTCCCAGCGAAAGCAATTCGTTTGCTGCAGCTGGCAAAGCGTTTAATGCTGTCACTTCTGAAGACTTTAATCGGCTTATATCACAAGGCCTTTTGCAGTTTGGCCGTGAAGTGAAACCGCTCAACATATTGGTCATAGATGATGTACTCGAAAGAATCAGCAAATTAGACCGTACAATGTCTCGCCCTGGAGGCTGTGCCTTGCTTGTTGGACCTGCTGGTTTGGGCCGTCGCACATGCCTTTCTCTTGCAGCCTATTTACTCCGCTACGAGACATACACTCCTCGATTGCCCCGTGGATTCTCAGTGAAGCAGTTTGTTACTGATCTAAAGCCAGTCATTATCAATGCTGGTGTAGCTGGCGTCCACACAGTAGTCCTTTTAGAAGACTGGCAAATAGTTTCACCTGCAATTCTCGAAGTCGTCAATTCACTCCTTGCCTCTGGTGAAGTACCCGGCATGTTTTCATCTTCTGAATTGGACAGTGCATTGGTACCTCTCAAAGAAATGTATTCTTCTGTTGGATTCAAGCACCGAACTCTTTATTCTTTTTTTGTTGAGCGTGTCCAGCAATTTTTACACATCATGTTGGTCCTTGATCCAACTGATGATTCGTTTCGCATTCGGCTTGAGAGCAACCCCGCTTTGATTTCTCGGTGGTCCATCATTTGGTACGATAAGTGGAGCCGCGAAGCCATGCGAGAGGTTCCCCGCAGCATGCTTGCCGACAGCTTTAGTTCTCAAACATCCAAGGAAACCATAGATTCTGTTATCTCATCGGTGGCCGCAGTGCACTCGAACTCACCCGCTCCAACTCCCAAGAAATTTGTTTCCCTTCTTCAATCTTTTTCTCAGATATACTTGAAGAAATTGGAGTCGGTCAACAAGCAGCGGTCTTTTCTTGGTGTGGGCTTGGGGAAATTGAAGGAAGCAGAAACCACGGTCGACCAACTGTCTCACAAAGCTGAGGCTCAACGAATTTTGCTCAAGCAAAAACAGGATGAAGCCGACCTGGCATTGACAGAAATTGGTGATAGCATGAACATTGCAGGGCAGCAAAAGAAAGAAACAGAAATTCTTCAAGCGTCGCTTGCAACAGAGGAGGTTGAAATGGCATCTCGCAAGCAAGAGGTTGAAGTAGAATTGCAAGATGTGCAACCACTCATCGATGAAGCAAAAACTGCCGTTGGTGGCATCAAGCGAGACAACATCAACGAAATTCGGGCGCTGCGCATGCCACCGGAAGTCATCCGAGATGTCCTTGAAGGTGTTTTGCGGTTGATGGGTCAAGAGGATATGAGCTGGAATTCAATGAGGACATTTTTAGCCCGCCCAGCTATAATTCAAGAAATTTTGAATTTTGATGCTCGATCCATTGACAGATCCACCCGTGACAGCGTGAAAAGTTACGTCATTGAAAAGCAAACCTCGTTTAAGCGAGAAAATGCTGCTCGAGTTTCGCAAGCCTGTGCTCCACTTGCAGTTTGGGTTACTGCAAACATCAGATACGCTTCTGTATTGGAAAAAGTCAGCCCTCTTGAAAAAGAACTGTCACGATTGAACAGCAAAATCACCAGTTCGAGGCAAAGGCTGGAGGAATGTACGCAGCAAGTTCGAATGTTAGATTCAAAATGTCAAACCTTAAAGGAAAAATTCCAGGTTCTCACCACTGAGGCTGTAACTTTGAGGGCGTCCCTTGAAGCCGAAGAGGAAAAGTTGAGTGCAGCTAGGAATCTTTTATCAAAACTGGTGGTTGAGCGTGACCGCTGGGCCCAGCAAGACAAAGATTTACAATTATCTGCAGAGTCTCTACCCATAAATACGATTTTGGCTGCTGCGTTCGCAACGTATTTACCTGGTTGTGCTGAAGATTTTCGCTCCCAAAAAATTAAAGAATGGTCCGGTATTCTCAATGCACCCAAATTTTCAATGACAGAATTTTTATCGACCGAATCGGACCGGTTGAGTATGAAGGCGAAGGGGCTACCATCAGATTCGCTTTCGATGGAAAATGCAGTTTCTATTTTGAACTCAACATCGTGGTCCTGGATTGTTGATCCCTCTGAACAAGCTGTCAAGTGGTTGACAGCGCATTTGCAACAAGATACTGCTGTTGAAATCGCCTCGTTTGCTGATGAGCGTGTCCACACTGCCATCGAACTGGCCGTTCGTTTTGGCAAAACTCTTGTCATTCGAGAAGCTGATGCGGTGCATCCAATTATTGTACCGATTTTGCGCAAAGATCTTCAACGTCAGGGTCCGCGCTGGACTGTTTGGGTTGGAGACAAGTTAGTTGATTATTCGGAGTCTTTTCGATTGTATTTGGTCACCAGATCGTCTTCGTTGACCCTTCCTCCTGACGTTGCCTCTCTGGTAACCGAAGTGAACTTCAGTGTAACCCGCAGCGGTTTGGAGGGTCAAATGCTGGGAATGACCATTCAGTCTGAAAAGCCCGAACTTGAAGCCAAAAAGAGTGAGTTGCTGGCCAAGGAAGAAGCTTTAAAGCTGCAGCTTGCGGACGTAGAAAAGAAACTGCTTGAAGAGCTGGCGAAGTCTGAAGGAAACATTCTTCAAAACAAACAACTGTTGCATTCTTTGAATGAAACCAAGACATCTGCGGAAAGTATTTCATCCGCTCTTTCAGAATCTATCCAACTTCAGCTTCAGCTTGACAACGAACGTGAAGTTTACAGACCCCTTGCAACAATGTGTTCTAAAATATTCTTTCTGATGCAAGAACTCAAAGTTGTCAACACAATGTATTTGTTTGGTTTGCCATCTTTTCTGTCGCTATTCAAGAGTACTTTGAATGAGACGCCCTCGGATAGCAACATCTCATCACGAATATCGCGACTTCAAATCGCCTTCAAAAAATCAGTCTTCGACACTGTATCCAGGTCTATGTTCAAAAGTGATCGCTTAACATTTGCATTGCATCTAGCGCGTGGCTTGTATCCTGATCAGGTGCAACTTGAAGAGTGGCAGTTACTAATAGGCTCAGCTTCGTTGTTGAATTCTACTTCCGTTGCAGTTCCATCGTGGCTTTCCCGTGATAGGATTCCTCCTTTCAATCGGCTCGCTTCACAATTCAGCAGTTTATTCGATGGAATTTCTAGTGGCAACGCATCAAACCTATGGGAGAGATGGTACAGCAGCAAGCATTGTGAAAGGGAGCCTCTTCCGAATGCTCAGTATGCGTCTAATGCATTCGTTCGTGTCTTGTGCGTTTCAGCTCTTCGACCCGATCGGTTGTTGAGCGCTATGGACCTGTGGGCGTGCGAATCTTTGGGAATATCATCCATAAATTCATCTTCATTGAATTTAGACATTATTTCGAAACGAGAATCGTCTCCTGTTTGTCCAATAATGTTTATTGTTACACCAGGATCCGATCCTACAGGCGAAATTGAAGATTTTGCCTCTCGAACTGTCGGTCTGAGTCGATTCAAGCAGCTCGCGATGGGTCAAGGTCAGAGTGAAATTGCCATGACTATGCTCAGAAATTGTGCGCAAGCCGGCGACTGGTTGTTGCTCAAGAATGTTCATCTTGTGACTTCTTGGCTGCCATTGCTCGAGAAAGAGATCCACAAACTCAGCCCAAATCCGTCATTTCGATTGTGGCTCACCACGGAGCCTCACATGAAATTTCCTGCAATTTTGCTTCACCAGTCTGTGAAGATAGCTTATGAGGCTCCACCTGGCGTAAAGAAGAACATTCTTCGAACTTTTGAATCCTGGCAACCTGAGTTTTTCGAGCAAAACAACAGCGTGATGCGCACGCAGTTAATGTTTATTCTGGCTTGGTTCCATGCAATCGTGCAAGAACGTCGCACTTACATCCCTCAAGGCTGGACAAAGTTTTACGAATTCAATGCCGCAGACTTGAGAACTGCAATGGACATCATTGATGGTCAATTGGCCAGCTGTGGAGGCAAAGTTCCGTCTTGGAATGCAGTCCATGGTCTACTCGAGTTAGCCGTTTATGGAGGTAGACTTGAAACAGATTATGACACCCGAGTATTGAGGACGTATTTGACGTCGTTGTTTCAGTCAAAAATGTTGGCGATCGATGGACAGGCCCCCAAACACAAAGTTTTCAAGGATGTCAATCTGCCTGTCACCGCCAAGTACAGTGATTTCTTGTCTTTGGTGCATAGTCTTCCTGATGTTGATATTCCACCAATGTTTGGCCTCCCACAGAACGTCGGCCGGGTTGTAGACGAGGCTTCAGCGTTCTCCGTTACGGAGCAACTAAAGGCCATGTCGGTATCCACCGTTGCACTGAGCTCGTTTGATGTCGAGCTGTGGACTGCGCGTCTGTCCCCATTAATGCAAGCTTGGAAAGTCATTGCCGATTCCAGGCAGTTGGCTCATATTTTGCAGCTTGGTTCTGCTCCCCTCCCCAATACTACTGCTCCTTTGGACACCTTCATCATGTTGGAGGTGCAAACTTTGGCGTCACTTCTTGCTATTGTTTCGTCAGATATGAGCGCTTTGTCTCGTGTTTTGAGTGGCACGTTGTTGTTGACCAGCCGTTTGCAAACAATTGGTGTCTCTTTTCTCAAGGGAGAAGTCCCTGCTTTTTGGGCTGATGTTTGGGAGGGACCTGCGAACCCCCTGAAATGGCTTTCGGCAGTTGCAGCGCGCTGCAGTTCGTTGGCTCGTTTGCATGAAGCGGTTACTTCTCATCGGCTTCTGAAAGAAACGCTGGCATTGTCTGATGTTCTTCGTCCATTGACTTTTCTCAATGCATTGAAACAGCAGACCGCACGCGCTGCTGGTGTAGCTGTTGATGCACTCAGATTAGAATGCACCTGGGACAAATCTGTGCCTCGCGGCGCCGCTCTATCAGTTATTATATCAGGTTTATTTGCACAGGGCGGTTCATTTAATGGATCGCAACTGCAAGAAGTTGCCTCAGATTCGCCGTCGATAACCGCTCTTCCGTCGGCAACCATTGGTTTTGTGTCTGACAGCGCTGGTGCAGAGAATCCGGCTGCTGTGTCCGTTCCAGTCTATGAAACATCAACCAGAGAGAACTTCTTGACGGAGTTTTCGATTCCCTGCATTGCGCAGGAAAAAGCTCGCTGGCTGCTGTCCAGCATCGCCATTTTTGTGTCAGTGGATTAAAGCGTCTGCTTGAATTGCCAGTCCCATCAGCCACTCGCGCAGTTTTTCAAGATTTGGGAGAAAAAGGCGTGCACCTGCAGTTTGACGTGAAAATGCACAGCATCACTTGAG
>Ga0256323_1000066_pt1 | contig 11172 bp, 1 predicted proteins | sample LawtaT_18_FD_189959 | JGI IMG/M metagenome (GOLD analysis project Ga0256323, IMG submission 189959) | Metatranscriptome of freshwater microbial communities from St. Lawrence River, New York, United States - Law_Miss_RepC_8d (Metagenome... | ecosystem: Environmental > Aquatic > Freshwater > River ... | reverse complement strand
GTGTGGATGCCTTTAATGCGGTCTGGTGATGGGTTTCATGCGCTGCGAGAACTCTGCCGCCTGCATCGTGTTATCTTGAGGGGAATCAATTGTGTCATATGCACGGGAGCATCATGGGTTTCAGTTATTAGAATGCACAAACGTAATGCGTGCAATCCTGGCCCGATTGTGTGTGTGGATGCCTTTAATGCGGTCTGGTGATGGGTTTCATACGCTGCGAGAACTCTGCCGCCTGCATCGTTTTATCTTTGCCTTCAGTATAGGGATTGACAGGAAGCGCCGGCTTTGCTCGGACTGTTCCCGCGGGTGCTGCTGCTGCGTTTGCTGCGACTGGGGGCACGACTGGTTTGGAGGCGGCTGATGTAGAGGGGTTGGGGGAAGGCTCGACCTTGGCACTCTTGAAGCAGACCAACAAGCGCCCGTATTTGCGCTTGATGTACGCGGCAAAACACGACAACAAAATGAGCCCGCCGATGCTGGCACCAACAGCAATACCGACGATGGGAGAATCACCGCCAAGTGCTTGCTTGATCTTGTCGATGGCTGAAAGCTCCTTCTTGCACGTGGAAGAGCAACCATCACCGTTCTTGGTGTTGCCGTCGTCGCACTCCTCGTTGGTTTCAACCACACCGTTGCCGCAAACAGTCTCCTTCTTGCACGCGGAAGAGCAGCCGTCACCGTTATTGGTGTTTCCATCGTCGCACTCCTCGTTGGAATCAACCACGCTGTTGCCGCAAACCGCAACGGCGTCAATGTATATGACTCCAAAGTCAGTGAGATGGGTGCAATCCGATACCGCCACGCTCGCGTTTTTAGACGCCACAAGCGTGCAGCCCGAGTCGCTGTACTTGCCAGCAGCCGCGTCCCAAAACACGACTTTTGCAAGCTTGCCTTTGGGTGGAGTTGGCGCAGGAATGGTCACACGAATGGGCGATGCGAAACTGGTGATGGCCTGATCGGAGCCGCTGCGGAAGAGCGTGAGACCAATGAGCGAGGTGCCTGCAACGACGTCGACGCCGTCTGAGGACTTCCAAGGTTTGGACTGGACCTTCATGCTGGCGGCCAGTTGACCTTCAGCATTCAATGAGGCCGGCAGCGAAAATCCAGAAGCGTTGGCGGCATCTGAGGTGGTAGTCTGCAACAGCATGCGAACAATCGAACGAGCGCTGGTCGCGACGGATCTCGTTGTGGCGGTAGAAGTAGAAGTTGCGACGATGGGTACGAGAGAGAGACGATCGGTGGAGCCAGCCGCTGGCGTCTTGACTGCTTGAAATGCTTCGCGGGCAACGGATGATGACAGGACAACGGGTGCTGACCCAACAACCACACCGTTGAGGGCAAATTTCGCAATTGAACCTTTGACGGCCTCCAAGTCGCGAGCAACCGCAGCTTCATACGTGCGGTCGGTGCCCGCCTGAGCAAACGAGACGATGGAACTGAGGGTACTGAAGGTTGCTGCAGGAACGGTGGACGACGGGGCGCGAGTGGCATTGACGATGACCTGGGTGAGCAGCCGCTTGGAACTGTCCATTATCTTGTCGGCATCTGCCTTTTGCAGGCCGGCGGAGTTGGACGACAGCGACGCGAGCGTGGACATGACATCGGCTGCACCTCCCACACTCAAAGTGGATATCATGGAGCGCTCGAGGTCAGTGACGGCCAGCGTCATTTTCGATATCATCGACTGCGCCTGCAGCAGAGCGCGCCGCGAGCCTGCGGGGCTGATGGTTTTGGACGCTGCAGAGGTAAACTGCAGCATCTCGTCGAGATTACCGGTGAGGCCCATGGTGTCAAGCTTGGAGTCCATTTGAGATGCGCTGATTTCGCCGTTTACAGTGACGGGGATGTAGATGGGAGGGGCGCAGGCGCCGAGTGCATCGCACACTGCAGCCATTACTGTGACGTTGCCCTTGGGCAGCAACAGCTTTTTGAGAGAGTCTGTGGAGTAGTCAAACAGGGTCTGCTCTGTTCCAACTCTATATCCGAAGCGGTACTTCATCGGCGTCTGATCGTCGTTCCAAAGCGAGCATTCGATTGTGGCCCCGTCCAGAACAGACACGGTCGTCTGCGCCACGCTGCAGGTGCCGCCGGTGGGCGGCATGTTGACAGTGATAGTCTGCGACGCGTAACCTGTCTGCACGTTACTGCCCTGACCCTTCGACGCCGTCATCGTGAATGTGTAAGTCTTGCCGGGCTCCAGGGTTCCAGGCAACACAACGAGGTTCTTGGAGGTATCTTTGAGTGAGGGGTCTGCAACAGCCGCAACATTGGCAAGGGTGGGCTCGGTCCATGTCACCGTAGCATCGCTCGCGCCATCCGTCACTCCCCGAAGCACGAGCTGGTCGTCAACGTTGATCACACTGCGGCTGGTCAGCACGTCGACGGGAATGATCGCGGCGTTCTTGAGAGAAATTGACGACGAAGACGAGGCCGTGCGGCCGTCGGAGGAGGTGACAGCGAGTGTGAACCGATACTCCACGCCCTCGACCGTTGAATACAACGCGCCGGCGGCTATTGATGCGGTGATACCGGAGGCAATGGCCAGGGGCTTGCCGTCGGCATCAGCGCAAGCAGCTCCAGATGAATCGGAACACTTCCAATCGTACGAAAGGGTGGTGGTTGAAGAATCGGGGTCAAAGCTCATTGTGGCGTCAGTTGAAAGAGAAATGGGAACAGTGGCGCTGGTGGCACCGTTGGCGCCGGTGAAAGCGCACGCGAGATCGCTTCTGCCGATCTCAAAAGAAACAGCGGCGCTGGAGCGCTGAGAGCCGACGAGAGAACCTACTTTGAGAACATATTTGGAGGCGGGGGCCAGTGTTCTCTTCGGAATCATCAATTTGGAAAATGTGCTTCTGGCCAACACGGCGGAAAGAGCAGCGTTGCTTGCGCATTCCTGATTGTCGGCATTGAGGCAGGAGTCCAACGTCCACACGTAAACAACTGTTTCAGGGGTGCTGCCGGCGCACGAGGAGAATTCGGTGGTAACTTTGACCTCGACATCCTCGGAAGGAGTGAAGAGGGTTTTGGACATGGGCAAGACAAGCAGCTTGGGGACGGCATCAGCGTCAGCGCGCAGGAGAAACACGACCGACGTTGCTGAAGCGCCGAGAAAATTCTGGCCGCGAAGTTGCAGCTGATAAACCTTATCGCGTGATGGAAAAACACTGGGTTCAAGATTCAGAGTGGTATTAGACTGCAGCTGCAAGTACTTGTCAAATTCGGCGTCGTTCAAGCACGCCCATGACACGGGCACCGGCCGCGTTGATGTGACAAAGCTGCGCAGCTGAACACTTTCGCAAGGCCCAGCGTTGCTCGGCCCTTTGATGGTGAGAACGGGAGGAATGGGGGACAGGGGCGCCCGAACGGCGACAGAAGCTGACGGTAGAGTCTTGAACTTGAAGTCGATTGCATCTGGAGGGCTTGCAAACGGCAGGGAATCAGCCACTGTGATAGTGGCACCGGATCCAAGGTTCAACAAAGCATTACGTTTCGAAGTCCATGTGCAGCCAAACTTGGCGCCAAGGCTGAGGGCGACTGCATCGGAGAACATGGAGGAGCACTTTGACGCGTTGACGTCTTGGTCGAAATCTATCGATATCGCAACGCCTGCAGCGTCAAAGCTGGCACTGGCGATGGAGGGGGGGATGCGGTAGCGCGCTTTCACCACTGCGACTGAATCGGGAAGGAGAGAGGATGAAACTGACACGGAGAACTCGAGTTTACCAGCGACGGCAGAGGAGGTGCTCTTAAGCGCGGGAACTTCGATTCCGATTTGGAAACCTTGAGCAGCATTGATGGTGCCGCTGGGGAAATCTTTGAGGGTAAGAGAAATGTCTCCCCCTGAGAGAATCACGTCACTGCTGCTGGCGATGGTGTTGAAATTGCGCAGCGACAAGAGGATGGTACCACCGGTGGAGGGAACGTCGCACAGGACACAATTGATGCTGAGAGAATCGTCCACGACGAGAAACGGAATCGTGCTCTGTTGCTGGGATATGGTGAACACGAAAGGTACCGGCCCCGGATTCTCCGCTTTACCCGAGACTTTCACTATGAGGCGGCCAGGGGAGGAGGACAGGAGTGAAACAGACAGCGACAGACCAACCGCGTCCACTGCAATGTCCTCTGCAGCAGCAGCATCGGAGTTTAGAATCTGAATCCTGCGGTCGAAAGACGCACCAGCAGATAGAGTCAACTTGTCTTGGCAGGACACGTCAACTGGCGCCTTGAAAATGGTCAATGTCGCAGTGGCAACGTCCCTGCCAGGGTCGCATTGAACTTTGAGCTCGTGAGATCCAACAGTGAGGCTGGACGGAACGCTTGCGCTGAAAAATGAAGAGAAGCGGTTGGACCTAGCCGGGTCAGCTGCGGCCGCCAGAGGATCTGCATCAACAAACACTTTGAAACGTGTACAGCTGAACTTGGACGTGAAAAATGTCAACGTTCTAGAGCCAAACTGGCTGGAGAATCGCGTCGTACTTGTGATTGTCAATACAGGAGGGTCCACCATCTGAAGAGAGACAGAATCCGTTGAACCGCCACTGATCACGTCGATGGAGTATGAGCCGGCTTTGGTGCGAGCGTTCGGAGTGAACACCAACCGAGAGTAGGTGCTTCCGGCGCAAGGATCACTGGAGGCGCACGAAACAGTCTGAAGGGTCGAGGGCTCTTGTGTTTCCCCGTCAAACTTCAGGGTGAGACTGCCAGTGAGAAACGACACAATAGTGACGACGGCGGCTCCAGTGTAGGGTATGGACACCGGATCGATCGTGAGCGATGGGCGCAAGACAGTTAGGGATGCGGTTAATGCAGCTGCGCCAGAAATCGGGATGGATAAGGTAATGCTGCCCGCTGGGGCTAAAGGTGCCTTGACGAGCAACTCGATCACCGTTTGCCTGCTGCTGGTGGGACCAACAGCCTTGACAGACACAACGTCTGCGCTTGCAGTGGGATGAGAAGTAGATGACAAAGAGACGGTCGCGGAAGCGAGGCCGACATTGTCGATGATGATGAAAACTTGAGCACCGCGAGTTGAAGGTAATATTGCGGATGGTCTCAGTGAATTTACGACGGCAGCTACAGTCGGCTGCGTAATCGAAACTGCAGCGGATGCGATGCTTGCGCCGCTGCAGCTGGAACTGCGCAAGTGCACATCGACAGACCCAGACATGCCGGACAGGGAGGTGATGGTAGTGGCTCCTAGTTTTGACTGAAAGGAGTTGGCAGCATAAGAAGGCGTCAGCAGAATCGTTCCGTCAAGCTGCACGGTCGTTATACATGCGACAACGCTGGTGTAGGTAACAGAACTGATTCCTGCAAAAACAATTTGAAGGGACGCTTTACCAAAGGTGTTCACAAATCTTTCGGGGAACACACGAAGAATGCGAGGGACCGGGGCTGTCACATTCACAGGCACTGAAAGTGCTTTGACACCTCCGGTGCAAGCCTTGCATCCGTTGTATTGGATGTTGAGTGTTACTTGTTGACTTTGCGCAGTGACTGCTGCGATATCTGTTGCTGGAAGAAGACCGAAATTGATTTGGCACTTGACGTCAGCGCTACCGAGTGAGTCGCTTCTGGCCAGATTGCACTGCAAGACTTTGCTGTCTAGAGCTACATTGTTCGACAACATCTTGACAGTAAATTTGGATCCAAACTGCGTCGCGGAAAGCTGAGGTACGTCGCTCAAAGTAAAACCGACGGCCTCGATTCGCTCGACCGAAAGTTTCAGCTTGCCGCCATCAAGGCCAGAGCTGGAAGAGGAGGCGGACACTTCAATGTCGCCATTTATGTTTTTCAACACTTTGAAGGCTACTTGAGCAGTTTGCTTTTGACCAACGAGAGAGGTATACTTGGGATTCGACGAGCGGACTGTTGAGATGCGAAGTGTGTAGGAACCCACCGCAAGCGAAGGAATAGCCAGGGTCACTTCAGACGCAAGTGAAGCGACGTCCCGAATGATCAATCCTGTTATTGGCACGACAGTAGCTGCAGAATCGGACAGAGATGCAACGACGTCTGAGGCCGAAAAGGCAAACATACCGGTGCACAGCAAGGTCCGAGCGGTTCCAGACTCGCTAATTTCGAAAACAGTGCTTGGGGCGGACAACTGCGGCAACTTCGAAGGATTCAAACAATAGCTAGGGGCGCAAGATTCTCCGTAAGGAGGCGATCGCGTCATGGCGTTCTCGTCAACAACCTGTTCCAAAGAGCTGCAATACTCAATGTAGTTGGGGCATCCCAAGAAGTAGCTGAATTTTTCGCTCAGCTGCGGCGCAGAAGACCTGACGTAGAGGATCGTGGACGTTGGGAGAGCAGCCGCAGGCAACAAAAATCGAATTGTGCGTATGTATAAGACGGGATTTGTACCAGGCATGGTAATATTGACATCTAAAATAAGAGGAATATTGGTTGATTCAAATTCGATTTTCGCTTTGAGGTCAGCAGCTGGAATTGCAGACAAAACCAGATCAACAGGCATGCCACCAGATATGGGACCACTTCGGGGGTGCAGAAACCTTATTCTGGGCACCAACGGCTGGACTAAAATTCCAAAATCGACGCAATTCACGTTTGGAACGTTGCGAGGAGGATTGATGGGAGCAGGTGCTGATGATCCGCCGGGGTTATCGCACAGAGTCATGTTAGCAGTTCCAGAGAATGAGGAGGCGATTGAAAGAGTGACCATCACGGACGAAGCTGTGCGACTGGCGTCTGAACGAGAACTTAAAACGGAGAGCGGCGCATTCTGAAGGGTGCATCCACCCACGCAATAGAGCAGCAAGGAAGCAGTGGGCGTGCTGAGAGAGTGCTCTGCACTCACAAGCAAGCGATTGACCGATCCGGCCGTGACAACAGAAGGCGAAAAAGACACAAGCTTGATGCTGCCTAAAACCTGGACGCTCAACGACAAACTAACTTTGCCAATGAGACCGATGGACACACTCGCTTGACCGACAGGAGCGTTGGCCGATTGGGCAGGGAACGTGAAATTCAGAGAAGTCTGGGCAGCATTGGATGTCCTGAGGCCGACTGGCAAAAAGCGGCCCAATGCCTGCACCTGCAATTGGGAGGCAGCCAGCGCAGTGAGGACAGGGAAGCTGGCGATCGTTACGACAATTTCGGTGTCCGCAGTGTTCGAGAAAGAGGAAGGCCGGACCTGGATAACTTGGGGTACTGCTGGATCCACTTGAATATCGACGGTGACTTTACGCGACTGAGCGCCGGCAGGAACAATTGACAATGAAAGTTTTGAGGTGACGAGTATGTCGAGGCTTGGTACGTTCAAGGAAACGATGCCCTCAAGAGCGCTCCTGGGCTCCCAAGACAAAACGGTTACATCTTGCACCGCAGCTTCAGTGGCACCGATGTAAGCCTGCAGCATTTTTGCGCTCGTTGCAAAAGCATCAAAACCGACGACACCAACAGAAATTATTTGACCGCCATTGCTCATGATCGACTTCGGAACAACATATTTCGCATAAATTCCCACCTTGAGGGCGATGGCAGAGGCCAAATTGTTGAACAGAGGCAAATCCCCGCATACAGCGTCTGTAATCTGCAACGAGTCATCCGCAACAATTTTGCTGGTAAAATTGAAGAACAGCATGGCCTGTGTCTGCCCCGTTGAAGTTTTGGTAACTTGAATAACGGGATTGGGAAACACAGGGGTCTTCTCCGACGACGTTTGGAAGTTGGCGCTGCAGACACTCGAAACCGACGCTGGCACATTGCTGAGAGCAATAAATATCGGAGTTCCCGGAGCTGAAACAACAGAGGGAAACACTGACAGAATTGAGGGCAAACTCGGGTTAACGATTGTGATGTCGTATCGCCCAGCGCGTGAGGGATCGGAGCTGTCGAATATTTCGAGAGTCAAACGACCAGCAGCTAGAGCAGGAATCTTGAGGGTGACTTTAACACTGGTGACAGTGGCAGTTTTTACGAAATCAGACTCGTCAACAGTGACAGCCGCGTTGCCTTTCATCGCACCGAGAGCGTCCGAGACTTTACATTGCATCCGTTTCACAATCGTGGCGGCCGTCATTGACGCGGGAATGTTTGTCAGAAAAACGCTTGCGCTGAAACCCGAAGTTGGGCCGGATGAAGGAAAAAGAGACAATATGGCGATTGGAGGGGGATCAAAGTAATTCACAGAACCTGCATACAGTGCTGAACCAGCGCTCACTTTCACAAAAACGCGGACGACTCCAGCGCCACTGGTTGTCGAGGGAATTGAGACAAACAGTTTGCCCGTGGTGCAGGAGGCACAGTCGCGTTGGTAAGAGGCAGCGACGAGAATGTCTGAATCGAGACAACCAGTTTGGGCGGCGCTTCGAACAAAACAAGCAGAGTATGAGGCGTTACTGCTGAATTGGTCCACTGAAACCGAGAACACCGCACCTCCGTCAGAGGATGCAGGAACTGACTCCGCGGGAACAACTCGGGGCTGGGTGCGCGCGAAGACAGAAACATTGAACTCTACAAACTTGTTTAGTGCGTACGTGACACGCACGGCAACAGCACCGCTGGAAATGCTAGGAGTGAGGGAAGCGACTATCGCCATTTGAGAAGTGGATCCAGACATAGATACAAACGATGCTGAGGTGCATGGAGAGCACGAAATGGTTGGGGGGGTAGCTGTAGATGACACGACAAAGTTTTGCAAGAACAGTGTGACAGTGGTCGCAGAAGTGCCGGGAACGGAATTCGGAATGCAGGACACCGGTATGGGCACGGTGACATCCAAATATAAGATGCTGAATATACCTTTGCAATTGTTGCAGTATCCACTGTTGAGCTCTTTGACCTCAAAATCCACCCTGAACGATTGCGGAACGGAACTACTGCATATTTGAGGTGGGGTAAACCGAATTCTGGTGGAATCAAACGTGGAAAATATGACGGTGGCAAAAACAGTGGGTGTGACGGATGACGTCACCACGACTGAGGAAGCGTTGATGACAGCAGGAAACCCTGGGAACTCAACCTCGGCGATTGAGATAGCAGCGTTAGTTGATCGGCAAGGTACGTTCGTGGTACCTGACGATCTCGATGAGACAACCGGTGCCGAAGGGATGGTTCTGACCAATACGGAAATATCGTTGGTCGCCAAAGGACCGCTTGATGTCATTATCTGAAAGCGGACAGTACCAGCAGGGAACGTCTTAGAAGCAGGAATAGTCACGCGAACACTTGAAATTCCTTTGAAGTCAATGGAACCAATAAAAAAATTTGCGGCAACGACTTCATTAACGCGAGTTCCATTTGCAGTCAAATACAATGAAGCCACAGGAGGCGGTGCTAACAAAAACAAAATGGAAAAATTTAACGAACGCAGCACGCCAGCACCGTACATGTCTTTGGGGAAAACGTCGGAGAACACTGTGGCTTTGGGATTGAACACCTCGAGATCGAATTGAGCTTTCAAAGTCGGTGAGTTGCCTTGCTCAAAGCTGAATCCCCAGTTTTGGACAGTAGATTGAACGATGAACGTGCTGAACCCTGTTGGAAGTGCCGGTAGCACACATGAAACAACCTGCCCAAACCCGTTGCCAGAAATGTCAACTATGCGAATGTTCACTGCTGGAGCTGACCCAGCAAGCACCACGCTCAATCCTTGTGAGGCACCAGACGCTGGAAACCCTTTGACAAGAAGTTTCAAGACTTCTCCGCCGTCAACCGACACCTTCCTCGATGTAAGAATGTCAACAGAAGGAACGCTAGTCTTCCAGCCTCCTACATAACTGACTGGAACCGAAGCAACCGCAGCACAACTAGAACCGCAAAAATCTCCAGACAACACGACAAGGGCGCGAACGTTCGCGTTCAAACTCTCGGCAGCGGTAGACGGGGTACGAGGGACGACGAACAAAAACCCGAGCGATCTCTTTGAAGCAGGTAGTGCAAGAAATGAACTCAGAATAGTGGCTAGTGCACTTCGCGCATATGGAAATTTGACAAGTGCTTGCGACGAAAGTTCCGAGGTGCTGAGCTGCCCATTCAAGAACATTGAATTGTTGGAGCCTATTGCGATGGTATTGCAAGTATCACATCCTATTGAAACGTTGAGAGAAGCCGCGGAACTGAGCGTCAAGCCTGATACTGCTACAATGGCAATCGTGCCTCCCGGGCTGTCGTGAGTGGATGGGAAAATCGCGTTCACGCGGGGGGCGGTCGATGGGGTCACCCTGAGCTCAATGCGGCCAGTCATTGTGCCATAGTATTCCCCGATGAAATAAAATTGCCGGGTGAACAATAAACTGACTGCAGACGCGCCCTGAGGCACGTTTACGATAATTTGAGCGACAGAATTGTCAAAATTGAAATTGGTTTGAAAATCAAGAGGGACAAGTCCTTTGAAGCCATGTACTAACTCGTCTGGGATGATCGCACATCCGTTCTGATCTACTTGACCAAAAATGGTGAAGGGTTGATTGTTGCACAGCTGCATAGAGTCTCCTGCCGACATGACATATTGGCTCATCGGCGAGCATGCAGTCCTGTTGGAGGGCACAATCTTGCTGCAGAATGGACTGTTTGCCATATGTTCTGGAGGCACACCATTGAACACGGGGCAGCCTAATTTATCGGTGCCGTACGGTGCCCAAACTTCGCCATGTTGGCATATTGGAGCATGAGCAATGAATTGGGACAATGGACTGCACTTCGAAATGTTGAGTGGAGGTGAGTTGGGTGGAGGTGAACGACAAGACTCAGAAGACTGGCTGAAGCCTGATTGATACATTCTTGCCATGTACCTTTCCGTATCCGAGTCGAAAAATGTTCCAGGCACTGCTGCTGATAAGCGCGGATCACTGAATGAGATCGAGCTGCGGTACTGAAACGAGGAGCTTTCGCCTCCAATCGGGGAACCACTGCTGCCTGGAGGAACGGCACTGGGAGGGCTAAAATTGGGGCAGCCTGCTTCATCGGCACTTCCAAAAATTGCATACTTTCCAGATTCGCAAACCTCAGGAGTACTGGCAATGGCTTTGGCTGTTCCGCTGCAACCTGCCGGCACAGTTCCCTGCTTGCACTGATCCGGCGGCAGAGTTGCAGGGGCGGGGCAGCCTGAAGAAAGTGCGCCGTTTGGAGCAAAATATCCTCCAGAAGGGCAAAAGATGGGGCTGAGATTCTGAATGAAGTACGTGGCCTGTGTGGGACAACCGG
>Ga0256323_1000063_pt1 | contig 11344 bp, 8 predicted proteins | sample LawtaT_18_FD_189959 | JGI IMG/M metagenome (GOLD analysis project Ga0256323, IMG submission 189959) | Metatranscriptome of freshwater microbial communities from St. Lawrence River, New York, United States - Law_Miss_RepC_8d (Metagenome... | ecosystem: Environmental > Aquatic > Freshwater > River ... | reverse complement strand
TCAGAGTGTGCACTATGATCGCGTCCTTCCTCCTTGAAAATCAAATCTTATGACGTTGCATATCACTGCCATTGCGGCATTCGAAGACAATTACATCTGGGTAATAGGGTGTGGAGGACGCAGTGATGTCGCAGTGGTGGATCCCGGAGACGCAACTCCAGTACTTGCTTGGCTGAAGAAAAGTGGCAGGACTCTGACTGATATTCTTGTCACCCACCACCATCCTGATCACACCGGTGGAATTCGAGAACTCCTGACAGCCTTTCCTGAGGCTCATGTGATTGGCCCGGACAACGACAGAATTCCAGCACTCACAATGCGGGTGCAAGACAATGAGGAAATAGCAATTCTTGGCTGTAATTTCCAGGTACTGGCGGTTCCTGGTCACACCTTGGACCACATCGCCTTCTTCACAGAAGGGGACACAAATGATTTGCAGCCTGTTGTATTTTGTGGAGATACACTCTTTTCTTCTGGTTGTGGAAGATTGCGCGAAGGCACTTATGCCCAGTTGTTGAACTCACTGCAACGACTGGCCGCACTACCAGAGAAAACGCGAGTCTACTGCACTCACGAATACACATTGAGCAACCTGCGCTTTGCCTTGCATGTCGAACCGGATAATATCGACTACTTGGAACGCATGAAGGAATGCACCATCTTGCGTTCCGAAGGGCATCCTACTTTGCCTTCAACCATCGGAGTGGAATTGCGAACTAATCCGTTCCTGCGTTGTCATAGTGACAGTGTCTCTGCAATAATCCAGACACAATTCGGGCCTCTTCTCGCCAGCGAGCTTGATGTTTTTACGCAACTGCGCCAATGGAAAGACAATTTCCCAGCGTGAATTCCATTTGTGCAATTGCAGAGTTTCTCTCAAATTTATGATCCAGTTGATTGTTTTTATTCGGGAAATATTTTGATCCAACGTCACACACTTCGCTTGAATAAACTGACTCTATCCATTGCATCAGCGCTATTTCTAGGCGCATGTTCAGTGGTGGATGACGGTTCCGGGACATATTCAGAGGAAGCGTCACTGTCGAGCAACGAACAGGTTATTGGGCGCGCAATCTCCAACCGAGGCTCTGCAGCCCGCGTACAGATAAATCCAGGTGACGAACTGCCATCTGACGCCATGGTATTCGAGGATATCTGGAGCAGGCTCACTCATGGTTTTCAATTTGCCCACGAATTCGACAATAAACAGGTACAGGATCAGATCGCGTTCTATCAAAAGAACGCAAACCTGCTAAGAGTTGGCTCCGAGCGCGCCGAGCCCTTCATGTTTGAAATTGCACAGGCTCTGGAGCATCGCGGCATGCCGGCAGAGCTTGCCCTGCTGCCTATTGTGGAAAGTGCTTTCAATCCCAATGCCGCAGCACCTGGCAACGTTGTCGGCATGTGGCAGATACAGGGTTCGACGGGACGCAGTCTCGGGCTGAAGCAGGACTGGTGGTACGACGGACGTCGAGATCCGCTTGCCTCTACTGAGGCCGCACTGGACTACCTTGAAACCCTCTATGAAATGTTTGACAGCGACTGGCTGCTGGCCCTGGCAGCGTACAATGCAGGTCCGGGCAATATTCAGAAGGCTATAGATCGTAATGCTTCACGTGATCGCCCAACTGACTTCTGGTCTCTGAATTTGCCTTCAGTTACCAAGGAATACATTCCCAAACTGATTGCGTTAAGCCAGCTTGTAGCAGCTCGTGACCACTTTGGTGTAGAGCTTGCCGATATTGAAAATACTGCGGTCGTAGAGCGCATCGAGATCGGCTACCAAATGGATCTGCAATTTGCCGCTGCCCTTGCAGGCCTGGACCCGGTTGAACTTTATCAGTTGAATCCGGGATATCGGCAGTGGGCGACTCACCCGGACGGCCCACACAGCTTGTTGTTGCCTATCGAGCGCAAAGAGGCTTTCATGAGCGCCCTTGCCAATGCGCCTGAGCGTCCGCAGGTGACCTGGGATCGCTATCTAGTACAACGAGGAGACAGTCTCAGCAAAATTGCACGCCAGTTCGGAACCGAGGTAGGTGCCCTGCAGCAGGCCAATGGCTTGGATGGCAATCGCATCATTGCAGGCGAGTCACTTCTGATTCCTCGCGCTTATGCAGCAGGTACCACGCTACCGGTACCGAATGCGCCTCAGTATTCATCAACGCCCGCCACTCTTGTCGCCCCACCGGATGCCAGTCCGCAATATACGGTTCGTTCCGGCGATACACTTTGGCGCATAGCCAGTCGTTACAACCTCAAGGTCGGCGAACTGGCAGGAATGAACAACATTGCATTGAACGATGTTCTCAAACCAGGCCAGGTTTTGAATGTTAAGACCGATACAGCCATTGTCCAATCCGGCAGCCCCACTGATGCAAGCTCCCCCCTGATATACAATGTCAGATCAGGTGATTCACTTTCCCGGATTGCTCAGCAATTTGGAGTGGGGGTTGCAGATTTGGCTGCATGGAACAGCATTGGAGCTGGTGATTTGATTCATCCCGGGCAAGCACTGATGCTTTACCCGGGCACAGGAAAACTCAACTGAGAGTCTATTGTGTCTAGAAGGTCTCGATGGGAGTCAGGTTCTCGGTAATTTCAGAGTTGTTGCGCGTATTTGCGAGGAAGGCATCAAACGCGGCTCTCCCGTCTCGCTCTACGTAGGAACTCACCATAGTTTGTTTCGCTTCCTCCTCCATCTGAGCAAGCGAACCACGGTTCACTTTTTGAAGTTCAACAACAATGTAAGTGCCATTGGTCAAAGCGAAGCCGCTATAGGCAGAGTCCCCTTCCGCTGGCGTTGACAACGCGAATACGTTTTGCATGACTTCGGAATTGAGACCAGTCTGATCTCGGGATGCGTTGGACTGGACAATCCACTGCAGCTCGTTGGCCTGCATGGTCTCGTCGATGGACTCTCCATTGCGCAGCGAGGCAAGAAGTTGCTCACCCAGCGCTGCCGCTCTTTCCTTCTCCAGCTCTGTCCTGAGAATTGCGGCAATTTCACCGCGAACCTCATCCAACGTCCGAAGTGACTCTTCATTGTGCGTATTGATATTGAGCACCAGTGCACGGTCATTGCCCATTTCGACAACGTCACTGTTGTTCCCCTCCACCAGAACTTCGTCTGCAAATGCAGCTGCAATGACATTGGCATTGGTAGTGATTTCACTAAAGCCGCCACCACGGGAGAACAATTCGCTTTGCTCTATCGGGAGCGACAATTCCTCAGAAATTTCGACAAGATCAGTCGTTTCGAAAGCCAGATTTGCAAGAGATTCCAGTCGTGCGAAATAGATCTCGTCAACTTCTGCGCTGCTCAGGTCCCGGCGAATACGCTCGGCCGACTCTTCCAATGTTGGGTATTCATTGACATCGAATTCAGTCAACTTGACGAGATGCACTCCGAACTCTGTGACTACCGGGTCGGAAACCTGGCCGACTTCCATGCTCAAGAGGGCTTGCTCAATTCCTGCCGGAAAAGCGGAACCATCGGAATAACCAATATCACCGCCCTGCTCGGCAGAAACTGTATCTGAGGAGGCAGCTAGTGCAATAGTGCCAAAATCTTCACCTTGATCCAGACGAGCCTTCAATGCGCTCGCTTCTGAGATTACCGACTCTTCAGTGTCTCCTGTGCCTATTTCGAGAAGAATGTGTGACGCGCGGCGCTGCGTAGTGGAACTGGATGCAGCGCGCTCCTCTTCGTACTTGGCCAGAACATCGGCCTCACCGACTTCGACTTCAGAAAAAATAGTGGCTTTGTCCAGCACTACGTAGTCGATAGCCACTTCTTCTTCGACCATGAACTGGGACTGATTGTTCTGATAATAAGACTCGACCTGATCGGCAGGTATTGCTTCACCACCAGTACGATTGCCCAAAGTGACAGAAACAAAACGAAAATCACGAGTTTGAGAAGACAAAGCCGCAATACGCTCCATCTCACTCTGCGTGACGAATCCGGACGAAGCATAAGCATTGGCGATCTGCCCTACCACCATCTGATCTGCCAAGGCCTGCCGGTAGCCTGCAACTGTAAAGCCCTGGGTGGCCATGGTTCGAACAGCAAGATCGGAATTGAAAACTCCGCCAACCTGGAACTGAGGATTGCTGATGATCTGAAGATCAATTGCATCGCTGGATATGATCAGTCCGGCGTCTTTGGAAGATTGGCGCAGCAATCGGTCTTCAATAATCTGATTGAGCGCAACCTGGCGAATCAGATCCTCATCGAGAGATTCCAGATTGCCACCAACGGACGCAATGAGATTCTGGACGCTTGTCTGCAGCTCCGGCTCAGTAATTTCCTCGCCGTTCACTTCTGCAACGGTTGGATTAGTGATGAATCCGTTCATTATGGACTCAACACCGAACAATGCCATGATGGCGATAATGAAGCCGATAATAACTTTGGCGACAAGACCTTGGGAATTTTCGCGAATTGTTTGCAGCATATCTAACCCTGTCGTGATACTGGAGGTGAACCCAGGAGGTCATCACAAAAATGTGAAATTGACGTCCCTTTTTAAACTAAAAAGGCGCATCGAAGATGCGCCTTGTAAATTCGTAAGCCTGCGGCTCTTTGTGTTTCCGCAGCACCCGGAAGTGTCACTGTCCGAATCGCAACCGTCTCATCAGCCGGCGCCTGTGCTCACGAATTTAGAATGTCCAGTTAAAGATTGACAGAATCTTTCAACGCTTTGCCTGCTTTGAATGTAGGCACTTTGGCTGCCTTGATCTGGATTGTGGCACCAGTCTGGGGATTTCTGCCTTGGCGAGCAGCACGCTCTTTAGTAGTAAATGTACCAAAGCCAACCAGCACAACTGGATCGCTTTTCTTCAGTGAGTCAGTGATCGCATCGATCATTGCATCTATCACTCGTCCAGCTGTTGCTTTTGGTATATCGGCACCTGCTGCCACAGCATCGATTAATTCTGACTTGTTCACGTTATCCCCTTATTTTTCTAAGTTGAATTATTACAAGAAACTCGGGCGGTGAAATGAAAGTTCAAATCCCGCCCTGAGTGTACATATTCTGTCTGATTTTTTATCCAAGAAATGGCTTGATAACCAATACGACCGGCACTTTATACCAAGCCACGGAAAGCCGTGTCAACTGAAAACGCCGGCCCCCAATGTGATTCAGTGCGTATTTACAGGCATTTCCTCCTTGTTTTTGTCTGCATCCTCTGCAGCGGAACCTATGGCCGGTTTGCTTGCAAGATCGCTTGAAATTGGAACTGGCTGATACTCCAGCGCAAGCTCCAGAACCTGATCTATCCAGCGCACAGGACGGATGTACAGTTCAGCCTTCACGTTATCCGGTATCTCACGCAAGTCCCGTTCGTTGTCTGCAGGAATGATGACCGTCTTGATGTTTCCACGGTGAGCAGCCAGCAACTTTTCTTTAAGTCCACCAATACGCAATACCTGGCCACGCAGCGTTATTTCCCCTGTCATGGCCACATCCGCCCTTACTGGAATGCCAGTCAACGCCGATACCAGAGCAGTACACATCCCTACCCCTGCGCTTGGCCCATCTTTGGGCGTCGCGCCTTCCGGGACATGTATGTGCAAATCGATGGTCTCATGAAAGCCAGGCTTCAGACCCAAAGCCGCGGCCCTGCTTCGCACAACAGTAATGGCTGCTTGTATGGACTCTTGCATGACATCGCCAAGAGAGCCCGTCTTGATAGTTTTGCCCTTGCCTTCCAAGGCAACAGCCTCAATCGTCAAGAGCTCTCCGCCTACCTGCGTCCACGCCAGTCCATTGACCTGTCCAACAAGGTTGTGTTCTTCCGCGATTCCAAAATCATACTTGCGGACACCAGAATATTTCTCAAGGAGCTCACCCGTCAGCAACACTGGCTCTGAATGCTTCTGAGCAGAATGCTCCTTGACTACCTTTCGGCATATTTTTGCGATCTCGCGCTCAAGACCACGTACGCCAGCTTCCCGCGTGTAATAGCGCACCAGGTCTTTGACCGGCTCCTCACCAATGATCAATTCGCCGGGACGAATACCGTTGTTTTCCTGCTGCTTGGGCACAAGATAACGCGTCGCGATATTGATCTTCTCATCTTCGGTATAGCCAGGAAGTCGGATGATTTCCATACGGTCCAGAAGTGGCCCCGGAATATTCATGGTATTGGATGTGCAGACGAACATCACTTCCGAAAGGTCGTAATCCACTTCCAGATAGTGATCATTGAAACTGTGGTTCTGCTCAGGATCGAGAACCTCCAACAGCGCCGACGCGGGGTCGCCGCGATTGTCCATGCCCATCTTGTCGATTTCATCCAACAGACAGTGGATTACTGACGCCTACTTTCGCAAGCTTCTGCAGCAATTTACCTGGCAAGGAACCAATGTAGGTGCGGCGGTGCCCCCGTATTTCAGCTTCGTCTCGCACGCCACCCAATGCCATTCGTACGAATTTACGATTTGTTGCACGGGCGATCGACTCCCCAAGTGATGTTTTACCTACGCCGGGCGGGCCAACGAGGCAGAGTATGGGGCCTTTCAATTTCTTAACCCGCTTCTGCACCGCCAGATACTCGAGAATGCGTGTTTTGACTTCGTCGAGCCCGTAATGATCGTTCTCGAGCACCTGCTCTGCCTTGTCCAGGTCGAAGCGGACTTTGCTGCGCGCCTTCCAAGGTATATTAACCATCCAGTCAATATACGTCCTAACCACAGACGCTTCTGATGACATGGGAGACATCATACGCAACTTGTTCAATTCCGACAGGGCTTTGTCTTTTGCTTCGGTCGGCATGCCGGCAGCATCAATTTTCTGCCTGAGCTCTTCGGCCTCATTCGGAGAGTCGTCCAGCTCGCCCATTTCTTTCTGAATAGCTTTCATTTGCTCATTCAGATAGTACTCACGCTGACTCTTCTCCATCTGCTTTTTTACACGACCACGAATGCGCTTCTCGACCTGAAAAAGGTCGATTTCGGATTCGATCAAACTCATGAGGTGTTCTATGCGCGGCTGCAGACTGACCAGTTCCAGAAGATTCTGTTTTTCCTGAATCTGCAATGTCATGTGCGATGCTATTGTATCAACGAGCCTGCCTGGCTCATCGATGCTTGAAATGGAGGTCATGACTTCGGGCGGTATTTTCTTGCTGAGTTGTACATACTGCTCGAACTGCGCAAGCAGCGAACGCACGAGAAGTTCGGATTGCTTTTCCACCAGCGGCTCAGCGACAAGCACAGAAATCTGAGCCTGAAAATACTCAGCATCGAAATCAACGGACTTGATGCGCGCGCGATTCACGCCCTCCACCAGAACCTTTACAGTGCCGTCCGGCAAACGAATCAGCTGCAAGATGCTGGCTATTGTCCCGATCTCAAAGACATCGCGAATACTGGGGTCATCTTCGGTAGGATTTTTTTGCGCAACCAGCAGGACCTGCTTTCCAGTGCTCATGGCAACTTCAAGAGCTTTTATGGACTTGGGCCGCCCAACGAAGAGTGGCTGTACAATCTGCGGATAAACGACAACATCACGAAGAGGCAATAGTGGCAACACATTCTTCGCGACTTCGGAGGACTCTGAAAGAAGACCCATAAATACATCCTGGAGGTTAGGAGTGGAAAATCACACTCAATGGCTTTCAGACTCAATTCTTGGGGCACGCAACTCAAATTCAATTGCGTTTGAATGAAAAGCAGCAGGGAAAACCCTCAATGTTCTTCAGATGCTGTCCTGCTTTGCTGCTCCCGATTCTCGTAGACGAGAAGGGGTTCTGATTCTCCATTTATGACGGCAGCATCAATTATGACTTTACTCACCTTGTCCATGGAGGGTATTTTGTACATCGTATCGAGCAACACGCTCTCCATGATAGAGCGCAAACCGCGCGCACCTGTCTTTCTTTCCCTGGCTTTCTGAGCCACTGCCTTCAGGGCTTCATCCCGAAACTGGATTTCCACACCTTCCATTTCGAAAAGCTTCTGATATTGCTTGATCAGCGCGTTCTTTGGCTCTTTCAAAATGCGCATCAGAGCATCCAGATCAAGCTCGTCCAACGTGGCAATCATGGGCAATCGGCCAACAAATTCAGGGATCAAACCATATTTCACAAGATCTTCCGGCTCTACATCCCGAAGTGTTTCTCCGGTCTTATGATCCAGGTCCTTGCTGCGCACTTCAGCACCGAAGCCAATTCCGCCTTTCTCGGACCGATCTCGAATGATCTTCTCAAGGCCTGCAAATGCGCCGCCACAAATGAACAGGATATTGGAGGTATCAACCTGAAGAAATTCCTGTTGCGGATGCTTGCGACCACCCTGAGGAGGAACTGACGCTACGGTACCTTCGATCAACTTGAGCAATGCTTGTTGCACACCCTCTCCCGACACATCGCGTGTAATGGAGGGATTGTCGGACTTGCGGGAAATTTTGTCGATTTCGTCTATGTATACAATACCGATCTGCGCCTTCTCGACATCGTAATCACATTTCTGAAGCAACTTCTGAATAATGTTTTCGACGTCTTCGCCAACATACCCCGCTTCTGTCAAGGTGGTAGCGTCTGCGATCGTAAAGGGGACATCCAGCAGCCTGGCAAGCGTTTCGGCAAGTAGCGTTTTGCCTGTGCCAGTAGGACCGACCATGAGAATATTGCTTTTCCCAAGCTCGACACCACCGGAAGAATGTTCATAGTTCAGACGTTTGTAATGATTGTAAACAGCAACAGCCAGTACTTTTTTGGCTCGCTCTTGTCCGATGACATATTCGTCGAGGGTGCTCTTGATTTCTTCGGGGATAGGTAACTTCTTGCTACCCCCTTCGGAGTCCTTTTCCTGGATCTCTTCGCGAATAATGTCATTGCAAAGGTCTACGCACTCGTCGCAAACAAAGACTGAGGGACCAGCGATCAGTTTCCGGACTTCATGCTGGCTCTTGCCGCAGAATGAGCAATACAGCAACTTGCCGCTGTCATCGCCTTTGTTGAAACGATCATCTGACATTAAACTTATCCTCAAATTCGACGCCGGTCCAGATTACAGGACTTTCGGGCAGTCTCCAATACTTGTGCCACTGCCATAGACACGGCATTTCGGGCTCTCGAAGCAGGTAATCGGCAGAAAATCGTCGTGCACGAGTGTTTTTCGGAGCATTTCCCGGATTTACATCACACGATGGCTCAAGACCTTGTCGATGAGGCCGTATTTGACGCCTTCATCAGCGCTCATGAAGTTGTCGCGTTCAGTATCGCGCGCGATGGTTTCAAGGTCTTTTCCGGTATGCATCGCCATGATGTTGTTCAGCTGATGGCGCAACTTGATGATTTCATTTGCCTGAATCTCGATATCCGAAGCTTGCCCTTGTGCACCGCCACTGGGCTGATGAATCATCATGCGGGAATGAGGCAAGGCAAATCGTTTGCCTTTAGCGCCGCCTGCCAGCAGAAGTGCACCCATGCTCGCGGCCTGACCGATACACATGGTGCTTACATCAGGCTTGATGAACTGCATGGTGTCATAAATCGACAAGCCCGCGGTGACGGACCCACCAGGCGAATTGATGTACAAATGAATGTCCTTGTCGGGATTCTCTGACTCCAGGAACAACAACTGTGCCACGACGAGGTTGGCCATGTAGTCTTCAACCTGCCCCACCATAAAGATCACCCGCTCCTTGAGAAGGCGCGAATAGATGTCATAGGAGCGCTCACCCCGGGCAGTCTGTTCAACAACCATCGGCACCAGTGTAGACACAATCAATTCCTGCGTGTGATCCATATAGACTCGTTATTTGGCTGCTTTTGCCGTTTCCGGCTTGATGACGTCATCATAACTGACGCGCTTTTCCTTCACTTTGGCTTCCGCCAGAATCGCTTCAAAGGCCTGATCCTCAAGCACGGAAGACTCCACCGTGGCAAGTTGATCCTTGTTGCTGTAGTACCAACGCACCACCTGCTCAGGGGTTTCGTAAGTAGAAGCAATATCTTCAATAGTCGATTTAACGAGTACAGGATCTGCTTTCAGACTCTTGCTCTTGATGACTTCCCCGAGAATCAGGCCAAGAGCAATGCGCTTCTCAGCTTGTTCACGGAAAAGTTCGTCCGGCAGCATGGAGGCATCGATGCTCTGCTTGCCACCGCCGAACTGCTGCATGGCCTGCTGACGCAGGGACCCAATCTCGCCCAGTACCAGACTGTTGGGCAGGGCTACTTTGTTCTGAGCCAGCAATTGCTCCATTACACGACTTTTCACTTTAGCCTTGCTGGCGTTCTTGAGTTCGCGCTCCATATTGGCCGCCACTTCCTTGCGGAAAGCCTCAAGACCCCCTTCATCGATTCCAAAGACAGCAAAGAATTCTTCATTCAATTCGGGAAGTACCGGTGCACTCACGGAATTGATCTTGATCTCGAATTTCACAGGCTTCCCGGCGAGGTCCTTGTTCTGATAATCCTCAGGAAATACCAATTCGAGAACGACATCATCGCCTGACTTCTTCTTGGTAAGGCCTTTTTCGAAGCCTTCAATCATACGCTGGGAACCCAGCACGAGATTGGCGCCCTGTGCAGAGCCGCCGGCAAAGCCTTCACCATTCATGGTGCCGGTATAATCAATATTCAATCGATCTTTGGTCTTGCTCTGACGCGTTACGGGATCCCATGTCTGCCGCTGCTGGCGCAGTGTCTCGATCATCTTGTCTATATTTTCTTCTTCGACCTGCGCAACCAGTTTCTCAACTTTCAATTCCTTGAAATCAGCCAGCGTGACTTCGGGGAAAACTTCGAACAATGCGACATACTCAAGATCCTTGCCCTCCGCAAGCGATTTGGGCTCGATGCGAGGCTGGCCAGCAGGCTTCAAATTCTGTTCCGCGATAGCCTGGTAGTAGGTCTTGCTCATGACTTCGCCAACTACTTCCTGGCGAACTCCCTTGCCATAGCGCCCCTTGATTACCTTCAAAGGAATCTTGCCTTTACGGAAACCATTGAGTCGGACGTTGCCAGCGGCTTCTTGAAGTCGCGCCATGACAGCGCTTTCAACGACTGCTGCGGGAACTCCTACGGTCATACGACGCTCGAGTTCGGAAATTGTCTCGATGGAAACTTGCATGGATAACCCTCTACTATCGGCAGACCTGGTGTGTCGACCTTTCATTGTCATTCTGGAAAGAATTCGCCCGGATCACAGCTCTGACCCAGCAAATTCGCAGTGAAAACTGAATTCCAGGATTCATACACCTTTGCCCGCCCCAAAACACTCCATTTAAGTGCTTATAATTCAACGGCTTAAGATGTATTTCCCGGTTTCTGAAGTGCGCGATTCTCCCATACTGCCTGCTTATATTCAATTGTGAATATTGTG
>Ga0256323_1000062_pt1 | contig 11346 bp, 1 predicted proteins | sample LawtaT_18_FD_189959 | JGI IMG/M metagenome (GOLD analysis project Ga0256323, IMG submission 189959) | Metatranscriptome of freshwater microbial communities from St. Lawrence River, New York, United States - Law_Miss_RepC_8d (Metagenome... | ecosystem: Environmental > Aquatic > Freshwater > River ... | reverse complement strand
GCACAATTTTGCCTGTGGAAGTCGTTGTTATTATTCATAAGTTCGCATATTGGAAATAAACAGGGAAAACTGTCGACATTGATTCAGGCCAAAAGCTCCAGGAGTGTCGACAAAATTCTCGAGAAATGAAATAAAAGTAATCGCACAACGCAGGGAACCGCAAACAAAACTCGGATGAACACCTTGATTCCCTGGTTTGAGGGTTTCATAAAAAGAAGAGGAGTTGATATTGATGAAACTTCTCATGTATGTCAACGTTTTAACTTAGAAAGCCATATTGTGGCGATGCTCAAGGTCGCTCTTGAAATCGTGCCAGGAACCTGCGCTGCATTGCCATCAGATGACGATTCTTCTTGCTCTTCAGATGAAGAAGACAGATTCTGGGCAATGTTTGGCCGCCGCTGCGGGCCACGCTGAGGCTGCTGTCGCATAGGAACAACATGCTCCGAGGATGAGGTCTCTGACACAAACGCGGTCCTAGGCTGCATTCTTGCACCGGCATCAGACGGTCTCGTTTGCGAATTACGAAGCGTTTCTTCTCGAAGCCCGTACTCAGAGGTTTGAGTATCAGTAGACGAATCGCTGATGGACGCAGCACTGATAGGCCTTTGTCTAGAATTGCTTGCGGGATCTCGAGACATGCTTGCAAGCCACAATCTACCGATTTCTCGGGTGCTTGCGCTCATTTGAAGACCCACACTGGATTTCGTAGGACGGTCGGACTCTGATGAGTCGTCCGAAAGGTCTAATGAATATTTAATCGATGACGTATGCTGGGGCAGCTGCGCCAACCACAGCTTCGCAATGGCTTTCGACTGGGTTGAAAACCTAGGCTTTGGAGCAGATGAAGAGCCAAATGCTGGCTGAATGTCAGAGTCAGATTCTTCGTCTGATGACAAATCTGCCCGAGGGGCCTTTTCAGGCAATCCCATCCGGCGTCTGGTAGAGGCTAGCCAGAGACGAAGAACATTTTTGCTGACCTGATCCAGAACTACCTTGACATTTTTGATATCATCAGATTCATCGCTTGATCCATCATCTGAAGACACAACAACACCCGAGTTCGTGAAATCTCTGTAGTCAAACATCTTCGATTGACTGGTCTCGGCAAGCGATCTGTCAAGATTAGCCACCACCGAAGATATCTCTCGTCCAACTCCAAGCCGCTGTAAAATCCAAGGTTTGTTGTCTTCTAGAAAGGCTATTTTGAATGCTTCCGAATTTTTGTCTTCACCACTATACAGTGACAGCATCTTGGCGCTATTACCGGCATTATGCGATTGCTCGCCGCCTTCTTGGAACGATGGCAGAAAAAAGTCATTGGTTATATCATGCATAAATCCATCATCACCCACTGAAGCACCAGTTGGCAAATGCCATATAAATAGAGTTCCAACTTTCAAACACAACGTGCGAACTGCAAAGCAAATAAAGAGGGAATACAAGAGCATTAAGATGGCACCTTGATCACCAAATGGGTTGTACTTATTACGAATCATGCCTTGGATTCCAAGATCTATAAGAAAAATTCCAAGGCCGCTGAGGCTGACGATGAAATAATACTGGGAGCTAAACCCAAAAACATCTAGATTTTGAACGCCAGGCTCTATAGACTGATCGTTGCAGGCGTCATACATCCTCCAACGACACAATCGCTTGGAAAAGCGATGCATAGAATAAACCAAGTATTCTTGTATTTTCCAACCATAAATCAATTCCAGCATAGACAGTAAGTGCAAATCTATCAAAATTCCCGACACTAGGGCGGATAAAGAGAAAAAAAGATAATTTTTCAAATCCCGCTTCTGGATGTCATAATTTTTTGTAATTTTAGTGAAGTCTTCAAACTCTTGCAAAATCAAAATGAGAACAGGCGCAGCAAATAAATATATAGCATCGCACGTGTATCCGCCAAAGTTACCACATATAGCTTCAATGACGGGTGCCTCCTCAATCTGAAATTCTTCGGATTCCAGATCGAATTCTTCAACAATGATTGCACCGTTTTCATCATATGCCGGCGACAATACTCGATAAACTTTCTGTATAACCAACAGCAACCAATCCCACCGATCAATCGCCATGTCAATCCATATGTCGAGGTAGGTTCTTTGAAAAGCCATGATGGCAAAACCCAGGCATAAATTGATGATGTAGTCCATAAAACCAGCGCAGCCTAATCCAGTAATCCCTTCAATGATGATGTTAGAAAAGATAGCAATATTCAAAAATACTTCATCTTGCAACCAATTGGAAATGTGGTGCTCCATCCAAACGTTCCACGGTATCATAGCAGCAGTGATAGCAAACACATACTCCGAGTAAGTAAAGCTGTACGAAAACTCCCAAAACATGGCATGGTACCATACAACAACCAAGTAAACCGCCATAATGTGAGTTTTTCGAAGTTGCTTCCTGGAATGCTCTACATCGCTGTCAAACTCTCTCAAATCGACAGGTTGGGGCAAAGATTCGCTCTCTTGATTTTCATCCACATTCACAATATCTTTTTCGACCAAAAGTCCATCTAAAGCGTGCCACACCACATAGAGCCCGCAAAACACCAAGGATATGCACAACCTGCCGCCTAGTGTGGATTCTTTGTTTTCATCTTCAAGGGGCTCCTTCAGTAGGTCGAAGCCAGTGTTGATTGCCATCGTTTCTGTCAAGAGATTGCCCAGGAAAAGCTTGTAAGAATACAGAAGAACACCGCCAACCAGCAGAACCGGAGCGATGCCGAGCAAAAATCCTATTGCAACATTCCAAGTGATAAGGCGGAAGCTTTTTGCGATGCTAAACATAGGCGGGTCATTGAGCTGAGTGGTTACTCTAACAGTGGCCCACATGAGAAAGCAAATGAAAAGCAGTAGGATACCAACGAGGGATGAAAGTACCAGATACAAGAGAGGATCAAACTCAAATATTTCGAGCAACTCAAACCAGACCTTAGCCTGATACGTGATTGTCAAATTGTATCGAGGATCAATCGCTCCACTGTACAAAGGATCATTGGCTTGACCTGTCATGATGTCGTAAGTTTTGAACTTCAAAGTTGCCTCCACAATCTTCTTCTGGGTCAGAGAAGTTTGGAAAAACCCAATTTCAAGTTCCATTTCACGAGGAATACCAGCAACCAGCAATTCACCATAGTCTTCATCGGGACCTTTAATCTTTACAGGAACGATGATATCTTCAATAAACCACTGGTCAAAATTGAAAAAAGACTGAGCCTCTGCGACCTTTGGATTTGGTTTCTCTGCAGATCCGGGTGTGGGGTCGTACAAATCAAGATACTCTTCAGATGTGTACGGATCCTTTGTTAGATAAAAAACAGTATCACCATCTTTCAACTTAAACCAATATGTGGACTGGCCAGCGTTTTTGTCCACCGGTTCTTCATACATGCATGTGATTTTGTCCCATTTGCATTTATCTGTAGATCCCTTAAGTTTGTCGGGATCCGCCAAGAAGCCCGACCATTCACTCACAAAGCTCCCATTGGTCGAATCAAAAAGACTGCACTTTTCCGAGCTCTCAAAAAGCTTGTACGTTACAAGTTCGTTATCAAAGCCCTTACACGCTGAGAAAAAAGGTAAGTGGTCGAGTACACGAACTTTGCCTTCAAATCCCGTTACAGGAGGCTTTGGGGGCCAAAATGAGTCTGTTCCGTGTGCGATCCTTAGACCAACAGGCCGAGGAAATATTTTATTCCAAGTGACATCAGAGACATTGGCTGGCTTTCCAGGATACTCAGCGACCCTTTCAAACGATTGCGGAACCAACACCGAAAACTTTGATTCTGAAACAAAATTTACGTGTGGATTTGAGGACCATGAAACTTCTCCAGCAGAATTTTCTTCTGGCCAATGTCTGACGTTCAGAGGGCGCGCAATTTCAGGATTTTCCGACAATGGAAGCATCGCCAAGAACGTTTTGGGAAGAATTTTTTTCCCCTAAATCAGCTCTCTCTGGGCGCGTGGAGGTTACGGTCATGGTGTTCCAAAAGGACGTGTAATTCTTGTTTTCAATGAAAGCACCGTGAAGTAGAACAACTTTCCACTTCACCCAAACATCTTGCACAGCACGGACCGCAAATTTCAAAACATCTCTTTTTGACACATTTCCAGCATAGAACCAAGAGCCGTACATTTCTTGCGATTCGATGTCTTTCGGATCAAATAAAACTCCTGTGTCAACTGCTTCTAAAGGGAACCCATTTTCATTTCCAAACTGATACAATTTGAGAGAAAAATGCTCCATGTATCTCATTTCAGGAGGCAAGTCTGACCAATCCAGGGTAAAAACTGTCTCACTCATGGCAGGAATGAGATGAAAGTGATCCTTATTTCGTTTTGTTGAATCCGTCATTTCGACTTTAAAATCGAAACCGGCATTTGCTGAAGCATCTTCAACACACTTTTTGAAACTGACAATATCTTGTCCATTTTGCTTTCTGCACTTGAGAACCATCAAGCATTCATCAAATGAATCGTCGAAGAATGGGCTGATTTTGCAAATACCGCCCGGAAAGCTGTCAAAATCCCTCACACACTGAGAAGCCTGCGAGGCTCCAATGTCGGTGGTTGTAGTTCCCAGTGGGCATTGCGTCTGAGGAGGATTGCTTGTTATGCTGCCTTCGGGACAATAAAAACCTTTCAAACAAGGATATTTGGTCCTTTGCGTGTAAGGTGTTCCTTCCGGGCATCCAAAGCCCGCTGGACACAACATATCAAACTGAGTGCTTGGAGAAGTTCCGAAAGAACACAGAAATCCTGCTGGACATTTGACATTCGTTTGTGTCGTCAATGTTGTTCCAGGGCCACAAACAAATCCCTCTGGACAAACCGAAGATTTGGACGGATCATCAAGCCCTTCAACAAAGCAAACCACTCCTTCAGGACACGGCTCACAAAGGCTTTGATCACCCAAAGCAAGTTTTGTCGATACTGTTCCGGCTGGGCACTTCACACATTGAAAAATGAACGGATTATAAGGCCTATACAGTGTCGGTCCACACAATTCAGGCTCATCCAGCCTTGCAGCATCTTCTGATAAGCTCGCATTTGCAGACGGCATGCACTTGTGACCGGCCGCACAAATGACACACGATTGGCCTTTTTCAATCGGACTGAATGTGCCAGTTTCACAATTCTGCGCAAATGAAAGACCAGGACGTTTCGCACTTGTTCCTGGTAATGTGGGTATTGGGGCCGTGGCGGAAGCAGGGCAAAAGTAGCCAGCGGGACATTGAGCTGTTCCTTGTGGAGACGGGCAAGCTTGTTCACAATAAGTTCCTTCTACACATGGCTGAGGAGTTGATAGCAATCCAGTTACAGACACTTTGCTATTAACTCCGATGGTGCAGTATGTTCCAGCGTCGCAAGGATTCGGCCTGGGAAACACACTTGAACTGGCATTATCAGTCCGAGTTCCTTCAGAGCACCAATATCCAGGTGGGCACTGTTTTGACCAGATGGGTTTGCCTGGCTCATCACACACAAAACCTGCAGGGCATTGTACAGGATTCAATTGTCCATAGCCGGGGCACATTTGACCGACAGGACAGGGGTTACACATAGGCTGCGCTTCTTTAGAGTTAAACGTTCCTGGATTGCAGAGGTCATAATTCATTTTGCCAACAGTTGGGCAGCTACTGCCAGCTGGACAAGTGATGGCAACGCCAGGTCTTGTGGTGGGACAGTAGAAACCAGCAGGGCATGGGCCCTGCCCGTGCGGAGTTTCTGACCCTTCTGCACAATAGTAGCCAGGTATGCAAGGTTGGGGCGTGGAAAAATTGAGTGCTACAGATATGTTGGATACGGCTCCAAAAGGGCAATAAAAGCCCGCTGGACACGGAATTGGTCTCAAAGGTTCAGAAACATCATTGGGGTCAGCGGACTTTGTTCCAGGAAGGCAATAATGCCCTGGCGAGCAAGGTTTGATCCCTACAGTCAATCCAGGTTTGTCGCATATGTAACCAGCAGGGCACAAAGAAGGAACTGTTACGCCAAATGAAGGACAAACTTGACCAAGAGGGCACAATTCGCAATTTGATTGCCCAACACGTTGCTGAAAAAACCCAGGAGTGCAAAGTGTAAAATTAGAAAGGCCATTGCCAGGACACATGGCTCCAGCAGGGCACGTAAGAGTCTCCCCAGATGGACAAAAGCTGCCTGATGGACAAACTGCGAAATGAAAAATTAATCTGTTGGACGAATAGTCAACACCATTGTTGCTGACTTCGACAACAATAGAGCCAGGAGCTGAAACAGGTGATGCGCACACCAAATTTTCTGATGACAGAAACATAGCTGGAACGATTTTGTTGCCAAATCTACAAACCGAAGACGTCTCGTTCAAGAATCCGAACCCAGTAATAAAGACTGCAGTGTCTCCAGAAACGGAGGCTCTGAACGGAGAAATACTTACTACTGATATCGGATCAACAAATTGGAAGTACGCTCCTCCGGCATCCGAAAAATCAATTGCATTGGTAGAAAATCCAACTGCATAAACTCCAGTCACACCTGCTGGTGTGGTGCAAAGAGCCATTGATTCTGACTGGTACGATGCTTCAACGGAGATACTTCCGAAAGAGCACTTCATGTTGTAAGTGCGCTTCAAAACGGGCTGAGTTGTAACAGTGATTAATGTTCCACCCAAGATGGCAGGGCCGGTCGAAGGCGTCACCGAAATTGTAATGACCACAGGATCAAATTCAAAAAGAATGCCTCCAGATGTAAAATCGACACCATTTGGGGACACTTCGACGGAAACAACTTTGACAGATGAAGGAGGCGATCTGCACATGACAGAGTCACTTCGACTGAATGAGGCAGGAACCACGACGTCTCCGAATCTGCACGACAGCAGGTCAGAGACGAAAAAGTTCCTTCCCATAACGGTAACTAAAGTCAAGCCAGCTACGGTACCGTGACTTGGGAGGACATTGACGACCGAGAATGGCGGGACATATTGAAATTGCACGTCAACATTCGTGAAATCTACGCTATTTAAAGACACAGAAATGGGTGTAAGCCCTTCTGCATATGAGGGCGTTTCACAAACCACAACATTTGCAGATTTGAAGAGCTTCGGTCTGACTGCAAAAAGTCCAAAGCGGCATCGAAACTGTTTTGATTGTACCAATCCGGTACCAAACAACGTGACTTGTGTTCCTCCGTACTCAAAGCCTATTGAAGGAGAGATTCGAAGTATGTTCGGGTCCTGAATGTACTCAAACTTTGTCCCAACGTCAAACCAGTCTTGATTGTTTACACTCATCGAAAAATCAACAAACTCGGCATTTCTAGAAGGATTTGCCGGACTTCGACAGATGCACTGATATTCGCTTATCCACTGGGCAACAACCATTTCGACACCAAATTTGCATCTCAATGTTGGCGAGTTGATGATGTTTTCACCGTACAACATTACACTTGTTCCTCCTTTCAAGGAACCAAATATCGGGAACGCTGATGAAAATGACATCTTGTGATATCTGAAACTTGGACCTCCTTCAACATACTTTTGGCCGTCTAAAGATACAGAAAAGTCCACAAGGGCATCTTGCCTCAATCCCGCGGGGGAAACAGGGGATGTGCACACAATAGATTCATCAGACAATTTCGATGCTTTCATGACAACGTCCGAAAATCTGCAAACCAACTGCGGCGTTGCAACAAATGGACCTCCAAGTACAGTTACAACTGTTCCTCCATACCTGATTCCGATAGACGGGAGCAGAATTCTGACAGCAGGAGAATTCAAAAAACTGAATGTTAACGCATTCGATCTTTGCAAATTGTTGGACACCAACGTGAGATCTACGTTTCCGGCACGTTGTTCAGGTACTACACACGAGACCAACTTATCCGATATAAATTCCACTGCGGTTGCTTGCCCTGCAAAATCGCAGAAAAAGCCTTCTGCCTTGATCATACCCGAACCGCTAATAGTGACTGTGCTCCCACCTGCTATTGTGCCGACACTAGGAACCACCGCCGAAATAGAAATAGAGGGCAAGTATTGATAAAAACGAACACTTGAAGGTATTTCAATTTGGTCTGACATGAACACGGAAAATGTCAGATTTCCAGGGCTGAGGGCTGGGGTGCTGCAATACAGAAAGCCATCTGTCTCAAAAAATGCAGGGACGAATGCAAGACCAAACTTGCAACTCAATTTTCCTACAGAAGGAAAATTAGATCCCAAAATGGAAACAAGAGTTTGACCAGCTGATGGCCCAGAGGTCGGGGCGACCGCAGTTACCACGGGCATTCTAACGAAAATCATGCGCGGTCCAGTCGAAAAGATTTGTGTATCTTGTGACATCGCCAACTCAAATTCTCCTGCTTCAAAAAAAATGGGAGACTTTCCAACAAAAACGGTTTCGGAAACATTTTTGAAGTCGAGAAGAAACTGATCCTGAAGCTTGGCCCGCGTGTTGCCTGAAAATCCTTTTCCAGACAACGTAAGAACCATAGAAGTTCCAACGACTCCAACAGAAGGGAAAACCGATGTCAATGAAATTAACGAATCAAATTCAAATGCCAATTCATTTAAAGAAAAACCTTGACTGCCTTGAATCCTGAAGGCCACAGTGCCTTTTCGTGACCAGCTTGGGGCGACGCACAACAAATACGAAGATTTGGAGTGGAACAAGGGCACATCACTCGAAGAAATCGAGGACAAACTGGAGATATTATAACTGAAGGCCTGGGAAAACAAAGCAGCATCAACTTCAACACCATTTCCAAAAACACAACGAGGGTTGGTGAGAGCTTCCAGGTTTTCACCGAAAATGCTGACACGAGTGTTTCCCGACATTGAACTCACACTGGGTTGAATTGTGCTGATACGTACAACATCTGCAAACGAAAGGGACGGTCCTTTGATGGAAATGCTTCCCAAATCTAGGCCAATTGAATAATTTCCAGATTGCAAACATGGAGTTAGACAAAACATTTTGTTCGAACTCAATATACTGACATCTGCTGCAAACGAGCCTAAACTACACTTCAACTGCGACGTCTCCATAAAGTTATTACCAAATATAGTGACTGGACAAGAGCTTTGCTTTGTTCCAAAAATAGTTGGTGAAATTGACACAATTTCAGGTAATTTGATGACCGAAATAACACCAGCAGATACATTGAAATTGCGTTCTTTCGGAGTGACATTCATTTGGAAAGGTCCTGACATGTTCGGCAACTTTTCAAAATAGCATATCACTCGATTTTCATCAAGTGATAGCGCGTCAACAAATACAATATCCCCTATGTTGCACAGAGTTGATGGCCGAAAACCGCTTCCAAACAGAGTTACAGTCGCAGCGCTTGACGAATAAACCGTGTCAGGGTGCAACCTTGAGACAGAAGTCATCACGGAATCAAGGGCCACTGTGAAAATGAATACAGCAGAAGCGCCGGAAAAATCCTGGATGATGATGTCGTGCTTCCCTGTTGGAATGGAATCAAAAAAGCACTCCATACAAGAGTCGTTCTTGACTTGCCCAATTACTTGCAAGGTTGAATTTCGAAAAACACATACTGGCTCTACCAAAATGTTAAGATTATTGCCGATGACAGTGACAGTGGTTTTAGTGAAAGCTTGATGGGTTTTCGGAAAAACAGAGACAACAGTAGGTCCTGGCAACAAAGGCCTTAAGAGAGGGTCTGAAAATGCCAGTCCATTGTTGCTGACAGAGACGGATACATTTCCGAAAGGAACATTTGCTGCGGAGCAATGCACAAATTCTGGTGACACAAAGAAAGCACCATATTGAATTCCTGATATTTTGCAGCAAAGACCATGTGAGTTTACAAAACCAGTGCCAAACATCTTGAAAATTGTTGAACTTCCGACAAAAGAGACTTTTGTGTCCTGCAATTGCGGTGCTGACGGCGTCACATACAAAATTCTTGACAAAAGCACAATTTTTTTGAGTCTGATGATGCATTCGATTTCAGTGCTGTAGGGCTGCAGCAGCCCTTGCGCAAGGCAGGAATAAACAGAAGGATTCGCTGATGCGGCCTTAACAGTCGTTCCATTCAAATTGCAATTCAAATCATAACTATCAGAAGTCAAATTTCTATCCAATTGAAAATATACTGTGAAGGTTTTCTCGGGTAAAATAGTATCGGGCCAAGTTTTTACAACTTTTGGAACAGAATTGAAAGAAATCTTTTTGAAGAAACGCGTATCCGATTCGCCTTCTAAACTCACACTGACATCTACTATGGCTGAAGTCGAAACAAAGGCAGTGGTCGACATGCATGTTACGTCAGTTGGACTTATCCACACCAGCCTGCTTTCAAAGTACAAGTTGGATCCGGCGAACCTACAAAATCCTTCTCTAGGAATTTGAGACATTGAAAATTTGAACTCAAGCTGTTCTCCAGCAAAGAAAGCCTTATGCTGTCCTAAAAGTGTCAAGACATTTTTGAGTTTGAATTCGACGCGACCCGCCAAATGTAACGATTGCTGAGATCTTACGAATAACGACCAATTTCCTGGAGTCTGCTGATTAATATCGCACACCAGTGCGGTTGATATTTGGCCATTTGAGCGAACTGAATGTACCTGGAAACGTGCTTGACCAAGCAAACATTCAAACACGGATTCTTCTATCGCCCATGTACCAACGACAGTAACAGAAACAGAATCACCACAGAAAAACTCAGACGGGTACATTTTTTGGACTTCAAAACCGTTGAAAATTGAAGTGTTGACATTTGCCTTTGTGACGACAACTGCACTTTCGAACTGTAATTCAATTTCTTCAGCGCCACTAGAGGAACAAGATAAATTGCTTGACATGTTCGCACGCGAAATTATCGTACACGAATGATTGTTGTGCCTTGCAGCCACCAAGTGTCCAAATGCATGTTGAGCCCAACCGCATGTGATGTCTAAACTAGCGCGGGATGATGAACAAACTACAGAAATTGACGAATTGGTAACGGAGAAACGGTTGTCAATGATTGCAAAATTGACACTTCCTGAGCAAGAACTTATCACAACTTGGACAATGCCGATTCGTCCTGCAGGAATTACACATTCTAATCGCTGCGAATTCAAAACCAAAGCAGGGGAAGAATGATTTCTTCCAACAAGGCAATCATAAGAAATTCCTGCGAAAAAATTTTGCCCTTGAATGGTCACAATGTTTGGAACAAAAGCAACACCTAGGCTGGGAGTAATCGATGTGATCTTTGAGATGACACTTCGAACTCCACAAAAATTGAGACTTCTGCCGGCTTCGATCATTTGCTCGCGCAATGATGCAAAGATGCAATAGTATCCGGATGCAACATTTATGCTGAGCTGAGATCCGCTAAGACT
>Ga0256323_1000060_pt1 | contig 11534 bp, 1 predicted proteins | sample LawtaT_18_FD_189959 | JGI IMG/M metagenome (GOLD analysis project Ga0256323, IMG submission 189959) | Metatranscriptome of freshwater microbial communities from St. Lawrence River, New York, United States - Law_Miss_RepC_8d (Metagenome... | ecosystem: Environmental > Aquatic > Freshwater > River ... | reverse complement strand
GTTGTGGAAGCGGTGTGCGTGCTGACGGAAATTGAGGCATTGTCTATTATTTCGTATCAAATTTATGTCGATTACGCGGAAAGACTTTGCTTCCAGATTCCCTAACATAATTCCCTTTGTATGGCGAATTTAGAAAACTGAATTGTACAAATTTATATATATGTCTATATCTTCAATATTTGAGCGCGCAGAAGAGAGCGCACGCGCGCAGAATCCAAAATCGTTGTTCTTTGCTCGTCGGCAGCTCCAGATTGAGCACGAAGTTCGTTGAATGCCCTGTTGTTGACAGCGTTCCTGCGCGTGCAAGTGTTTTGTACACCGGACACAAATATATCCCAGTCGTTGGATTCTTTCGGTCCTTCACTGGCTTCAGCCAAATTGGCGGCATGCTGCTGAACAGCTCTTTAGGCCTGGGGTCTTCCAATTCACCCGAGGTACCAAAACGTGCGCCTTCGAGGAAAAGCCCATTTATGTACACGCCGCTCTCTGGAGGTTCGGCGTTTCCCAGGTCTATGTTGGGTACAACAATGTAATCGAATGAAATAGTGTCAATCGCAAATTTGTTGGTGCGTGCATAATTTTGCAGGGCTCCTGTCAGAAACGCTTGCGGGAAGAAGAATCCCGATATCCAAAAGACTGCAGGCTTGCCTTCGCTGATCCATTTCCCAATAAACGAAAGACGTTCAATCAAATCCACTACCCATGACGCCAGCGGCTTCAATGAAGGATATGCTTTGTCGGCCCAAGATTTTGGAATTGCGTTGTTGGACAGCGACGTTGCCAGAGAATCAAGCATCTCGCTCATGACGACCTCTCCTTTGAGCGCTTTGATCAAATTCTTCAGCGACGAAGTCATTTCTTTGAGCAGTTTTTGGTACCGGATCACCTCTTGAACAAGAACCGTGTTCATGCTTTCAAGATAATTAGTGGGATACTTTTCCTGAGCTTCAATGAGAGGTAGCTGAGCGGGAACTTTCGAGAGGATCGATTGAGCAGCATCAGTGATAATTTCCTCTCTGCTCTTTCCTTTCCCAGCTGTGCGTGGCTGCAAGTCCAAAAGTTGGAGCAAGAGTGCTTCAGTTCGGTTCTGAGCAGATGTAATGTCAGCATTTTCATGCAATCCAAAAACCTCGGGGTTGGGATTGATCGGCAAGCTGTCCAGATACTTCAAATAATCTTTTTGTGTAGTCGCTGAAAACGGCGCGAAGTAAATTCCACTTTCTGAATACTTGAATGTCGGACTGAGCGCATTTTGATTGATGTACCCACTCACAATCGTGTTCAGCAGTCTTCGGTCTTTGTCATCCGAAACTCGACCACCGTAGTTGATTTCAGCCGTCAAAAATTGTAAAACATCCCAAGGAATCTGCTCATAGTCATTCAAAAACAATTTAAGCTGATCTAAGCAAACTTGCAGATCTCCTTGCGCAAATTCGTAGAGAATATTCCAGCCAAGTGGACCGAATCTCCTGCGATCTTGAACAACTGCGTGAATGAAGCAGAGCCCGAACAGCAGCTGGCGCCACGCGTCAGGCTTGTTATTTTCCGCTAAGTACTTATCATCAAAAGTCAAATATTGCCTCTTCACATTTGTTCGTAGGCCAATTGGCGGCTCATTTGTCATTTTAACACCATCCTGCAGAATGGAAACAGGAAAAATGGGAGAGGGCATCGAAGTAAGCCACAGTCGAAAGTCTCGATGCACGACATCTGGGTCGAACCCTTCCACCATTTTTTCTAACGAAGGCATGAACGAAGTTGCCAAATGACAATTTTGCAACAGAACCCATCCTCCTTTATCTGTAGCCTCTTTCACGGTACGTTCGGCCAATGGACCCTGGCCTTGCCCCAGGGATATGCTATCCACTTTTTTCGAGACACCTTTTTCTTCCGCAAATCTGTAGAAGTCAGCAGCAGGATCCGCTCCAGGGGACAAGATGAAGATTATGGCGGAAAAGCAGTTTGAATCAGCAAACACAGTTGAAAGGTTGTTCGGGACAGCGTCAATGAATCTCTGACCCATATTGCGCGCTACAACTTTTTGGATGGACATGAGGACTTTGTCATTTCGAATGCACCTCAGTAAACTCAGATTTTGCATCTCTGATATCTGCCCCCATTTACCTTCAATTATCACATCTTCTGGCGTTGAAGAATCGTACATGGCCTTGAAAACCATTGGGTTTGCAACAAAATCTGCATCCAGACCTTCGAACCCTGGGATTCCTGCGAGATTTGAAACATCAATCCACACATTTTGCGGCACCCAGTCTGGAGCCGGGTTGGGGAATTGGGTATCCTGGGAAGTTGCTCCAGCTAAAAAGAACTTGAACAGTGCAAAATCCATTTCATCCTTTTCAACCATTATTCTTGTGCACATCAGGAAGGAGAACAGTAATTTATGAACTTCAAACAGCGATCTGCACACATTCACGTACAGTGAATACGTAAAGTATTGCATCAAATTCTGCAACCTGGTTTCAATATCATCGGATTTCTCTGCTGATCGAATACCGACTCGATATAAGTTTGAAAACCATCCCAAAGAATATTGGTACATTGGGTCGATATTGCACATGTCTGCCACTGCAAAGTATAGGGTGGACGACCTTTTCGCCATAGGGATATATCCGGAGCTTGCGACGTCGATTTCTTTGGATGCCCTCTCAGCTTCAGCAACCTTTTCACCGATTTCAGTTGAAGTTTTCTTAGAATCAGCAAGCGTGTTGATCAACGTTTCATCCTCGAGAATATCACCGGAGGACTCCGACAGCAGTTTCAGGATGGTTGATTCGATTGCCTCCATTTGCTTTTTCATAAGCGAATTTTGCACCGTCAGCCTATTTTTCAGCTCTGCAAGATCAGGACGTTCCTCTGACACCACAGACAGCAGAAGTTGCTCGCACAGTCCATCCTGCGTGATGGCAAAGTTGAGAATCGTTACTTTGACAGCGGTTTCTGGGGTATAGTAAGGATTTCGGAGCTTTGTTGTCATGAAAAACCTGAAATCTGAATGGTACGGAACTGCAGCATCGCCCAGTTGAATCATTTCCTGACCACTTTGCTTGAACGTTTGCTTTAACAGCAAAGGTTCCAATGCAGCATCCAGAGCTTCCAAAATATTTTCCAAAAGTACGGGCTTGCCGAATCGCACAGCATTTTCTAAAGTTCGAAGATAGTCTTTTTCAGATAATTTGAGAACCTGAAGGTTGTTTGCCTTCTCCATACTTTTGATCCACTTGTTTGCTTGAGTTTCAGGGTCGATCATCAAAGTCCATCGCCTTGATTCGAATGTGATGATAGCATTCTCAATTGACAATGAATCAGATGGCAATCCATTGATGTTCCAGTCACGAATTACCACCGGATCGGCAAGAACCATTGAAATCTTACAATTTGGAGTGTGAGGAATGTTTGCTCTCTCAATTTCTTCGTTCCACAGAGTGTAGAGTGACGTGCGATACACGCCAGTAAAAGCGCCCATGTACGCAACACAACCTGACGCAACCACACAATCACCTACGACGTTTTTGAGAGCAACTGATAGATTTGCAACGGAATCTTTCCAACGAATTCGTTCTCCCGCAAGACCTCCCACGAGTTTTGCGGCCCTGGTCAACATAACGCCACACTTCTCAACTTTTGCAGCGAGGTCAGACTTTTCTTTGATTGACGCTTCAAGGTTGGCCTCCAATTCTGCCACACGCTTCTGCACAACGGCGAGACGCTGCTTGGCATCAGCAAGTTTCGCCATTGTGATTTGCAGATCCGCATTGGCCTCAGCAAGAGCCTTTCGTTTTGGTTCAACCATACGAGCGACGTGATAGTACTTGAACATCGCACACACCCAGAGACAGATGGATGTACACGCCTTCGAAACCTTTGCGATTCTCTCTGGAGTGAAATCAGGATTTTGAATGTAAGGATCAATTTTCTTGATGATAGAATCTTCAATGGCGTCTTTGTCGTATGAGAACAGACTTTCCAAGAATTTGGTCGGATCAGCAAGCAATGTCTTCTTTGAAGGCTCCCAATAATCGTCGATTTTTTTACCGGAGTCGTCTGCCTTTTTCACTGGAGGCACTTTCATCATTATACAAACCGTCTCCATAACCAACTTAACTCCTGCAGGGGGACTGCCCATAGACTTCACTTCCACGATATCGTTACGATTGAGTGACTTGAGGGATTGAGTTGCGGCTTCCAAAGCAGGAATCGCTTCCGCCAAATCCTTTTCTGCAGAATCTTTTATCGCTGTGGTTGCAGCTGCTTTTTGTGTTGCTGCCATCTCTTCCACAGCACACGCACTTTTGGTTTCTTCAGCATCAGCTTTATCCACGGTGATGCTGGCAATCAGCTCTTCGACTTCCTTCCCCTTTACGACAAGAACTGGCTGCAGGTCAGTCAATTCTTGTTCCATAATTGCAACTTTCTCCGCTGTTGCAAGCAATTTGTTCAAGCCAACAGACAACCTATTGTGTAACGCGCCAACCTCTTGCTTCTTTTTTGCATTGAGCTTCTTGTATGTGTCTAGTAGCTCCAAATACGACGTCGGTGTGACGTGATTGTGACGCCTCAGTTGCACCAAAAAATTCTTTGATTCAGCGACCACGCTTTGATGCACCACAGTGCACATTTTCACCACGCTATTTCTCAAAGCATCATCCTCAAACTCGATCATTTGAAATTGATCAGATGCCACAGAAATCAGAGCTTCTTCAGGCCATTCTGAAAACCAATCCAAAGAGCAGCAGTTGACCAAGCTGGGATACATGCGCAGGCGCTTTCGGAAGGCTTCACCTATTGGCGACATTGCCAAAACAACGTGTAGATTTTCTTTGATCCTCTTCAGATACGCAGAAAACAGGTTATTTTTGGTCTGCGGCATATTTGCAGCTTGAACGATCGGTTTCATGGCCGAACCAATGGTCTCCAATTCGTCTGGTGCATAGAGGTTCGGTACATCTCCGGCATTCAAGATTCCATTCATGTCTTCCATGAAAGATTCATAGATGATCTGAGTGTCTGAAAACAAGAACACCACTTTTTCGCCTTGAACACCGCAGCTCATTAGGATTTTCTTCAAATCATCACGCCAATCCTTCTTGCCATAACCTTTCACAATTTCAATGCTTGAAAGTTTGAATTCACTAAGATGCGCAGCCACTCGAGCAAGGCTTTGCCGACCGCTCCCTCCGACTCCTAGAAGTAAGGCGTTGCCTCCGGGCTGTTTCACTATTCTAGTTATGCGTGCAATGTGTTGAATTGCATCTTGGAACATCACCAATTTCATTTGTTTCGAAGTAGTTGCATTATAATCGTCAATTACATCTTCGACTGTCTTAAAAATCTTCGGCATGGAAGTTACTTCTTCATAAAGCCGAGGATCTTTCGACGTGTCCACAAAATCGCAGAATGTCACTGTGCCGTCACCAATTGTCTCTTCCCATGACGAATTTAGCGTTTCCTTGAGTTCTTTTTCCAAGAGTTCTTTGAACCATTTGCGGTCGTCTGATGTAGTCAATCGATCTTGAAACACTCGCATGCACTCATGTACCCACAGTCGTCTGAGTGACCTTAAATCGGGAAGTTTTGATGAAGCGGCAAACATCATTCCCTGAAATACTTTGGCTAGATCTCTGAGATTATAAGTGTAATGTGACTTATCCGGAGTTGGAAGCAGTTCCTCAGTAATGGTAGTATAGACTTTGATCGCTGCAGCTGTCATCGCGGGCCCACAACTGGCCATGTCTTTTCTGTCTGAAAACGAATTTGTCAACCAGCAATTCAATATGGTACCAAATATTTTTTTGAGGCTGGCATCTTCCAGATCAGCAAATGCAAGAATGTTGAAATGCCGCAAAAATCTGGGAGTTACGGGATTTCTACCTCCGCCCGGAGGACCCATCGCAGAAAGTATAATCAAATCCTCAACGTCTTTCCAAACAAGGGCTTTTCTATCGTACCATCCTTGGTGATCCATCCATTGTCTGAAAAGTTCAATAGGCGGCTGAGCAAAGTACACTTCTCGAGCAGGCATATTCAAGTCATCAACAAAGACGACCTGCTTCTTGCCTACAGGAGGACCGAAAACGCCTTTGCGACGTTTGTCAAGTTTCGAATCGATGATGTCTTGCGTTTGATTAACACCAGTTGATGCGCTGAAAGCCATCATTAAGGTCAAAAAGTCTTCCGTCAAACCTTTTGCGAGTTTTTCATTGATAACGACGGATTTTCCCGTCCCTGTCGGGCCCACGCAAACCGTGTGCTGGAAATTTTTGATGAGAGTGTCGATGATGAAAGAGTAGCGGATGGTGTCTGCAGTTGGTACAATGATCTCAGCGAACGGAGTGCTGGGTGATAGTTCGAATGCGGGGCATGTGTCAATCCATGGAATCCATTTATAAGAGTTTGTGTCGAATTTCCAGTCGTACACTTTTCCTGATGCCGGCATTGAAGAATGGAGATCTGTTTGTGCAACCAACTGACGAAATTGAGCATCAAATTTTGTTCTTGAAGCTCCGTTGATCGACCCTCCAATGCCCCATGTGAGAGCAAACACAAAAATTCCTTTAACAAGTTCAGCTGGGCTAGTTTTCTCATCTGAATCCTTATCCGCTTGTTTTTTCTGAGAAATGAAGTCGTTCAACAGCGATTTTGTTATTTTCAGGGTGCTCTGAAACAAGTTTGAATCGACTGTTGGCACCGTCTCTGTGCAGTTTCGTCTCACGAACAATATCAGAGGCGCAACCAAACTTTCGGACCATTTCCTCAGGTTTGGTATTTCGCTCTGGAATTCCGTCGGCACCGAATTTTGCCACGTCTCGAACAATGGCATCGGTCCGATGCTCTCGGGTTCCATAAAAATCATTCCACATCTAGAAACGGTGGCAGGAGACGCCACTGATAAGTCCTCGACCTCAAACATCATGGTCATTGTCGAGGAAAGAGATACGATTTCACCTGACACCAGACAGAGCTTTTTGTTGTCATCCAGTACGGTATTCATCGACTCAATCCACAAAGCATCGACAGGGCCATCGCAAATGACCCATTTCTTGTCAGTAGATTCGTCTGATGCTGCCTGCCTGATGAGGGTAGCAAGGACTCCATCAGCCCACTCATGAGTGTTTTCATCAAAATTGCCATACAATTGACCCATGGTGACAGATTTGGGGTTCAGAATGAAGGTTTGCACATTTGAAAAAGCGCCTGTGCCTGCCAAACGGGAAAAAGCTTTCTGCAGAACCCTGATGTTGCAAGTTTTCCCACCACCAGATGGTCCAACAAGCATTAGACCGTGACGAACCACTGTAGTCTCGTAAAGTTGAATACATTTAGTTATGAAGACCTCAACGGGCTGTAGTTGTAATTCTTTCAAAGAAAGCTTGATGCTGTCAATGAGATTGGCGAAATCTCGTAGTGGTTGCTCGGTACCCGGAAATAAATCTGTGATGATACCTTCAAATAGTTGCAAATCTTCCGCCAAAAATTTGGGACGGTTCACATCTTGCAAGGCACGCAAACATATTGTTGACTCATTGGCATCGGGAAAAGCTCTCTTGAGAAGACCAGCCGCAGAAATCACAGTTTTGACCGCTCGCATTCCAAAATCATAGTGATCTTGGGAAGACAATTGTTCAGAGGATAGTTTGAATGTGCCAACAATTTTGTTGGAGAGAAACTTCGCAGTTGTGTATCCAAATGAAAATAAAGAAATTTCTGCAATTAGAGCATAGTCAGGAACCATCATAGCCATAGGACGGAACAAAGCCTTGAGGTTATCGGGAAGCTCTGTCCTTCCTGCGTAACCAGGATTCATCGTAATGAACACAGCGCAAGATGTATCGAGGCCAATCTCTGAACCCTCAAAAACGAATCGAGTCATGTCAGCTCGCTGCGCTTTTTGAATTGTGGTGATTTGTTGAGCAATCACAGAAAGCACCTCAACGTCGATTCTGTTAAACTCATCGAAGCATGACCACGCACCAGCTGTGGCCAGGCCTTTGAAAAATTTTCCCATGGCTTTGTAGTCCAAACCATCCTGGCAATTGAAAACGACACATTGCTTTGACAGCGCTTTAGCCAAATCTTTTACACTCTCAGTTTTTCCGGTACCAGCAGGTCCTTGTGGTGCTCCTCCCAACTTCAAATGCATTGCACCAGTCAAAGTGATGTAACAGCGATCAGTGAGGGGTGTGATCACCAGGCGGGGAGAATTTCCGAGGTATTCACATCCATATTTGAACTCCGCTTGAACTTGTCTTACCACAAATTCATCACCAACCCAATAGTACCTCAATTGAGATATCCAGCTGAAATCTGAAGTTGAGTCAACACCCTGATCCTTCATTTTCATCATAACGTCGCGTGCATGGACTTCAACAACGACCAGGGCTCCAAGGGTCATGGCATTGAGTTTGCTGAGATCTTTTCTGACAAGAACCACCAAGTCGTCAAGCTGAGCCAACATTTTCTGAATGTAGTTTCCGATTCCAACATTTCCACTATTTGTTATGGCATCTTCAACCTCTATTGACCAGTAATGCTGTGTTCCTGCCAAAACGACCTGTCCTTGCCATTGAAGCACCCATTCCGGTCTGGGTACAGTCGCATAGGATGCGCACGCGTCTCGAACAACGAGCAATATGGACCTCTGCATCATTTTTTCAACGTCACTCAACCAGTTTTCTACACTCCCTTTCACAGTCAGCGCCTCCGCAAATGGCACTACCTCTCCCTCACCGGATTTCATTGAATGTATTGTATACCCAGAAGCTTTGTTTCCTCTGAATTCAACGGAATAAATGGCTTCAAAACATTTTTTTAGGTGGGGCTGAACTGCTTCAGGGTCTTTTGTCTGGGATAAAATCGACAAGAGCTCATCATTTGAAAGGAAATAAAACCGAGCAAATGCTGCCCTTTTAGTTTCAAGGTAATCATTCAGTCCTTTTGCGACTATATCTAAAAGTTTGTTGCTGTCTTCAAACGTTTTCAACATCCTTTCAGTGGAACAAAGACTCAGCACGTGCGAGTTTTTCTTGGCTTCTGCCATGTATTTTCTCCAATTGCGGTCAACTGTTGCGAATCTCTTCGCTTCCAGGGGAAGTTGCTTTTTAATGTCCTCACTTCCGAAAATGGGTTCAAGATACAACCACGATCGTTGGCAAGCGATCCATGCCTCCAAAATTTCCGAAGCCAACTTCAAGCCTTGCTCCCATGCAGAAATCCGATCTTCAAAAGGCTTCTTGAAGGGAGAAAAAGACATAGCTTGAGTCATCACGATGTGATCGTCTAATTGCTGAAAAATTTCATCAAGAGACTTCAGTACCGACGTTCCAGTGTCGCGATATTCAGCGGTTACCAGGAACATCGTTTCCCATTCCTTGTTCATCTTGTCCAAACTTGCTTCGATGGCATACTCTTTACCTGCTGCATCACCTGCCTTTGTTAGAATGGGTAATTTGTCCATCAATTTGAGTTCTTCGACAGCATTTCTCAAAGTAAAGCCTTCCTTTGGCTGAACATCAAATCCAAGCTCGGCTGATAAAGTAGTCCAATGTCGCTCACGCATTCCTTGCTGCCGGAGAGCCTGAATAAGGGGCACATAGGCTTTAAATCCTTCAGAAGCGGCTTTGATTTGATTCGCAAGTGCTTTGAGCTCCGGATTGCCTTGACCGTCGAAGTATTTAACACTTTTGAAGGCATTTCTGCTCACGTTTGTTAGCGTTTTTTCTACTGTGTCTGCATCCAGATCTTGAAATGGTCCATCATTCCAGATTTTTTCATTCTTGATCCACGTAGCGCAAGATGTCCAAAAAACTCCTAAGGGTTCAAAGGCTTTGACAGTTTGTTGAATACCAGAATAGTCGGTCAATGGGCGATCAAAAAGAGTTTCTCGGGCATTGAAGAGTTGCACTTTCTGAGCAAAGGTCTTGAACAGGCCCTCCAGTCGTTTCACTTCCGCATCTGCCATCACCGCTTGGTCCAAGGAGTTCATGCGAGCAATACTTGCAATGCTCTTTTCAACGCCGGCGATTTGAGCTTTGAATTGCTCCTGGCCCTCCATAAGTTCATCTTGCAGCAGCATGGTTTCATTTCGAATTTCATTCTCTGCAGCCATCTTCTCACGGTATAACTTCAATGGAACACTGTAAGCGATCCATTTCTTTGCGAGCTCATCTTTGGGCATGTCAATGTTATACTCATCTAAAAGCTCATAGTTTGCAAACAACGGCTTTAATGCATTAGTGATGTCCATTGCACTCTTTTGAACTTTTTCTTCGAGAAACTTTTTGGATTCATCGACCTCTTCAATGTTTGTGTTGCGTTTTTGCATGCGAGCTGACAGTTCATTGTATTGTTCAATGATTTTGTCTTGTGATTTTGCAACGGAATCGGTTATTTCTGCAGTCATTAAAGACAGTTGCCTGGAAAATGCTTCATGAATGGCCCTTCTTGCACCTTCGCAGGACACAGAAAAAGGTCCAACTTGAATGATTTGAGGAATGTCCTGTTTGATTGACGCGCCGACTTTCTGAAGCTGGCTCAAAGTACTCCTCAGCTTTGCAACGGATGCCATTTCTTCTTGCTTGGATTCTAGGAAAGTGGCATCCGACATAGTGAGAACTTCTATGTATTGCTCAAACTGCTTTACGTACTCCCCAAGATTTTGATGGCATGATCTCAAGATTGAAAGTATCTCTTGCCGAATTTCTTCAACTTCTGGATCACCAGCACTTGCTGCTGACAGAAACGTAGTTGAAGACCAGAAGAATTGTGACATGATCATGGGTTCAAGCTGAGGGATATCCGACACAGATGACACGGCGCGATCAAAAACTTTCATGACCGTGGACTCCAGTTGAACCAAATCAACGTTGATCGAGAAAGTTGCTGAATTGGCATCCCATGTTAGTTCAGCTGAAAAAACCGGCCATTTTGCACTTCCTTCTATTAATGCAGTGTTGATGACCTTGGCGGGCGACTGGATGGAGACATCGTAGCAAAATGCCATAGAGATGCTGTGATGGAACGTTCGAAGTGAATCAATAGTTAAATTTCGCAGGGAATCTTGCATCACAAAGTTCAGCATGGTGAAAAATTTCTTCAATTTGCTGATTTCATACACTTCGCGCTTGCTTTCTTCAAGGTTGAACCAGCCCTTTCCAACCTCACGTAATGAGTTTCGGACGCCATTTTTCATAGAGGTAAGCCAACCTTCTTTCAGAGTTTGAACCCCCAGTGATATTGATTGGGATTGAGTGTTTTCAAATTCCTCAAGTTTGATGGTCTTACTGCTAATTGGAGCAAGCAACTTAAGGTTCGAGATTTTTTTGGCATTCTGCTCTGACTTTGACAAGACAAAGAATAAGATCGCCACATGTCAAGAAGCAACTGAAGCAAAATGTACAAAATTGCTGCGCCCAATCATAACTAGGTAAATCTGATATCATCGCATTGCCTCCAACCTGCAAACTTGGAGCTGGGACGGTCTCTGTGATGAATTGCGCACCGTCCATGACAGCTTTGGC
>Ga0256323_1000049_pt1 | contig 12137 bp, 1 predicted proteins | sample LawtaT_18_FD_189959 | JGI IMG/M metagenome (GOLD analysis project Ga0256323, IMG submission 189959) | Metatranscriptome of freshwater microbial communities from St. Lawrence River, New York, United States - Law_Miss_RepC_8d (Metagenome... | ecosystem: Environmental > Aquatic > Freshwater > River ... | reverse complement strand
GGCTGACTTCAAAGGCAAAACTAAAGACCTGGAGGTCATGTTCCTGAACGTTCTTCAAGGTGCCGTGAGCGATTGCGGGTCCACTGCCATGAAAATTGATCGATTAGAGTGTTTCAGAGAAATCTCTCTGCGGGACACCATCATTCAGGCCATCGACAAGCACACTCGCGACCTGATCGTTGCGCACAGCAATGAATTGCTGTCGGTTCAAAAAGAATTCGACAGAAATCGTCGTGACCCTGCTGTTACTTTCAATAACCCCAAGTACGCTGGTGCTGCTATCTGGGCGCGGTGTTTCAGGCGCCGTGTGCAGCGAGAGATGGACAATATCGGGCAATATTGGCCAATTGCCAAAATTCGAGAGTACTCTGAAGCTCGAAATTTGAGTGAGGCTCTTATCACCGCGCTCGGAGACTACATCAGCAAGATGAATGCCGATTGGATGTTGACCGCTGAAAATGTCAGCACTGGTGCGCTTGACATCCACATTATGCTCAGATTTGAAAAAGGACTCCTCAAAATGAACTTTGACAGCAGTTTGCTCCGGCTTTATCGAGAGGTTGAGGCGTGGGAATGTATGCACTTTAACATTCCGTTTGCTGCGATGGAGCTCACCAAGAACCGAGATGTCATTCGGGTCTTGCGAGAATCTGTGCTAGGAGTTGTCCGTGAGTACAATGACATTTTGAACTCGATGGACGATGTGGAAATGAAGATTTTTGCGGAGAAGGTGCGTGCAGTGGACAGGAAAATCCTCAACGGAGTCAACAAACTGGCGTGGGTACACAGGGGCCAAGTGGAATCTTTTTGCAAAGAAGGCGGCAAGCTGTGCAAACATCTGTTGGATCTTGTGCGCGACTTCAAGAAGAAACGCGCCGTCGTGCACGCGTGCCTTGCGCAAATTGCTGACTTGCAGCTTGTTCACATTGAACGGAAGCGTGTTTACGAGGATGGTCAGTTTGAACAATGCCAGGTTGAGCATCGATCTGCCATGGTCAAAAAGCTTGAGCACCTCGCTCTGGAAATCAGGGCAACACTCAAGGCAATGTTTTGCATCGTGTCTTTCGACCCCGTGGACGTTCAAAGAGAGTGGGACCGGTTCGTCGCGTCTGTTGATCACAGCTTGGAAGAAGCGCTCAAGCAGAGCATCAAACGCACGTATCATACCATATCGCGCTCGATCAATGGCGACAAAAGTCACGATGTGCAGCCAATCTTCAAAGTCAATGTTTTGTTGGAGAAATCTGGATCCGATCACAACGCTTCACAAAAAGTTGAGTTCAAGCCTAGCATGCAGTCACTCACTGAAATGGTCAATTGTGTGTGCAAAGAGATAATTGCAATTATTTCTGTCGTCTCGAGAAATCGGCACCGATCAGAGGTAGAAGTCAGGGAGGAAGAGATTGAATTGGACCCGTCAAATGAACGTCTGGTTGCAGACCTTGCACGTCGCCGTGAGCTGCTGGAAGCAACGCTGAGGAGGGAGAAAGGCGCCAGCATTCAAGACAACATTTCGAATGACGAAGAAGTGCTGCGCATCATGGTGTCAATTTTCTCCGGCATGTCATCATCCGTCGACAAACTGCAGAAATATCTCACGTTTTGGGAGAAGTACAAGCACATCTGGGACCTAGACAAGGAAGCGTTCGTGAGGCGGTATGTGAGGAACCCGCGGCCGCTGAAGTCTATTCAGGACGACATCCAAAAGTACAGAGATATTCAAAGAGAGGTGCAGAGTGAAGAAGGCCTGGTGATGATCAACTTTATTTCCAGCGATGCTTCACTTCTCAAGCAGGCCATCGTCAAACACTGCGTGGAGTGGCAGGCGCGCTTTACAGATCACATCAACTCAACGGCCCGCTCAGAACTCAACGCGCTCCTCTCGTTGTTTGAATCGACAACCGCGTCTTTACTTCGCAATCCGAAAACGTTGGACGAGTTGTCTGAAGTTAATCTCGCATTGAAAGACATTCAGACAAATCTGGAGTCGGTTCATGCCAGGTTTGATCCCCTAAAGCAGCAGTACAACATGTTGGAGTATTTTGAGGTCCGCGTCAAAGAAGACGAGCTTGCAGGCCTTCAGTCTCTTCCACAGCTGTTCGAGCAGCTTCAGGGTGCGATCTCTGTCTGCGAAAAGAAAGTGGTTGACAGCAAGCGCGTCATGAAGAAGGAATTGGAGCGCAATGTGGCGGTTTTTGACAAGGAATTAGACATGTTGCATGGTGACATGAAGAATCGGGCACCGTATAGTGATGTTGGAACGAATGTCAACGAGGCTACTGCACTCATTCAAGAGTTCCGCAAACAGCTGCAGTCCACTATTGACACTCAGGCTGGTCTCAACAAAGGTCTGGCAATTTTTGATGTTGAACCCATGTCTAGAAAAGAAATAGGCGCGATGACAAAGGAACTCGAAATGTTGGACGTTATTTGGAAGTTCTTTGCTGATTGGGAGACATTGTGGAAATCTTTGTCGGTTCAGCCGATTGATGAGGTGGATATCAGCACTGCCACCACAAATACGTCCTCCATGCTCAAGAGTTTTCTCAAAGCAACAAAGGATGTCAAAGATTGGGACGCCATCATGGGTTTCAAGTCGCAGCTTGATAAGGTCAAAGCGAACTTTCCGATTGTCCAAGCGCTGCAATCTAAAAACTTTCGTGATCGTCATTGGTTGCAAGTGCAGAAGGTTGTTGGCCATGAACTAGGCGAACAGAAAGCATGCACTTTGGATGCGGTGGTGTCAAATGATTTCAGCAGATTTTCAGATGCTTTGCTCAACATATGCTCGGTTGCAGCGCAAGAAGTGTCGATCGAGACTTCGCTGAACGACCTTGATGTACAATGGGATAGCGTGTGTCTTGATATTGACAAGTACAAAGATCGTGGTCACAAGATTGTCAAAGGAATGCCGGTCATTTTCAATACTCTTGACGAAAGCAGCGTAATTTTGTCGTCCCTCAAAGTCTCCCCGCATCATGTTCCATTTAAGAACCAAATTCACGAGTGGGAACTTTGCATTTCAACAATGAGTGAAGCGTTGGAAGCCGTCAGCCACGTGCAGAAACTTTGGATTTACCTCGAAAGCATTTTTGTAAGTTCAGATGACTCCGTCGTTCGCCAGCTTCCAGCAGAGGCGGCCATTTTTGAGCGAGTCGACATCGGAATTCGAGAAGTAATGGACCAGTTGCATCAGAATCCCCTCGTCAAGGCCGCTCTTTCCAGCCCGACTATTTTGCCGGACCTTTTGACCATGGGCAGTGATCTGGAAAGTGTCCGCAAGAACTTGGAAGACTTCCTCGAAACCAAGAGGCAAGCGTTCTCTCGATTTTACTTTGTTAGTAACGACGACGTGCTTGAAGTGTTAGGCTGCAACAAGGATTTGAAGACCATGCAACCGCACGTGAAGAAAATTTTTCCCAACATCGCTTCGTTGCTTTTGAAGCAAAACCAACGCAAAATTCATGAAGTTGAGGGAATTGCATCCAGTGACGATGAGCGCATTGCCTTTGGGAATGCTGTTGTTGCAGATGGCCCTGTCGAGCATTGGATGTTTCAGGTTGATGAAAGCATCAAAGTAAGCATTCGTCATCAACTGGGCTTGTGCATTTCGGCTCTGAAAGCCTCCAAGAAAGAAAAGTGGATCACAGAATGGGCCGGCCAGCTTCTTGTGACTGCTTCACTTGTGCACTGGACCAGTGACGGCGAGCGTATGCTGGTTGATTATGATAAGGGCGCAAAGGGAACGATGAGAGCTACTCGTAAAAAGTGGCACAGCAATCTTTCGAAGTACATCGAAATGGTCCCCAGTCCGTTGTCTCAAGTTGACCGCGGCAAGCTCATGGCTTTGATTGTGGTCAATGTCCACTGTCGGGACATATTTGATCGCTTGGCAAAAGCTGCAGTCTCCTCTGCAAGTCATTTCGATTGGGTCTCTCAGTTGCGGTTTGTGTGGGACAAGGATTCTGAAAATTGCTCGGTCCTTCAGGATCGCTGCACGCTCACGTATGGTGCTGACTACATCGGAAACGGGCCGCGTCTCGTGGTTACTCCTCTGACAGACCGTGTGTATCTCACTCTTACCACCGCCCTGTCCAACTCTTTGGGTGGATCGCCTCAAGGACCTGCCGGCACTGGCAAGACCGAAACCGTGCGGGATCTTTCTCGATCTGTTGCGAAAGTGTTCTCTGTCATCAATTGCTCTGAGCAATTCGACTCTGCAGCGTTGTGCCGAGTGCTCCTTGGCACTTGCACTCAGGGCGGATGGACCTGCTTTGACGAAATCAATCGTGTCAGAGTAGACGTCCTATCTGTGTTTGCCCAGCAAGTCATCGCCGTCCTCTCTGGTTTGAGAGATAATTCCAAGACTATTCGTCTTGAAGGCCAACAAATCGGTCTTCTTCCTCAAGTCGGTTTGTTTACTACAATGATCCCTGACCCGAGCATCCCCGATGCTATCCCAGACAGCTTGTCCGTCCTGTTCCGCCCTGTGGCAATGACTCTTCCGGATGTGTCGTCCATTGCAGAAGTCACTTTGTACTCCTATGGATTCACGGAGGCCAAAGCGCTGGGGAGAAAAATTGTTTTGGTGCTTCAGATTATGGCGAATCAGATGACGCGTCAAAATCACTACGACAAGAGCCTTCGAGCTGTCAAAACCATTCTTAACACGGCAGGAATACTCTTGTCGAAGAAAGAATCCCAGGCCTCAGAGGAATCCGTTGTGATCGCCAGTGTGTGCCAGTGCACTGAACCGAAGCTGGTGGCCGAAGACAGAGAAATTTTCAAGGGCATAATCGAGGACATGTTCCCGTTGGAGGAGGCGCCTGTGCAAGAAGACAACGAGTTGCAAACCTTACTTCAAGACAGCATATCATGTGCTATGCCTGAGAGATACAAAGGACGCTTTTGTGATTCTGTTGAGCATGATGTGATCGTATCCAAAGCTGCAGTATCTAACGACTTGCTGGTCAAAAAGATTGTGCAAATGAATAATCTCAAAAATCATCGTGGTTCATTCATGGTTATTGGTGATGCCGGCTCTGGAAAGACTACAGCCCTGAATGCTCTCGCGAGGGCTCTAAATCGGATGGCCAAGGAGTCAACCTCTGGAGCTCACGCTTTTGTTCGAGTCCAAAAAATTTTTGTCAAGGTATTTACGGAGTCCGAATTGTACGGGTACGCTGATACTGCCGGAGTTTGGCATGATGGCTTGCTCTCTCGATGCATCCGATCTGTGAGCAACGACGACCAATCCGATGAGAAGTGGATAGTATTGGACGGGACGAACGACGCTACTTGGATGGAGACGTTGAATTCGGTGCTGGACAACAGCAAACTGTTGTCAATCCCTAGCGGCGAGCGCATTTCTGTTCCTTCGAATGTTCGTTTTGTGTTTGAGTCCCTGAATCTCGCTGCTGCAACACCTGCCACTGTGTCAAGAGCCGGAGTGTTGTATATGGATGCAGCTCATCTCACTTGGCACGCGTGGTTCCTTCACTGGTTGGACTCGCGGCCTCGAAGCGAGCTGCGCGATGCCCTTCAAACAACTTTTGAGCGAGTCGTTCCCAACATCATTTCGGTTACAATGAACATTGGCGTATTTCCTATACCATATTCTGAATCAGCATTAGTTCGAAGTCTTTGTAGCCTGTTAGATGCGTTCCTGCTTCCAGAAAATGGCATTGGTGAAGAGTACAAGGACGCCGCCTCGCTAGCTGATGCGATCAAATTGCAGGACATGTGGCTGCTGTTTTGCATTGCATGGAGTTTTGGTGGAGCAATTGAAGAAGAAGGACGGATCCGAATTGACATGTTGGTCCGTGAGCTGGACAGCGGTATTCCCTCGAAACTGACAGTTTTCGATCTTTGGATCGACCCAAAGAAGGTTGCTTGGGTTTCTTGGGAGGATCGCTTGACTTCTTTCAGACCTACTGCAGGAACACCTTTCAAAAGCATGCTTGTTTCAACACCAGATACAATTAGGCTGAGTTATATCGTGTCCAGCTTGTGCAAAATCGGGCGAAGTGCCATTGTAGTTGGTCCATCTGGAACAGGAAAATCGGCTATTCTGCGTAACATGCTGTCCAGCAACCACGAATACTTCTTGAGCAAGTACATTTTGCTCTCGCACTCTAGTAGTTCTCATAGCATTCAGGATCGCGTGTTTTCTGGCCTTGAAAAGCGGTCGAAAGATGTTTGGGGACCTGCGCTCAGCAAAAAAATGGTTGCATTTGTTGATGATGTCAACTTACCCGCAATGGATAATCATGGAACTCAGCCTCCTCTTGAAGCTTTGCGCCAGCTTCTGGATGTTTCTGTTCTGTACGACCGCCAACGCTTGGTTCCGCTTCAAATTCAGGACATCACCTACGTTTGCGCTGCCACTCTTTCAACGGATTTGAAGCGATTCCCGACAAGACTGGCGTCTCTGGTCTCCATCATCAACAGCGGCAGCGTCAAGGATGCTTCCCTCAAACGCATTTTCACGTCCCTCCTTGCTGCCAAGTTCTCCGACTTCGATGATGGCGTGCGTTCATCTGTTGATGCATTGGCAAATGCATTGACTGACTTCAGTCGCAACGTGGCTGCGTCCCTTTTGCCTAATCCGAGCAAGAGCCATTACGTCTTTTCTCTTCAGGACGTGATCAAGGTGGCCGAAGGGTTCAGCGTGTTACAGCCCTCTGCAATCGACAGCAAGGATTTGTCTTTGAAGTTTTTTTTGCAGCGAAGTCACCCGCGTGTATGCAGGGCGCTTGATTGACCTGCAAGACCGAGCGGTTGTGAAAAAGATCTTGGACGACGCGGCGCAGGCGCACATGGACAGCAATTTGAGAGGAATTTTCACATCAAGTAAGGGTGAGGTCGTTCCTTTTGTCAATTTTTTGAGGAGTGTTGAAAATCAAAAAGGACCTGAAGAAAGTTCTTTTGCGGATATGAAAGCCTTCTTGGACAACAAGTTCTCCGAGTACCTATCTAGCACTGGGGTGACTCCGTTTACCATGGTGTTTTTCAAAGAAGCTATTGTCAACATTGCCACAGTAGCCCATGTCTTGAAAATCCCCCGCGCGACGTCGATGCAAGTGGGGCTGGGCTCGTCAGGCCGCACCACCTTGACCAAGCTGGCTTCCTATATGCTTGGCTATGAGTTCCAAACGCCGGAAATTCGCAAAGACATGACTCTGGCAGACTTCAGGGACAATTTGAAGGCCTTAATGATGAATGCCGTCATCAAAAAACAGCACACCACGTTCCTCTTCAAAGATGAACACATCATCGACGAAGCGTTTTTCGAAAATGTCTACAGCTTCATTACTTCTGCTGAGATATCTGGACTGCTCAACCCGGATGACTGGCGAACAGTGTCTGCAGTGCTCACTACGGAACCAAACGGACCGTCGGTTCAGGCGCAGTTCTGGGCTGCTGCTGGAGATTACGTGCATGTTGTGTTGTGTTTTAGTCCTGTAGGAAATTCTCTGCGCACGCGCATGAGACAGTATCCTTGCCTGCTGGGATGCTGCTCAGTCTCTTGGCTTCTTGATTGGCAACACGATTCTCTAAAAGAGATATCGGCAAAACTCACTGAAAATGTCGCATTTGAGACGCCGGCCCTCCAAATTGCGTTTGTGAACTCCATTTCAAGTATGCATGATGTGGCTGCCAATATGGCCAATCGCTCTTTCAAAGAGACTGGTCGGTTACACTTTGTGACTCCTGGCCACTTCATGGAATTTTGCTCTACTTTTGCCGGTGTGTATTCTGAGAAGAAAACTTTCTTTGAGAGCAGCATTTTCAAGTTTGAAAATGGGCTCACGAAACTTGATCAAGCCAAGCAAGAAGTGCAAGACGTATCTGTTGTTTTAGCGAAGAAAAAGACCGAAGTGGAGGCTGCCCAAAAGGAGTGTGAAGAACTTTTACTTGTGATTGTGCATGAAAAACGTGTTTGTGAGGACCAGGAAGCGCAGATTTCTGCCCAAGCCGAAAAGATAAAAGGAGAAACGGACACGTGCATGACAATTGCTGCAGCAGCTCAGGCGGATCTGGAAAAAGCTATGCCTGCTCTTCAAAATGCGCTCAAAGCTTTGGATGCTCTGAACAAGAGCGACATCAGCGAAATCAAGATGTACGCAAAGCCTCCCGATCTCGTCATGTTGACACTGAGTGCCGTGCTTGTGCTGCGCCGCGCCTCTAGCTTGGAGTGGAGCGAAGCGCAAAAGCATCTAAGTGAACCCTCCTTTTTAAAGCAACTTGTGGATTATGAAAAGGACACTCTACTCAACGATGCCATGCTCAAAAAGCTTGAAAAATACATCGACAATCCTCAATTTGATCCAGACAAAGTTGGTAAGGTTTCCAAGGCAGCCATGTCCCTGTGCCTTTGGTCGCGTGCAATGTATTCGTACGGCCTTGTCAACAAGGCCGTGGTTCCCAAGAAAGAGAAGGCTGCAGCTGCAATGGCAGCTCTCGAAAAGAAGCAAGCAGCTTTGGCCGAATCCCAAGAAGGCCTTCGAAAGGTGCAGGCAAAGCTCGCGGCTTTGAAAGAGAAATATGACAGCAGTGTTGGAGTGAAGGAGAAGCTCAAAGCAGACTGCGATGCATTGGAAGCGAAGAGCGCCAAGGCTTTGAATCTTATCAAAGGCCTAGGTTCTGAACGCACGCGCTGGCAGGAGACTATAGTGTTGCTCAAAGATTCCCTCTTGAATTCTCTCGGAAACAGTGTTATCTCTGCTGGATTTTTGGCCTATGCAGGGCCCTTGGCCGAAGTGTACAGGAAAGAACTCCTGGAGGATCTGTTTGTGCAAAATATCGTCAAATCGAAAGTGCGCGTTTCGCAAGCACTAAATATTCCGTTGTTCCTCGTGCCCGGAGCGTCCATTCGCGACTGGAATGTGTGTGGGCTCTCAACTGATGCCTTCTCTATTCAAAACGCTGTTCTTGTTCAAAAGTACGTCCGATGGCCGCTCATCATCGATCCGCAGTCCCAGGCTGTGAAGTGGTTGTCCAACATGCATAAGGACAGGCTCGCGATTGTGGACCCAAAAATCGATGGGTGGGCGCGCCAACTGGAAGTGTGTGTTCAAATGGGAAATGTTGCTCTCTTGCTCATAACCGACTTTGTCGATCCTGCCCTGGATCCTTTGCTGTCTAAGGCTTTAGTCAATAAGGATGGCGTGTTGACGTTGAAGTGCTTCGGCAAACAACTCGTGTATCACAAGAATTTTGAGCTGATTCTGAGTTCACGTCTTCCTAATCCATCGTTCTCGGCTGCATTGTGCACTCAAGCGTCCATCGTCAATTTTTGCATTAAAGACCAAGGCCTTGAGGAGCAGCTACTGTCTCTCATTGTCAGGAAAGAGCGTTTTGACCTCGAGGAGCAAAAGCAGCTCTTGATCTCCAAGACCGCCCAGGGCAAGAACCAATTAGAAGAACTGCAGGATTCTATTCTGAAAATGCTATCAACTTTGGAGGGTTCGCTGTTGGACAACGACGCCATCGTCGGCGTTCTCCAAGAGTCAAAGAGCACTGCACAATCCATTTCGGAACAGCTTGCCATTTCGGAGGTAACTGAACAGGAGATTGATGAAGCGCGGCAGCAGTACTATCCCATCGCCGCCCGTTGTGCGCTGTTGTTTTTGGTTGTCAATGACCTTTGCATGGTTGATCACATGTATCAATTTTCCTTGGAGTCTTACTGCGATTTGGTCCTTCGAAGCCTTGATAAGTCTCACAAAACCGATATTCTTTCGGACCGAGTCAATGCAGTGAATGAATGGCACACGTATTCAACTTTTAGATTCGCTTGTCGGGCATTGTTTGAAAAAGATAAACCTGCTCTTGCACTCAAACTATGTGCCAAGATTCTGGAAAGCCAAAAGCGCCTCAACCGTGCAGAGTGGCAATTTTTCCTGCGCGGAGGCATCGTGACAAACCGAGAAGCGCAGCCACCCCGGCCTGTTGACTGGCTCACAGCCTCTGCCTGGGACAACATCACGGAGTTGGAAAAGCTGCCCGCGTTCAGAGACATTGTTTCCGCGTTTGAGCAGTCTTCTTCGGATTGGTTCGAGTGGTATTCGTCAAAGCTCCCCGAGGACACCGTCTTGCCTGGAGAATGGGCAAGCAAGCTCAACGAGCTGCAGCGTTTGGTGCTCGTGAGGTGCGCGCGTCCTGACAGGGTAGGGACAGCGTCGGCCAAGATTGTTGTCAGCAACATGGGCGCCAAGTACGTAGAAACCGTTCCCACAGATATCGCCACCGCTTATCTTGAGGCCAGCGCCAGTATTCCTCTCATTTTCATTCTCGCCGATGGCGTTGATCCGTTGAGCGCGCTGCAGGCGCACGCTGAAAAGTGCAGCGCGTCGGGTTCTTTGAAAGTCGAGTTGAAAGTTTTGGCTCTTGGACAAGGACAGGAATCCTCTGCTGAACGCATCATCACCGAGGGGGCAAAATCCGGTCATTGGGTCTACCTTAGGAACTGCCATTTGCTGCCTGACTGGATGCCTAATTTGGAACGAATATTCAACAACTTGCGCTCAATCAAACCAAACAAGAACTTTCGATTGTGGTTGAGCAGCAAAAGCAACAAGAGTTTCCCCGTAGGCATACTTCAGCGAGGTGTCAAGATCGTGTTGGAGCAGCAGAACAGCGTGCGGGCTATTATGGGTCAGCATTACTCCAGATTTTCTGTGGATAACTTTGCCAAGTGCTCCAGGCCAGCGCAATACAAAAAGCTGCTCTTTTCGTTGAGTTTCCTGCACGCTACACTTGTCCAGCGCAAACGATACGGCAGCTGTGGCTGGAAGAGCCCTTACAATTTTTCGGATTCTGATTTCGACATGAGCGAACGAATTCTGCAAATGCAGTTGAATGAGGAAGGTGAGCTGCCGTGGGGCGCTTTGCACACATTGATAGCCGATGTCACATACGGCAACCGAGTCACTGATGAGCTGGATCTGAAGGTGCTCCGAGTCATTGTAAAGCAATGTTTGAGCAGCAGCTCCATCACTGTCGACAGTTTCAAACTTTCTGACAACGATGTCTATACCGTGCCTCAAGACGGATCTCTCCCCTCGTATCTCGATCACATCCGCTCGCTGCCCACTGTCGACAGCAGCGAAGCGTTTGGGCTCAATCAAAATTGTGACACGGAGTATATGGCGAGGACGTCGCTGTATCTCATATCTACGCTGGACAGCATGAACACGAAGCTGAGCGCAGTTGGTGACGATGAAAAAGCGAGCGAAAGACTGTCGAACATGGTAAACCAGCTTCTTGCCATGCTCCCAGCTAAGTTCAATATTCAGGCGGTACGATCGTCTAAGGAAGGCTCGGACCAAGAACGAAGTCCCCTGGACAACTTTCTCCTTCGAGAGCTGGAGTGCTTCAACCGACTGCTGTCGGTCATGCGACAGACGCTGGAGGCGCTGCGGCTGGGGCTGCAAGGTCTAGCTCTCATGACGTCTGATCTTGACCAAGCGCTGGCTTTGCTGGACAGAGGACGCGTACCGCCCTCATGGTGTTCTTTCTACCTGTCCATGAAGTCTCTTGGACCGTGGATGACTGATTTGCTGCAGCGCATTGAGGCTGTGAAAGCTTGGGCCGAGGCAGCGTCTGCTCCGAAGGCGTTTTGGATGGGAGGCTTTTGCGATCCTATCGCGTTCGCTGCAGCTGTGCATCAGACTGCGGTTCGAAAGTTGGGTGTGCCGTATGACGCGCTACTTTGGGAATTTGTGATCATCAATTCTGTCGAAAGCGATATTAAGGCCGGTCCGAGAGAAGGCGTTTTTGTCAAGGGCCTGCTGCTTGAAGGCGCCGGCTGGGAAATGGATTTTTCAACTTTAGTGGAAGCTCCGCCCATGAAGATGCTGACAAGAATGCCGATCATACACATGAAGCTGATTGAATCCAAGAAGAAGGCGACCAAAGGAATTTACAACTGCCCTTGCTACGTGTATCCCGATCGCCAAGGCTCTCGAGACAAACCGTCGTATGTCATGAGCTTCGACCTCAAGGCCGGGAAGCACGAATCGGAATTCTGGCTGAAACGAGGAGCCGCTCTGCTGTTGTCCTCCACAGACGACTTCTAGCAAAATCACGCGAGCATTACATGAAAAATTGTTGCGTTTATTGTAAATTAGCAG
>Ga0256323_1000042_pt1 | contig 12426 bp, 1 predicted proteins | sample LawtaT_18_FD_189959 | JGI IMG/M metagenome (GOLD analysis project Ga0256323, IMG submission 189959) | Metatranscriptome of freshwater microbial communities from St. Lawrence River, New York, United States - Law_Miss_RepC_8d (Metagenome... | ecosystem: Environmental > Aquatic > Freshwater > River ... | reverse complement strand
GTACTATTTACGTATTTTGCACACTGACTTCCTGCGGGCGTGAAGCAGCGTTGCAAAGCGCCGAAACCGGTTCAATCGTCCAGCGCCAGCACCATTGCGGCTCCGCGCCTGATCCAGTGGCTCTGCGGCTTTGTCGACGCCAGCCGTATGGGCATCACGAAGTTAGTGGAGTGACCGGTGGTGGACAGCGTGCCGCGGCGCGCTGTTGTGCGGTATACGGGGCAGCTGTAGTGCGGGTACTCTGGGACGTTGCCGCACACGGGCTTCATCCATATGATGGGCATTTGCGCAAACAGCACCTTGGGGATGCTCTCGCCCACCTCCCACGTGTCTGGGTTCCACCGCGCGCCCTCCATGTACAGGCCGCGGCAGTAGACGCCGTTCTCCGGCGGCTTCTTGTAGTCGTCCTCTTTCATCACTTCAAAATCAAAATTCACGTTGTCGATGGCGTACGTGTATTTGCGCGCGTAGTTCTGCATGGAACCCGTCAAAAATGCCTGTGTGAAGAAGAATCCCGAGATCCAGAACACGCTCGGCTGCTTGCCGTCGATCCACTTCTGAAAAATGCTCAAGCGCTGCAGCAGATCCTGCACGTAGGAGCCAAGGGGCTTGAGTGAGGGGTAAGACTTGCCCGCCCACATACCGGGTACCCTTCCAACAGTCAGCGACTTGCCCACAGCCTCGAGATCGCCGGACATGACGACGAGGCCTTTGAGTGCCTTTTGGAGGTCGCGGAGGGAGGAGGTGATGACGGCAATGAGGCGGTTAAAGCGGATCAAGTCCTGCAGCAGCACGATGTTCATGCTCTCCGTGTACGTCACCGGGTACTTCTTTGCCACCAACTCCATGTCGAACTGCTTCGGCATCTTCGACAAAATATCCGTCGCGATGTCCATGAGGATCTCGTCCTCGCTCTTCCCGCCCGATTTGCTCTTGCTGCTGCTGGCACCAGCCGTCAAGATGAGCCCGTCGAACATGAGCGCAGTCTCCTGGTTGTCCTTGGTGATGTCCGCGTTCTCGTGCAGACCGTACACCTCCGGCTTCACAATCACCGGCAGCGACTCCACGAACTTCATCATGCTGTCGTAGTCGACGCCGTTGGGCGGCGGCGTGAACTTGCCGCTCTCAGAGAAGGAGTAGTTGCTGAACATGGCCTCGTTGTAGAACACCTCAAGATTGCTCATCAAGCAGCGCCGGTCCCAGTTGTCAGTCACGCGACCGCCGTAGTTGCACTCGCCCGTCAGGTAGCGCAGCGCCTTAAACTGCACCTCCTGGTACTCGTTCAAGAACATGAGCAGCTGCCGCACGCAGATGCGAAGGTCACTCTCGTTGAATTCGTACGGGATGTTCCAGCCGAGCGGCCCGTACTTGCGCCGCTCCTGAATGAAGGCGTGGAAGAAGCAGAGGCCGAACAACATTTTTTTGAACTCGTCCGGCTTTGACTCGCAGCCGTTGAAGAACGTGGGGTCGCTGATGGGGTCGTTGAGGAAGGAGCGAATGAGGTTGGCGCGCAGGCCTTTGGGCGGCTCCGTGGTCATCTTGATGCCGTTCTGCAGCAGGGACACGGGAAACTTGTCAGAGGGGTATGACGTGAGCCACAGGCGAAAGCTGGACGACGCCGTCTCGGCCTTGAACTCCTCAGTGATGCGCTCCAGCGTGGGCATCCACGACGGATACAAGTGGCAGTTCTGCAGCACGACCCAGCCGCCGGTCGAGTAGTACTCTTTAATCGCGTTCTCGGCGATGGGCCCCTGGCCTTGGCCGAGCGAGATGGTGCGCACCTTGCTGTCGATGCCCTTGTCAGCGGCGAATTTCAGCAGAGCGGCAGTGGGATCAGCTCCGGGTGAGAGAACGAAAATCAGCGGCGAAATGGGCGTGGAGTCGTCGTAGCAGCTGCCCAAATCAAACGGGGGCGGCTCAACGAATTTTTGGCCCTTCTGCTTGATGACAAAGTTGAATGAGCTCAGAACTATGTTATCGGAGCGCAGCACGCGCACAACCAGCAGCCGCTGAAAGGGAGACAGCTTTGTTTCCCAGGGGCTCGGCAGCGGCAGCTCGTGGGGGGTGGATGACTCGAAAAATTTCTTGTACTCCTCCTTGTTCTGCCCCATGTGCTCCTTGATGCCTGTGAAAGCCGGGATCGCGTCGAGACGCTCAACTTCACCGTAGCTCTTGTCGGACAGAAAGTCGGCCAGTGGGTTGTTGGTCACGGTGCCGAGTGCAACGCCACCCGTGAGCAAAAATTTAAATTCCTGGGCGTCCAGCTTGCCCTCACCCTCCATCAGGCGCGTGGTCAGCAGGAACGAGAACAGCAACTTGTCCTTCTCGAACAGCGACCGACAGATCATCTTGTACAGGAAATACGTGAAATACTCCGCCAGATTCTGCAAGCGCGTCTCCAGCTGCGAGGACTGTTCCGCGTTGCTCATGCTCTGCACAAAGAGGCTCACGAACCACGTCAAGCTGTACTGGTACATTGGCTCCAAATTGGACAGCGACGAAATGCAAAAGAACAGGATCGAGGCCAGTTCAGCGAACGGCCGGTAGCCCAAGCGCGCGGCATCGATAGTCTTTTCGGTTTCCTCTGCGACGATCTGCTTCTGCTCAATGTCATTCGAAACTTTTTTTGGCATCAGACAATATTTGAATAGCGGTGACGTCCTCCAGGATGTTGCCGGCGCTTTCAGACAGCACTTTGAGAATGCTGTCCTCGATCTCCTTCAGCTGCTTCTTGTTCTTCGCCCCCTCCAAAATCAGTTCATTTTTCTTTTCCTCCAGATCAGGCCGCTCCTTCGCGACAGCGATTCCGAGCATTTGGTCCTCGAGCCCCGCGGGCGTGATCATGAAGTTGAGCAGCGTCACTTTCACGGCAGTTTCCGGCAGGTAGTGCGGGTTCGGCAGCTTTGTCGTGATGTAAAACTTGAAGTCCTTTGAGTACTCAATTGTGGCGTCACCGAGACGAATGCAAATCACACCACCTTGCTTGAACGTTTGCTTCAAGAGCAGCGGCTCCAGCGTTGGATCAAGTTCCTCGCCCACATTTTCAAGCAACACAGGGTTGCCGAACTGAATGGCGTTCTCGAGCGTGCGCGCATACGACGAGTCCGTCAGCTTTATGACCTTGAGGCTGTTGGCCTTTTCCAAGTTCTTGAACCACTTGTTGGCTTGGCCCTGGGGGTCAATGCACAGCGGCCATCGGCGCGCGTTTGCAACGACAATTCCGTTATCAATTGAGAAGTCATCGCTGGGGAGGCCGGCAATGTTCCAGTTCCTGATCTTGACGGGGTCTCCAAGTACCGCTTGCAGCACAAACTTTTCAGAACGAGGCACGTTGAAGTCTCGCAGCTTACCCATCCATTCCGACGTGATGGCGTTTCTAAAACTTTTCGAGAACGCGCCCAAATACGCAACAACTCCCGACGCCGCAAGCACATCGCCAGTCAAATCAACCAGACGCTTCGCCAGGTCGTCCGCAGTCGCCGACCAACGATCTTTCTCGCCACCGAGACCACCGATGAGCTGCTCCGCCCGCACAAGCTTGACGTTGCAGTCGTTCACCTGGGCCTCCAACTGCTGCATCTTGTCCTCGCATGCTTTGAGCTGGTTCTGCAGCCCCGTGAGGTTGTCAACAATGATCTTGAGACCAGCACGCTTGCTTTCCAACAGTTTCATGGCTTCAGCCAATTCAGCCTCGGCCTCCTTGAGCGCAGCGCGCTTGGGAGCAACAACCTTAGCAGTCTTGTCGTAAGAGCTCATGGCACGAACCCACTTGCACAAGCCTTCGGCAGCAGACGACGCCTTTGCGGCCATTTCTGGAGTGAACGCGGGATCATCCATGAACTGCTCGCGAATCTTCGCGATGATGGTGGGCTTGATGTTGTCCTTGTCGTAATCTTTCAGCTTCTGCAAAAGCGTGCCTTCAGACAAAATTTTGACCGAGGGCGACCAAAAGTCGATAATCTTAGCACCGGGCTTGTCGGGGTCGTTCTTCTTCTCGGGAGGCACCTCCAGCATGACACACACAGCTTCCATAACCAGCTTCACACCGGCAGGAGGGTTCTTCATTGACTTGACGAGGTCAATGTCGGCCTTCTTGATTGTGTCCAACGCCTTGAGCGCATCGTTTAAGATGGGAATCGCTTCCGCAAGATCCGACTCGCACTCATCCTTGATCTTCTTGACGCTGGCTGCCTTTGCATTGGCTGCTGCCTCATCACCGGACGCCACAACTTTTGCAGCTTCAACTTCCGGCAGCTTCTCCTCCACTTGCTTCGCGAGAACCTCCGTGTCCGCTTTGCTCTGGACCAGCACAGGCTGCAAGTCAGTGAGCTCCTTTTGCATGACCGCTACTTGCGATGCAGCGTTGGCGAGCTTGTCGAGGCCGACTGTGTAACGGTTACGGATGGTGGACAACTCAGCGCGCTTTACACCCAAAAGTGACTTGAAGGTAGAGATGAGCTCAAGATACGAGGTGGGCGTGACGTAGTTGATGCGACGGTCCTGCTCCAAGAACTCTTTCGAACCACGCCTGACGCTTTCGTCAAAAATGGCGCATATTGAAACGCAACTCGAACGAGTCTTCTCTTCCATCTCGACTTCACCCAAAAAGCGCTTGGCGACGCTGGCGAGGCCATCAGCGGGCCATTCGGTGAACCAGTTGATGGTGCAGCAGTTGACGAGGGCGGGGAACTGACGCAGACGCGTGCGAAACGCGTCACCGATAGGCGAAAAGCACAAAACAATGTGCATATTTTCCTTGCAGCGGTCCACGAAGTATAGATACAGCTCGCTCGGTGTTTCCAGTGAGAGACCAGCCTCTTTAGAAGGCCCTCGAACGGCCTCGCACATGTTCATTCTCTCGTCCGCCGCAAACAAGTTAGGAACCTCAGCCGTGTTAAGAATGTTATTGATGTCTTCGACGAAGGAGTCCAGCTTGATCTGCGTGTCTGTGAACAGAAACACCGTGGTGCGACCTTTTGCACCAGCAGACGACAGGATCTTCTTCAAATCTTCGGCCCACTCGATTTTTCCGTAACTCTTAGAAATTTCAATCTCAAAAATGGACGCGTCAGATATGAACGCAGCGAGACGTGCCACCGATTGCCTTCCTGAACCACCAACACCGACCAACAGGGCGTTGCCACCCGGCTGCCGCAAAATGCGACAAACGCGGCAGACGTGCTCCAGACAAAAGGAGAACATCACGAGGGCCATCGGCTTCTTGGACATGGCATTATAATCGTCGAGGAAACTCTCAACAGTCTTGAGCAGCAGCGGAAGGTCTTGGATTTCCTGGTAATTTCGTGCAGCATTCGTGGTCGTGTCTCCAAAGTCACCGAACAGCAAGCTGCGGGCCTCGTTGATGCCGAACTCCTTCGAAGATCCCATCACGTGACTGCAAATCTTGTCCACATCTTGGTTGAAGTTCTTCTTGACCTGCTCCTTCAAGAAACCGATCAGCCAATTGCGGTCCACGTCGTCGATGAGGCGGTCGTAGAACACACGCATGCTCTCGTGCATCCACAAACGCGCGTAACACGCGGCATCTGGAATTCCGGGCAGATTGCACATTAGAACACCAAGGATGACACGGGAGAAATCACGCAAGTTGAACACGTAATGGCTCTTAGTGGGCGTCGGCAACAGCGTGGCGACGGACTCCCTGTACAAAGCCAGGGTTGCAGCCACAGTGGCAGCATCAAACTTCTTGATTTCCGGGGAAGGATTGACTTTGCTGAAGACGGTCTTGACAATGCTGCTGAAGATTCCAGACAGAACTTCGTCGTCAAAATCCGTAACTGCAATCAGGTTGAAATGCCGCACGTAGCGAGACGTGATGTCCGATCTGCCACCGCCTGGCGGACCCATCGCAGCGACAAACACGATGTCAATTAGCTTGCGGAAGCACACTTCCTTCTCCTTCAGGTCGTACCAACCACTGTGGTCCATCCATTGACGCAGCAGCTCGATGGGCGGCTGGGCACCGTAAAACTCCTTCTTCGGCATGTTGAGATCGTCGACAAAGATGATGCACTTCTTGCCCATGGGAGGTCCGAACACGCCCTTGCGGCGCTTGTCCAGTTTGGAGTCGATGATGTCCTGCGTTTGATTGGCTGAAGTCTGAGCACTAAAGCCAAGCGAAATGTTGCTGAAAGTCGCCTTGGGCAGCACTTTGTTCAGCAACGTGTTCACATACACAGTTTTACCCGTGCCGGTGGGACCGACAAGAAGGACAGGAAAATCGTGGGTGAGGCACGTTTGCAGCAAGAAAGAATAGCGCAAAGTGTCGGCAGTTGTCACGATCATCTGGTGCGGGCGAACGTTTGAATTATCACCTGAGGCATTGGCAGCGAGGGTGAGCCAGCCAGCCCATTTGCGGGAGTTGATATCAAAATAGTAATCGTAAACCAACCCGTTCTTGGGGAAAGGTTCGGAAAAATTCGCGGATCCTCGATCTCCTTCCTGGTTGTAGGGAGAGCGCACAGTGCCAGCACTGGCTTCACGCAAGAACTCGCTGAATTTCAACCGAGACGGGCCGTCGCAGGTGCAGCCGACAGACCAAACGAGAGAGAACAGAAAGATCGATGTGATGTGAGTTTCAACCTCCTTGCCGGAAAGTTCGTTGAATTTGGCTGGAAGGCGAAGGTGATCGGTCAAGGAATCGAACAGTTTGAACAAGTTCCACACAAGCTGCGTGTCGCTTGAGTTGTTCTGCTCTCGAAGCTCCTTGCGCAAGAACTTCAGGCACGGCGGCAACAGCCACTGGCACAGCTCAGTCAACAACGTGAGCGAATTTGCAAACGTTGCCGGGAGAGTGTTAAGCCAGCGCTCGAGGCTGGGCTGCCACGTGAGGGTCTGGGGCTCATAATAGACCATTCCGCAGCGAGAAACGGTAGCGGGAGAGGCGACGGCCAAATCAGCAACCTCAAAAATGAGGTTCATGGTATTTGACATCTGAATGATTTCACCACTGACCAAACACAGCTTCTTGTTATCATCCAACACAGTGTTCATGCTTTCGATCCATATGGCGTCCACCGGCCCGTCGAACATGATCCACTTGCGGTCCTTGCCTTGGTCGGACGCCAGGTTGCGGAAGATCATCGCCAAAATGCCGTCTTTCCACTCGTGGGAAACAGGATCGCTGCCACCGTACAGCTGAGCCATGGTGATAGATTTCGGGTTCAAAATTTCAATCTGCACCTTGTGCTCCTCGTTTTGGCCACGATCTTCGAGTTTGCCCAGGGCCGACGACAGCACGCGGTAGGAAGATGACTTGCCCGAAAACGGGAGACCCACAATCATGAGGCCGTGACGCACAACGATCATCTCGTACAACTCCAAAACTTTCTGGACGAAATACGGCGGGAGAAGCAGATTCTGCTCCTTGGCAGCGTCGCCGATGGCGGCGAGCATGTTGACGTAATCAGGTTCAGGCAATTTGATGCCGGGGAACAAGTCAGACACGATGCCCTCAAACAGCGGCAGATCCTGCGACAAAAACTTCGGCACGTTCACGTCACGAATGGATCGAAGCATGAGAATAGACTCGTTCTCAGTGACGTAGCGACGCTTGAGATTGCCTGCAGCACGCAACACGGACATGACGGCACGCATGCCGTAATCGTAGTGATCCTGGGACGACAGCTGTTCGGAGCACAGCTTGTACGTCGCAACGATCTTGCGAGACAGATCACGACCCTCACTGTATCCAAACGAGTACAACATAATCTCGGAAATCATGGCGTAATCGGGTACCATCATTGCAACTGAACGGAACAATGCCTTCAAGTTGTCAGGAAGCTCTGAGCGACCCGCATAGCCGGGGTTCATGGTGATGAACACGTTACAAGAGGGCTTGAGGCGCAGAGTTGAGCCCTCGAACTCGAACGTAATGGCCTTGGCGGCAACTGCGCGCTGAATGGTAAGAATCTGACCAGCAATAACCGACAAAACCTCAAGATCAATGCGGTTGAACTCATCGAAGCACGACCAAGCACCGCACGCGGCGAGACCCTTAAAAAACTTGGCCATTGCCAAGAAGTCAAGACCATCTGAACAATTGAACACGACGCACTGCATGGCGATCGCCTTCGCAAGATCTTTCACAGTCTCGGTCTTTCCTGTGCCGGCTGGACCCTCCGGGGCGCCACCAAGATTCAAGTGGATTGCACCCATGAGAGTGCGGTAGCAGCGATCAGTGAGGGGGGTGATGACCAGACGGCCGGAGTTTCCAATGTACTCGTAGCCATACTTGGCTTTCGCGTTGATCATGCGCGCCACTAGCTCGCCTTCGATCCAATAATATCGCAACTGTGCGAGCCAATCAAAGGCGTTTAGATCGCTCAGGCCATCGGCAGCCAGCACGGCAGTCACATCGCGAGAATGCACGTCGAGCGTAACGAGTGCTCCGAGAGTGGTGCGGGCGCTCTTTGACAGGTCTCCCCGCACCATCTGCACGATATTGTCCAGCTGACCGTTCAATTTCTCCACAAACTCCTTCACACCTGCAGGACCCTTGTTCGTCAGAGCCTCCTCGAACTCTTTGGTCCAATACAGCTGTCCGATACCTAGAACAACTTGGCCGGGCCAATCAATGACCCACTTCTCACGTGTTTCTGGAGTGTAGGCTTCAATTGCACGGCCGATTTGGTCTCGCATTGACTCGATCATCAGGGACTCCGTTTGAAGCAGCCACTTCTCTACAGCACCGTTGGATTCAGCAGGGGCAAGAGTACGCACCCAAGGAACACGCTCGCCCTCAGCGGAAAACATGGCTGAAATGACGAGATCATCGTTGAAGTCAAGCGAGTTGATGGCTTCAAAACATTTTTTCAAGTGGGGCTGAACACGAAGAGGGTCCTTGGTTTCAGAAAGAATTTCAAGAAGCTCATCGTTCGAGAGGAAGAAAAAGCGCGCGAAAAACAAGCGTTTGGTCTCCAAATATTCGTTGAGACCTTTGTTGATGAGGTCGAGCAACGCCAGGGACTCGTTCAGCTTTTCGAGGAGACCGGGTCGGCGTGTGACAGTCAAGGCAGAGGGGCTTTCAACTGTGGCCTTCATTGATTCACGGAAGACACGATCGACAAAATCGAACCGCTCCGACTCTTTGGGCATCTGCTTCTTGATATCCTCGCTGCCAAAAATGGGCTCAAGATACAAGAACTGAGCCTGGACTTTCAGCCACACGTCCATGACGTCCTGCGTGATGAGCAAGAACTTCTCCCAGTCTTTGGCGCGATCTTCGAACGGCTTGATGTAGGGCGACGACACCATGACTTGCGTTTTCACAATGTGATCATCGAGAAGAGTTTGAATTTCATCTACGCTTGTCGCAGAGATGATGTAAGTGCCTGTGTCTCTGTATGGCGGCGTGTCAAACTTGATGGGGGTCCAGTCTGCAAGCATCTTGTCCAGGGTCTTCTCGAGAGACCACTCCTTCGAAGCACTATCTGACTGCTCAGCAAGCTTGGCCATGAACGGCTCCAGTTTGCGAGCAATCATGTCATCCAACGAGGTCTTGACTCCAGGCTTGACGGGGAAACCGCACGTTTCTGCAAATGCGTCCCAGTGGCGGTCGCGCAGGCCCTTGTTGCACAGGACTGCAATGAGGTCCAGGTGCTTCTTGAAGTCTTCAGCTTGCTTCTTGATCTTTTCTGCGATTTTGCAGGGGCCTTCCTGCGACGCGAACGACTTCTGCAGCTTGTAGTTGACACGGAACATTTCGCTGGCCACACGCTCCACCTCGTCAGGATCGAGTTGGTTGATGGGGCCGCTGTGCCACTGCTTGATCTGGGTCTGAGTCTGCACCGTGGAGGTGTACAAGTTTTCAAACGGATCGACCTCCTTGCGCGCCATTTCAATGGCTGGGTACTGCGTTTGGTTCCATCCAAAGATAGCCTCCTGCTCGTTGAGCAGCTGAGACTCGCGCTCCAGTTCGTCCAGTTTGGACTTGAGCTCCGCGATTTCAAGCAAGTACTGCGCAGCCTCGTCGGGGTCGTTCTTCGAGGGATACACGCGGCATTTTTCGGATGTTTCCGACAACGATGCTTCGAACGCTGCGCGACGGTTCTGCAGAGCCTCTTCCATCGCCTCCTCCTGGCCGAGAATGCGGTCGAGGTTGTCTTTGATCACAGGCGCAAGCTTGGCGGGCCATTGACGCGTGCGAATGACGAGCAGCGCGTCCTCATCGGGCATAGGATGGCCGTACTCGTACAGGAAATCAACTGATGCGCACACCTTGACGATGTGCTTTGACTGCTCCACGATTTCTTTTGGAGCCTCCTCCTCGAGGAATCGCTTCAAGGCTTTCATGGCGCCGCTCTCCTTGGGCTTTTCGCCCGCGGTGATTTGCATTTGATCAAACTTCATGCAGACATTGTGCATCACCTCCGTGCATTCCGACAGCACCTGGTTGAGCAGCGTGTCGGCGACGGCCAGCGCGCGGCTGGCGATGGACTTCTTTGCGGGCTCGGCCTGAATTGAAAAAAAGCCGAGGGCTATGATGCCGATAGTGCAAGACATGACGCTTTCGGCGGTCGCTCTGTACTTCAAGATTTCAACGCCGTACTCTTCCAACGTGTGCTGCGCGCGCTGAAATTCGCGGCAAAATTTGGACACGTCAATATCGAGGATCCAGGTGAACTGCGAGTACATGCGCTGAATGACGTTGGGCGCGGACATGGCCGCGGCGCACAGGGAATTCAGCTGCCTCTTGGCGGTAATGACGAAAGAATCATCCGACGAGCACACGCGCACGATGTTCTCCACATTGTGGGAGTTCTGCAGAATCTTGGCGGCGGCAGCTGCAGCGTCCACGGGCACCTGCGCCGCCGGCACTTGAAGCACGCCGGCGACGCGGTCGAGTACCATGCGGAAGGGGCTGTAGGGGGGCAGCAGCTGGGGATCGACGGGGGGAAAGCCGCTGACGCTAACGACAACATGTTCGATGATCTGTCCGAGCATTGAGTCGAGTTCGGGGAGACTCGGGGAGAAGCGCAACTCGCTGCTGTGAATGATGAGCTTGAGGGACAGCAGGGGGAGGGAGGACGACACTGCGTTGCCAGCGGCGATGAGCAGCGTGTCATCTTCGTTGGGGATGCGGCAGGCCGAGAATACATCGACCAAGTGGTCGAGAGAGTCCTGCACCAGCGTGCGCAGCTGGCGCGACACGAGGGCCGACAGCGAGTTGAAGAACTGCGACATGGCCTGGGGGTAGAAGGGCAGCGGCGTGGAGCGGGGCATGCTCAGGAACTCGACAAACGAAGGGAACCATCTGCTCTTGAGGCTGTCACGAACGCTGTCAGCGTGCTCGTTCAACCAGCCGCGGAACTTGTCCAGCTCCAGGGGGCGGGGAAATGAGGCCTCGGGGGGGAACAGCAGCTCGTGCATGTGACGCTCCCACAGCAGCTGGCAGGACAGCGTGAAGTCATTGGCCACAAACAGAGAGTTGCAAATGTCCATGTGAGCCTTGCCCACAGAACTGTGCCAATCGCCGGGCACGTCAGAGATGGCGTCGCCGAACGTGAAGGGGTGGGCCTGGGGGACGGGCGGGAGTGACAGGCGGCCTGCAGTCTCGGGGTCCTTCAGTAGGTAGTCGACAATGCCGGCTTTGATGGACGACACGTAGTTGCGCTCCATTTCCTGAAACATTGACTCCATACGCTCCTCGAACTCGTGCGCGATGGCGGGGATGGCGCTGTCGGGCGGCATAAGAGAGTGCACGTTGCGGATCCACTCGGGGTTAATGGGCGCAATTATTGCGTCGTCGATGCCCTGCTCGCAGAACACCAGGTATCGACGGTAAGCTTCCTCGTCCTCGGGTGACAAAACCCGGTCAGGATCCTTGCGGCAGAGCCGCAGGGAGCGCGCGCGTGTGAACTCCAGCGAATTTTGCGCCTGCTCGCGCGGCTGTTCTAGCGGCGCCAGCACGGCCAGCGAGTTGCCATCGAACGACTTGCGGGGGCTCATGAGCTTGCGCGGCGACAACTGGCACTGCGGGCTGTAGTACGCCCCAATGCGCTCGGTGGGACCTCGGAAGCCCAGGATGGATCCGCTGTCAGGGGATGCCTGAGTCATTGCGGCGGGGTTGAACGCCACGTGGATGGTTCCCTCAGAGCCGAAAACGGGAGCTGGAGCCTGGTAAGCGAGCTGCCTGATGAGAGGGGGCTCGGGCAGACGAGAACCGAACGGCGAGCTCTTGGTTGGAGACAGCTGCGGGCGGGGGCTTCCGTCATCTGGCCGGCGCGGTGTCTTGGGTTTGCTGGGGCTGCCGGCTGAAGGGCTGCCCTCGCCGGGAAGGATGGGCATGGCCTTGCAGCAGAGGCAGTTAAAACCAACGAGAGACAGCACTGGCCAGATGACGGAAGCCCCCGCCCGCAGCTGTCTCCAACCAAGAGCTCGCCGTTCGGTTCTCGTCTGCCCGAG
>Ga0256323_1000038_pt1 | contig 12599 bp, 1 predicted proteins | sample LawtaT_18_FD_189959 | JGI IMG/M metagenome (GOLD analysis project Ga0256323, IMG submission 189959) | Metatranscriptome of freshwater microbial communities from St. Lawrence River, New York, United States - Law_Miss_RepC_8d (Metagenome... | ecosystem: Environmental > Aquatic > Freshwater > River ... | reverse complement strand
GTCTATAGTTTTATTGCATTCTTAAATATTTGTACATTACGCATACAGTCTATTGGTTGCTGCTGAGAACGAGCTGAACTGATCTGCGTGTCCAAGAGTCGCTGTCAAAAAATCCCGACTTGAGATCAAGATGCAGCAGCGGAGAGGCATTCGATAGTGATTCTCGATTGTGCATGAATACGGGGCAAGAGTAAACCCCTTTTGCTGACTTTCGGCGCTGTTCAGCGGGTCGCAAATGACATATCGGCATGGGATTCATGGAGTTCATCGTTTGAGCCTCGTTCATGTGAGACAGTTCGAAATTCCACACAGCTCCATCAAGAAAAAGTCCCTTGCAGTAAAAACCTTCCTTGGGTCCATGAATTATCTCGTTGTCCTCTTGAGACACTGAACTAAATTCCCAAGCAAGTACTTCAATTGCAACAGAGCTGGATCTGGAACCCAACTGCGCCTGTGCAGCCAAAAATGCTTTGGGATACGCCAATCCACCGATCCACCACACAACAGGAGGATGAGGTGTCGCCCATTGAAGCAGTTGAGCGTGACGGCGCGGCAAATCCTGAATCCATGAAGATACTGACTTTGATGACGGGTAGAAAGACATCCAACTAGTCGGGATTTTGTCGCATGAAAGGTCTGAAATCAAGCTCAGACCTGCATATGAACAAGGGATCTGTCCCTTCAACGCTAGCAATATTTCGGAAATGTCGGACCTCAGCTTTGTTGTGCACGCATTGAGATTTTCTACCTCCTGAAATAGGACTCGCACCAATGGTTGCGACAGTTCTGCAGCCTTTGATTGTTGCAGCGAATATAAATTGATAGTTGATGGAACTGCTTGAATGTGTCTGGTGAAAACTTCGATCAAACCCAATTCAGCTGCAGCCAGATTTGCTTTCGTCTTTAGCTTGCGGTTTGATGATGACGAATGGTTGGATACAGTGAAACCTGTCCTAAATGCATATGACAAGGCATTGTAATATGCCGTTTCAGAGGATGATTGAGAGAAAATGGCTGCTGGAAGCTGTACCCGAGGTAGAGAGGAGATGTAATCCTTGTATGATTGAAGCGCTCCATCATCCGGTACAAAGTAAGTAGGCAGGGAAGAAAGTTTGAAATTTGATGATGACACCACCTCAGGCACCAAAATGCCACTGGCAATCGACGAAATAAATTTTTGGTCGGCCACATTTGTCACACGAGAACCGTATATTCTTTCGGATATTGCCGTGCAAAAGCTGTCCCAAGCGAAATCATCGGAGGCTTCAAGCATAGATATGAGAATGCTGTGACCCATGTCAAAGTCGGCCTGCGTGAACTCGTAACGCCGAAGACTTTCTTGCGGTTTGAATTTCTCTCGTTCAATGAGGACAGCATGCAAATAACACAAAGAAAAAAGTATTTTCTTGTATTTCCCTGTCTTTTTGGGCCCATCCAACTGAGAATCAGTGAAACTGCTGTACAATATATCCAAATTGGCTTTGAGCCCACTGGGCGGCTCAAGAACAACTTTCGAACAGTGCTGAAGTAAATTTGAAGATATTTGAACGTGTTCCGACGAGTGCACAATCCAGCAACGAAACTCTGCGTGCGGCTTCTTGCCTTGAAGAAGACCTAAGGTCATCTCAATCTCGGTAAAAAAACCGTCACAACAATCAGCGTTTTCGAATATGAGCCAAGATCCTTGCTCGGTGGCTTTGTGAATCAGTGGTGCAATGCGATCTCTTTGATGAGCCTGAAGTGTGATAACAGACACTTTGTCGGCGCACCCTTTTTTTGAGGCGAAGGCTCGAAGATAGGTCAAGGGGTATGTTCCAGAGGCAGCGGTGAGGAGAATCGGCATGGCAGCAGAGTTGTAGAGCGTCGATGATTCTAAATCAAAACTGGGAAAAGACGCCAGTTTTGAACCAAAATGGTGACCAATGAAAGTGTTGACGGCAAATATCAAACGATCCGGACGGAACAAATTGATCAAAACTATGCGCTGGACATCGTTGCACTTGTTTTCCCATTCGCCCGGAAGGGGCAGTTTTTCCGGTTCCATGAATTGGTACCACTGAATCCAAGCTTCTGCGGATTGCTCCATGCTTGCGCACAAGTTGTCAAAATCCGGATGGCGACCGAGGTTCACTATGGAAGTCCATTGTTGAGCATTGAGCCATGTTGAACATGGATTCACAGGCTCTTCTGCACCATCCGAATTGTCAGATGAATCCATTCCGTAAAACAGTAGATCCAAATCAGACTTTCGGATTTTTCCCAACTGCATCAAAAGCCTGGTACATATTTGAAAAACAAAGAGCAACTTGTGCCGTTCAAAAGAAGACTTGAAAATGAAATGGGTCAAAAAAGAAAGCAAATTGTCGCCAATGAGCACAAGCTTCTTTTGTTGCGACTCGGCTTTGTTGCTCTTCTCAATAGAGGCTGAGACAATGTCTGAAAATTGCTTCAAAGAGAAACAATACAAGGGGTCTACCATCGAAAATGACCTGACAACCGAATAGAAAAGAACGCATCTCTCTGCAATCGGCAAATATTCGGATCTTGCTTCATTTGTGTTGGATAACGATTCTTTGATGCTTAATATGCTGTCTGCATGGTCGAGAGCAATTTTTCTCTTCTCCTGCAAAATGGAGACACTGCTAGGATCATCAACCAGGGATGCAGCGTTTTTCATTACATCAAGAATGTCGTTTTCGCATTTTCCAAGCGCATCGGTGGAGTTCAGCATTTTGGCAAGTGTGTCCACTTTTCCTTGCTGAACCTCTGGCCTTTCTTTTCTCAGTATCAAGCTGAGAAAAAAATCAGTCAAGTCCTCCTGTGCCAAATCCACAACTTGACAGCCAAGTAAATTCGTTTCTGAAATGCTGGGTTTGTTGCGTTTTGATGCCAAGAACAAGCGGAATCGTGGATGAACTTCAACATCTTTGCCGAGAATTTTGACTAACAATGCTCCTGAGTTTGAAATCGTGAATGTCTTGAGCAATACATTTTTGAGAACTTCAGGAATATTTTCGTCGATATTCTCGACTAAAATGGGATTTCCTACCCTGATCGAGTGCTCAAGCTGATTGGCCAAGTCAGTGGCACAAACGCTGATAATTTTGAGCTTTTCCATCCCATTCAATGCAGAAACAAATTTTGATGCTCGTCCAGCAGCGTCTAACATGAAGGGTGTTCTTTTGGTAAGAGCAAGAATGATTGCAATCTGAATCGAATCGATGTTGTCCCCCAAACCTTGTGAACTCCAATTCATCATTTCAACATCAGAGGCCAAAATGTTCAAATAGGAGTTACTACGTGACTGAAACCCATATTTGGATACGATGCTGCGAATACTTGCCAATATCTCGGGTTTTCTCGAAGAAGGAACACTGCCAAAATAAGATAGGACAGCGCTAGCCAAAATAGAATCGCCGGGGACATTTGCAGAGACTTCTTCATTTTGCTTAATGGCTTCAATCCATTTGAGCCTGTCCGGGGAAAATGCAGTGACCAGAGTTTTAGCCATTTCAAGTTTTGCTTGCAAAGAGTCGGATTGGGATTTCAGGTCATCCTTTCTGACAACCGCAGTGTCGTACTTGACTTTAAGCTCGTCTAATTTTTCTTGATATTGGCGAAGCTTGTCAGAACCTTCTTGCAGTTGCTGTTGTTTCTTCTCAAGGGCTTCTTGGTTTGAACGAAGTTTTTCCCTTTTGGGAGCAACAACTTTAAGAATTTTGCCATACATTTCCATTGCACGAATCCACTGACATAGAGACTTGGCAGCACCGGATTGCTTGCCCACTTCCTCAGGATTGAATTTCGCTAGTGAAGTAAATTTGGACAATTTGCTCATCAAGGCTTCATTCAACGATTCCTTGTCGAACGCAATTAGGCTCTGCAAAAAATTTGCATCAGAGATGACCTTTTTGGTTTCATTCCAATCGCCATGAGGCAACTTTTTGATGCACATGACAGCATTGAGAACTAATTCTACAAGTTCGGGAGGTTTCGAATATGCCTTGATCTCGGCGATGTCTTTTTTGTTTAAAGAATTTAGTGCATCTTCAGCCCTTTGCAGGGCAGGAAGGGCATCATCTAGCTCCTTTTGTGCATCAAGTGTGAGCTGTTGTAACTCTACTTCATCCTTTTGGATTTTTTCTGAATCAGAAGTTACTCTCTTGGTTTGGTCATCGACAAGCCTTCTATCTTGAACGATGACCACAAGCAGATCTTCGCACTCGCGCTGACTTTGAGCAACTGTCTTTTTTTGTTGCTCGCATACTTTCACAAGATTAACTACATCTTCGGCGCACTGTTCCAACTTTTGAACGCTGTTTTGTAGATATTGAAGCTTTGAGCTTTGTTGAGCTTCTGTTTTCTGACGTAAATCAATGTAATTGCGAACAAATTCAGAAAAAAGAGAGGGTCCGGAGAGCTCCAACACATGATGCGAATCTCCTGACTCGGAGTACATTTTTTTGACAACGTCATGCACACTTTGAAGCACTTCGCTCAAACGATCTTTTGATGGAAAACGGGTTTCGTCTAGCATGATAGTAGCGTAATCGCGCATGCTGTTCAGAGTAAGCTCAGAAAACGAAATTGTGGTGCATGAAGAAACAATGTTCGAATAAATTCTGCAAAAGTTGGTGAAAACATCAGATTTCGAAGACGAGGAGATGAAAAATCTTAAATTTTCGCATGCCCTTTTCCAGAAGTGACTCATGAGCTCATCATTTGATTCGCCAGACAGAGAATCTCTGGTACCTATTCGGACATGATCGCGAATGACCGTAATTTCCTCTGCATTGAAGAGACCTGGAATACAGCCAGCACTGATGATGGAATTGATTGCCTGAAGAACGTGCAAGTCAAGCCCCGTGCACAAATCCAAATAGAACACTGCCCTTTTTCCTGAGACACCAACTGATTTGACAACATCCTTTAAGTCTTGAATTGCGCCGCTGCCTCGACTTTGCATCCATTCAAAATCACACATGTGCGAACTCAGCATGCACACTGAAGATTTTCCGCTGCTTGGGACCCCGAGCAGAAGTAAATGTTGTTTTTGCATGCACAGAACACGACAAACTTTGCTCAAATTATCAACAACATCTTTCGAGAGCATGAAGTTTTTCATTTTGTGCTCTTTCATTTGAAGGCTCTTGAGTGCTTTGGAGGCATCATCGTGAAAGCGGCTGTCGCCTAACGGTATTTCTTGATAACTTCGACTTCGTTCCCCAGTTGTTTTTTCCTTTTCAACTTGGCAAAACAACGGGCCTGATGCCTTGCCAAACAGCTGCTTCCAATTGCATTCAAAGGAAGCGTTTAGCTTGTCATCCATTATTTTCTGAAACGTTTTCGTGTCCTCAACGTCATCGAATCGATCAGAATATACTCGAAGAGACTCATGCACCCATAGTTTCAAAAATAAGTCTTTGGAATCGATGTCGGCCTTTGACGATTGACAAAGACCACGAAAGACATTTGTCAAGTCTCTGACGCTGAAGCAAAAGTGTGGATTGTGCCTCACCGCGGGAAAATCCGAGCAAACACTTTTGAAAACTTCAATGGATGCGAGAACGATACCATCGCATAGAGACTTCACTGATTCATCGAAGTCAACCAGTTTGTTGGAAAGGATCGAAGTGAAAATTCGTTTAAGTTCCACATCTTCAAAGGATGATGCCACGTATTGAAAAAATCTGCTTGAGAATCTGGCTGGCATCTTGCATATACCTTCATTCACTCTTGCAGTTGCAAGGATGTGCGTTTCTTTGACACGCATGGCAGATTGACGTTTGCGATCATACCAAAATCCGTTCTCCATCCATGTTCTGAGCAGTTCCAGAGCATGCTGAGAACCATACTTATCCGAAGCAGGAGCATGCACATCTTCAACAAAGAACACCATCTGTTTGCCACCAAATGGAGCACAAACTTCTTTGGTACGTTTTTCAACTGAGACCTCTACAGTTTCCTGTACCGCGATGCTTGTTGTTTCTGCAGTGAACCTAGCAATTAAAACCGCCCACTTTGCATCAAGGGTGCCGCAAACATTTGAACCAAGAGTTTTTTTGCCACAAGCCTTACTGCCAAACAAAAGGACTGGCACTTGTTTGACTGTAAGCATCGAAACCAAGAAAGTGCCCTGCAAAAGACTAACGGATGGAACAATTATTTCATCAAATGAGGACCCAGGCTTTGGTCTCCAAGATGACGACAATTTTTCTGCCCAAGATGTCCACTGTTTCTTCTTTGTATCTACATAGACATCAAAAACTTGATTTCGAGCCGGAAACTGAGAGTGCAATTCCCGACAAACAAGCTCGACGCGCTTTGCATGTGTTGAGTCAACAGGGGTAAAAAAGCTCCAAAGTGCGCAGTACATGAACCATTTTTCAACCATAGACGGCCAATCCTCATCTTCTTTGTCTACTCCGCTTTCCTCATTGAAACATGAATCCCACAGTGCACAAAAATTTCGAATTGTGGAAACTCGGCTGATGTCAGTGCAACACTTCACATCCATTTCTTTGCAAGAAAACAGTCGCTCGAAACATTTTTCCGCCAACCTGATGAGAATTGCAGCAACCTCAACCTCCTTTGAGGCTATCCATATGTCAAAATGCAGAGACCAAGTCATGTGTTTATCGTCGAAATTCACAACATTGCATCGACTAAGCGACGATGGAGACATGTGGATCAATGTATCACTTTCAAATATGAACGAAGTTGTGCTCTTGACTTCTATTTGCTCACCATTAGTCATTGTGAGGTGGCGGGAATCATCTAGAACTGGATTCAGAAACTCCAGCCATGAATTATCGGTCTGCCCATCAAAAACGATCCACCTTACATGCGAAGAATCGTCATCGACTTGCTGTCTCAAAATCGAGCTGCAAACTCCATCACTCCAACTTGAATTTTCAGCATATGCACCATATAATTCTGAAGTGCTCAACGACTTTGGATTGACTAGGTGTTGCTTGATAGCACCTTCACCAGATGTGATACTTTTGTTTTTGATCACATTGAACAAGAGGTTTCTAGCAGTAGTTTTTCCTGAGTTGCATTTGCCAGACAAAAGAACTCCTTTTCCAAGTCTCAAGCATTGAGATAACTCTAGAGCTTTTTTGACTGTGTAATCGCTTGGACTCAAATCCATTTCTTCCATTTCTGCAACAAGAGTCAAAGACAGGTCCTGGCCACTTTCATCCGCATAATCAATTCCCGGGAATATGTCCTCAAAAATAGAGGACATTGTGAGCAAATTTTGCTCAGTGAGTCTGGGAAGCATCGATTGCTTGATCGCCATCATCAGCAAGGAATCTGGAGATGCATCTGAAGCACTGCGTTGAATATCTTTCATGATCTTCAGAGTTGAAAAAAGAGCATTCAGGGATCCGTTAAAGCTAGATTCCTTTGGGAGGGCATTGTCTAGAAGGGAGAACGCAAATATCGCTTTCTTCGCCAAAATTTTGGCATTCACAATCCCCATTGTGGTCAAAATGACTTCGGCTATTCCAACACAATCCGGTAGCATGATCGAGCAAGGCCTTAAAACTGATCGCAACGATTCTGGAAATGCCGAGACTTGTCTGTCAGAGTTTGACGTCGTCGCAAATCCACAAGTGAAGTCTAGTTTTACGGATTTCACTCCATCCAATACAATTGTATCAGCTTTTGAGGCTACAGCTTTCAAAATGAGTAAAATGTGATTGGCGGCATATGAGAGCACAGTTGCAGACGCAGAATTCAGATCATCAAGGCAGCACCAAGCTCCAGTTTGACAAATACCGGAGAAAAAATTGGACAACACACTGGCGCGAAGCTCCTCTGTGCAAAAGTATGATATCAGCATTTTGCCCATCAGTCTTGAAGCTTCTTTGATTGTTTCACTCTTGCCGGAATATGCCTTACCTTGAATGCTTGGTATACAATTCATGCGAATGGCTGAAATTGAGGCAGTCAGACACCGTTCAGTCGCAGGGGTGACAACTATCCTGGCAGCACTTCCGATGTATTCATAACCGTAGCTGACCTGATGAACAGACTGTTTGATAATGCATTCGTCACCTTCTTTATCCCAGTATAATCTTAACCGAGAATTCCAATCAAAGTCGTCTACTGAATTGCAAGAAATTTTGATGAGTTTATCCAAGATGTCTCTGTGCAATAGCTCAACCACAATGACATCGCAAAGTTTGCTATAATACGGCTCTTGATCAACACTGGCTGCTTGAGTAAGGTCTGCATACTTTTGAATAATGAGTATCATTTTTTTCTTGAATGCTTTCAATCCGTTCTTGCTGTTCCCTTTTTCGGTTGCCGCCAATGCTTTCTCAATTTCATTGCACCATGAGATTTGGCAAGCAATTGGAAGAGTTTGCTTGGGGCAATCATGGATCCAGCGATCTTTCTTCATGGATTTCATTAAGGCTAGCGTCGACAAAATTCCTTTCCTCACTGATGTTTTCATGGATTTTTCAACGTTAAGAAGCCAAATTTCAGGGAGCATTTCTGTAATGATAGAAGGAGAGAATGACATCAATTCTCCAGAGAAAGACTGCATTGCCGTCACTTCACGCCTTCCATCTTTTGCAGGCGCCTCCATCGCCAAAGTCGAAATGCCTGGGAACATTTTCTTCAGGTGCGGCTGAATGATCATTGGATCTCTAGCACCACCGAGGATCTCCAAAAGTGTGGCATCGTTGATAAAGTAAAACCTGGCAAAGGCATATCGCTTTTTTTCAAGGTAAACGTCCAATGACTTCTGAATTTTTTCCAAAGATTCGTTCATGCTGTTGACGTCAGACAGCAGCCTCGGAACTTTGGATGACAAAAGAATACTTGCAGTAGAACTGATGCTCTTGGTCACTCCGCACCAGCCCATATTTATTGTGTCAAATAGAGCCGTTTCAGTTGGAAGCTGTTTTTGAATATCCTCAGACGAAGAAAAGATATTTTCAAGATATAACCAGATTCTTTGCATTTGAAGAATTGCATCGATGATTTCAGACACTCCAGACAACGATCGTTCCCAGGTTTCGATGATTTCCATAAAAGGTCCACAATAACGCGATATTTTCAAAGTACCTAGAGAACCCTGATGCTCCTGTAATTTTTGCAGCACCTCTTCGCTGACTCTTACTTTTGAATACGGCCCTTTGTATTTGGAAATGTCCCAATTTAAGTTGCTCCAGGTGGTGTCAATTTCCTGAATGCTGCTTTCAATCGAATTTTCTTGGACTGCTGTCGCTGTTGTCGATGCAAACAACTGAATGTGCGCAGTAAAACCCTGAGAAGTAATGACCTGAAGAGTAGAAGCCTGATTGTCAGGGTTGAATGGCACGCCCGTTACTTCCGTAATTTGCTGCCAATGCCGAGGCCTCCAAGCATCATTGCTCATGTCCCTCACAAGAGGCAGCAATTTCTTGAAACTTTCTAATTTTTCTCTCAAAGAAATCCAAACTTTCCAGGTGCGAACGCTCTTGTCAATTTTGGAGAGGCGTTTTTGAAACGATGATGTCACTTCTTCGATTTCACTAACCTTGAGGCTCTTGAAGTAGGTGTTCTCGAGAGCAGCATGCGCAATGTCCCATTCATTACTTATATTCCAAATCAGCTCCAGAAGTCCCAGATCAAATTCATTTTGGTCCATTTCCTTGAACACGGGTACCTCTAAAACAAATAACTCGATGCCACTCTTCAGGCTTTGCTCTTTCGCTCTATCATCTGCAATTGTTGCTTTCCAATTTGCAATGCTGGATGAAGCTTGTGCGAAGGTTAATGAGGAGTCGAACATTGAATCCCTCAAGAATTCGTATCTTCTGTCGCCATTTTGCTTGGTTAGATCTGAAATGGTCTGAATTAGATGCGCTTTCATTCTGTCTTTGAGGATAACAAGCCTGGCAGATGCCTCGTTTACAGAAAATTTGAATACTTCCAATTTTTCTTTGATGTCGTCATACTGCTGTGAATCCTCTTCCTTCACTTGGACATCAAACTTTTCGAGCAGTGCAAACATGTGGCCAATTGGCTCAAAACGAACTTCAGTTTCGGGCATTTTTTCCTGCAATTTTTTGACAAGCGTAATGTTTTCTGCAAGCTGCTCCACGGTGACTGGAGTTTTGGCAATGGCTTCAGAATTGACCGCCATTAATGACTGCAAATCGCCTAGCTCAGTTTTAACATTCTTGTATAACAAAGCAGAAAACCGTTTTTGCCAATCAACACAATGCGCATTTAATCGCTGTTTCAAAGGAGCGCAATCAATTTGAACAAAATTTACACTTGACACTGTCTCCTCTCCGTGTACTTCTTGTTGCAAGTCCTTATATCTTTGATAATCAGCCTCGAATGCTTGCAGAGTTCTATTTGCCTTTGAGTATCTTCGAATGAATGCATCTTTGTCAACATCAAACAGATGCTTGTATTTGGACCAGAAGCTGAGAGATTTTTGCATTTTATCCATGCTTGAGCTCATTCCGCTCATGATGGACACCATAATTTTGAGTATATCTTCATCATTTGAAATGCGAGCAAAGAAGGGAGTGACACCGGCAGGAAGATTGTCATACTGTTTGGCAGTCTTCTCGGACAAGTTTGGAACCACGTTGATCATCGTGATCAAGTCTCGAGCAACAGTGTTGATCATGTGAGCGATTTCATCTTTGTTCGGCTTGAACTCGACAACTTCTTTCTCCAGAGTTACAAAAACTTTGAACAACGGTTGTACCTCAGTTTTTGAGTCGCCGTTGATATTTCGGCTCAGTTCTTGCAAAGATTTTTTCACTGCCAACCGAAGCGCTTCTTCGACCATTTTGTCAACAGAGAGAACGTACTTTTCGACTTCTTTACGAACTTCTTTGGATTCTTCGTCAAATATCGCACAAGAATCCAAAACAGCGTCCTTGATGGCAACAGATGCTTTGGCCATCATATCCTTGCATCGGGAGCAATGATCCACCTGAGCAACTTCAAACTGCCCTTCTTCATAAATGCGCTTCTTTTCGACGATGACAAGAACAATTTCAGAAATCAACCTGCATTTCGTTGATACAGCATAATGATTTCTTTTGAATCTTTTCAGCAAATCGTACACATCATTGCAAAGCTTGCGACAATCTCGAACAAATGCGTCAACAACACCTCTAGAGTTCCATTTAAGCCGAACAATTCCAGGATTTGTCTTCTTCTGAAGAACTTGAAGTTTCTCCTGAAATAGCAACTTTTCGGTTTTGTCCATATTCTTCACCACAAGATTGAAATCATTAACAACTAGCATGACATTTTCTTTCATGAACCTAAGCCGATCCTGCTGAGCAACCAGTTCAAGAGCTTGATACGGTACTGGAAAAAGAAGTTTTTCCCAAATTCGAACTTCGTCAAACAACAAGAGCAATTTTTTGGAAAAGTTTCCCTCCAAGCAGTTGGTTAGTACGACTTGAATGATGAGATGACGATCAAGATTGCTGGACAAATCCTCTTCCAGAATTGCTTTCCAGTCAGCGTACATTTTCTTGATGTAATCATCAAGTGATGTTATCACTGCAGTCGCCTGCCCAAAAGCATCGGTGTATTCCCTAGATGACACGCAATACCAAACTTTTGTAAAGTGATCCATGAGATTCTCTACACGACGCTTCAAGCTACGAGCCCATTTGGCACTGCCACCATAAAATGGAGTGTTGGTGTGCAAAACCGGTCCTCGTCTGTTGGAGTCATACTCTTTCCTTACCGAGTTTAATTCTGCCATACAAAACGCGAAAAGAGTTTGCACATGTTTGGTGACTGAAATTTTGATAGAATCTCTTTTGGCGAAGTGAAACCAAGCTTCAAGAAGATTTGCAGCCTGCTGTGCGCTGGAAACACCGTCAAAAGAATTGTTAATGACATTTGTTGCCATTACTTCCAAATCACGAACTCCGCTTTTCAAGGAGTTGTAATCGCTATGAAACTTCGAAATTTTGACGTCAAGAATATCATAGGTCACACTGGTCAACGTGGACAAAAGTTTTGCGAATTGAGTTTGAATATCGCTGCAGCTTTTGGACACGTGGCTTCCACGAGTGCCACCAAAAGTGATTGAGCCATCGTTTACAGTTGCTTTGACTCTAGCAGGTTTATTCTGCGTTGGGTCTTGACCTGTTTCACTTGCTTCTCGATCAAGCTTGACGTCGACAGCCGCGTCAGTTTCTGCTTCCGTTTCTGCGTTTGGCGTTGAGGAAACTTCACTGCCAACATTCATAGAAAACTGAATTCTGCTGTCGCAGACGTCGAGCAACTCCTTGCAACGCTGAACAAATGCATCAACTTGAGCAAATACGGTGCTGTGAGCAATTTCCCAGCTGGTTGAGCGTTCAGCAATTATGGCAGCATCCACTTTGAAAAAAAGCAGCTTTCCAGCTTTCACCGCAGCTGACACAATCTGAAAGTGCGGATATTGACGCGTGAACATTTGGATTAAATACTCCCGCTTTCCGAATACAAGATTTGCAGCGCTCCAAAATTTGGTTTGATACCTTCCTCAAAAGCCCCGAAATTCTCTCAGATGCATTGAAATATGAGGAAGTGCTCCAAATGAATCGGCAAGCATTGAGCAAAGGAAG
>Ga0256323_1000030_pt1 | contig 13451 bp, 1 predicted proteins | sample LawtaT_18_FD_189959 | JGI IMG/M metagenome (GOLD analysis project Ga0256323, IMG submission 189959) | Metatranscriptome of freshwater microbial communities from St. Lawrence River, New York, United States - Law_Miss_RepC_8d (Metagenome... | ecosystem: Environmental > Aquatic > Freshwater > River ... | reverse complement strand
GTGTCGGGGGGGGCTGGCCCATGCGGCCGGGACGGGGGCTGCCTGTTGTTGTGACGGCTGGGCTGCAGCAAGGCAGCCGGACGCAGGCGTGGTGCTACGACGCACCGTCTGTCAATTCTTCCTTCAATGGCATGATTGCGTCTGCATCTGGCTCTTTTGTTTTTTTTCCTGTCAGGTCTGGGATTCGGCAGTTCTGTTTCATCTGGTTTTTTACGTTTAGGTCGAGGTTCGTCTTTTGATTTTGACGTTTCCGGCGGGTCTGGTTGTGAGTTTTCCCTTTGGAGATCTCACAGTGCAATAGCTTGCAAGCATATTTCAGGATTTGGAGGGCATTTCTCTCTCAGTTTAGGTCAAGGTCTGCCTTTTTTTGTCACTGTTGGGCTTCAGCAAGGCAGCAGAACCCAGTTATTCGCTTACAATTCTTCCATTTTGTTATCTTTTTCAAGGCAAAATTTACCATCAACTGGAGGTAGGGTTGTGTTTTGCAGAGGTTCTGACTTGGGTCGTGTATCTTCTTCTATTGTCATCAACGTTGGAGCTTCTTCATGCCAAAATACGGCTTGGTTTTCGGATTCTATGATTAATTGCAAAGTGTCCTCTGGTTTTGGTGGATTTCAATCAGCGTCCGTTTCATTTTCACGACAAGTCACCACTCGTGTTGCCGCATTTACTTTTGATGTTGGTGCTGCTCCATTATTACCTCCTTTGCCAGTATCTAACCTAACTCTCGTTACGAAAGGTTACCCTAACTCAATTTTTGTGAAATGGAATCTCGACTTCAAAGTTGTGCTTTCACAAAAAATTTCAGAAATTGCTGTCATGATATTTCCTTTCAGAGGTGCAGTCGATCCTGGTGTTTTCAATGGAAAAACTGCACTAATCGACCCATTAGCATACGAGTCTGACTGTTTTACAAGAATCTCTCCCACTTCCTTATTTTTTCAAGCTCCTGATGGGTCGTTGCTTTGTTCAAAGCCACTGGCAATTGGTTCTATTAAGTACGTTGTAATTTTTACCGTGAATTCGGCAGGGAAAGCAGCAAACTCGCTGATCGTGCGAATTAATACTCTGCCAGCGGCTCCTGACATGTTCCAGTTTTCGATTATAGGAAATTTTAAGGCTTCCGTTTCTTGGGAGCCTCCGGATCTCGGCTTCAGTGAGTTGTCTGAATATGTGATCAAATATTCTTTTTCAAACGATTCTTTTGCTGGAATTTCCAATATGTCGAGCAAGGTTACCATGAGCCAGCGTTACTTCGTTTTTTTAAGCACACCTTCGGAAGGCAGATTTCTGACGTTTTCCGTTCAAACATGCACAGCTGTGGGTTGTAGCTATTGGAGTAACGAGACATCATTTGAGCTCATGACCTTTCCATTATGGGTAGATAACCTGACCTCAGTTAACACAAGCACGGGCATTCTTTGTTCATTTGAGACTTTGAACGTGAATTTGTCAAAAACTTCGTTTTCATTGTTGATATCTACCAGCCAAGCCTTTTTGTCATTCGTCTCATACCCACTTGAAACATTCCTTCCATTTTTTCAGGCAATACATGACAAACGAAAAAGTGTCATTTCTTTCTCGGTTTCTTCAACATTGATCAAACCTGGATATAAATATTTCCTTGACATAGAAAGTTGCAACAATGTTGGTTGTACCAGCGCATTATCGTCAGGAAAGCTTGAATTTACTCACGTTGTCGACTTGAGTCCGAAAATTCTCATAAACACAGTCATTCCGTCCTCTGTGGATGTGAGCACGAGTGCGATGGTGACTTTGACAGGTTTCATGCAATCCAATGGAAGCATGTCCGCAACATTGAACAATGGAATCAAGACAATATCCTGTACTTTCATCAGTGTCATTTTTCAGAGTCAAATCATTCGTGCCGTTGTTAATGTGAGCACTTGGAATGATTATGGAATGTCTCAGTTGACGCTGAATTTTCAAGGAGAGACTACATCTGTGATAATTCAATTCGACAAACCCGTGAATTTGGTGATTTCTTCAGTGTCTGCAAGAAGAGGAACGATGGAGGGAGGACAGAAAATCAGCGTTGACATTTCCAACGCTTTCAAGAAAATTGTTGCGGATGACATAAGTGTAATGTTTGGAACAGCTTCTGGAACACTGATTGGAGTGACAAGCACTTCATTTGGAATGCAAACTTTTTCGCTGTTGACTCCAGCTGTGACTTTTGCAACTGATACGACCGTCGTAGTCAAATTTTTCGTCAAAGGAATAGAACATCCTTCCATTTCATTTGATTTCCTGTTTTCCGCAGTCGAAATACTGAATCTAAAACCAGCTGTTATTTTCACGAACAATGCTGCTGTTGAAATTTCTTTCTACATCGCGAATATAAAGGAGTTAGATGTACTCAGTTACCGTTTTGGCTCAACTGAGCTCATTGCAGGGTCAAACCAAGTCGTAAGCAAAACACGAATTGGAACGGATAGTTTTCAAGTTATTGCTACTGTCTCTCCCCCGTTCAACTTGGGTGACCAAGTTATCGAAATAACTGTCAATCAGCAGCAGCTTGTGAAAGTCGGTACCATTCGGATTTCGCCATATGCATCAGTTAATCTGTTACTCCTCAACCCTACCCGTGTATATTTCGAAAAAGCCACCAGGTTCACTTTGAGAGCAGAAAATATTCCAGACTCGATGAAAATCGTGTGTGATGACGATGATGCTTCTCAACTTCAAACTCTGTGGAATGGTCTTGTTGCTGAGCTGTCGTTTACTTGTTCTTTTCGGCACCTGGGGCCGAGCATGATATACGTGATCAACTTAGAACATCAATACAATGTCTCTGCGACAGTTGACATCGTTGCAAATACTACAGCGACAATAATTGCTATGTATCCCTCAATTCTTGCAGGAGCAGGAACCGAACTTTCAATAATTTCTGTCAGAAATTTTCCCAACATTAGCAACCTGTCAGGGTTAACTTCAAAGTTACATTGCAACAACAGCATCTTGGGCTTTGGTGTTCCTCTCGCACTCGTGAAAATGGGAAGTGACCATGTCCCTCTTTTGAGATCTCTAAATGTATCGTCATTTTATTTTGATTCCGCTTCAACTCTAGTGCAATTAGCATCTAGATTTGCATCGAAAATTGAGACGGATTTGAATATTTTATTTCTTCATACTATATCAATCGTTAAAGGGCATTGTCCAGGAGGTGTCATTCAAATATCACTGGCTCATGAACAATCCAGTTGGAAAGACTCTATTTTCCGTAGCACCATCGCTGTCACCGACAAATCACCTGAGATTTTTCTTGTTTATCCCTCAGTTTTTGATCAGAATGCGAAAAGTGTTGTTTTTCTTGTCAGCTGCCAGTACTTCTTTGGGATCAATTCTTCTTCGATAGTGCAAGTTCGTGCAGGGAGCATTCTGGGAATTGTCACTAATGTCCAATATGTTTCCCCAGATGCTTTTGATGCCTCTGTGAGGCTTGAACTTGCCAAAGAGCAGTCTGGTTTTATTTCGATATTGGTGTCAGTGCAGACGGGTGACGGTTTGCAACAGTCATCATCTAACATTCATATAGTGCGAAAAAATCAGTTGAAAATTATTCAAGTTAACACTTCGCATATTTATCAGCACTCACATCCTCGGCACATTGAAGTTATTCTCGAGAATCTTCTAGCTATGGATGTTGCAATTGTTTGCGGATCCGTCCAAGTTGATTCTTTTGTAACGTTATTGATGTCATCCTCGGTCACATTCATGCTGCCCTCCAAATTTGCTGTAGGAAAGCTTGATTGCTCTCTCACGTCATCTTCTCAAACAGTCATGTTCGGACTTACCGTAATCGAAGATCCGCTTGCATCCACCCAATGCACATCAACAAATTATATCAATAGCGGCTTGCAAGGTGGTATCACCGCTTCTCTGCAATTCAGTCGTTTTCAAATATTATCATATGCTTCAAGAGTATCTGCAAATTACTCTAGCTTGAACATTACTACAGTTTGTATCTTGAAGATGTCCACATTTGAAACGACACTGCTGGAATGTACTACACCCAAGTCTTCAGTAGTTGGTGAATTTCTCGCAGATGTTTCTTCTCCTGAATTCAGTCACTCATTGGGTGTATTTTGTGTGAACTTCGTCAACACAAGCGCCATCGGTTTGATGTCAGTGAATCCGCAAACTATTTTCTTCAATTTTACAAATACTATTACAGTCTCTTTGCAAAATGCATTTGTAAGAGATTTGAAAGAGATTGAAGTGCATTCGATAGCAAGCACGAATTTAACTGTTGGGAATTTAAACACCTTCAATCAAGGGCAAATATCTGTTTTTCAAATAATTGCCAGCGCTGGCTCAACTTTCGCTTGCTTCGAAAATGAATTCAACTTGACCCTGTACGTTGTTGGTGTGAAAATTAATACCCAACTGCCTTGCTTCGCCTCAAGCTTCATCAAAGTTGAGTCTTTTTCGCCAAAATTTGCTGTATCAGGAAGCATCGTCCTGCTTCAAGTTTATTTTTTCGCCGCCTCGAGACCTGAGCCTGCAGCGCTGAAAATTTTGGTTGGAAGCCTTTCTGTCAACTCTACAGCGGTTATTTTGACATCATCCCCTTCCAAGGGCGCATCTTTTACTTCTTTCCTTTTTATAGCTTCTTTTCCTCTGAGTATACCTGTACTGTCAAAAACGATGGTTGTGAATTTGACATTGATCAATCCATGGATTGCTACGCAAGATCTGCTTGGAGCATTAACGTTTACTCCTCGTATGGCTTTGTCTGTTTTGTTCATGATCCCCCAGAAAATATCGGCATTTCGTGCGCAGAATGTACAATTCAGACTTGAAAATGCACAAGGACTTGATTCGAAGCACCTATTGGTCAATTCAAACGTCACGAATCTGAAGTTCAATATATCTGTTGTTGAAAATTACATGGATGTCCGGTTTTTTGTGGACAACGTCAAGCCTCAAGTAATATTTATTGAAATCGTTGATCTCATGCGAAGAGAACTTATTTTTCAAATTCCTTGCCAAGTTGAAGATACTGCAGCACCTTTACTGCAAATTCTGAGCCCAACAACCAGTCTCAAGGTGAAAAATGGTTTGGAAAACTTCACTGTTTTAATTCCAGGGCTTCGCGATATCTCCTTATTTCTAACAGTTTCTTGCGGATTTTTGTGGAATCCTACACAAGGTGACCAAAAGATAATTTGGGGAAAGTGTATCTCAACACAAGACTCTGCAGCTGGTCTGATCATGCAATTCCAAGGCAAGTCGTTTGAAGAACCTGGCAGCTTGGGAGTCCTTTTATATTCTGATTTCTTCAAATTAACATCCATCAATCGTGCAATTTCTGTGCTTGCGGAATCGTCTCCAAAAATAGTTCGAATAGATCCATCTTTCATATATGATTTAGGAGGTGGCTACCTGAATATTGAAATTCAGGATCTTGATAGCCATCTTGCACTCTCGACCACTTTAGTGAGTTTTCGAAGCGCAAAAGGACGCATTTTACAATTGAAAATTGATGGCTTGATTTCAACCAAAGATGGATCGATTGTCAAAGTGTTTTTACCTGAAGAACTAGATCCTGACTACATATCTGACTCAAACACACTGGTCGTGCGATCATTGAGAGATGCAGGTGCCGGCATGACATTGGTTTTTTCAATCAAACAAAGGGCACCTTTGGTTACTTCGATTTATGGAGCACTCTCCGCAAGACAAGGCAGTACATCCCAACTAATAGTAGGAATCAAGTATTTTCCAAAGTTGGCATCAGCAGCTGACATTATCTGTTTTTTTGCCCCAGCAGCACTGATTCTGGAAATTAGTCAGAAGCAGCAGTTTTCAGCTCTGGAATGTCAAATAACTGTGACAGTGCAATTTGTGTCACACGGTAATCATACGATGAATTTGCAGGCACGCGCAATGGGACGCGATCAAGATTATGTCCAATTGAACATTCTGGTGCAGCCTGATGCACCAAAAATTATTTTTGTTGTTCCTTCATCAGGGTATGCTGGCTCGTCAACAGTATTCACTCTCGGATTGTTCGGAGCCTTTGATATTGTTTCCAGACTCATAGCCAATTCGGAACTTGTTCCGTTTTCTTTGAAAAAAACGGCTGCGGATGGAGCTTCCGAAATTTCTTTCGAGTTTCGCAACCCTTCCTTCGTTGGGTTGTTGAATGTATCATTGGAAATTATGGGAATAGCATCTAGTAACGTTTTTGTATCGAGCGTGTTCCCCACAATTCTGCCACAAAAAGCAACCGTGGTCAAGGTCTTTCCTTCATTTTGTTCGATGTCCGGCCGAACTCAAATCATTGTTTCACTGGCATTTTTCAACACGACGGCGGGTGCACCGAAAATTAAAGTAGGACTTGGAGCAGTTTTCAATACTTATGAACCTAGGTCGCAGATTTCTGTGACTTGTCCTCAATCGAAGTACTTGGGGCTTGCTCAACTTCAGGTATCTCAAGGCTCAGTGTCGGTTGCTTATTTTTCTGTAGATTATACTATTGGATGCCAAGATTACGTTACATTCTGCAACTCACTTGGAAAACTTGCAAATTTTACTGCTTTAGCAACAATTTTGGATTTCAATCCGTGCGACGCAACAAACTGCGTGTCACTGTCACATTATCGGAACATTACTGCGATATCACACACTCGAGAATGTTACGTCGGAGAGTTCGTCACCCTGTTGCTCGCAAATCTGAATGCGTACTCTTTGCAAGACATTATCATTCAAAATGGCGACATTGTTTACGTGGCCTCTGTTTTTAATGCAGACAAAGACATCTCAACTGTCATGTTCCTTGCAAAATTGCCTACTTTGTCATCAACAAATTTCAAAATTTTCTCATTTTTGACAGGCTACCAAATTTTTGCTGAATTAGAAATTGCCATTTATCAACCTCCCATTGGAATACCGTTTCTGAAGCAAGTTTCGCCAAATAGTTCTTTGGTCTATGAACAGATTGCTTCTGTCACTGTTGAGTTCAACAACACTCCCTTAATTTCTGCATTGGAGTCCAACAGTTTGATTCTGAATGTAACCAACGGAATGGCCTGCATTGACAGTCCGACGCTAATATTTTCCGGCAAAAACGGTTCAACAACAATTTCATTCATTTTTTCTCCGTTTAAATGCTTGAATGAGAATCAAACCGTGGTTGAAGTTACAACTTCAATGTTTAAACACAATTGCACATTTTTGTTGAGTATCCTTGCGCCGGCACCTACGACAATCATCTTTGTAGACCCAGCAACATCAGTTCGTTTGGGAGTGCCTATAGTTTTAAAAATGACCCACAACAACTGTATTTGCACAATTCCATCGTGCAAGGATTCACAAGACGTAACATTAAGTGGGAAATCGAGATCATTCGAGTTTCTGCCAAATTTGTTTGGTCCGATATTTGCATCAGCCGTTGTGCTGAAAGGGACATCGTTTACTGCAACTTTTTCTATACCTGCTGATGTTGAAGCCGACGAATATATTTTGACCACAAGAAAAGGAACATGCTCAGCTTCGGTGAGTTATCTTATAAAGAAAAACTCTGTTGCTGACATTACCAGAATTTTGCCACCGTATGTAAGCATACTCGGAGGGGATATTGTCACAATTTATGTGAGCAATGCTATCGGAGAGCGCAACTTCAAATTGCTTGTGCAAGAAGTGCAATGCGAAATTACGGTCGTAAAATCAGATGTGGTGTCCGGACAATTCATTTTGCAATTCGTTTCACCTCCTTCCGAAACATTGGGTGCTGCGAATCTCCTGTTGACACTTATGGATACTGGTAATGTGATGTTATCTAGCAAATCGCAACTTTTCTATGAAGTTCCACCACTGAAAGTAGACCCTGACACTCTCCTGACTGGAATGTCAAATAATGTCAAAATAACATTTTTGCATCCAATCAGCACAGTGGTGCCGCGATTTGGATTGCGTTGCTCAAATAAGGAGAGCATTATTCTTCAAACCGAGCGCTTGGTCGTTCCTATTCGTAGTTTTGGTTACTTTCGTGTAACATTTTCTGTTCCAGTCCTCAATTCTGGGCAGCAAGAGTGCATGCTGACGAGCAGTCTTGATTTGAGATTGCCTGTGCGTTTTGTAGTATTGTCCAGCCCTGCTCTTGTGTCTATCGGTGATTTTTTCTTCAACGGTTCATCTCCTGCTTTTGCTTTGGTCAAGATGGTTATCAAGAATTTTCCTTTTCGGGGGTCCTCCTTCGAACTTGCCGTTGATTCAGCCGATAATTCTAGCTTAGCATTTTCCAGCAAGACTTTGCCTGACGATTGTCTCGGAATTGACGCTTACGTGCCAAATGTTCCGTACATCATGATTAAACATAGCGTTTTTCCTCGTATTGTTTTGAAAGTACCCATCGAAAACAACGATCAGCTGCAAATGAAAGTCAAAATATTGGATCAAAGTTATATTCCCAACGTCAACCAAAACTCGGCGCGCGTGCGAATTGTCGTATTAGCAGAAAATTGTCTTGCAAAAAGCACTTCAGATATTGAAATTGCATCGATGAACTCAAAATGCGACATTACATCTCTAAAAATTGGCCCAAGTAATGCTCAAATAATCTCGTTCAATGCATTTGGAATGCTGCCAGGTGAGCACTGGATTCAATTGACCTGCGTTCAAAAATTGTCTCGTTTCAATATTTATGTGGACAATCCTGAACGTTTGGTCGTGTGTCCAAGTAAGCAGGCCTGTGCTGTGTCTAATTTAGAATCAGAGCTGGTTCTTGAATTGTCGGGGTTTCCGGAGTTGAGTGTGGGATTTCTGCCTCAAATTTATTTGCCGTCAAGATCCGTTACAATTGCGGCTTTTACTCCAAATTCGATCACTCTTCGGTTTTCTGAGTCAGGAGTACCCTTGACCTATGGCTCTGGGTTTTTGTTGCAAAAATTGAACTTGTTTTTCGATTCCCTGAATGTCAACAAAACCGTGCCACTTCAAGTTTCGTATTGCCCTGAAATAGTTTCGTCGGAAATTGATGAAACAGGTATCGGAATGAAAATTCGCTTCAATCAGCCTGTTGTAGGTAACAGTCAAAGATGCGATGCATATTTTGACACAAGAACCGTCGCATCCTTTGGAGCAATTTGTTTTTGCGACTTGCATTTTGACTTCTTGCAAATCATATTCGGTTCTGGAGCAACGTTTACATTTGGACTGATACGTTTCAATGGTTCCTCGATCAAAGCAGCAGCAACATCATTAAATCTTCAGAAACCGGTGCGTGACCTAATGATTTCAAATCCTCTTTTGGCAACCCCGCTGCTGGTGTCTATTGTTGGTCCGACAAACATAGGAGCATGCGACACAGCTGTGCTTTTCGCAGTTGTTTCATCAGCACGCCCTGAGTCGTTGCAGTTCTCATGGTCTAGCCCAAGTAATGATATTTTGAGTTCTTTTCTCGATCGATTCAAGGGTCCCAGTGCTGTGCTTTTGCCGAACATGTTTCCTCGCGAAGACAGTGCATACAAAATTGTCGTCCGAGTTCAGAATTTTCTCGGAGCCTCGGGAACATCGATTGATCATGAAATATTTTTTGAATCAACCCCTGCACCGCAAATAAGTGTCATCGATCCCTCCTATGGGCGATTGTTTAATGTGTGGGAGGAAGTATCGGTTGCTGTGGCAGTAAGCAAGAGCTCTTGCGTGAGTAATGATATGGGCAGTCTCACATTTGAGTGGAAAGCGGATTCGACAAATCTGAGCTTGTCGTTTCAAGCTGTGATTTCACTAGCTAAAGGTCCAATGATCAACATTCCTTCATTTTCGCTCCAGCCTGGAACATCCAATGTATTGAGTCTTACTGTATCTACGCCAAGTCTTAAAACTTCACGTACGAGTATTTTTTTGAATACGACCGTCAGTGACCTTGTAGTTTCAATATCAGATTTTCAACCAACAATAGGTGTTAATGAAATTCTAGTCATCGATGCATCAAATTCTCATGATCCTGACGCTCTTCCGAATGCTCGATCTTCTTTGAAATTTGATTGGACATGCAAGCAAGGCGCTTTTGCTTGCACTGATGCAAATAATAATGTCATCAAATCGAATTCCGGAGCAGTTCTGTCATTTCCTTCAAACTTTTTTTCAGCGAATTCTACATATACATTCACGCTAACCATTCAAAATAGCAGGAGGTTTGCGGTTAAATCGATTGATGTTACCGTAGTAGACCCGGCATATAAAAAAGAAACAGCCAAATTTTATTCCGTGGGATCATTTCTCAATGCAGATACTTTAACTGTGAATTCTGATGCATTTTTCACAATTGTTCTGGAAACACAAACACCCATAAATCGGACGGATTTTGTTATGTCAACCAACCTTGGTGCAAATTCAAATGCTTTGGTAATACAGCCAAGTGTGCGTAGTACTCCCTATGTGTGGATTTGGAAGTTTGATGCGTCTGTCTTGCAACCATTTGCTTTGTACAATTTTAGATGCACGTACCACTCCGTTACCGACCAAGCTACTGTCTCTATGTCGCTAAGTGTCAATTCGGGACCAACTGGTGGAAACTGCCGTTCTTTTTATGATGGAATGTTTGATGTGCAATCAGTAAGAGCTTTAGAACAAGTAGAGATATTCTGCTCTTCATTTTCTGACTCGGATTTACCAATAACATATGCGCATAGTTACCGTGTAAGTGATAATTTTTTTGAATTTTATCGCGGATACAAGTCCGCATCAAAACTGCCCATCCTTCCTGGGGATGTATTCAAATGGAAGGTTGAATTCTACGACAAATTTGGAGCTGCTGGAATTCCTGTCTCGGGTCAAATGAACATTTTGCCGTCATCAAACAGCATTTTGACAGAATTGTCCGCTGCAACGAATTCCAAAAATATCGGCTCCGCACTTGCCTATGTGTCATCATTAACTAGCAATTCGGAAACAACCGTTTTAGGAACGATTGGGCTTGCGCCAAGAGCTGCATCGTCTGCCAACAACACTGGTTCGTGTCCAACTTGCTTATGTGAATCATGCGAAATAATTCGCATCGCAAGTAATCTTGTAGGCTCTATGTCAGCAGATCTATCTGTAGATCAAGTAGTGAAGTCGCTCTCGGCTTTTAATGGTGCTTTAGGCACTACGAAAGTGGCAAGCAGTTTAAATTCTGCAGACGTCTCAAAACTAGTCGATTTTGTCTCAGAATTGCTTAATCAACTGCTTGTGGATTCGAGGATCAAGACTCTGAAATATCAGGACGTTGCACTGATTTCTTCAACAATTTCAAGAGTTTCTCCTTACATAACCAACACCATGAAATCGGCATTTGATAAGACTGCTGTTCTCCAAGGTCTTGTGCTTCCTAAATTTATTCGTGCATTCTCTGCCTCGTTGGCACCAAAACTGGATGACACTTTTATCCTGAATTCGCACATCAAGGTGGCCATTTCGAAACGATTTCAACTGGGGGAACAACTCGTCGTAGCTTCAAGCACTTCAAATGCACTTCCCAGAATAGTATTGCCTGCCAGCGTGTCAACTGCATTGGATGGGTCCGAAGTTGCCTTGTTACTGTCGTACAGCACTTTGACCAACGTATTTATTGCAAACAATAGAACTATTATCACCCCTGCTGTTGTTGCCTCAGTTTATCGACGCAACACTGCAACTTCAAATGATTCTATGGTGATTGAGTTTCCTATTGATGTGGCAACACTGCAAGCATTGAAATCAGACAAGTTTCTGACCAATTTCTATTTAAAAGCGAAATCCAGCGTATATGTTTGGGATTTTTCCGACAACATGTGGACATTGGATCGCTCCTGTGTGATTTTAGAAGCGGATTTGAACGGAACCGTCATTTCAAGATGCGGGGTTTCTAATGCACCAAAAGCCGTTTCTTACAATCCTGTTCAGTCGGTTTGTGGCGACAGCTCAATCACCGATCTCGAAAATTGCGATGACGGAAACGCTGTGGCTGGTGATGGATGCGATGCCAGTTGCAATGTGGAATCGGGCTGGAAGTGTCAATCGGCGCCGAGCAAATGCGAAAAATTGAGATGCTTTGCTCCGATTCATTGCAGTGGACAAGGATATTGTCTTTCAAACGACAAATGTGCATGTTTTTCAGGCTTCTTTGGTTCCAATTGTTCTCAAGTTTTCGCTACCATGATACCACCGACTGTCCAATCGATACCGGCCACCGGAGGCGTCGTTTCTATTCTCAATCAGCAACAGCAAGGAAATCTGAGTTTTTCAATCTTGATCCCGGCCAACTTTTTCGGTTCAACTCAAACTATCACTGTGAAAATGTTTGATGAAAAAGCAATCACAGCACCTCCTGCAATTCATGGCACCGATCGTGAAGCCCAAATTGCAGGCCCAATTTTCGACATTAATGCTGCCAGGTCTACATCAAATGTATCTGCGTCCCTTGTTCTACCATACAGAAGCGCTAAAGCCAAAAGAGGGGATGAAACCTACTCATTCCGCATTTACTACTTCGACGATTTTGCCGGACTTTGGACTTTGTCTGGCGCTTCTGTCGATGACAAGGTGTCTCTCACAGTTTCAACAAACACAACCCACTTTTCGCTTTGGACGGTTATCTCAACAAAAATTCCACCCGCGGAAGCTGTCGCAGAACCACCACCGAGTGTTGATTGGAGGCTCGCACTGTATATTGGAATTCCTGTTTTGGGTCTAATTGCGGTTTTTTTCGTTGCTCGACTCATTTTGGCGAAGCACAAGCACATACAAAATAGCCGGTTGTATATGCAATCAGTGCTAAGAGTTCAGCAAGAAAGTGCCCCAAATATTGAGGAATGGTATCGAAAACAGCAAGCAGAAACAAAAACAATCGAAGCAGAGAGTCAAAATGAGCAGCCTGTACTGTTTGAACCTCCCAGAATCGACCCTTTCATTGCTGGGGGTGATTTAGAAGTGCTCTATCTGGAAGAAATTGATGTGTCAGATTCGCATGATTTTAATGTCAGCTTGCATAGCGGAGTGAGCAACCGCTCGCCAGGCTACCAACAAAACATATACGGCACAAATCACATGGCATCTCCTCGATCTCCTCTACAATTGTCATCCCCCCGATCTCCTAGAATTTTTTCGCCGACAATGTCAGTCGGCTACATGGCACCGCAATCAACTATTCCAGTTATTGACGAAGACTACGCTCCAAGTATTGAAGAGAACCCTTGGAGCGCGCACAATATTTCAGTGAGCAATCTTTGGCTACCCCAAGAGGTTGACATTAGTGCAGGCCCTGACCTCGCTTCAGTGAATATGAATGCGGATTCAGTGAATATGGATGTAGATTCCTCAGACGAAGGCGGTGAATTTTGATGACGAGATCACGCACGAAGTTATTCATTTACACGCACCAATGGAACGTATATCTGCGCCGAAATAATAGAACTAGTAACATATGCGCATGCGCTTAATATCAATAAAAAGAAACAGCC
>Ga0256323_1000019_pt1 | contig 15038 bp, 2 predicted proteins | sample LawtaT_18_FD_189959 | JGI IMG/M metagenome (GOLD analysis project Ga0256323, IMG submission 189959) | Metatranscriptome of freshwater microbial communities from St. Lawrence River, New York, United States - Law_Miss_RepC_8d (Metagenome... | ecosystem: Environmental > Aquatic > Freshwater > River ... | reverse complement strand
TTCAGAAATTGACAACGTGGGTCAATTATGATATCAGGCTTGTCATTGAGTCACCGTCAACGGCACAGGAGTATTGGCAATTGCATACGCGGCGTACAAATTCGTCGTAGCCAGATCACCAGTTGTTTGCAGAAACAGAAGTTGAGCCATCGTATGAGACGTGCCACTTGTTTCTCTCCTTGACTCATGATAAATCTCTACGTACTTTCCGTTCGCACAGTTTCCTGCCAACGCTGATCCGGGAGCAGATGCAGTGGCCCACGCATCATGCCCGATCTGGCCTGAGATGTAGGTGCGGGCGGTTCCCGAGAGGACGGTAACGCTGCAACTAGCCGCCTTGATAAAACCATGAAATCTTGCGCCGGCGTAACAAGCAGATGCACACGTGAACGCGTCAGAGGAAGCATCGACAATTCGAGTTTGGGCGGGAGTGTATGCTTCGCTGCCCAAAGAAGCTGTGACAGGAGAAGGGACAGAAAGAGCCGAGTAAAATGTGGCCATAAGGCCTCCTTTCACGGCAAGGAAGGCCCTAAAATATGCGCCCGCATAAGCCGCACCAGGTGGCATAGTGGTAAGAGTGTACGCTCCGGTATAAGTGCCATCTGAAACAGGAGTCGGCACTGCATTGTTGCATGGGGTGAAAGGAGAGAAGCATGGAGTTGTCACCATGACAGCAGAAAGGCCCGGTGAAACCTGAACCCCGTCAGCTGAAACTGTGATGGTGATATCGCCCATAGCAGGGGTGCCGTAATGTTCTTTGAACAGTTTCATTTGAGAGGTTGATGCTGTATAACCATAGCCACCGACGAGCAATGTTGGCGATTTGATTGCACCATTAGTGTCAATTTCAACTTTAAAGACTGCACCAGATCCAGAGCCCGAAGTTGTGGTGGCCTGAACGACGTAAGTTGTAGCAGTAGAAGCACTGCCAAAAGATGAGGTTGCCGGTGCCGCAGTGAAACCGTTAGTTTTCACAGAGCCTGGGGAGCTGAATGACCAAGGAGCGGCTGATGGCACTGAGGAGTAGACTACAGAAGTCAGGTAAACATCATCACCAGCAGCACCGTCGTTGGAGATCGTTCGGCGGTTGCCATAGAAATCACGCGCAACGATTGTAAACGCTGTAACGCTATTGAACAAGGCAGAAGAGATGCCGCTGCCAAAAACTGTTGATTGGGTACCACACTGCCGATGGGGTACAACGGTCAGAGAGAAGGGGCTGTTCATGGCGTTGAAGTTGGAAGACTTGGCGAAGAATGAGAACTGCTTAGCAGAATTGATGGTGTAAGACACTCTGTAAGCGTTGGTTTCCACATTGAACTGGGTAGTAAATGTGACACCGGTAATTGCATTGGAATTGATGTCAGCTATTGTGAAGGTAGTAGAAGAGGCGGCTGTCAGCACTTTGTAATACGTGTTCGGATTGAGAGTAGAGGGCAGCTTTTGGGAGACGAAGTTAGGCACAGAAAATTGAATCGAATCACCAACGGCAAGCCCGTGCGCAGCACTGGTCGTGAACGTTGTTCCAGACGCCACATCAGTCACAACACTGGACCGAATGTCGGTGACAGTGGCAAGGACTGTCGGAACACCACCGCTGCCAAAAGCAGTCCCAACCCAAACCATATCACTTTGGATTGAGCGTGAATTTTGCCACATGTCTTTGGAAAATATGGTAAACGTAGCAGGCAGACCCGCTGTTGCCACGGTTAGCGCCATGCCAACTGAAGTGCTCATAGAAGCGCAGCCAATAGCAGGTCGCACAAAAAGCTTGCGTTCAACAGTGTCAGAGGCAGCAGTATACATCCAGTTCTTTGCAGTTGCACTGGCATCGCCATTGGGAATGTCCACGTTCTCGACATCATGGCGGGACCACAACGCGACGCGGGGAACTACAGCTTTAATGACGTTGTTTGCGGCAATCGCAGAACCGAGACTTTCCCACATCAAGGTAAGCCCGCGAATCGCAGGGCCAGCAGGCGCGTAATAGATAACGTCTATGTCATACAGAGAATTCGCAAGTCCGAAGCCGAAAGTGGCTGAAACTTCTAAACCGGCCCCACCTGGATGCGTTATCACCAAGTTATTATCGATCCATAGCTTACATTTTTCGCCTGCGTCCTTGACTACAGCGTAGAAAGTGTATTGCGATGCTTTGCTCGGCTGAATGAAGCCCTGCCAGCGCCAAGTTCCAATACCGGTATTGGCGCTCAAGGAGGGAAGAGGTTGACCTGAAGCAACTGAAAAGTCTACAACATTGTCTTGAAGTATTGAAGTGACACGAGTGCCAATTGCCGCAGGATCAGTAACAGGGTCATACAGTGTGGAATATACAGTGGCAGTTAATCCACCGAACCGAGCCAGAGAAGATATCATCTTGTAGTCTCCCCTCTTAGTCGGAGTGTATGAAACGAGATAAGTGTTGTCTTTTCTGTCAATGACCGACGCTCGAACAACCGAGGGGCAACCGAGACAGCAACTTGCGCAGCTGCTAAAAGTAAATGGGCCGTTTGCATTACCATCATTTCCCAGCGGTGGAAAAACCATTCCAGTCGAAAGACCCAGAGGAAATGCGCGGACAACAAATATGTCACCTCCAACGCCACGTTGATTTCCATAAGCATCGATGCTGGTAATGGTGAACACAGCCTGCAAACCAGCAGTGGCTAAAGTCAATCCAACTCCTCTGTGGGTAGAAGTCACTGCACATGCAATGTTTGGATTGATGCGTAGCCGCTTGCTTGTTCCTGAGATGTGATCCCGACGATACAGATTGAATGTGGTAAGGGAACTGCCACCGAGCTTCAAATTGATGACATTATTTGAGTTGCTAGAATGGGACACAAACTCCAGCAGAACGTTGTAAAAGCCATTGGATGGAGATGTGGGAGAATTCAACACTATGGTACCCTGTGTTTCAGCTGAACCACCTGCTGCAGCAGTTGCCCATTTGTCAATGACAAGAGCTTCGTCAACATATAGGCGGTATCGATCACCAGCAAGCGCAACTACAGCAAATTCGCTGGCAGTACCGTCATTGGATTGGGGCGCCTGAACGGAACCGGCCCATCTTACACAAAACAGGTTGTCGTTCACGATGCTTTGTTTTGTCCAGGGGGAAGTATGAACAGGGCGCTCTTGCACAGCACGGCGTGGTAGAGAAAATGCCGAATCATCGTAATACGTGGCCATTAAACCTCCAGGCTTCATGTAGGAGGTTTGAACGGTGTGTGTTCCAGCTTTGGTGTACGTGTAGGTCGTTGAAAAAGTGCTGCTGATTGACGATGCATGCGGGCCGATTGTTGTGAGTCGCTGCCTCTTCGTGTACGTCTTGCTCGCCGGCAAATCTAAAACTAACGTGGAGGACAAGAGACACGCAGAAGTGCTTGAGCAATCTTGGCAGAAAAACCCAGAGCAGCTCGACTGCCCGGGATTCTGATGTACTCTTGGATTTTGGTACTCATCACGAGATTGAATGGTAAAAGACGCAGGTACGCCTGCAGTTGCAATGGTGAGGCCATGCCCTGCAACACGAGATGTCGTTGCGCAAATAATTGAATGTTCCACATTCAATGATGCCAGACCATTGCCGATGACGCGCTTGTAAGGATATAGCGCAGAAGAGGGTATCACGGAATCAGCAATTGAGGCACTAGAATATCGTAGTTGAACCTGCGCATTGGAGGTTGTTTTGGAAAACTCGAGACGAATGTCATACAAAACGTTTGCAGACAACAACAAAGTACCAGAAGAAGTAGTACCAGCTACAGTTGACTCTTTGAGAACAGGAACGGAGTTCACCCAAAGTCTAACGGATCCTTCATGAACAGAAGTAAACGTGACGACTTCAAAGTTTGGAACTTTGAAGTAGCCCGTCCAGCGGGCGCTCCATAGAGAGCCCCACATATTTGAATCAGTAGTGGGCGTCGAGTTTCCCCAATTGAAGTCAAATGCGGTTTCCAGTCTATTCACACTGCCTCCGCTCATATTGGCACCGATAAAGTAAGTGCCGGCAATCCCATATCCTGCATTTCCAGCGATGGAAACTTCTTGCTGAAAATCTCCAGCAACTGTAACCAAATAAGTGGCAGTGTAGTGGCCTTCAGGATCGTTCTGCAAATTCAAAGCCAGTGGGTTGAAGCTTGAAGAAAAGGGTTGAAATGTTATAGTGCCGTGAAACAGAGTCGAAGATTGACTCATTGCAGAACCATACTCGGAAGTAAGATACTGACGAGCCATTATTGCTTCATCCCTGCCATTGCGAACATTGTAGTACTCATCTCGAATGACAATATCAAAGCTTCGAACAGAACCGGCGGTCGTCAAAGTCACCATGGGGACGTGAACCGCAGCTGTAAAATGTTGAAAGCCAGAGTAGCCTTCGTTTCGCACAATGAGCGAGGTTGAAGCGCACGCAACATTGGGTTTGACGTCAACGTGAAGTATATCGTTCAAATGAACTCCAATACCTCGGCATTCTCGGTACTCCAACTCGTTCAGGATTTCGGAAGCAGACAAGGGAGGGGGGCCGGGGGGTGGAGCTCCAAGGCACTGACTTGCGGGGAACTGCCACCAACTCGAGTCATCTCTAATAACCAACGGACGAGAACGAATCTTCGATAAGCGGTCTGACGGAATAATACTTTTGTTGACCCAGTCCGTTACAGGGACAATGACACCATGTTGAGAATATGTTGCGCCAGTATTTTGCCACAATAATGCAACCTTGCGGTCTGCTTGATTCGCTTGGTTATAAAGTAGGGTGATGTCATACACATCGTTTTCTATGGGGAACTGAATGGTGCCGCTGAATTCGAATGATCCATCTCCAAGCGCTACTCCGCCCACTGTTGCTTCAATTATCACAACATTGTCTACGGTTAGTTTCACATTGCCGGCAGTTGCGGTTCTCGTGTGAACATAAAATGTGTAACGATCCCGACGAGATGGCCTTACAAAACCCTCCCAGCGTGCAGAAAAAGAACCAGATGGAACGATGGCGGAATAGGGCCGATCGGTTAAGGATGCTCCCGACCAATCAACTGTGTTGTCCTGCACATGAGTAACGCATTCGTTTGATGGCACTGTCCAAGGACCACCACTGCAACTATTTGGTACACTTCCATGGAAGTAGTAAGTTGCAAATAACCCTTGGGATTCATATGTTTTGTGTGTGACATCTTGCGACTGAAACAATCTACTTGAAGGAATGAATGCCAATGCTTCAGCATTGCAACTATACTTGAGAGTTAAGGTCGACAACTGAAAGTCTGCAGGACCGGATGCTTGAATGTAAACATCATACAGTGCGTTTATGGAGAAAAACTGCATAGTGCCTGCATTTCCTGCAGAAATCGACGTTGCATCAACAACTTGCTTCCCGTCGATGTGGATTTTTAGATTGATATTATCGGAACCACCTAGATGGGAAACCGAAAATGTGTACATGGTGGAAACTGTAGGCCTGAAAAATCCATTGAAACGAAGAGATTGTGAAGCTGGCACACCCGAGATTGCTACATCGGCGAGCAAGCGATTTACAGAACTCCCAGTGAAACTGGGCGATGCATAAAAAGTCGCATGGAGTCCACCGGGCTTGGCTAACGATACTAGAACATCGTGCCAAGGCCTTTGGTCAGACCCACCGAATCCAAGAGACTGGAGTACGGAAGACTGGCTGAGCGCATGGGCCTTTTTCGTAGGTGTGACGACGGCAGCATATTGACCACTGCCGAGAGCGGTCACCGTTCCCAAAATATTTCGAGCGCTGTAGGGCTGGAGGACGTTGAGCTTGTTGAACCTGGTAAGAGGGCGAGCACGAACGACAAATATATCATCTGAGGTGGTACGCAAATTGCCCAAGTGATCCTTGGCAATGATGGTAAACGAAGCAGGGATACCAGCAGTAGCAAGAGATATGCCGTCACCTCTTACTGTCGAAGAGCTGCCACACGTCAACGCCGGGAACACAAAAGCGGAAAATGGGCTTCCCAAAATGTGAGAAGATGCGGCAAATAAATTATTGGAAGGAATAGTGACTGAGACGCCGCTGGAGTATTTCCATCGTAAATCAACAGAAGCCTTGCCGCTCAATTCGTTATATCGCAACTTGATATCATACAAAACGTTTTCGTTCAGCATGATCGTGGCTTCCATGACCAAAGCGTGGGTGCTTGTCCACGAGTCGATGATGTATCGGTTGTCAACCCAAAGCTGAATGCGCTCATCAGCACCATCGGTTGCAACAGCAAAAGTGAACATTCCTGTTACAGGCGCCTTGACAAATCCATTCCAAGCAACCGAGAAACTGTCCGTCACTCCAACTTGAGGATCAGGGGTGCCTGAGCCCCAATTGAACGAAACTTTGCTATCAATTCGTGTGAGAACTTGGGACTGAGTATTCGGATCTCTATAGTATGTCGCATTCAAGCCTTGTGTTTCAGCAAGAAGCACGTTGATTGCAAAACTGCCAGATCGAGAAGTTCTATATTGAGTGGAAAATTTACCTTGTTGATGAACCAGGTTTCCTCCGACATAAGTAGACTTCAGGTTGTGCTCTTCTGATTGCGGGCCGCTGAGCCTTAGAATAAAATTGTTGTCTCCGATGGTTCGCAAATTCTTGTACTGGTCTTTGGCTTGCAGCGTGAACCAAGCCTGCCAACCGGCTGTTGCTACCGACAAATAATTCGAGTTTGAGTTGGAAGTTGAAGCACAAGTAGCGCCTGGCTGCACTGTCAAAGATGTCGTCTTGTCAGCCTCTCCCAAAAAGTGCTTGAGTATGTAAGCCCCTTGCACACTTGGGGTATAAACTACCGTGTATGTGCCGTCCATGTTGTCAGCGACGGATCCAGAGAAAGCTGCACCAGTAGCCGATGCCCCTTGAATGACATAGAAGTCCCCTCCGGACACTCTGTTGTTGTTGTTTTTGTCACGCGATTGAATAGTGAATTGAGACGTCACTCCAGCAGTTGCAATCGTCAGACTTTCAGCTTTAATGATCGAACGATCCCAAAGCGTCACATCAGGAGACTCCACAAACTTGTAAGGACTGTTCCCCACTGCAAGTTCCCTGAACACATTATTTCCTAAGTCGCTGAAACTACCAGCTCCAGCGTCGAATTGTAATGAGCATGCTGCGGCACTAAAGGATGCTTCGAAGTTGGGCACAGCAGCGGAACTCGCAAAGAATTGAAAATCGATGCCAACGTCGTAATAACGAGATGAAGAAGGAAAAAACACTGTGCCAGAACGAGAGCCTGCGGTGTTGACAGTTCCCACTTCCGCAAAAACCTTCAAATTTGAAACAAACAACGCAGAGGACTGTATCAAAGGGCCCACTGCGCAATTATTCAACTGAAACGTGTAGACACCACTCGATGATGGCTTGAACAGCCCTGTCATTCTGGCTGTATAAACGCTACCAGCAGTCGGGTTCGGAACTCCGTCAAAATAAGAAATCAGTGACGTCGTGCTGCTTTTACCGTATTGGTTGATGATGTCGCTCGACGGCCTGGCCACAAAAGAAACAGGAAGCAACGGCTCAGCGTTTGATCGAGCATAATAATAAGTAGCAAGTAGCCCGTTGCCTATGCTGCCACCGCGCAAATCAACCATTGAAACGTAAACACTTGTGGCGCCAGACTTTGTTGCAGTGTATAACGCATTATATCTACCATTGACAATATTGTGAGTCACAGATCCTATTTTAGAAGCATCGGTATGAGATGAACTCCGCAAAGATTGAGACCTTACAACGAAAATCTCCTCGTTCGCAGGGTCAGACCATGCAGTCTTTGTGTTAGAATACTCATCTTTGGCCTGAATGACAAAAGATGCGATATTGCCAGTGGTTCCAAAACTAAGTCCAGGACCCATAGTAGTGGAGCGAGCGGCGCAAGTGATGGCAGGAAAAGAGTACAGCACGAAGGGGCTACCAAAAATGTGCTGCCCTTCTGAATATAGTACGCTGGTAAAGTTTGATACAGGCATCTTTGGGAAAGAATTCGAGGACAGATACAATCTGCAAAAAGCAGGGCCTGTGCTTTCACGGTATTCGAACTTAAGGGAGTACATTCCATTTCTGACGGCGTCGATACCGGAAGCAGGCCAAGTTGCTGTGAAATTCACACCAACACTGTCCCATCCATCAATGAGAAGAGAATTATTCACGTACAAGCGAACGCCTTCATCCGTTTCAGTGCTAAAAGTTAACGTGCCCGAAAATTGATCGGGGTCGATTCGGAACAACCCACTCCAGCGCACACTCATGTAGTCTGAGCCCAAAATTATGTCGTCAGCACCAGTCAAAGGTTTCACAACACCAGAATCCCAGTTGTAGTCGGTAGAGTAGTCTAACACTGTAGCAGCAGGCGTGCCAAGCAGCCACATGTTATTGAAATATTCAGCCTTGAGGCCCTCGGCCATTCCACGCAAGATATTGACAGAAAAAATGCCAGACTGAGTAACAGTATATGTGACTTGATACCTTGCGATATCACCATTGGTTTGAATGGAATTGGCCGCCAAAATGGCTTCTTTACCAGAGCCAACAAGCATGACACTCCAAGTGTCTTCAACCAACTTTCGCTCATTTGCAAAGCTATCTTTCGCAGTTATCGTGAAAGAAGCAGTCCAACCAGCGGTGGTCAACGTCAAGCCGTCTCCGCTGGCGATTGATACTGCTGGGTCTGTGTGTTCAACGCTCAGAGCCATAATCGGGTAATTTTCTGAGCAACCGGCTTGAACGCAAGTTCCAGAGGTGGGATGAACATCCATTCTAGAAAAAAAAACGATCGGTGGGAACAGCAACAGCACCATTTCCATTATATGCCCATCGAAACTCCATGTCCAAAGGGTTAGAACCTGGGGAGGTCCATACGAAGGAGATGTCATACAAAGAGTTGGCGGCGGCAAACAAATGAATGCCAGATGCTGCCGACGCGGCCAACTTAGGTGTGAACGAAAAAGAAGAAATAGATCCTGAAGATGCACTAAAAGTGTATGAACCAGCAGTGGGAGGCTTCACAAAGCCTGAAAAAGTGTACGCCGTACTCTGGGCGCTTGCGGTATACTTGGACGCCGCAAGGGTTTGGGGCCCATGGTAGGTGGGTCCTGATGTGGCAACGCTCAATTTCCCTACTTCAGCAAGCGACGTGTGAACCATGTACTGGCCTCTGCGGGTAGCGTTGTAAGTTGCAACGTAGGATGAATCTCCCATGTCAACAACTGATCCAAATACGACAGGGCATGTATTTGCGACTGCACACGAGCATGCACTGCAGCCGGTAGAGAGACGAACAACGTAGACGTCTTCGCCCTTGCCACGCTCGTTGTGATACATGTCATTGGACTGAATAGCGAAGCTACTGGCGACGCCAGCAGTTGAGCTAGTCAGTGCAGAGCCTCTCACTGTTGAAGTTGTGGAACAAGTTGACGAAGACAGTATAGCAAAGGGCGGAAATGGACTTCCTAGAATGTCCCTTTTCATGAACAACTTTGTATGGGGTATGATACTCGACACTGTAGTGCTGTCTACATTGGTATAATCGAAAAGAAGTTTGAGGGCGGCATCACCACTAAATTGCTTGTATTCAAGACGCAAATCAAAATATGAATTAGCATCAGAGAGTTGAACACCTGTTTGCTCGGAGTATGCCAACGAAAATGTAGCCGAGAAACTTGTCGCGGTTATTGTTTGATAAGAATCCCACTGATCAATGAGCAGAACGTTGTCAACCCAAAGACGGACACGCTCATCACTGCTGCCAGTTTTGACAATTATGGTGACAGTTGGCAATGCGACTACTTGAAGAAAACCCTGCCACCTGGCACTGAAGCTGTTTCTGTCCGAGAGTTTCAAGTTGGTCCCAAACCCGATTTGATCACTGGTTCTGGGCACGCCATTACTCGTGTCTTGAAAAGAAGTTGTGGAAAAGTCTATGGTTTGCGAAATTGAGTTTGCGACTGGGGTGCTCAAAAATAAATCGTCGTAAAACGTTGCATCCAACCCACCTGGCACTGCTACTGCTGCCGAAACACTGTAATCACCTTTCACTGTTGGAGTATAATATGTGTTGTAGCGACCGGCAATAGGGAACAAACGGTTGGTTGGGATCGATATTGAAGCGGTATGATCAGTGCATGAGGTTGGGCAATACTTGAGCTCAAAGTCTTGAGCCTGAGGGTGTGCGCCGGGATTGACGCTCTTGTAAAAAACTTCAATGTCATAGAAGTTGCCAGTCACCATACTGACAAGGGCAGAATGCACGGTAGAGTCACCACCAATAAGAGCAATCTTGACGATACCGTCTACATTTAGTCCAGCAAGGCTTGAAGTGTCACCAGTGCGATGCAGCCAAAATCTGTAACTTTCAGTGTCGGTCGGTAAAAAGTTGCCTTTGAATCTCGCTGTGAATAAAGAGGCCGACGCAGTCATCAAACCTTGAATTCGCGTGCCAACAATTTTCGGACCACCGCAAAAATTAGGATTTTGCCAAGGCTCAGCCATGCACGAAACTTTTGCAGTTGCATGGGAAGGAACAAAATTTGAAGAACCATCGCCATAGTAAGTCGCGGTCAAACCTCCCGGATACTCTCCTCTTCCAGCTATTCGAGACATTCCGGAATTCACTGGTTTAGAAGTCTCTTTCAGTTCGTTCAAATTTACATGGTAGGGCCGACGAGCCTCCGCGATCGGCACAATCCTGACTGTCAAATAGGGGGCGTCTCCCAGAACTCGATTGTTTCCATACTCATCTCTAGATTGAATTGTAAAATATGACATAGCACCAGCGGTTCCAAGAGTCAAACCTGGGCCAACAGCAGAGCTTTGGGAAGCGCACAAAACTGACGGCTGCACATAAAGCTGCAGCTGAGAAAGCTTTGCAGCTGTTGTGGCATGATACAAACGTGAAGAGGGAACAATTTGCATCGGCTGGCTGCTAGATCGCCAAAAAAGCCTGATGGTGGCATTTCCCTGAACATCACGGTATTCCAGCTTGATGGGGTACATGGTGTCTTTCATCAAGGCTATCGTGCCATCTACAACAGCCGACTTCAATGACCAGAAGTTGATGATAAGCAAGTCATCAATCCAGAGCCGAATGCCATCATCAACTTCCGCTGAAAATGTGAAGACCTCAGTGAATTTCGGTTGGATCAATCCAGTCCAGCGAACTGAGAAATAATCCGGACCTATACGTTTTGTTTGACTGCCACCACTCAGGTATGACTTAAATTCAGCACTGGCAGGATCAACAGGCTGATTTGTAAGCCAAACAAAGTCAATGGTAGAGTCGATTCTTTGAAAACTTGCCATGGTGGCAACAACATCAGGGTTGAATGCCAATTGGCCATGATCCGTCAAATCATCATTTTCAAAGTACGTGCCAAAAAGGCCACCAGATTGCAGAATTTTTCCACGAAGTCCAAAAGTGCCGCGCAAAGTTGCCGTGTAACGCACATTGTAACCACCGCCTGATTTGTATGAAAGTGTTCCTTGAAACTTGAGCGTTCCACCATCCTTAGAATCATCCTGGGCATCGTTACCCGTAGGAAGGGTTGCGCCTTGCATGAGTGCATAATCATAAGGGTCGCCTGATGTTTCACCTTGATTGCTGAATTCATCTAACGTTTGCATGGTAAACAATGCAGGATGGCCAGCAGTAGACAAAGAAATCGCCATTTTGGCCTTTGTGGAGAGGGTGGCACATGCAAAAGTTGGACGAACGTTCAATACGAACGGACTTCCAGCGGAATGCACTGCCAGAAACAATGCACTAGACTCGATTGTTTGATAGTCTGAGAGTGTGGGAGCAGCACCACCCAATGCTATGGGATTGTATGCATACTGCAGTTTGAAAGTTCTAGTCTGGGGGTCGTTTGAATCTTGAAAGAACGAAATAAAGATGTGATAAAACTGATTAGAAACAACAGAGAAGCCAGTAGAGGAAGTTGCCTCGAAATTGACTCCCGAAGCAGTGGCAGAAAGGACAAGCTTGTTATTCATCATGAAAATCATGCTTTGCGAATTGTGGTTCATAGTCATCTTGAAGTGCATCTTGCCTGTTCTTGTGGGACGAAAAAGACCTTGAAATCTGACACTGAATCGACCTACATCAGTAATGTCAGCAGCAGGACATCCGTTACCGCTTGGACATGTAAACTCAACACTCGTAAACTGAACCCTCTTCGTCTGACTAGCAGAGTAGTAAGTTGCCATGATGCTTCCTTTGTAACCGAGCATGGACCACAGCGAATTTGTTACTGACTTGGTGGCAACAAAGCTGGCAACGTATGTCGAGTCTCCTTTATCAATGACCGTTGCAGGATGATCTACAAGAGCATTGAGTGAAACGTCAGTGTAATCCGAGGCATGATTGTACGTGTCAATATTGGCGATTAACGTCTGTCTAACGAAAGACACAAAATTATCGCCAACTTGCGACCCTCGAAGGTTGTAGTTCATGTCTTTTGACTGTATCGTGAACGTTCCAGCAATGCCTGCGGTGACCAAAGTGAGAGCAGCTCCAGCTGCAGTACTGGTAGATGCGCACGGCAAATGGGGGAAAACCGTTAATGGGAAAGGGCTATTGTTAACGGGACCATCAAATTTGGACTGTCCGCGTAACGCAAGTTTGTAAACACCAGATGCAGTCACTGAGTAGCGAAGTACGACGGTGGCTTTGTCCAGATTAGTTGGAGTGGCAGCTAATTTGTTCACAGTGTCCACAAAATTAGGGCAGTCGCCAGAAGGTGGTTGCGTGGTCACACAAGAAATACTTGATGTAACAATTTGGGCCTCAGGAGTCAAGAAAAACGTGAGCGACGCAGTATTGACAACACTGTTACTTGGCTGCCAATTGTCAAAGCGATCCTTAACAGTTAAGGTGAGAACAGCTTGAACACCAGCAGTTGCAAGTGTCAGCGAAGCTCCCGTGGCAATGGAGTTGGACATGTGCCTCGCAGCAGGTTGAACGTACAGCCTGAACGGGCTGCCGCTGATACCACCTGCACCAATGACCACAGATATATCGTATGTACCAGACTTTGTGGCAGTGTACGACACAACGTAAAGGCCATCGCCTCTGTCGGTGACTACACCAGCTGTCGAATCCACACCGGTGAGCCGAACTTTGAAATTTTCTCCGCCTACGCCTCGCAGGTTTTTGTAAAGGTCTTTGGCAGTAATAGTAAAAACAGCTTGCAAACCAGCTGTAGCAATGCTGAGACTGCGCGCGCCTGCCGCATCTGTTGCTACAGTGGTTGCAGCAGATGTGCGAGCAGGATTCACAGAAACAGAAAATGGGCTGCCCAAAGTGTGAAATCCTTTGTATAGAGCGGTTGCAGGTACAGTCTGCATAGCTCCTGCAGACCACTCCCAATTAAGAACAAGACCATTTTTGGCCTTAGCTGCCTGATCTGATGCGGAAGGAAGGCTCCAATCGACAAACACATCGTAGTAATTGACGCTGCGCAATGAAATAGTGCCAGATGAAGAACTTGAAGTTGTGGTTGGTCGAACACTGATCAAAGTAGTAGCGTCAACAGTCAATTTGATACCATTATTAGGGCAAGTATTGCTATCTTGGCAGACGTGGTTTATGGTGAACGTAAAAACACCATCGGCAGGAGGTTTCAACAAAGTTGCAAATCGCAAATATTGGGGATTGGCGAATCCCGTGTCTAGAGTGAAACAATTACTACCATCAAGTCTGTTTCCAGATGCAACAGCAGCACAATTAATGGAGTTGACTGTTGAGACTTGTCCACTAATGCTAGCAACAACACTTGTGAATGCACTATTCATGTTTTGAACAAAGACTCCCCCTGCACCGCTGACCTGATGAAGGTACTGAGAGTAAAGTGTGTTGGTTCCGGCAATAAATGCAGTGTATTCTACTGAATAGGACGAGTCAGTATTATCAACAACAACTGCTTGTTGAGGTCTAGGGCTTGAGCTGCCACTAGGGGGATAAATTCTGACCGAAAAAAAACTCCCACCGACACCGAGCTCATTATCGTACTGATCATTTGCTTGAATAGTAAACTGAGCTGCAGTCCCTGCGGTAGCCACAGCCAAACCACCGCCAGCACTCGCACTGGTGCTCGCACAAGCACCGTAAGGGGCAACTGACAGGATGAAGGGGCTTTGATTGATGTGTGTTTGATAGTACAGCTGTGAGGCAGGAATTATTTCTTTCGGAGTCGACGCCGATGCCCATGAAAGCATGCAGTATGCGGTACCAACAACTTCCTTAAATTCCATCTTGATATTGTAGAAGACATTGGCTTTGAGGGAAATTGTTGCGGAAGTGTCGTTTGTGAACGAATCCCACCTGTCAAGGAGTGGGGAATTGTCGACCCACAGCCTTGCTCCATCGTCGGTTGTAGCAAAGAACGTATAAACTTCAGCAAATTGGGTTTTGATCTTGCCAGTCCAGCGAATGCTCACGTAGTCAGCTGCCGAAGCAGTCAGCAAACCTGTGCCCCAATTGAAATTAATCTGTGGATCCACAGATTGACGGACAGGAGTGTAAAAAAACCAAACGTTCTCATAATATTCAGCACTAAGGCCTCCAGATTGCGCGAGCATCACAGAGCACTCATAGGCGCCTGATTTGGTAGCCGTGTACGTCACCTGATACACTCCACTGAGCTGGTCAATGACACTTGCTGTAATTGAGCGAGTACCCTCAAGTTCAACAATGAATGTGTCGCCACCGCTAGTTCGGGAGGCACCGGATTCATCTTTGGCGGTAATCGCAAAAGAGGAAACAATTCCTGCTTGGGATGACTGCAAACCAGTTCCGGATGCAACCGATCTCGTGGCATCCGTGGTTTGGGAAAGCACCAGCACCGATGCTTGAAGAAGCGCAGCCAAGACAATGACGAACCGCAAAGAGCTCATCATCTCAGCTGCACGAGAATAGCACAGTTTTGATTCCAATCTAAAGTTACGTTGTGGCGCCGCCCCTTTGAAACCCCGAGGCGCAGGCGACTACCACACGACATCCGGCACAACCGTCGCAACGCTTTCG
>Ga0256323_1000018_pt1 | contig 15216 bp, 13 predicted proteins | sample LawtaT_18_FD_189959 | JGI IMG/M metagenome (GOLD analysis project Ga0256323, IMG submission 189959) | Metatranscriptome of freshwater microbial communities from St. Lawrence River, New York, United States - Law_Miss_RepC_8d (Metagenome... | ecosystem: Environmental > Aquatic > Freshwater > River... | reverse complement strand
GACTTCCAGAACCGCCTTGCCTCGTACAACGCCAACCAGGCTGGCAGGAACGCCCTTCTGGGCGCAGTCGGCAGCATCGGCGGAATGATGCTCGGCGCTGGACCCACCACGCTGGCTGGAAGGATGGGGGGCGCAGTCGCCAACAAATTCGGATTCGCCGATGGCGGCAAGGTCGAAGGGCCTGGCGGTCCTCGTGACGACAAGGTGCCAGCCATGCTGTCCGACGGCGAGTTCGTTCTGAACGAAGGCGCGGTCAAGCACTTCGGCTTGGCGAGGTTGAGCAAGATGAACGAGGTCGGGCTGAAGAATCAGCAGGACCGTGGACTGCGAGGTTAATCATGTCAGTTGCAGCAGGTTTGGGAGCCCTTGGTGAGGGCTTTGTCCGTGGGATCAAGATCGGCTCCGATCTGACCGATGCTGAAAAGCGTCGCGGTCTGCAAGACATGCAGATGAAGCGCGAGCAGCAGGTTCTTGATCGCGACAAGCAGATGACGGATCTGAACGCGCAGATCGCCAAGGAGTACACCGAGTACCGCGATGGCTCTGGCGCATACGCTCCAGGCGAAGGGCTGACCTACAACCGCATGGACCCGAAGGTCGCCGAGATTCACTACTCCCGTATCGAGCCCCTGCTTCAGCAGCAGGCAGCTCTGTCGGGCAAGAGCCCCGCCATGGTGACCAAGGAGCTCAACGACCTGCGTCGTGAGGGTTTCGCAGAGAACGTGTTCCGCGCCTCCCAGTTGCTCGAGATGGGCAACCCCGCTGGAGCGGAGATTCTCAAGCCTCTCTACAACAAGCTCTTTCCTGACGGCGTCACCGTCGGCGAGACCCGCTACGACAAGGCCACGGACACGTTCACCATTCAGACGGTCAGTGATGGCGTTGCGTCAGAGTCCCAGATGCCTCGCGGCAAGCTGGTCGAGATGCTGCACTACGGCGCTCTGAACCCAGCCGACGCCGTGAAGTACCGCATGCGCGAGAAAGAGAAGGCGGAGGACCGCGCCTTCGAGGGTGGCCAGCGTGACAAGGATCGCGGCCTCAAGGTCGAGGAAGGCGACAAGGATCGCGGTCTCAGACGCGATCTCAATGAGTCCGACAACAAGGCAGCAGATCGCCGCGCAGGAATCAGTGCTGACGCCACGGTCAGGGCGGCGCAGATCGGTCGAGAGGGCCGCGTCAACGCTAGTGCCAACGCACGCGACGACAAGGATTACGACGACTTCCAGACCCAGATCAACGATGCCCTGGGCTGGAACAAGAGCAACCCCCTGGTCACCCCTGATCAGCTTCAGAAGCGCAACAGGGATGCCGCTGCCATGACCAACATCTGGAACACAACCAGAGACGTCGGCGGCAAGAAGCTGTCTGCGTACGAGGTGGCTCAAGTTGTTCGCGGTATCGAAGGGAAGACCGCCAAGTTCGCCGAGAAAGACGGTTTCACGATTGTCGATGTCGGCGGCATTCGCGCCGTTCTCCCCAAGTAAGAGGTTTGCTGTATAGGAAGTGCCATGTCGAGTCCCCTGATTAACCTGAGCGACGATTCAATTTTCAACTCCTCGTCCTCGGGACGTGGGGCTCGACGCGGCATTCAAACTCCGCAAGATCCTGCCACCAAGCCCAGGGTCAATCTTTCTGACGACAGCCTGTTCTACAAGGGCAAGGAAGAGGCAAGCCAAGACACGCTGTCCGATCGCTACCGTGCCATGTACGGCTACGACAAGCAGGAAGAGCCCGTACAGCCCAAGCGCGGCATCACCAATGTCCTCTCTGATCTGGGCACCGCCGTCTTTGAAGGCGCTAAGAACACAGGTCGGGCAATTGGCGCGACGAGCAACACCATCACTGGCGACCTTGCTGACGTCGAGGGCTACTCCGCCGCTCAGCGTGCTGCCGCACCCAACAGCCCACAAGCCAAGCGTGATCTGCTCGATGAGATCGAGCGCCGCAAGCAGGCTGACCCTGACCCGAGCGTCGTCTCGGCCGTCAGAAACGTCGGCTCCGCCATGCTGGACAACCCAGAGGGCGCAGCCCAGTTCGTCGCTGAGCAGGCCCCCAACACAGTGGTCTCTCTTGGTGCTGGCGTTGCTGGCGCGAAGGCTGGCGCTTTGGCTGCGCCGTTCTTGGGTCCGCTCGCCCCGGCTGGGCCTGTGGTCGGTTTCCTTGGCGGCATGTTCCTTGGCAACTTCGCGCTGGAGACCGGCAACAAGGCAATGGAGAAGGCGCGAGACGGCTTCACCGAAGCTGACCGCTCCGAAGCCCTGCAAGAAGGCGCAGTCAAAGGCGGCGTGATCACCGCAGTTGATGCCGTCACTCTTGGTGCTGGCGGCAAGCTGGCCAAGACGCTGGGCAAGCCCGCCATTGAGGCTGGCGCACGCGCTGAAGCAAGAGTGCTGGCTGACGCTGGCGTCGACATGGCAAGCCGCGCATCCATCGAGAAGGCCCTGGCCGACCCGGCCATTCGCGTTGCAGCAAAGGCTGCTGGCCAGAGCGCAGCAAAGGCCGCATCAACAACTGGATCAAAGGCTGCGGCAGCGGGAACAGGCCTGGCCCTGGAAACGGTTGGCGAAGGCGCTGGCGAGTACCTGGGCGAGCTGGCTGCAACAGGCAAGGCTGACGTCTATGACGCTGTGCTCGAGGCGGCGGCAGGCTTGACTCAGAGCGCGCCAGAGACGGCGTACAACCTGCGCAATGCCGCAGGCAACGACCTGGATGTCAAAGGCATTCAACGCTCCGGCGTGCAGGCAACTCCGCCCGAGTCTCGCGGCATCACGCCACCTGGCCAGGATCAGGGTAAACCCTTAGACCAAGAGGTCGACGAGCGCATCTCTTCTGAGGAGCGCCCACCCATGAGCTGGATGGAGGTCAACGAGACCCTCCAGTCCGAGCCTGCGTTGATGGCCCTCCTCCTCCAGGACGCCACGACACCCGAGCAGCGCGAGATGGTTGAGCGAGCTATTGCTCGTTCCGAGGTGGGTGACCAGGTGCAGCAGGCTTTGGCCGACCCGGAGCTGCTGGAGCGCACACGCATCGGCCTCAACAGCGATGTGGGTCAATCGTTCATCGGCGATCTTCAGGCCTCGCTGCCGATGTACGCCAATGAGATGCCTCCGTCCGGCATGTTCAAGGTTCCCTCGCCTGATCTCCAGCGCCAGCAGCAGCTCGATGAGATGACCGCCAGCCCTGAGTATCAGGAGCAGCTCGCGGAGGAGGCTGAGCGCGTTCGCGTTGAGCGTGAAGCCAGCCAGATGCAGGTCCGTAAGCCCGTTGCGGCCGACGCTCCCCAGGATGCGCAGAGCGCTGAGAGCGGTGTAGACGTGGCCAGCATGACCACGCCTGACGGCACGGTCGTCCCGCTTGACGATGGCAACCGCTCTGGCTACGAGGCCTACTTTGCCGGTCGAGGCGCAGAGATCAACGGCCTGACCAACCCTGCTGTGCGTCAGTCTGCGATGCAGAACGTCATGCAGGAGATGACCAAGGTAGGGTTTACCCCAGAAGAGTCCCGCGAAATCCTGAATCGGGAAGAGCCGTCGGCTCCGGTCACTGGCCGCGAGGGCACGTTTGAGAACCTGTCTCAGACCATGTCCCGCGAGTTCGGCGAACCCATCGAGAACTTCCGGCAGACCAAGGCTCCGAAGTACTTCACTCGCATCGGCAGCCTGTTCGGCGTCAACATCGTCGCCTACAACTACACGGGCAAGAACCCCGCCGTCCGCAAGAAGGCTGGCCGCTACATCGCTGGCACCAACGGCAAGGGCACGGTTCTGCTCAACCTCACAACCGCTGACAGCGCGGCGCTCTTCGTGCTTGGCCATGAGGTCTATCACGACCTCGAGCGGCGCTTCCCGCAGCAGGCGCAGCAGCTCGCCCTGGAGATCAAGTCCTACCTGAGCAGCTCGGCGCAGCAACGCTACAAGCAGTTCTACGAGGGCAAGAACCAGGCGCAGAAGACCGACAGCGAGATTGCTGCCGACGTCATGGGCACGATGTTCACGGACCGCAAGTTCTGGGAGCAGCTCGGCCAGCGCAACCCTTCCCTGCTCGATCGCGTGCTGAGCGTGCTCAGCACCATCATCGACAGCTTCCGCGCCAACGCAGACAGCAGCCGCCAGCAGATCGGCAAGGAGATCGCGCAGTTCGAGAAGGTGCGCGACATGATGGCCGAGTTCGCCAGCCAGGGCGTCGAGCAGACCGCTCAGGCCCGTGGCCGCGCACAGCCTGCCGCAGCTCCAGCCCAGGTCTCCGACATGGACGAGATGCCAGGCAAGGCCGAGGACGACGTCAAGGCTCTGGATCGTGTGATGAAGCTGCTCAAGGACGGCAACCTGCCTGCCGCAGCTCGCACGTTCAAAGAGGCTGGTCTGTACGCCAAAGGCTTCGGCTCCTTCACCGAAATCCAGCGCATGGCCACGCAGCCCGCTCAGAGCGCTCCGGTGGCTGAGCCTGCACCCACCAAAGAGCCAGCCGTTAAGACGCTTGATGGCAAGCGAGTTGATGAGCGCAGGCGCTTCGGCGACTTCGTGAACCGCGACGGCCAGGTCGTGCGCAACCCGAACGCAGTCCAGGTGGCACGCACTGACGAGACCCCGGTCACCGATGACCAGGAGGGCATGTCGTTCGTTTCGGCCCCAAGCCAACCCAAGAAGAAGCCTGCTCCCGCGCCGGTAGAGGCACGCTCCGAGCCTCGTGAGCAGATGCGTCTGCCGTTCGGCCCCCGCCCCAACACCGACACTCCGGCGATGACCCGTCTGCGTAACCGCCTGGACGGCATCATCAAGAACGCCAGCAGCATCAAGTTCTTCCAGGACACCATCGTTGGCCTGGAGCAGCAGATCGCTGACATCGAGTCCAGGATCAAGTCCCTGGATCGCATCGAGGTGGACGGCAAGGTCTTCCGCGCCAGAAACGAGGAAGACGAGATGCCCGGCCTGTGGGGCATCTACGACATGAATGCCTACGATCGGTTCGCCGACGGCTTCATCGCTGACAAGCCCACCACAAAGCAGGAGCTGCTGGCTGCACGCCGCGCCCTGTCCGAGGAGCTGACCAAGGTGCGCGAGACCTCAATCGCCGCCAAGGCTGCGCTGTTCCGCCGCTCGATCAGCCGCATGGCTGACCAGATGATGAACGCCACGCGCTCGGCCATCAACGGCGGCATGCCCGAGGCTGACGCACGCAAGGTCTTCAACGACTACTATCAGGCGCTCTCGTTCCGAGAGACCAAGGCGCAGGACCTGGCTGAGGCCATGCCTGACCTGCCTGCCGCCGACGCTCAGTCCGACATGTTCGACGGCCTGCGTGTGGCGATGGGCTTCGTGGCTGACTTCCGCAACAAGCAGTCCACCGCCAGCGAGCTCAACGGCTACCTCGAGCAAGGCCTGCGTGACGGCGACTTCAGCTACCAGGATGTGGTCGATGCCTTCCGCTCCTTCAAGCTGGACATTCCTCGCGGCGTCATGGACGTCAGCAGTCAGCTCGCCATTCGCAAGACGCTGGATGCTCACCTCAAGGAAGCTGGTCACTCGACCGCATCCCGTATGGAGTGGCTGGTCAGCATGGACAAAGTGCTGTCCGTCAAACCTGGGGCAAGGAGCGACTTCACCGCCGAAGAGCTGGCGCTGCATGACAACGTGTTCGCCAAGCGTGGTGAGCTGCGTTCCCGTCGCGCCGTCACAGAGCAGACCGTCGCCGCCAACGATCCTGATGACGCTTTCCCGAACCTGCTGTTCAACAACTACACGCTGGCCGAGGCGACCAACGACAAGACGCTGAACAAGTGGCTTCAGGGCAATGCCCGTGAGGCCTGGTTCCAGGACGTGGCGTTCGCCCTGCGCAGCCGCCCTGACCTGGCTGGCCAGGTGCTCAACAGCCTGGGTGATGACCGCGCACCTTTCGATGCTTGGGTGCAGCAGAAGAAGGACGCCATCGCCAAAGAGGCGACGATCCTAGCCAAGGCCCCGGCCTTCGCCGAGCTGCGCAACATGGACTATGCGCAGACGATCCTGACCTCTCAGCCCGTCACGGCAAGCGACATCAATGCTGGCGCAGAAGATACCCGCCCAGATGATCTGGAGCGGCTCTACGCCACGGTCGCCAACTCCGAGCTCAACGACCTTCCATCCGTGCTTGATGCCGTCGCCAAGGTGCGCTCAATGCTCATGGCCGGAATCGACATGGAGACCGGCGAGATCTTCCAGAGCCAGTCGGCTGCCGAAGCTGCTGCCGCCGAATACATCGACAGCGTCTACATGAACGCCATGATGGTCGAGCCGCCGCGCTCAAACATCGGCGCTCGATTCGAGGGTGACATCGGGTTTGGCATGACTGTCGAGCAGGCTGGCGAGCGCGACATCGGTCTGCCTCAGCAAACCTTCGACACAGACGAATCCCTGAGCGACCTGATCTCCGCTGGTCTGGTGTCTGAAACCGACGTCGAGGGCCTGCTCGGTGAGCAGCAAGCCACCGACGAGGAGGCTGACGTCGAGGCCGAGAACGCTGGCGAGCAGACTGACATCGCCGCAGAGCGCGCTGATCGCAGCCCCCGTCCAGTGAACGTCCCGACCTCACTGGTCGGCACTGACCAGTACCGCTTCCGCAAGGGCTTCTTCAACGGCAACTTGGTACCGGCCGTGGTGTCCGAGCACCTGAACAAGATCGCCTCCCGCTGGGCTGGCGCTCCCAACATGGTGATCGTGCCCAACGTGCAGAGCCTGCCCGAAGAGCTGCGCGAGAAGGTCATGGCCAAGCTTGGCAGCAACATGTTCGCCAAGGGCCTGTACTACAACGGCGACGTCTACGTCTTCACCGACCACGCCGAATCCCTGGCTGATGCCGAGTTCACCCTGTTCCATGAGGTGCAGGGTCACTTCGGTATGCGTGCCTTCCTCGGCGCTGACTTCGATGCGTACCTGGACCGCCTGTACAAGACCAACCCAGACATCCGTCGTGCTGCCGATCAGCGCATGGCCGAAGACCCGATGGGTCCGCTCGAGGCCGTGGACGAGGTCCTGTCCGACATGCAGGTCGATGGCGGCAACCAGGGGATGTTCCAAGCCTACGTCGGCAAGGTGATCGCTGGCCTGCGCAAGATCGGCATGGAGCGCGTGGCCAACTGGATCGCCAGCCAGGGCAACTTCGAGGTGGCCTACCTGCTGCGCGGCGCAAAGGATGCTGTCCGCCGTGGTGACCGTCCGTCCATCGGCGCACCTGATGACATGCGTCTGGCAGCAACACGCACCCCATACGAGCTGTTCTCCGCCAAGGACGGCAAGACCGTTGCGTACGCCCGCTACAACCCAGTGCTCGACCGTTGGTCGATCTTCACCGCCAACGGCCAGGACATTCGCAAAGGGTTCAACACCGCCATCGAAGCTGACTTCGAGAAGGTGGTCACGACCATGCGCAAGATGGGCCGCGTTGAGCGCCGTCTGCGTTCCGGTGTGTACGTGGACAACAAGATCCCGTCCGACCTGGCCAAGATTCCAGACTTCCGCATCCTCTCTGAAGACATCAACTTCACCAGCGTCGAAGGCCTGAAGACTCTTGGTGCGTTGATCAAGCGCAACGGCGGCATCTTCTTCCAGAACGAGTACATCCCCGTGTTTGAGGTGGTCAACCACCTGGAGCGCGAGGGCAGAATCTCTGAAGCGTTTGACGTGCGCGGCGACCTCGAGGGCCTGTACGAGCGCCGCACTGGAGCCAAGCTCGAGAAGTACCGCAAGCAGTACGAGAAGCCGCTGATGAAGCTGGTTGAGCAGCTCGGCAAAGAGGGTGGCAACACGACTCTGGCCGAGGCGTTCCCAAGCCTTGCGGCATCGTTCAAGGACAGCCGCCTGGGCAACCTCAACGTGATCGACGCCTACCTCGGCGCACGCCACGCAGCAGAGCGGAACAAGCAGATCGCCAAGATCAACCCGAATCAGCCTGATGGCGGCTCGGGCATCTTCACGGCTGATGCCGATCTGATCCTGAACACGCTGTCGCGCCAGTCGTATGGCAACACCCTGTCTGAGATGACGCACATCCTGCAAGAGATCTCGCAACTCAAGCTCTCTGAGATGTACGACTCGGGCATGATCGGCCGCGACGAGCTCAAGGCCCGCAGCCAGTACAAGTACTACGTCAACTTGTCCGGCATCAACGAGAACATCGACCAGTTCGACAACCCGGTGATCCTGGCTGGCGGTCCCAAGTTCGGCACCCGCAAGGACCGCCGCGCAATGGGCCGTGGCGACGCAGCTTCCGACATCTTGATCCGCACCCTCCAGTCATTCGAGGCATCGGTCATCCACGCCGAGAAGAACAAGGTCAAGCAGAAGGTGCTGGCCATGCTCGAGATCAACTACGACCCTGACTTCGTGGTGATCAACAAGCAGGCAACCGTGCGCAAGCTCGATGAGAACGGTCAGGTCACCGAAGCGACAGATGACCGCTACATCCAGAACCGCGACGTGATGGTCGTCCATGTGAAGGGCAAGCCCATCACGATGGAGTTCAAGCAGAAAGGCCCTGGCACTTTCGGAGAGGCCATCAACGGGATGATCTGGCCACCGGAGGCGACCAACTGGTTCCAGCGATTCTCTGGCCGAGCCAACCAGCTCATGGGTCAGATGCTGACCACTTGGAACCCGGCCTGGACAGCAGTCAACTACATCCGCGACTTGCAGAGTCTGTACTTCAACGCCGTCACCGAGGGTCGCATCACCCGTGAGATGGCCAAGGAGATGGTCAAGCTGCAACCGCAGGCCATCAAGGCGGCTTTCCACGTTGCCACCGATGGCAAGCGCGGCCACTCGGCCAGCCAGGACATGCTCGATGCCTACATCGAGATGCGTGACTCCGGCGGCGCAACCAGCTTCCTGAACCTGCGCGGCCTGGAGAACCAGGTGCAGGAGCTCGAGAAGCTGATGAACCCTGCCAAGAAGGGTTCGGCCAAAGACGTTCTCCTGAAGGCGGCTGACCTGATCGAGTCCATCAACATTCCGATGGAAATGGCTCCGCGTATCGCCGCCTTCAAGGTCATGCGCGACAACGGTTACAGCGCCGAAGAGGCAGCACGGTTCGCTGGCGACATCACTGTGAACTTCAATATGCGCGGCAGCTCGAAGTTCATGCGCAACATGTTCCTGTTCTTCAACCCTGCCGTGCAGGGTACGAACAAGATGTACCGCCTGGCCAAGGAGAACCCGAAGACCATGACCAAGATCGCTCTTGGCATGGCGGCAGCAGGCTTCATCACCAACATCATCGCCCGCGCTCTTGGCGGTGAGGATGATGACGGCATCGACAAGCTCGACAAGGTGCCAGTGTTCAAGCGTGCAACCTCGATCGTGATCTGGCCTGACATGCCTGGCGCAGCGATCCCGATCCCGTACGGCTGGAACGCCTTCTACGCTGCCGGTCACTTCATGGCCGACACCCTCTGGGCTGGCTCGCAGTCTGCGTCCACCACCGCCAAGCGGATTGTTGGCGCTGCCTTCGAGTCGTTCTCGCCCTTGGGTGGCGCAATGTTGGATGCGTCGTCTACCGGCGTCGGCGCTCTCAAGACGGTGACACCGACGGTGCTCTCGCCGCTGGTGGATCTGATCCTCAACGAGAACCGCTTCGGCGCACCCATCTCCAAGGAGGCGTCCATGTTCGGCGGCGGCAAGCGTGCCGACTCGCACATGAACTTCGACTCAGCGAGCCCGATCTCGACTGCCGCATTCCGTGGCTTGAACAAGCTGACCGGCGGCGACAAGGTCAACGCTGGCGTGATCGACATCAACTCCGGCGCGTTCGACTACCTGGTCAGCGGCTACTTGCCAGGCCTTGCTGCGGAGACCTACAAATTCGCCTCGTGGACGGTGCGCAAGGCTCAGGGCTACGACACCAAGGACGCCGCTCTGCCGATCATCGACCGCCTGACCGCCAAGATTCCCGAGGGCTACAACTTCGGGATGCTGCGCAGGGCTGAGACGTTCATCAAGACCAAGGTGGACGACTACGAGGTCAACCCCGGCAACCGTGAAGCGATCCTCAAGGAGTACCCGAACCTGGGCGCTGCCAAGTCGATCATCGGCGCGGTGGACTATCAGGTCGGCCAGCTCCGTCAGGCGCGCAATCAGCTCGAAGCGGCCGATATGCCTGAAGAGAAGAAGGTGGAGATGTACAACCTGAGCCGCCAGCGCGAGAAGGAGATCGTGGCCAAGGCTGTGCAGCTCGTTCTTCAGACCAATCCGCAGATGCGCAAGGTCCTGCTGGCCAACGATTGATGGAGTGACGACATGGCATACACCAAGCCTGCGCTGCGAGAGCGCCTGAAGGACAAGATCATGGCCGGAGGCAAGGGTGGCGACCCTGGCGAATGGTCAGCCCGCAAGGCGCAGCTCCTGGCTGCCGAGTACGAGAAGTCCGGGGGTGGCTACAAGGGCGGCAAGACCGGCTCCCAGCAGTCCCTGACCAAGTGGACCGGCGAGAAGTGGCGCACCAGCGACGGCAAGCCCAGCGAGGGCAAGAAGCGCTACCTGCCAGACGCCGCATGGAAGTCGCTCAGCTCGTCCGAGAAGGCGGCGACCAACCGGGCCAAGGCCGAGGGCAACGCGAAGGGCAGGCAGTTCGTCAAGCAGCCTGAAGGCGTGGCCAAGAAGGCTGCCAAGCACCGCTGACTGTGTCATTTTCAGACAGTTGCAGTGCGTATCTGGGCGTACAAGGAGAGCGGCCTTCGTACGGTAGGTTGTTGATTCCACTACACCCGGCTACACACTGCTACCTGCCTGCACACCCCCGAGACCGGCTGTTAATCCGCAGGTCCCTGGTTCGAGCCCAGGTCGGGGAGCCAAGAAAACGCGGGTCTTGTTGAGAGTGCCCGCTAACCCGAGAAGGCCACTGTGCTGAAAACGTACAGTGGCCTTTTCCCTTTCACGCCACCGCCTCGAGGAAGGGTTTGGCCAACCCCATTCCAAGATTCGGCTGCGCGGCACCCGCAACCAGCATCTGCTCGATCACGAACGCATGCTGCGCCAGGTGCGACACGTTCAGATGGGCGTACCGCTGCACCATCTCCACCGACTTCCACCCACCCAGCTCCTGCAACCGATCCAGGCTCACCCCGGACTGACGCAGCCACGACGCCCAGGTGTGCCGCAGGTCATGCCAGCGCAAATCCTCGAGCTTCGCTTCGGTGAGCGCCTTCTTCCACATTCCAGGCGGGATGTCGCTGATCAAGCCACCATCGGGCCGAGGAAAGACGAGCTCGCGGTGCTTGCCCATCTGCCCCTTCACCACCGCCTGCGCGGTCGGTGACAGCGGGATGGCGAACGGCAGGCCGTTCTTCATCACTTGCTGCGGGAACGTCGCCACCGTGAGACCGCCCTGCACCGAGAGGTTGCCCCAGCGCAGACCGAACACGTTGGCGCGGCGCAGACCCGTGGTCACCGCAAACCTCGACGCCGAACCGTAAGGCTCGGGCAAGGCTGCGGCCAGCCGCTCGTACTCGGGAGGGGTCAAGAACCTCATGCGCCAGTCGCCCTCTTCCAGCAGGACAAACTTCGGTGACTGAGGAATCCAGAGCCACTCCCTTGCCGCCGCCAACATCACCGAGCGCAAGAACGCAATGTGCCGGTTGACGGTGGCAGGCTGGACCACGCCGTCGCCCCGCAGCTTGGGGCGCCCTACCTCCTCGTCCCGGATGTCGGCGACCACATCGGGCGTCACCTCGTCCAGGTACTTCACGCCAGCCTCGGCGAACTCGCGCAACCAGAACGCGTGATACCGCTCGTCGTCCCGGATGCTGCGCTTGTGCGCGTGCTCGGCCAGCCACTTCTTTGCCGCCTCCTCCCAGGTGCGGCGCACTGCCTTCTTCAAGACTCGCTCACTCCAGGCCTCGTGCTTCAGCCTGTCGTGCAGCTCCTGGGCGGCTTGCTCATCCTCGGTCCTGCATGAGTTGCGGTACAGCTTCCCGCGCACAGAGAACGAGTACCACCACACTTTCCCACGGCGATGAATCGACATGACTTCTCCGATCCGCCGAAGGCCGCGTTGCAAGAATACAACGGCCTGCGGATTCCTGTAAAGCTGTGTGTTGCTGTGGGTGGCTTGGCGAGAAAAAGGTGGGGGTACTCACGTCCTGCCGGTCGACTGGAGGGGTGGCCACTTAGCTCCTAGTTACGACGGAGCTCCCTCACTTGACCGGTGCTAGCGTCGGACGCTTTCCCCCCGTAGTCAGCACAGCCCGGCTTCGTGCCGACGCTGCTGGAGCAGGTAGCCCTCGAGCTCCCACACCTTCTCGAGCGCATTATCCCAGGCCACCTTCTCGCCAACGGTCTTGTTGAACTCGAGCGGGTCGATGCAGGCGCTGGTGCCCACGACCGTGAACCCGTTCTTGAGCGTGAGCTGGCAGACCGTGGTGGTCGTATCGCCCAGTCGCCAGTAGTCGGTGCGCAGCACGGCCTCGAGGATGTTGCCCATCGACAGCTTGTTGGGTAGTTTCTCCTGATGATCTTTCATGTGTTTCCTTTCACTTGATCGAATCGAACGCGGACATCAACTGCGTGACGGTCGCGCCGGGTTTCTTGAGTAGCTTCGAGGCGTGGTCGCGCTGACGCATCCAGTCTCTTGTTGCTTGAACGGAGCCGTTCTGAACGCGAAGCGGCACCTTGTTGATCTGCTCTTCCAGCTTGCGGCGAAAGAGCTCGCGTTGTGTCTTGTCGTCCATGTCAGCACCCGAATCCAATACAGAAGAGTTCCTTGGCGGTACGGGCCATGAGCCCCAGGAACACAAAGAACATCACCCACATGGCGACCACCAGGAAGATCGTCGTCAGCCACTCGAACGGTGTTTGGAAATCGCGCCTCATCACACCATCCTTTCAAGGTCGTAGAGCTTGCGCCGTCCTCCCACCACAGCCTCTGAGAACTTGGCGGATTCACGCGCAGCGTTATCACCGATCTGTGTGCGCCACTGCTGGTAGAGCGCCATGCGCCGGGTGGGCGAGGACATCGAGGACGCCTCACGCACCCGCGCAATCAGACGCAGGCGCGACTCACGCAGCTCCAGCGCCCAGCTTTGCTCCTGCTCCATCGAGAAGCTCATACGAACCCCGTCAGGTTGGGAGCCTTCCAGCCCTCGGGTTTGCCGATCTTCCCGCCGGGAAGGATCACGGGCTTGCCGTCGACCAGCTTGGCATCGTTGCTTGCCAGCACTGCCTCGTCTGCGCCTTCCTTGTCGAAGTCAGCCAGGTAGGCAATACCGTTGCCGGTCACCTCGCGGTCGCACAGGGCGTCGAGTGCTTCGACACGCCTGTCGGCCGAGATGCGAGCCATGATCACGCCCTTCTTGAGCAGGGTGCCGATGCGCTCAAGGTCCTCGGAGAGGGCCTCGAGCTGCTCCCGATCGAACTCTGAGTCGAGCTCGACGTTGGTCAGGAACTCGGCGTACTCCTCCATGTCGCAGCCGATCTGAACCGACAGGTTCGCCACCGTCTTGCCCTTGCCGCAGGCATGCAGCCATGCGGCGGTGCGCTGGAAGTTGGTCCCAGACATCAGTCCGTACCTCCGAAGTCGGTGGAGGCGGAGCCAACGCCCTGCTCTTGCGCCTGCTGCACAGCGAGCTGCTGCTCGGCCTGGTTCTTGACTTTGAACCAGGTGTCTGCGACCTGCTCGAAAGGCAGCTTTGCCAGCGCTTGCAGGACGTTCTGTGTCTCGTTGACGGACAGGGTGAGGTTGATTTGGTTGGTGCTCATTGCGTTTCTTTCTTCAGTTTCCAAAATGTTTTGTACGAGCCGTGGCAGTTCGCGCTCTTTTGCTTGGCCGCGCCACAGGCATGGATGTGTCCGTCATTGGCTACCTTCTTGGCGACGTAGCCCCATGCACGGTTGTCTGGCGGCGCATCGAATCCGAGCTTGCCTGCCCAGACCCTGACGTCCTCAGTCATGAAGCCGTCCGGGTGTTGAATGGCGTAGAGGATGAACAGCTCTTCTGCGAAGTGTGTCCAGTCCATCGACTCGCGATCAGCGCGAGAGGCGGCAAGCATCATGCTGGCGTCAGCACCGAGCACAGCCAGCTTCTCATCGAGGACGGGGATGTCTGTCATGCAGAGCCCCGTTCCTTGAGGACGGCCATGCCGCAGTAAACGATCGCGCCCAGCACCTCCGACACGAAGGCATCGCCCTCGCGGGTAGAGGCCGCTTCCTCGAGCTTCTTTGCCGCCTGGCCGGTGGCGAACCCACGGCCATGCAGCTTCACGTAGTGCGCCCACGGCTGCTCGAGGAACGGCGTGACGTTGCCGCCATGCCGCTCACCCTTGCCATACATGGCCTGCTCGATCGCCGCGATGAACACGGGGTACAGCGGGTGCTCGAAGACTGCGGGGTCAAGCTGCTGCTGCATCCTGGCCTCCGTACTGGTTGCGCAAGAAAGCGTCCAGGTCTTCCTTGCGGAAGCGCCACTGGCGACCGATCTTGCCCGAGGGGATGCGCTGATCACGCGCCAGTTTGCGCAGCGAGAACACGCTCAGGCCGAGGTACTCGGCAGCTTCAAAAATCGACATCATTTGTTGTTTCCTCTTGTGGTTGACTGGCTTTGATCTGCTGCCACTGCGAACAGAATGGCGCGACCTCGCAGTACTCCTCGCATCTGCGGTTACGTCCGGGACGTTCTTGCACGTAATGACCGGGCGGGATATCGCCCAGCTCAGACAGGATCGGGACAACGCGTTTTGCGCGCTTGCCGCCCTCTTTCATGAGGGCATAGGTAGTCCCGCTGTACCAGCGCTCCTCGGGAGAGCACTCGATCTCTTCACCAGAATCACTGCGCTGGTGAAAAGAAACCCGCTCCCGCACGTAGCTCTCACAGTCTTCCAACGACCAAGCTGGCACGTCAATAATTTGGATAGCCTGCTTGGGGTAATCGTCGCGCCGTTGCGACTCTGCGCGCTTCCAATCGCGGAAAATCGCCACTACTTGCAGGCGGTCGACCTGATAGCCGTTCTTGTGAGCAAGCCAACGCAGCACGTTGAGCTGACGAGTCCACGACTCATCGCCCAAGTACTTGTAGGTCGAGCAGACCTTCCAGTCTTGCAGTGTCTTGTCAGCCAGGTGCATGCGGTCGAACTGGCCGCTCACCTTCCAGCCATCGACCTCGGCGTACAGGCGCTCCTCAACAAGGGCGCTTGTCTCAGCCCTCTCGAGGACTGTGTGGACGGCCTGACCCATCACGGACCAGACGCGCTCTGACACG
>Ga0256323_1000017_pt1 | contig 16351 bp, 1 predicted proteins | sample LawtaT_18_FD_189959 | JGI IMG/M metagenome (GOLD analysis project Ga0256323, IMG submission 189959) | Metatranscriptome of freshwater microbial communities from St. Lawrence River, New York, United States - Law_Miss_RepC_8d (Metagenome... | ecosystem: Environmental > Aquatic > Freshwater > River ... | reverse complement strand
GCGTATTGCATTTATTAAATTGTATATGTGTATCAATGTCAAGTTGATGTTTGATAATGAAGCCGCCTGTAGCACGCCACGCCGTCGCACAGAGCATGGTTTCTTTGGTGATAAAATATATTTGGTAAGGATGTGAAATGCGTAAGCGTGTGGGCTACAGTTACGTTGGGTTCCTTTCATCTTGATTTTTTTTGATTTCGCCGAGCATTTCCATAACTTCTTTCAGTGTCGTCGCCAGCTTGCCGATCTCCTGATCAACAGTGTCCATGCGCTTGTCTTGTTTCTCTGCAGCAGAGCTTTCAGACTCTGCAAAGCTCTTCATGGCATCGAGAGAGATTGAGAGGTCCATCGGGAAAAAAGATTCGTCGAGGGAGTTGATTTTTTGAAGGACATAGTGCTCCTGAGCGGTAAGCAAATCCGGATTCTTGAAGCCCTTGACTCCCATGAACAGCTTGAAGTAATCTTTCACACAGTGCTCCGTGGTGACGTGCTCTTCGAAGGACACGATGCACTCCGGCGGCAGGCCGGCCACAAGGCCGGCGTCGCGGAAATCTGCGGCAGTTCTGCCGCAAACAAAACAATTTTGACTCATGGTGTCTTTCCACTCCGACTTCTTTTGCCTGGCATCACCGAAACTGTCTGAAATAATTCCGACGACGGTCGAGACCAAGCAGGTTGGTACAACGATGAAGTAGAGGAGCTGCCAAAAGAGCGCGATGATGAGGCGATAGGATTCGGGTTTCGGACTGCCGATTTGGAAGGGGGTTCCTTGTGGGGTATCTTTCGCAGCCGTGAGCAAATCGGAAAGGCCTCCACCCTGCCATCCGAGAACTATGAACGACAGTGTGCACTGGAACAAACTGGTGCACTCGCTTGAGCCCGATTCGTTCTCTCCTTTGCCAAACAAGTCCCAAAAGAACACCAAACCTATCACAGCATTCATGAATATAATACTTGCTGTCAAGTATCCCAGCGTCAAAAACTCTTTGCCTTTGGCCGTAAACGCCCCAAAAATATAAGAAATGCCAGGGAATCGGAAGCCGTCGCACACGAAGAGAACAGAGAACAGTGGGGAAACTAGGAGAATGCACAGCGAACAGACAAACATAACGAGGCGACCCCAAAACGCCGGAATTCGGAGTATCATGAAGAAGCTGCTCCCGCCGGCGCGCTTTTGCAGGTCTTCGAGACTAATTTTTTTCTTGGATTTGTTTGATGGTGACAAGAATTCGTTGTATGCAGAGGTCAGCAGGTACTCGTAAACTTCGATGCTCGCGTTCCTCAACAACCAACCGACTAGAAGGACGAAACAAGCGAAGATGTTAGTGCCAGCTAAGAGGAGAAAAGTCATATTGACACCATTGCGGTAGATGATGCCTTCTGGGGTTTCGTTGGAGATGAACAAAGGCAGCACATTCGGCAAAAGGTCGCTTTGAAACTCCTCATAGGTGTATGAGCCATCCTCGGTCGTGATGTTGGGTATCAAATACTTCCAAGATAATTCTTCTTGCGGCCATTTCCACCCCTTGTCGGCCTCAGAGAAATCAATGGGCAAATTTAACCATCCCAACAGCAGCAGATTGATCAAGGTTGTAAGGACGAGCGGGACATTCCGCAAAATTTTGAACACACGGGCGACAACACCGGAACTGGATATCTTTCTGTTGCGCAGCTGCTCGCAAATAACCAAGTTCTTGCGCAGAGAGAGCTGCCTGGAGTCTTCGAGACACAACAGCGTAGTCTGCGTGTTGTCACCGACCTCGCCTAAATGGTCGGGATTGGTGAAAAAACAAAGCTCAGCGAAACCGGGTGTTCGCACAATCTCCACACAACTGACTCGCCGCTGAGCATCCAAGGCAACAGCCTCCAAATGCGCGTGATTCCAGTCCTTTTCTAATTGTGCGCTCCTCGAAATATCGCGCCGCTTCACTGCAGAATACAAAATGTAGGCCGAGTCGCAAATTCGAAAGGCGATGCTGCGATACTCCTGGGGAGATATTTGGGAACTTTTGGTCTGGCCGGATGATGAAGCAGCAGCAGCAAAGTATTTCGTGGAAGTGGATTGTACTTGAGAAATGAGATTGAAGAAATTGATCCAGGACGTTCCTTTGCTCAAGGCTTGGCAGCTCTTGCCGTTGATGTCGGAAAGCGCGAATGAGAGCAAAAACATAAGCATTTGCTCCAGCACGTGAACGGGATGATTTCCTGGGAAAAATGGAGCAGCCGTGTCGTCGATTCTCTGCGAAAGGCCTGAAACAGTCTTGTTGATCAGGACGTACGTTTCAGCAACAAGAAAGTCTTTCGTTTCTGAGGAAGATAGGCCAAAAACAATCGAATTGAGAGCCTTGAACAACCGGCAAAGAACGCGGATATCAAATACATTCGCTTGACCTAAACGCATGCGGCTCGCGATAGCTGAACCTAAAGAATTGATGGCAGATGGAAAATCGACAGCCAAAGCAGGATCGCTGTTGGGCTGAAGGATCATGTATTTTTGCCCGGCGGCATACGACGCGCGAGACATTTTTCCTGACTGAACACACATTTGGTTGATCAACCGCAGGGTGTACAAACACGTTGTGAAGCCCTTGGAGCTAAATTGTTCGTAAGCTTCCTTGATGATTGGGTCGGGTAGTTTGGGCTCACGTTTTTGTTCTCTCGCATCTAATGATTCCCCAATCCAATCGGTGGTTTCAAACTCAATGAGCCTACGAATAAATTCGTCGTCATCGGTACTGCCACCTCCTATCTTCCGAAGAGCCCCGTCAGCCGACAACTTTTCCGCAGCTTTGAATTTCTGAAAACTGATTGTCAAATCATCATCTCGATCTTGAAAGTCTTCGTACATCTTGATGTAATATTGGAGGCTGCGCGCAAAGGAATTCGATGGCGAGTGGATGACTTGAGTGTCCTTTGGATCAAAGAATCTATCTAGGACAGCAGTGCTGCAGTGGTCCAGCATGCACGAGAGAGCAAGCAAAGCCTGTGTTCGAATTTCAACAGTTGGAGCGGCTTGAGTAATGAGTTTTGCAATGGATTGGAAAGATTTAACAGCAACTTTGTAAGATGGATGGGTAACTATGGTTAAATGCGAATTCTGACCGATATTTTGCTGAATCTTTCCCTTTGTTGATTCAAGCTCCTCATTTGAGAGCCAGCGCAGGCCGACAAGGCATTCTTGCAGATGACCAATACGTGCAAACAAAGAATCTGAGTCTTGCTGATCCATCACAAGCTTATTTTTCGAAAGTTTCGCAAATTGATGACTAGCTTCGTCGAGGTCCACACAAGCGCCAGCAAAAATAATTTGTATGATAGCACGAAGGCAAGTGTGTATGAAAGCATTGGTGTCTTCTCCTCGCGGCATGCGGTGTGACGAGCTTAATACGTTCAAAATATTGTAAACCATCTTGCTCAAATACGGAGGAAAGAGATTGCGGTCGGTACTGCTGATAAGCTCCCTTTTGCTGTAAAAGCTGAAGGGCAAATATTCAGGATCAACTGGATTCAAGCGATCAGCGGTATCGATAGCCAGAAAGCGATACAGCAAATCTTCTTCATTGTCATCAATGGTTGTCCTGATGACGTCTTCGACCTTCTTCTCTGTGAGAAATCTAGCTGCTGCTTCCTCATGCGAGATGACTGCGATTGCAGTTGTGGATTGCGATTTGGATCCATCCACACTGGGGCTGGAAGGTGCTCGAAAAGCCTCCACAACAGCGGAAGCTTTGTATCTTGGCTTGGTGTACGCATCAATTGAACTCCACGTGCTGGGTGCATTTTGAAGCATACTGCCGACATGCTTCAGGTAATCAAGAGGGGTGCTGTTGTGTGTATCTCTCTTTTGCGTACAAATTTTTGAAATGCTGCTGCCCTGATCTTTTTGAAGGGCTGCCGATAACCCGAGGAATGCTTCACCGATTTTCTTGTATTCTAGAGCGTCGCTGCTGCCGGCTTTCGGGGCCTCAAATCTTTGAAAGAATTGCTGAATAAAAGAAGGAAACGTGTCCAGCGTGATTTGGCATATATCTTTAAGGGCGAATCCGATAGAATCAGTAATTTCAGTAACAGTAGTCAGGGCCACCTCGCTACCGAGGCCTGCCCAACCACCCCAATTGTAAACAAGAGCAAAAGTCAAACACCGCCTGATGACAGGTCGCTGAATTGCTGAAAACCGCTTGTATAATTGATTGGCATCGGTACGGGGCGCATTGAAGAGATAGATGATGTTCCACTGAGTGATCTTCTTTTCAATGAATATGATAGCGGAGGTCTCATTGCTTGATTGCGCTAGCTTTATTGGCCATGAGGCGTCCGGTTTGTCTGTTTGGAAATATTTTTCAAATTCATGCCAATGACTTTGGAACGATTTCATGCTGGAACGGATAGTTGTGTAATACTTTCTTTCAGTAAACCTTTCAAGAACCTGTGTCGGTTTAATTTCAGCATTTAAACCTTTCGCAGAACAATCTGCATGCATTTCTTGAATGACGAGCTCAATCGCAAGAACAAACAACTGAGCTTCGGCAATATCATCTGAGTTGGGTCTGAATGCGGGACCGCCGCCGGTGTTGGCAACATACCCCATGGGGGTGTTTCTGATCGCACCTAGAATTGACGGCTTCTTCTCTGCTTCGAATTTTTTAGCACTCTTGCTTTTCCATTCCATAGGAACTGAATCAAATAAAATACTGGAAACAGCAAGCGCTAACAGCGAAAAATTTTCATTAGTAAAATGATGATGGCTGATGGGGCAACGCCAAAAAGGCCGGCAAAATTTCTTGGAAACGTGAATGTCCTTTGTCCTCGAATCAAAAGCAACTACGTCCGACATTTTCAGTCCCTGCATGGACTTAGTTTCATAGTCAACCTCCAAACCGAATACTCTCGTCCACATCTGGTTCAACGAAATGCTGATGAGGTGATGGGAAACTTCACCATCAAAATCTTCAACTGAGACATCACCGTTGGCGCGGTACCATTCTTCATCAATGTCCTTGAAAGGCCGGGCAACGAATGATGAAGAACTGAGCGAAACACGTCGCGACGTGTGATCCAAAGTGGCCAACACACCAGCAGTAGAACCTTCTTGGCCGGGGTCTGCTTCTCGAATCTCTCTGCTGTTTTTAAACGAAAAGACGCATATTACATGTTTTAGAATGATGCCCATCCATTCAATGAATCCTTGAGTTTTGTCGGCGGTGGCAGTCAAAGGAAGACCTTCGGGAGTGCGACGAACAATGTCATCTGTACCAGACTCGCTAAAGAAATGAACATTAAACACTAAATTCATGTAAACGTTGACAAACTTGATTACGCCGAGCAGCGGCAGCATTTCTAAAGGCTTCTCTGAACTCGTTGCGGTTGCGGTTCGCAGTGTATCAAAATTCAAAAAATTGAATCGAGGATCCCTGTCGAAAGGGGTAGTGCTCATGTCCGCAAACTGGGGGTCACCGGACAATAGCTTCACGCGATTGACAAACGAATGGCCCCAAATTCTGTGGAACAGAGTTCTGCAGACTGTGTTCAGGATGTGAAGCACCTGATCGAACGGAAGCCTCAAAATGATGTTTTGGCGCTCCTCAGCATTTTTGAATGCGCACGAAATCAGAGTCTGGATGAAAGCGATGTGAAAGGCAGATCTGCATGGCTCGGACTTGGAAGCGAAACCTCCATGAGCTATGTCGCATGAAACTCTCAGCAAATGCTTCCAATTGTGCTCTTTTGACCAAGGATGTTCCCCAAAATTGGCTTTGGCTTTAGGCACATGGCAGCTGACAAGATTTTTCTTCCAACTTTCATAAGATGCCCTGTCAACAGATTCTGAGGGATAATCGCTGTCGAGCACAAACATGCAATCGTCGGTGTGAGAATAAGCAGTGGGTAAGCAGAGTTCCAAAATTTCTCGCTGATTGATGGACACGTTCTTATCACCCTGAGCCATGAACGGTATCAAAAGCAAAATATCGTCAGGATTCTGGCCATCTTGGGCAACTTTCACCATGCTCATGAGTAGATCAATCGACACATCTTGTGCAAGGTCTAGTTTCCCTTCTATAGTCTTATATATGCACAAAGCTGAATCGTTGGCAGTGGGCTCAAGTGCTTTGGTAAACAGAAAGTCGATGTCATCGTAGAGTCGATTTTGGATGTCAGAATAGCTGGTTGCAGCAATTGCAAGGAGACCAAAAATGCGACGGAAGAGATTTTCAACTATAGTGACTCGATCGTATGTTGCCGATGCTTTTTCAAACAAGTAATTGATTCTGCGTGCTTTCATTCGCCTCTGCATCTTTTGATTGTAGGAGTCAGCTTCCTCGAGCGTGTACTTTCTCGGAAACGGTATCATAACGATTTCCATCAGCTGATCGATGATGCCAATCTGCACCATGGCCTTTTTCAGCTGTTCGATCTTTTTGTCTTCGTTTTTGGCCGCTGTGTCGCCGTCTTGGATGCCATGGTCGAGGAAAAGTTCAGGTGCTATCGAATCTTTCACTTGTTCAATGACAAAACTTTTGCGCTCGGTAGCCCAAGAAACTTCCTGATCGGTTAGGTTGCTTTCGTATATGTCTCTGTATCTAGCTTCAATCTCCAGGGGTATGACTGGCGGTGGGTCCTGATAATTAAAATTGGATTTTGGACCAGCTATGCTCAAGTCATAGACACATTTGGGATGAACGAAAATCCATTCCGGCACTGCTGTTTCTTGTGATCCACTGTCACGAAGTTCTTGTTGCCGAATTTCAAATTGTTCTTCGTCATAAAAACAAAAACAATAACCACAACCTTCTTCGTTGCACACATAGCACGAGTATTCCTTCACTGCAGGCGCATTGTCGTCATCCTTGTTCTCGACATCAAGTTTTGAGGAAAACACTTGCAATTCATTCCAAGACTGATACTCTTCCTCATCTGAAATTGCTGGGATGATGATGTACGGGCTTCTTTTGGGATCGTCAATCCAGTTTCTTTCATCACGAGGGCAAAAGCTTTCATCAGCAAGCGCTTCCTGCAACATGTCAATGAACTCTAAAGACTCCTCCCAACATGGCATGCCACCCGAATCATCAATCTTTTCCATGGCCTTGTCGTATTTCGGATCGTTTTCATTCAACGGGACGAAAATTCGAGCAACGCTTGGATCAACCCATGACTGGACTGCTGCGAGTGACTTTTCGTAAATCTCTTTCTTAGATAGCTGGGCGATCAAGCGCTCAACTGATAACCAAGCTTTGCCCAGACTGCAAGAAGCTTCATTTGGAATTTCGAATGCTTCCAACATGTCCTCTTCGGAGAAAAAGCACAGGCGAATAGAGTCTTTAGCAGCACGCAAGTGTCTCAGCTCGAGCTCCAATGCGTTCAAAACTTGGCTTTCCTGACCGGCCACAATTTCCGTTTGTTTGATTTTTTGAAATAAATCTTTGGGGAAAGAATGCAGCTGTATGCAAAGCTTTGACGCCATATTGCGAACTTCAGTTTTAGGAATGGTAGCGAGACAAGGAATGACGTCGAACCAATCAATGGATTTGCTGATTAATTGGCCATGTTCATCGACGTATTCGCAGGGTAATTTGGTCTCGTTGGATTTTTCCTTTTCAAAAAAATCTCTCAAAACTCTCCTGAAAAGTTCAGATTCACTGGCTCTGTATTGCCTCAAAATATCTGCTTCGTTGGCTCTGAGTTGAAGCTGTCTGGTAGCAGCAGCATTATCGGTGGAGTTTTTCGATAGAGATTTGGAACCGGTCTTGGATGTTTCGTGATAGCTGTTGCAATGCTGGATAAAATCTGATATTTTGTCATCGATCATCACTTGCCAAGAAACTTCCAGAAGCTTGCAGAGACTCAACAGCAAATCGCCAGATGCTTCTTTGAAGATGGTTTTCAATTCGTCGTGTGAAAATTGCCCCAAATCGCGGCTTTTCGACTCGATACCCGATATCCATTCAAAGTAGCCGTACGGTTCAAGTTTTCCGCGGCTATTTCCTTGTTGCACAGAATACTTGGTGTAACGATCCAACATTTCGGCTTCTTTGTTCAGAACGTCCGATCGCGAAGTTAGTAATTTAGAGGATCTGCTCTTTACAACTTCCCCATCCTTGTCCAATGTCATCCAAACTCCGTTTGCTTTCGCTAGATCTTTGCGCATTGGTGGCTCAAGTTGTGCGAATTCTCGAAGTAACTTCTCGTCGACATAGAGAGCTGCCTGTCTGATTTCTTCAGGCACGCGGCTTGTGTAATGAGAGATATCATCTGATACGTCATCCGAGGCATCTACGACAATTTGAGCAAGCGTCTGAGTATCAGGACGACGAAAACACGAGAGCAGCATCGAGGATGGTGACGAACACGAGAGCAGCATTGAGGATGGTGACGATTCATGAGTCGGTACGTTGGAAGAACGTACATCAGCTCTCTTCTTGACGACATCTGCGACCATTTGGGCAATTTCCGTTTGTTGAAAATAGCTCAAAATACAAAGCTCAAGATCATGGACAACTTTGGATCGAACTGCAATAATGCCTGTCCAAGATTCATCGAATTCAAATTTGAGCGTGTCAAGCAGACAGTAGACTAAATTTTTCAAAAATATTTTGCAGTCTTGATTTTTTTGAGAGATGAATCTATCCTTCAAACCTTTTTCCCAAAGTTGGCTCGTTACGCGCCCCCAAAATACTGCGATGTCGCGTGTGCAAAGTTGAAAAGACTGAGACGGGTACTTGAAGCCACCCAACAAAAATTCTTTTCTGTCTTTGTACAAATCATCATCCCAATTCTTGTTGCCAAAGTCAACAGGATTTTTGTTTTGAGATTGATTCCAAGCTGCAGCATTAAATAAGTCATCAAAAAATGTCAAATCAGATTCGTCATAACAGCAGTACTCCTGACCGAATCCTTTTGATGGTATTCGATGATTGTACTCAAATTGCTTCATCTTGCTAGCCAGATACGCCCCAGGTTTTTTGACGGCTGGAGGAGCGATTCTGCCTTCTTGCTGTATCGCCCGAATAGTGTTTATAGGAGGAGTCAGAAACCAAGGCTCTTGGTCAATAAAACACGACCTCAACAGCTCTACGCATGAAGCACGCAAGCTTGAAGGTAAAGACGAGCAAAATACGATGTCAGACAACAAATGATAATCAGGTATGACCGGCTTACCATCAGCAAAAGCAAAGTTGGCGATCTCTATAGCCGAAACACGAGTTGGAGGAACAAAGCCCAAGCACGCCGCACATTGGATGTTGAGATTGTCAGTATCTGAGATGACGACACTTCGGAACACACGAAGGTAGCAAGCCACTCCTTCAAAGAGAACATTACCGTGAGCATCTTTTGGTTTGAACAAATCCTTAAGACCAGCAGAAAGGACCTTCTTTGTGCCATCTGCGTAAATAGCCTCTATATTTCCGAACTGACGAAGGCCAGATTGATATAAATCATTGTATATTTGAGTCACATCCACAGGAGTTTCTCCGTAAGGCCCCCAATCTGCACGATCGACTTCGCCTTTCAAAAACACTCGCGGATGCAAGATGGGATCGGAACAGTAAAGTTCATCAGTGTTAGAAGCAGAGAAAACCAGTTCGAATTGCTTTGGATCAGATTTGTCGAACTTGATCCTATAAGGCTCTTTCTCTTTTAGATTGCACTTGACCAAGCGAAACTCATCAGTGTTTCCGTCCTCGAGATTCACGACGTATGATGTGCCCTCTTCAATATCATTATATGACACTTGCTCCACAAAATGTACAAATTGGTTGTGTTTCAAGCCATGATTCGCTAACGTGTACACGCCGTCTTTCAGCTTGGGCTCTGGCTTCAAGGAGATTTTGGGTGGAAATTTGAGTCGAATGAACTGGTTGCTCTTCAGAGGGATAGCTTGAGGTGTAGAAAATTTTCCACCCTTGACACTGGTGACTGAAAATAAAGATGTTGGCAAATCTTTGATGTTGCGGAAGGTGATCTTCTCTTCATCAAAGAATTTGAAGTCGTTGCTCACTCCCTCCAAAATGCCCAAATTGATTTTGATGTCGACACCCCTTCCGCTGATACACGGAACGATGTCCGCTTCCTTCCATCTGACGTCGTTGATGTCGTCGAAGAAAGCCGAGTCTGATCTGCGCAACAATGTCTGCTTGCCGCCATTGTCGCCTTCTCTGACTATTCCCATCTCCAAAGAATCCATATCAAGCCAAACACCAATAACAGACTTTTCTGTCCACCCATAACTTCCAGGGTTTTCTGAGTTGAGATCTTTCTCCATTTCATCAGATAAATACGCCGCTGAGCAGTCTGGCAAATCGGGATTGCATGTGTGAAAACACAACAACCCTCTGTCTATGTTGGGGTTTTTTTTCCATTCCTCAAAATTTGCTTTTTTTGATGATGTATCTTTATCATATTTCTTTTTTGCGCCATTCATTTGAGCAATTATGTTTCTTCTCAGAGAAATCCTGGTGCGCAACAAAAACTTCGCATTTTCAACTTCTTTCCTGATCTTTGAAATGTCTTTTTCGTCTTGGCCGCTTTTTTGCATGGAGTCGGAAAGTTCAGACCACAACCTATTGATTTCTGCAAAGTCAATCTGAGACTTGCGATTCTGTTGAATGTCTTGAATTTGAGTCTCTATGAGATCTTTGGCTGTCGGAATCAGCGTTGCAAGATTGATTTGTTGCTCTGAAATTGTTTTGTTGTACGATTTCAACAGATTGTCCGCATTATTGTATGAGATTGAGCGAATGCCATCAAAGCCCCACGAGTGCGGGAAATCACCCGTGCCATCGCCATCTGAGGCATGATCGCCATTCCGTTCCCTGCTTGCAATCGTCCAACCGATCTGAAGCATTGACTTATCGTCAGGTTCGGATTCGATAGTAACTTCATAATACATGAATTTGCGGGTGGGAAACTGGTTTTCAAAAGCGCATGAAGGATTCATGGGCTTGATGTTTGAAACAGCTGCTACAGTGGAAAAAGAATCAGTGTCAAAATTGACGTAGGTATTGTGTGTTTCTGTCTCCTCGAAAAGGTCGCCCTCGTGCTTTATGATTGACTCTTGAGGGCGTGAACCCCAAGTTTGGACGAAAAACTCATTCTTCGTTTGCTTCTGCTTGTCGAAGAAAAAATTCCAAGCCTGAATATTTCTGTTTGAACATAATTTGGCTACAAGAGAATAGCAGGCACAGAGGTATTGTAAATGAAGCAACATGGTGCAGTACCACCAGTCACGCTTCAAATCACGCTCAATGTTGATAAGGGCTTTGGCATCCAAACTCTTGTCCATATGAACAGCCTCCCATCGCTTTTCAATCGCCTGCAAGTTTGAAAAATATGCAAAATCTTCAAGAACGTCATATTCTTGCGAAAGAGCTTTGAGATTGAATGAGGTGACGGGGCACCACTCCCCGTAACGTTTGGCGAGAAATCCAGTGCGCAAAGTTGGAGTCATACAGACATCCCAGGGCTCCACGTAAAGTCGTCGTTCGCCGTCTGCACTTTTGGCCCAGTGGGGAGGCTTGATATAAGCGAAAGGGTGGTCTTTGGGGTTTGGCTTGTTTTTTTGCTTGTTAAGGGCAAATGTTGAATCCAACACCAGCCTCAGGGAATCAATACCACCGTTTTTTCTGACCACAGACAAACGAGGGATCAATACTTGTCCGTTTGAGTACGGTATCTTGAAAGCATACTTGAGAACGCGCATCTGCTGTCCATAGTCTGCTGCACCATCAAACTTGACCATGAGCGACTCGAGAACTTGCGGTACAGCTGGGGTGCGCACGTCATTCATGATCCCGAGCAAAGAGCTATACACGGCATCAGTGTACATCCGATCGACGACTGAAAAGTTGCCTTGAAGAGTGTGCTTCAGCACACTCCCAATATTCAATTGGTTAGGCGGAGATTTCGGAAACAAATTTTTAATCAAGTAATAAACTTGAGATCCAGTTATCTTCTTTTGATTTTGATTACAGTACTTGCAGAGGAGTGTCAAACACGTTAACGATTTCCTTATGACTTCAATCAATATAGCACGAATTTCACCATAACGAACTGGGTCCTTGAAATTGAAAGTTATTGGTAGCGTATTCCACGGCGAATCGAAGTTGTCAACGTCCAAAGCTACATTCTTCAGAATCTTGGCTAGATTTTTCTGGGAATCGAAATGCATGCGGCTCACACAATGTTCAAACGATACAAAAGAATCACACTTGAGAAATGCTTTCTTCAGTTGTAATTCTTTTTTTGTGAACGGGGGGGACGGAATACCCGCGAGCCAGGGTGGCACTGAGGGAGTGTTGCCACTGGGGTCTTTAATTTCAGACAACTGACCGTCCTTGAAAAACTTACTAAATTCGTATTCTGAGAGGTAGAAAGTCTGTTGTCCGGCAGGAACATCAATCAATGACGAGTCAGTGTCATCGTCCGCCACCGTTTTGCGAATCCTGAAAGCCAAAGCTGGTGCGATCGCCGCTTTGAAGACAACAAGGCCTGCTTCCTTGACATACTTGCTCATAAAATAGTCTAAGTCGGAAGGCTTCATTCCATATTCCAAGACGTCAAAAAGTTCATCGTTCTTTTTGTATGCTCCATCGTCTTGATCAACAGTTTCGCCGTCATCAGCTGCAGCTGTAAATGCTTGATTGAAAAAACGTTCAACATCTCTCATCTTTTTGTTAAGACCTGACCCGTCAAGGTTCGGAAAATTTTGTTTCATCAAATTTTCTGCGTATTGTCTGGGACTTCGACTGTCGAGCTCGGAAAAAGATTGCTCCCATTTGACAGAGTCTAACTTTCTTTCTTCTCTGATTTTCCTTACTATTGCGAAGAACCGGAAAAGGTTGTGGGCAACTCTGGGTTGTACTTGACCCTTGTCGTCGTGCAGGGGTGGAAACCCCATCTCCTCGAGTTTTTCATGCTGCGCATATTCGCTCATGTCAAACATTTTATCATCTCCAAAAGGCCTCCCTGTGTCGTCCTTGCGCTGCCTCCAAAGTTTGAAAAATTCATCAGCCTTGGAAGGCGGGACCAATGTTGTTGTGGCTGAAATGGCCGAGAGGGCGTAATGTAGAACGGGTGCCCAGTGCAGCCGCACTTTCCAACTCGTAAAAAACGGCGGTTCCTCTTCAATTTGCCATCCAAGTTGCTCGGTCAAAGGCTGAATAACACTGAACGCCAATTCGATAATACCGAGAGAGCCGAAAAAAAGTTGGCCCTGGCGGTCGACATCAGCAAGGTTCACGTTGCAATCTTTCTGAAATCCATTATGCACGCAGGATCGAGCAACAACATCAAAAGCTTCGGTCAGACGACTGTGGTACCGACGTAGAAAGGCTATGTAGGTGTCAAGTTCGCGTTTTTCTGTGGCGGCACTGAGCTGGGAACAAAAATTTCGAATGATGGATGACACTTGAGACCCGTTTCGTATTTGATCAGCAGATTTCACACTCACAAATTCAACATTGAAAAGCTGGCTTTCCATTTGCGACTGAAGTTGGGGTTCAAGTCCTTTGCCAGAAGCAAGACGACCAAGCGGTATGATTGCGAGATCCTTTCGTTTGCTTTTGCTGCTGGATTTTGAAGAATCTGTCTCGGAGTTCGCTTTTCCCTGTTGGCTGCCTATTAGAAACAATTGGTCTTTTGATAAATCAAAAACCTCGAGTCCAAAGAGAGTGGTGTTCGTGATCGAGGTCTCTCCTTCCTTGCGGCGAACCTTTTCGTGCTTCGTGCTGAGACTCCACCGACACGATATTAGAAACGGCTCCTTCTTCTCTTTTAGTGTGATGCTGGTGAATGTATCGGCCAGCCTCTTGCGGTAGCTCAGGATGCGCTTGGGCGACATTACGTGGAACGTCCATGGATTCTCGGGGCCTTCCGATTTTTTGTCTTTTTGGTCACGTCTCTTGAAATTTTTCAAGAAATTTTCCAACATGTGGAGAGAACCGATTGCAGACTTGGTGTGTCTCATAATCAGAGATGCGGAATCATCAAATTGTGTGCCGAGAACACTAGAACCATCTCTGAAAGTTTGAGCAGTGCTTGCAGGCTGATGGTGGCCTTGGCTCTGCCCGATCTCTGTGGGGGGTCTGGCACTGTGGCCGCCTAAAGTTCGACCACTTTGGCTTCGACCACTTTGGCTTTGACCGCTTTCGCTATCCCAATCTCCCTTCCAACCCTCGTCAAGCAACACATTCGTGCCTTGAATGTTCGACATTAGAATGGTATCAACAACTTCAGTTGCAGTAAACCTGCGGCCAGATGGGGAACGATAGATTGGTGACTTGAGCCAATCCTCGACTTCATGCTCGATTTCGACGGATTTGTCGTGAATGGATTGCACTGTGAGGTCGTTGATTTTCGATAAAAACGCCTCTGCTTCCTTCAAACAAGTTTTGACGGACCCCGCACTTTCCTTCCATTGATCAAACCTGACGCCCTTGCCACCTTCACCCTGAGGTTCATCAAACTCCATGTCGTCGTCAAAAGTGTCCTCATCTGCGAGAACCGGCTGCTGCTGTTCGCCAAAAACATCGTTCGATATGTCATTCTCGGCTAGAAACTTGGTGATGGTGAGGTCGCGTTGAATGGGATTGGAACAGTAATCGAGAGCATCTTCGATTGCTTTCAAAAATGTTTCAATCCATTTCTCCAGTTTGTTGCGCTTGGTGATGATCAGCTTTTCTTCGGCTTGACCGTCTGCTGCAGAATCGTCTTCATCGGACAAGTATTCTTCATCATAAGTTGCCCTGTTCGAATCAATCGCAGGCAAGTGCCGTATGGCAACAAGAACCATGCCCGAAACTACATGCTGCAAGATGACGGCCGAGTCGCAATTCACGTCTTCTCCAGAATTTTCCATGTTACCATCACCGTCGATTACCATCCAATAAGAATTTGCAACCTTGCCTGAACCTTTGGAGGGATCACTTTCAGACCTGTGGCTGAAAAACACTTTGCCTCGGTCCACTTTTGAGGGAACAGCACAAATATAACTCTCGGATGCGCGGTGAAACAAGCGAATTATTTGGCATCCAGACAGAACTTCAGAAACGTCGACGCCGTCATCGTCATCTTCAGCATCATCGCCGTCGGCATCTGCCTCGGAGGAGTCGTCCGCAGCAACTGAATTGTGCTTGCAGCGTTCAATGATCCACTCCACTCTGTTATCACCGGGTGCAGCGGCACCCGTGCCAAGTTGAAAGCATTGGTCAGCGTTGAAAACACCATCCAGCTCGACGTCAAGTGACACCGGAAACTTGGTGCCAGTGACAAATTGAAGGTTTGGCTCCATGCGCAGGAACTGAGAGTCGGACACGAAAGATCTGAGGCGAACGGAAATATTTGCTTCAGCCGGAACCTTGGTTGATCCACCTGCAACACCAGTGCTAATGCGTTCAATGTAGAACAGGGAACCACTACGTCCGTACTGGGCAAGTTCAACGGGACGGTCAGCTTGCTTGGATACGGCAATCAGTCGTTTGGAGGCCACATGGCGCAGCTGAATGAGGGCACCAAACACCAAGGCATCTCCGTGAACCCGGGTGATGGTCTCGGCATTGCCTTTCTGCTCCTGAAGCATTTTTGTTTTGTACTCCGCAACTCTTTTCTCGAGATTCGCGATCTCGAAATTCATATCAGCAATGTCTTCTTCAATCGGGGAAAGGCCTATCACAGATTTTCTACGACCAGCAGTGGCTGTGCCCTTGACGCTGACATCAGGCTTCGCAGGTGCATCCGTAATGATTGATGAATCTGCGCTCATTGATTGCATTTCAAAAGTGACAGTGACATCACCGCTCGCGATCACAGCGTCTGTTGGAGGCTGAGAGCTCATGTGAATGTCAGCTCCCGTATTCAGAGCGACATCAAGGGTGGACGGAGTCTTGTCGATGATGGCAGGCTGGCGAGCGGCTTCCGTCTTGGCAATCTGGGATTGTTTCTCGACAAATTGCTGCAAACGCCTCTTCGCGTCCCCCAGCTGTTTCTTAAACACACCCAGCTGCGCGCTCATATCATAATCAGTTTGGGGAAGAATCTCAAACCAATATTCGCGCGCGTTGGTGACCAAGTCAAGAAGGTGGTCCTTTCCAGACGGCTCGGATGTAAATGGAACGGTGGCGGGATTCTCAGCCAAAATGATGGATGCAAAATCAGATTTTGAATTTTGCAGCTTTTGGAGCTGCATCAGAGGAGAGGAGTGGCCCAGGAGGTACTTTTGTTGGCTTTCACTTGCGCCAGCACATGTGGACAGACAGACATAGTCGCCATAGCAGAGCCACGCGGGTGAATCTGACATTGGAAGCAGCTACCTGCAGAAGACGGACCGGATGACCCCAATCCGAGAGCGGGATAACAG
>Ga0256323_1000011_pt1 | contig 19523 bp, 1 predicted proteins | sample LawtaT_18_FD_189959 | JGI IMG/M metagenome (GOLD analysis project Ga0256323, IMG submission 189959) | Metatranscriptome of freshwater microbial communities from St. Lawrence River, New York, United States - Law_Miss_RepC_8d (Metagenome... | ecosystem: Environmental > Aquatic > Freshwater > River ... | reverse complement strand
TGCATTGATCTCAATCGCTCATGTTTCATTCTTGCAACATGACGCGGTTCTGGTTGGCTCTCATGGCGTGCAGTCTACTCGGCTTCGTTCGGACTGCTTCAGGCTCTTGCTCAGTCGCCTTGGTGCAAGAGTCTATTGAAGCAGCTCAACCGAACGGTGGCCAGATTCTGTTTGCTCTCTCGGGGTGCTCGATCTCTGCGATCTCTGCTTCCATTGTGCAGCTCCCCGCCATTTCCTTTACCGCACAGGGATCTTCCTCGATTCAGGCGCTCGTTACCGCATCGGGACTTTACAGTGTGTCTGTTTCTCAAAGCGGTTTGGCCGTTTCAGGCAGCCCCTTCTCAGTTGCAATCACAGCTGGGGCCCCTGTGGCGCAAAATACCGCGTTCTATGGACCGGGCACAACCACGGCTGTTGCTGGCCAACCCAACACGATTCTTGTCGTCCCCAAGGACACGTTCGGAAACAACGTTTCCATGCCATCGATGTCTGCTGTGATGGCTGATACCAGCAGCTCTGCGAGTGCTGTTGTATCATATTCCGGTGGTGGCCTGTTCACTTTCTCAGCAACGCGCTCTGGCTCGTATCAGTTGTCAGTCATGTTTGGATCTACCACTTCTCAAGTCAGTGTCCCCCTTGCGGCTGCGGCTGCTGATGGCGGCACTACTGTACTAGAAAGTGCGTTAATTTCTACTGCCGGTGTTTCCAGAACGTTCAATGTTCTCCTTCGTGACAAATTCGGCAATTTGTGTGTGTCTCCAGGCAGTCTATCCCTCAACTTTTCACTCCTCGGAGTTTCCGCAACACTCGGCGGTGCTCTCTCTACGGATGCTGCCATCCAAATCTCGTCCAGTTACGTGTCAGGCTCCACTTATTCCGTTACATTTTCAGCCACTCGCGCAGGGTTTTATCAACTCAACTCGGCGATTGAAGGTCGTGCAGGCACGTCTGTACTTGCTGGGCATGTAGTCAACACGGCCGGTTGCGCTTCTTTGTCGTTCGTCACTTCATTTCCACAGACTGCTGTCGCCGGCAGCACTTTTTCTGCTGTTATTCAAATGGTGGACGCATTTGGCAATGTAGCAACTCAAGGCACTGGATCTTACAGCGGCTTCGTTGGCGACTCCTTGTGCTCGGAATGTCCTTCTGTGTACTCTGGAGGGAAAGTTAGCATCGAGTTCATGCTCACAGCTTCAGCCACGTACAGTATGTTTGTCAAACTTGGTGATGCATCCGTTTCTGGATTTCCACTTCAAGTTGTCGTATCTCCGGTAGTTTCCGGAGTTCCCTCAGCTGCGATTTATTCCGTTGCCCTCCCCCATGTCACCGCTGGTGGAAGTCCGCAGACCATTAACATTTCTCTCGTTGATCGTTTCGGGAATGTGAGAACGGAAGGATCAGAAATTGCTCCGCAGATGTCAGTCACGCCTTCAGATTCCAGTCAGCGGCTGTCCTCCGTCGCCCAACCTGGAGGTGTTTACACCGTTACCATCAATTCAGGCAGCGCATTCACGGTTTCCGGCGTCTACAAAGCTTCAGTATTCTATTCCAGCTCTCCGCTTTCCACCGTTGGACCTTCTTGGAACTTGCAGCCAAGTGTTCCCTCCGCGTTATTTTCCACCAAGTCGGGCAAAGGTGCATTCTATGCTCCCGTCTCAGTCACGACGACTTTCAGTGTCACGTTGAAGGACAAATATGCCAATCTTGTTACAGAAGGCGGATTTTCAGCTGATGTTGCCTTGGCACCGCCTTTCACCTTCACTGTCATCGATGGTCCCACTGGTTCCGCCACTGTCATTGTTTCGTACACCAGCACTGTATCCGGCATTTTGAAAATGTCTTGCACTGTGCGTGGCGGTCATGTGTTTGACTCACCATCCACTGTTTACATTCAGGCGGGCGGCTTCAATGCTTCCCAGTCTTCTTTTGTGACGGACCAAATACAGGCTGTTGCTGGCACTTCCTTTGACGTCGATTTATCGGTCGCGGATGCTGATGGGAATCGTTGGATAGTCAACCCTTACTCTGATTCTAATGATGGCAACATTGTTGCCAACGTCAAGATCATCGGTCCATCTTCATTTGCTCCAGTAACGTTACAGGGCCCCCCCGGTTCCACCGTTTTCAGGGTTTCTGCTCTGTTCACTAGGTCAGGGCAGTATTCAATATCTGCGGAAATTGTTTACACGAAGCCAGATCAGAATGGTCAAACCTTGACAAAATCAGGTTCAACCACGCCGCAGCTGTTCATTGTCGGTGCTGCAAGCGCCGTGAAGAAAGGTCTTTATCTGGATGGTACCGGCACTTCTATTGGAACAGCTGGGTTGTATTCTCAATTTTATGTTCATACCTTCGACTCGTTCGGAAATGACAGAACGAACTATTCCAGCGCTCTTGGAGACAACTTTCTGGTGTCTGCTGATGTAGAAGCTGTCAGTTTATCTGGTGCCTCAATTGCAGTAAGCATTCCAGGCATCAGGGGTCAGTCGGATGGAACGTATGCCGTGATTTATCGTTATACAGTGATTGGTCACTACAAGTTCTCTGTCCGATTCAACGGAGAGCTTACTTCTGTTTCGACCGTGTCATTGTTGGTTCCGGGCTACGCTCACGGCAGCTTCTCATCCGTCAAGCTCAGCTCCACTGTCGTTACCGCTGGCACTTCAACGACCTTCCTTGTTTCCTCTATTGACAAATATGGCAACGTCAGGTCAACTTCTGGTGGTGGGTCTTTAACTGTTTCCATTCCGGACGCGCCCTCGTCACTGTATGAATATTCTTCCGTCGAAACCTCGAGCGGTGCTTATGACGTCACATTCGTCATCACTCGAAGTGGAGCATTTTCTGTCAATTTATTTCTAAATGACAGCCCTATGAACGGAAATCCGTTCCAAATTACTGTGGTTCCTTCGTTTGCGGATCCTGCCTATTCCACGCTTCTTTTCTCCACGAGTTACTCTGTCACAGCTGGCGTAACCACAAACTTCGACATAAGCAGTGCGGACAGATTCAGCAACTCAAAGACTGTCGATGGCGAAGTCTTCGTGATCAAAGCCTCTAGAACATCCTCGTCTCACTTTGAACATGCAACTACCGACAAATCTGTGAACGGAACTTGTCTTTTCTCTGATGTGAAGCGCTCATATGTAGCCGAGCTGCTGTTTACCATTGCTGGAAATTATTCAGTTTCCGTTGCAGTCGGCCAGCAACGGATTGACATCAACGCATCGCCTTTTCAGCTGACTGTTTCACCGAACATTCTGTGCGCATCTTCATCCATCGCTACTGGTCAAGGGTTGACTCTCGTCACTTCCGGTATTTCGTCGTCGTTTACAATAACAGCTCGAGATACCTATGGCAACGACCTCGCTCAATCTGTTTCTGATGTGAAAGCGGTTGTTTCTGGAAGCGGCATTCCAAATTTTGTTGCGTCGACTCGTTACTTAGGTGCTGGAAAGTTCGTTGCTGCATTCACTGCCACCGTTTCTGGAACTTTCTCCGCCTCCATTTCTCTGGTTTACAATCCCGTCCGTTCTTCTCCGATTCCCGTTCGAGTAGCTACAGCCTTAGCGTGTGCCACAAAGACTATTGTGTTCGGCAACATGCTGACTTTGTCAACTGCTGGCTCTCCCACCCGATTTTCGATTTGTGCCAAAGATCAATTCAGTAATTCATTGACGGCTTCAACACCTACTTTTGGGGCCGTTGCTACGTCATCTCAAGCCTCGGTTGCTCTTCAGGTTTTATCAATATCCGGTTGTGAGCATGCGCTCACTTATGTTCCTACCATTTCTGGAACTTACTCACTTGGAATATCCCTAGTTGAGGATAATGGCATCAGCATCAACCAGCCTGTACGCAACAGTCCGTTCAGCGCAAATATCCTAGCTGCAGCTTCCTTCCCCTCTCGTTCAGTAATATCTGTTGTTCCTGCCGCCGTCGCCGGCGTCAAGGCCGTTATTACCGTTCGCAGCAGAGACATGTATTCAAACTTGCGCTCATTTGGATCTGATACAATTTCACTAAGTATTGTTGATTCGGCATCTGCCGTCGTTTCTCCTTCCACCGTAGCAGACCTTGGCAATGGTGCGTATGAGGCTTCCTTTTTAAGTACCCTTTCCGGCTCTTTCTCAATTGCTGCAACTATGCAGACGCCTGCTGGACTCAGCGGTCTCCTTTCCAACTCCGGCACATCTATTGTCATTTCTTCAAATATTGTTTGCGCATCTACAAGTGTTTATGCTTTATTTTCAGCAGTTACAGCAGGTGTTGCAAGTCAGTTTTCTATTTTCGCTCGTGATCGTTATGGAAATGCCAGACCTGGTAATTCCAGTGTAGCCCAACTTTTCACCACTGGCGCGCAGTCCACAGTCAGCCATTCAACTGGAAATATGTACACATTTATTCCTGGAATTACCGCATCAGGAACTTATTCTGTGTACCTGAAGTACGATTCTCTTCCCATAGGGAATTCCCCCTTCACACTGAGCGTCCTTCCTGGTTTCATCTCAGCTGCGGCATCATTGGTGTCCATATCATCAACTGCGGTCCTGGCTGGCGCGTCATTATCTTTCAAGATTATATCTCGCGACAGTTTTGGAAATCCTCGGTCTCTTGCTGACGCTACATTCGATGTTAAGGCCATCTCCAGTGTTGTGCTCAGTGATGCCCGTCTCAGCACGTCTGGCGGGGTTTACTCCTTTGAGCTATCAATGACTGTTGCTGCCTCTTATCAGCTCAGCATTTCACTTAACGGTTCTGCCACTGCTGCATCGCCATATGGTGTCAGAGTTGATCCGAGTGTTGCCGAAATTTCTCGTTGCGTTCTCATTGGAAATTCCTTTGGAGCGGCCACAGCCGGCAAAACCATCGATTTTGTTGTCCAAGTGAACGACCTTTACTCGAATCGTATCACACTGGCAACTTCCGAAAATCTTTTGCTATTTGTAGTTCAGATTGTATCCCCGAAAGTGTCTTTTTTGGCTGCCAGACCATCTCGCTCACCCGAGTCATTTTATGAAGGAAAATTTGTGACCACTGTTTCGGGATCTTATGCAGTTTCAATAAGTTATCGAGGCAAGCATATCACGAATTCACCGTTTCCCATTGAAATTCTTCCGAATTTGGTTTGTCGCACTCTCAGCTACGTCACAACCACAGTTCTTCGATTGACAACTGCAGGTTCGTACTCAAATTTCAGTATCGTTGCACTGGACCAGTTCAGCAACCAGCTCTCCGATGGCGGCCTCTCTTTTCGTGCCTCAATATCTCCGATTGTAAACAATCCGGTACCCATGCAGATGTCGGTTGTCGACATCAATGACGGAACCTATGCAGTGGACTTTGTTGTCACCGCTGCAGGCCAGTATTCATCATCAGTTTCCATGTGTCTCCTTGATGGTTGTTCTGACTTGGGAAAATTTCCGAACAAGTCTCCCTTTCGCACTACTGTCATCCCCGGTGCCATGGAACCTACCACTTCATTCGTCACTGGAGAAGGCTTCACTGCCGCCACTGCTGCCATCGATTCAACGTTCTGGCTGAATTTGAATGACAAGTCAGGAAACTTCATTGGCCTTCGATCCGTTTCTCTTCTTGCGGTTGGGTTTGTCACCGATTTTGCCACCGCGACAGTGAAAACCCCCATACAAATTCAGTTCACGGACTCAACTGGTAATTCTTTTTCTGTCATGGAGAAGAACAGTGCCATGGTCTCATTTGGTAAAAGTGCGGTTGACTCGGGAGGATCTGCTTTGGCTACAGTTCGCAATGAAGCAGATGGAACAGTCAAGGTCACTTTCAACGTCAAAGTCATTGGTTCTTTGAAAATGAGGGTCAGGTTGAACGGCATCAATGTTCGTGGTTCCCCTTTCAATCTGACGGTCTTTCCGTTGGATCTTGTTCCAAACCCTGCAAAAAGCTCGCTTTCATCTTCAACTCTTCCCACAGCTATAGCAGGTTTCGCCAGTCAAATCAAACTAACTGTTCGAAATCAATTCGGAGTCGGCATGATCTCAGGCAACACGGTTGCGCAAGTTTTTTCGTCCCTTACTTTAGGTTCCGTCTCCGTGCTGGTCAGACAAATTGGAATTTCTCCGAGCGTCATCAATATTGGCTACCTTGCTACTGTTGCTGGCAGATACAAATTTGAGATCAGGATTGGTGCAAACGCAAATATTGCTCAACATATCTCTGGCTCACCGTTTACTCTTGTTGTTTCTCCTTCATTCTCGAATCCCGAAGGTTCTTTGGCTCGTTCCGACGGAATTAAGAATGTTGTTGCTGGAATGATAGGCAATTTTTCTATCGAGGCACGCGATCAGTTTTCGAATCTTCAAGATCCATCAAAAGCTGCCGATTCCTTTTCCTGTATTACCACGAGTCCCAACGGTGCTCCAGAAATACAAACCGCCATTCGCGTTGACGGTCCGTTCTACGTAGGGCAGTTTATGGCCACTTTGTCAGGTTCATATGAAGTAGATGTCAGTCTCTTCGGGGCCTCCATCTCGAAGTCGCCTTTTACCGTACTTGTTTCTCCCGCTGCGTTGGCTGTTCAGAATTCTGTTATCACTCAACACCCACCCACTTCGGTTGCCGGATCGCGAGCCTTTCTCTCCGTAAGCGCTAGAGACGCATTTGGAAATAAGCTTATGGCGTCAAACATCGAATTTCGTTTGTCTGCCGCCAGCTCGGCTGCCCCTTTGCCCGGACCAACTTCAGTTTCTCAGTCCTACGTAGGATCTGGCGAATACAGCGTCGTTTTTGTTGCCACTGTTGCTGGTTTGTATTCTATGGCACTCACTCTCCCGGACGGTGTCGTCCAGCCTCCTTTTCAAACCGTTGTTTCACCCTCGTCAGCTTCAGACCAATTTTCACGCAATTTAACGTCCCTCGCACGCTCAACTCAGGCAGGCCGCTCAGAGTCGTGGCGTGTTGGCGCCCGTGACAGCTACGATAATGCTCATACTTCTTCTCAAGCTGCTTTTTTGTTTGAATTCTCTGGGCCCACGTCTGGCCTGTTTTCCTTTTCTGATCTACATGACGGCTCGTACGAGCGAGTTTTGATTTTTACGAGTGCTGGAATTTACTCGGTTTCCATGATGATGAATACAACTCTTTCTCACATAACTGGCTCTCCTTTCTCTGTCAGCGTATCTCCCTCTTCAGCATTCGCGCAGTCATGCTCAAGTTTTGGTGCTGGTGTGTCCGATGCGGTTTCTGGTCTCTCGTCATCTTTCATAGTTTCTTCCTTTGATCGGTTCGGAAACAAAGTCACGCGAGGAGGCGAGTCTGTGGCTGCAAAATTGCACCTGCTGTCTGCCATGACTTCAGCATCTGTTCAAGACAAACTTGACGGCTCATATGATGTTGATTACTTGGTCACGGCTGCTGGAACGTATTCACTCGAAGTTCTTCTCAATGGAAATCCCACATTTGGTTCCCCTTTTATTTTAACCGTGTCTCCTCACCCTACTTGTGTTCCAAGGTTGTCTTTTCAGTTCGGATCCATTATTCCTTTCCCTGGAAACCCTAATCCTTTCGGGGTAACAGGAGACACCACGTTTTGGACCATTCAAACCTTAGACAAATTTGGAAACAATCGAACAGTCGGTGGCGATTTTGTTGCTGTTGCACTGGCAGGTCCCTCATTTTTCAATGCTGACATACAGGACCTTGGAAACGGTCAATACCTTGTTGTTGCTGTCATCAATGCTCCTGGATCTTACACGGTCAGTTCGCGAATATTCGGGCAGCATATTTCCGGTTCCCCCTTGCGTGGCGTCCAATTTGCGGCTGCTGGTGCCGGATATGACAGTATCGTTACCTCTGGAAATGGCATATCTTCCGGAGTTGCCGGCGAAACTCTCGAGGTTAACATTGATGCCAGTGCCCCAGCTGCTCAAAAAGTGATCGGGAACAAAAAATTCCGTGTGAAATTTGTGTTCAAGTCTACAGGTGTTTCTTTGCAGCCTTCGATTTCAGCTCTTCTTCCCTCTGGATTGCATCATGTGCAGCAGATTTTGACCCGCGCCGGTGCATACAGCGTAGACGTTCGTGGCGAGCTTGATTTTCGTTCTGTTGCATATTCGCCTTTCGCTCTCACTGTTTTGCCTAATCAATTATATCCTTCGGCCTGTGATGCAATCGGGTCCGGTTCTGTCGGGGGTATCTCTGGTTCTATTGTAAACGCCTTTGTTCGACTTCGTGATCAGTTTGGCAATGTCATGCCGAAAGGTGCAGTTGCTGAGGTGACGGCTTCATCTTCCAGCGGATCTGCTGTCGGTGTGGTTCAAATTTTGGCGAACGATCTACAGGTTCCCGATTTTGTTGGTTTCTACAAGATCACGTACATAGTGCCTTCTGGTTCTTCAACTTTGTCGATTCTTGTATCTGGTATTCATATACAAGGCAGCCCATTTTCTGTATCCGGCGTGTCCTCTGTTGGCCCCGTCAATGTTCAGCAGTCTTTTTTTATCGGGTTTGACCTCAGCCGTCCAGTTCCTGCAAGCCGCGCATGCACTTTTTCGTTGTATTTCCGCGATTCCGCAGGAATGAATGTTCAGCAATTTAACCCCGCTCTTCTTTCGGTGTCTGCAAGTGCAGATAATCAAAGGGTGCAGGCATCGGTCGTCGCATCCTTCTCCAACTTTGCTGTACTCTCTCTTGCCATCACCAAAATATCTCGTTCCGCTGGTGGTTGGGCGTTGGCAGCTTCGTACAACGGTCAAAGCATCGTGACATATGATCGTTTCAATATCTTTGCGGTGGATGTGTCGCCTTCTCACTCAATTGCAACCAGCTCCGATCAAAATTGCTCTCCCGCAGGATGCCAAGCTCGGGATTTCTTCAGCTGGGAAATTCAGGCCACAGACATGTATCAAAATGTGATAACGAAAAGTCTCGGTATGGACGCTGTTTCTGTCAGCATCAGTATCGGCCCTTCACCTGTCGTTTCGGCCATTCTCGACAATCAAGACGGCTCATACAGCATGCAGTACACTGGAACAGTTGCTGGCATATACTCAGTTTCCATGATAATCAATTCCGCCCACATTCTTGGTTCCCCATTCTCCGCACGAGTCATCGCTGCCGCCCCTTCGGCCACTGCCTCGTTTCTGACGGGGTCTGCTCTGGCAACTATGACTGCTGGAAAGCTTGCCACTTTGTTCATTAACGCTCGCGACTCTTTTGGCAATATTTATGATCGGCATCTCTTCAACTTGAATGTCATGTTCGGTTCTACCGATCAGTCATCAAAAGTTGCCTACACTTCTGATGGCACTTACGAAGCTATTTTTACTGCCACGTTGTCTAGCACATATTCGCTGTCAGTCGTTTTTGCACCCGATGCCCTCAGCGCTGCTGCACCTACCGGCAAGCCCATTTCTGTCGACGTGCTTCCTGCCCTAATGGATGCCTTTCAAACAGTGTCGCGCGGACCAGGTCTCATCTCATTCCGTGCAGGCTCTAGTCAGCCAATATACCTGCTTGCATACGATGCGTTTGGCAATTTTCGCCCAAGCTCCCTCTATTCAGACGGATTTTCACTCGCATTTTCTAGCAGCAGCAACGAATATTCTGCGCAGGCTCTTCCAGACGTCAATGGAACGTACGCCTACTATCATGCCTCAACGATAGCTGGAGTTTACACTATCAGCATCACCAATCAAGCCTCTGCTGTGGAAATTTTCAGGTCACCCTTTTCAGTGGAGGTGTTCCCTGGTGTTGCCAGTCCTCAGGTGTCATCATTGAGCCCAACAGCTTCCATCAAGAAGAACTCAGTTGCTGGGAATTCTATGCGATTTGGAGTTATTGCCCGTGACCAATTTGGTTCTTTATCCAGTTGTGGAGCCGATTTCCGTGTTTCCGGCCAGTCATCTGGCCAATCTCTGTCGGCGTCTCAGAGCACCTGTTCTGAAGGAGTTTATTACGCTACCATTTCACCCACAGTGTCAGGAACGTTGTTGGTCAATGTATTCTTGTCTGGCGATTTAATTGTTGATGCGCCCTTCTCTGTTTTAGTGACTGCCGGCCCTGTCGATCCCTCGCGGTGCGTTGCTTCAGGAAACGGGTTAGTCTCCGCAACCGCTGGTACCGCTGCATCCATCAACATCCAAACATCTGATTCATTCGGAAACAAGTGCCTCTTTGATCCATTTGGCGATGTCATATCTTTTGTTGCATCGTTCGTTCCTTCCGTTGGAACATTCAGTGGACCTTGCATTCACGGCGATTCGAATGATGCGCACTTGGCGTTTGATGCGGGAACATTTTTATGTGTCGACTATCGAATCATCAACAACAAAGACTCCACTTACAGTGTTGATTACACTCCATGGTACGCTTCGTCGTATGATCTCAGTATTACAAGCAATAGTTTCGGTATTTTAGATTCTCCTTTTGGAGGCTTGAAGGTATCACCTGGACCCGCTTATGCGCCAAATTTCAATATTTCTTTGTCTCCTGCAATCTATGCTGGCGATGTTTTCGGTGCCTCGGTGCTCATTCAAGATGCCAGCTACAACCCAATATCTTCATCTCTTATTTTACCCGATGCTTTGTTACTTCGCCGCCCTATTTACGATGAAGGAGAAAACGCACTTCAGTCTTTTTCCTTGCCGCTGTCTTCTGTATCGGGACTATTTCAGGGCAGCTTGTTAATTACTCGTGCCGCGACCTACAGCTTGTCCGTCTCTTTCAACAAAATTCTAGCGGGTCAAGGAACTATCAACGTTTTTGTTTCTGCTGGAGCCATTTCTATCGCTGCTTGCACTGTTTCAGGCAATGTTGGTGGTGGGCATGTTTCCAATCCTCCAACCTTCTTGATTATCGCACGAGATGGATTTGGCAACCGAATTACTACCGGTGGAGAAACCTTTTCGATCTCTGTTCGTGCTGTTGGGGATACAGAAGCCATTTGGACATCTGAATCCGCAGGACAGCCTGTCGACGGCTCTGACGGTTCGTATTCCGTCACTTACTCAATTACTCGTCGCGGAGCCTATTCCGTCGCAGTAACCTCCGGTTCCACCTCCATAGCTGGCTCCCCGATGGCCGTCACTTTCGTTGACGACTCTGACACTAGCGCATTAGCCCCTGTCGCTGCTAGATCCTACCCCTCTGGTAATGGATTGTACTCTGCCGTGGTGAACATGCCTTCGTCTTTTGATCTGCGTCTGGCCAACATTCAAAACATTTACATGTGGTCTGGTAGCTTCAAAGCCAATGTCGTCGTCACGTTGAATCTCGAGTTTTCAAATTTCTTCGTTCCGGTGTCGCTCAATGAGATTTCTTCCAGTCTTATTTCATTTTCGTACACGATTTCATCAGTTGGTGGCTACATTCTATCCATAACTTTATTCGGAGATCACGTTCAGGGCTCTCCTTACCGCGTCGTTGCAAATCCATCGACCATTGTTTCAGAGATGACCCTAGTAAGCAGCAACGCGGGTGTATCTGGATCAGCAGGTGAACTTCGCACCTTCGCTGTGTCCCCCAGAGATGCTTCAGGTAATCTTCAAAGTTTGGATCCATTCTCTGGCCCTGAAAAATTCGCCGCCATCGCAAGTTTGCAAGGTTCAACGTCTGTCGATCTTATTCATGCGAGCTTCAGCATACAAGATGATGGCTCTCAAATCGCGAGTTGGTCCCCCACTGTCTCTGGAATTTACTCTCTCTCTGTTATGCACGGAGCCACAGTTGTTAAGTCTTTGCCTTCAGTATCCATTAGATCCGGTAGTGTCGCTGCTGCTACAACAGTCGTGTCAGGAGCCGGAATCGGCAAAGTTTATATTGGCTCTCTCACCAGCGTTGAAATTCTCCCCCGCGATTCTTTCTCCAATACTATTTCGGATGGTCAACAGACTTTTCGTTTCATCGTATCATCCAACGGCCAAAGTATCGCCTCTGGAACCGCAGAGTGGAATCAGCCACTTGGTCGCTTTGTCTTTTCTTATCTCGCCGACAGAGTAGGGGCTCTTCAAGTTTTCGTTTCACTTGTATCAGGTAGTGACACATTAAGCGTTCCTGGCTCACCTTTTGTAGCTGAGAGTTTGGTCGGACCTTCGTGTGCCTCGTTATCAACTCTATCGTTTCTGAGTTCGCAGATGGTCGCTGGTCAGATTTTGCCATTCAAAGTCGTTACTGCAGACGATTTCGGCAATCCTGTCACTGTTGGTGGTAACTTTTTTCGCATCACGGTTACAACTCGTTCCCAATCTTTCTCGCCCATTGTCATTGACAACGGCGATGGTTCATACTCCACTTCCTTTCAATTGACTAAAGCTGAAAATATCAATGTCACTGCCGTTCGTAACGGATATCATGTTTCCGGCAGTCCGTTCTCATCTGCTGTTCTACCTGGATCTGCGTCTGGGCCAAGAAGTATGATCAGCATTCAAACGCCATCTTTGGTCGCCGGAGACGCCTTCAGATTTTCGGTTGCCTCCACCGACCGATTCGGTAATTCACTCTCTGTTGGAGGTTCAATCGTTGTTGCGACTTTAAAAGCCGTTTCGACTGGTATCACCGTCACTGTTCCTGTAACGGATCATCTTGACGGCACTTATTCAGGAAGTTTGCCGCTTAAGCTTGCTGGCTCCTACGATTTTGGAGCCACTTTAGCCAACATTCCGATTCAGAGTGGTGCCTCATTCTCTATACTGGTTACTGCAGGTTCACTCGATTATTCGAAGTCATCTCTGAGTCTTTCCCTTGATATGGTAACGGCCGACAATTCTTTTATGGCCTCTCTGTCACCCGTTGATGTATTTGGTAACAAAGCTTCGTATAATGGGGAAGAAATCAGCGTCATCATCAACGGTGGCATTTCTGCAACGACCATTCCTCTTGTTTACATTGAAGCATCTACCTCATTCTCTGCATCCCTCACAATCCGTCGAGTGGGTTCTTACTCAGTTGTTGCCCGTATGGCTCGGATCTCAGTTGGCAGTGTTTCAGTTGGTTCAACGTCTAACGTCACTGTGATTCCCGGAGCCGATGTCCCCCAAAACGGGCGCCTCACATCTGCCCCGCCCAGCACTTTGATTGCTGGTGAGTTTTTACCTTTAGTGCTTCAGTCCTCTGATGCATTTGGAAACTTTGTGATGGATGCCGATGACGCCTTTACGTGCGTCCTCGTCTGCAGAAGTGGCTGCGTCAGCGTGACTGTCCCTGGGGTTGCTCTCACTCTGGGTCGCAAATTGTTCAACATCACTGGCTCCGTTACCGGCCAGTATACTGTGCACATCTCCATGGGTTCTAGGCACATTTCTGGCTCTCCATTTAATCTTGCCATCTCTTCTGCCGCCGTAAATTTGGAAAAGTCTTCTGTGTCTGGTTTTGCCTTGAAACACGCTTTTCCTGGGCAGCTCACAAGGTTTCAGGTAAACCTTCGAGACAGATTTGCAAATGTTATCAAGAATCCAAGCTTCTACAGCTTATTGCAAGTGTCTGGTGCTGCAAGTTTTGCTGTCAACTACGACGAATCGTGCAATTGCGCTTTGGTCTCGTACTCACCTCCGTCCACATCTTCATTTTCTCTAACAGTCAGCTATGAATCCAAAGTTTTAGCCACCTCCACCGTCGCCGTCAACAACAATCCTCAGGGCAAGTTCCGCGTGCGCTCTGTCACTGGATTTGCCAGTCCCACCTTAACAGGTGCGACCGGGAGTGGTTTGATCACCGCCACTGTAGGACAAGCGTCGACTTTTTCTGTTATCATCAAAGATGGCTCTGGTAGTCGTCTATCCGCCAGTATTGTTGCCGCGCTTGGCACGTCTAGCACGTCATTCTCGCAATCCCAACTTGGTACAGGTAGTTTGTCTCTCTCATATGTTTCCACCTTCAGCGGTTCATTCCCGTTGAGTGTTCGCCTCGACAGTGGTGCTCACATTATTGGCTCACCATTTTCTGTTGTCATTGAACCATCGCTGCCATCCGCCACAAAATCATTTGTGACCGGTGCTCCCAGTGCTCTTGCTGGAACCATTTACTCTGCCACGTTCACATGCATTGATGCTTTTGGTAATCTTGTCGGTGTTGGCGGATTTTCCAACATATCTGGCTCTCTCGTGGGTCCAAGCACAATTTCCGGTATCGCCATCGACCAATTCACTGGTACTGCTGTTTTTCAGTTTCCAGTCGTTGAACTTGGGGTTTATTCTGTTGCTGTTGTCGTTCGAGGTGTGGAGATATCCAATACCATTCAAGTCGAAGTGCAGCCCGGTGTTGTTGCCGCGGGTCCTTCGGTGTTACTTCCATTGACTTTGACAAGTGTTTTTGGGGGCGACCAGGTTGAAATCCATGTTGAGCCACGTGACAAATTTGGCAACGTTGTAGCAAGTAGCCCCGCATTTCTCGGTCGTCTCAAAGGGCAATCGTCAACCGCGCTCATCGAGACTGTTCAATCCTCTCAGCCTCTCAGCGCTGGATTGCACAAGCTGCAGTTCAATGTTACTGTTTCTGGGCAGTATTCGGTTGCTGTTTCATACCTGAGTTCTGCCATACAGAATTCTCCTGTTGCATTTGAGGTCGTTCCTTCTTTTGTTTCTCAGAAACACTCTATCGTGGCTGGTCTTGGCACTGTTATGAGCGTTAAGGGTTCGCAGTCATCCTTTTCAGTCACTTTGCGGGACATTTTTTCCAATGTACTGACGGATTCATCCCTGTATCAGCAGGTCCAAGCCTCTCTTGTATCACTAGGCACTCAAAACTCTGTAGGAATAGTAGAATACAGTTCGTCTGGCAAAGTTCTTATCACTTCATCTGCGGTTTCATTCTCTGCTGGCACTTTCGGCTACACTCTACCGATGCATGGCCAGTTTTTCTTGAATGTCAAATTCGGCGGAGTGCACCTTGATGGATCCCCGTTCAATGTCAAGTCTATGCCAGCCCCGTCACCCAGAATAATTTCGTCCATGTTCACAGACACCGTATCTGGCATTACTATAGAATTTGATGTTCCGACGAACCAGGCCAACATGTATTTTCCAGGGTCATGCTCTCAAGTTTTTATTGCAGAGTCCATTGCGCTTCTCGCCGCAAATCCAGCCGATACCAAGTGCAGCTGGAGCAGTCCCTCCACGCTGAATGTCTTCCTTGGATTTGGGGCAACTCTTGTTGCTGGCCAAAGAGTCTCTTTCATTACGGGAGCTGTAACTATTCAGAAGTCCGAGTTTCCTCTAGGCAGCGGTCGCTTCTTTATTTCGTCCCACCCTGTTTCCGTGTCGATCGCTATTGATCGTCCTAAGAATCCTCCGGCACCTATTCCTATTCTCAAAGCACCATCCCTTGTGAGCGCTTGTGACACTGTTGTTCTTGATGCATCGTCCAGTGCCGGAAGCGGTGGCCGGCCTCTGCAGTTTGTATGGGGTATTCTACCCGCCCCCATCAACGACGCAAATATTCGTAGTTTCATGCGTGGATTTTACAACAAACCCTCCGCCACACTTCCAGCATCCTTGTTACCTGGTGGTTACTCGTACTCATTCATGGTTCGAGTCACTAATTTCCTTGATGTTTCCACTGACGCACTTGTCACAATCCAAAAAGACGCCACATCATTGCCTACTGTTGTAATAGAAGGCGGCGCTGTCCGCTCTATCGATTCCTCATCTGTTCTGCGCATCAAAGCCAATATCAAACCCTCCTCTTGCGCCCCCTCGGCAACTGGCTTCACATTCGAGTGGAAGTGGCTTTCTGTTTCTCCCGCTGGGTCTTTGCCTTTGCTAGATAAAGAAACTGTCTTTTCACCGCAGTTGTATATCGAAAAAGATTCGCTGATCCCTGGCCAAACATATGTGCTTGGCTTCTTCGCGACGCCTCTAGGATCGGGCGGTTCAATCGGCTCCAGTCAAGTCACTATCACTGCAAAGCCCGCTCCACTTAAGGCAATCATCGAAGGCAGCCATAGGGTTGTCTCTATAATGGATGATATCGTTTTGGACGGATCTCGTTCCACCGATTTTGATCGCTTCTCTAGCTCCAATCTTTCATTCTCCTGGTCATGCTCTGTCGGGGATGGTTCCGATATACCTTGCTTTCCTTCTGCCACTTCGCTCTTTGAAAAAGATATTTCTATTTTGAGGGTTCCGTTTTCGTATCTCTCTCCTGGCTCTTACGTTTTCCATTTGACTGTAAGCAAGGATACACGCTCTGATTCCGTATCTGCAACCATTACTGTTGCTCGTGGCTCTCCCACCCGCGTTGGGATATCACCGTTCACCAAGGTCAAGCTCAATTCAGATGACAAAATCACTCTGCAATCTTTATCGTTTGAACCGTCGGAGGCAGTTGTTTCTTTCGAATGGTCCCAAATATCCGGAGAAAATGTTCTTTATGTTTCACCTTCCAACAAATCTCGCGACGTCGCTCGAGTTCGCTCCACTTTGGATGCCTCGATGCTAGTGCTATCTCCGTTTGCCTTGCAACCGGGCCAAACTTACGGCTTTCGACTAACTGGAATCGTAACTGGCCAACAGCTCGGTGTAGCTGAGATTTTTCTTCACATGAACGCTCCCCCCGCATCGGGCTCATTCACGGTGACTCCCACCTCTGGGCGTGCACTTATGGATCCATTTTCACTGCAATGCTCGTATTGGGAAGACTCTCCCGAAGACTTCCCTTTGAAGTACGAATTCCGATATTTGATCTTGGGTTCTGAAGACGAAATTCCGATTGTGTCAACCGACAGAAATTCTCACGAGTTAGTCATGCCTCTTGCTGCTGCGGGCCCTCAAACTCGGGTTATCGCTTACATCTTCGATTCTTGGGGCGCCTCTTCTCGCGTGGCACGAATTCTGAACATTTCCGTTGCCAAAGGGGGTCGCAGGCTCATGGCAACTCAAGCCGAGACATTGAAGCAGTCGATCGTCTCTGCGTTGGCTGTCGGATCTTGCGAAGATTTTCTGGGTTCTCTAACTGCCCTCGCTTCGTTACCTGGAGCATCGGTGTGCCCTTACGCATCGAGCATGAAAGTTTGTTCTGCGAAACCTCCTGCTTCCGCGATCACCACCGCCTTGTTTTCTGTGAAGTCCCTTATCGATGCCGCCCAAGGTGCCTGCTCCAAAGAGCAAGAGTCAGCCATGGTCAGCGTCATGTCCTCTCTCTCTGCTAGTGCATCATCTGCTGGTAACGGGATTTCTTCATTGGGTGCCAAATCAATGGTCGGCGCTCTCGGCTCGATGGTGGGTGGCGGTAGCGGTAGCTCCCAGGGCTCGAAGATGTCTGAGTCTGTTGGTTCCCTCGCTGATGCACTCACTTCGAATCAGGTCGCAGGGGAAGACTCCTCCCAAATAAACAGCGCTTCCCTCGCCCTCCAAGCCCAAAAGTCTTCTGCTTCTGACCTAAACTCAAAGAATGCAGTTCTAGGTTGTTCATCCCCCGGTGCTGCTGTTTTCACGACCCCGCCTGGCATGCTCAATGTTGTCGACGGCGCATCAGTTTCTACTGTCGCCGCCGCTTATGCAACATCGCCCTTTTCATCCAACAGATCTATTGGTTCTGGAGTGTCGTCTTTGGCCTTCAGTGATGGTGGTGGTGGTGCTGTTCCCGTTGACGGTTTGGCCGCTCCCATCGTTCTGAAGATGCCCCTCTCTGCATCTCCCGCTGGAAACAGCAGCAGTCGGCGACTGCTGATGGCTGCTGGCGATGGAACTGTCGAGACATGCAGATATTTCAATCACCACAAATTGCCAACTCCCGACTGGGACGGAGAAGGATGCATTGCCGTCGGGTTCGAGCCTGGTCAACTCGTGTGCAACTGTTTTCATTTAACCGAGTTTGGCTCTGCCAGCGATCAAGTCGTTCCTCAAATGAACACTCCCGATCCTGTCGGCGACGCCAAGCTGTTCACTCAGATTAATCCCAGCAACGCTTTGGCTCTCATATTCGTGTCGTGTCTGTTTTTCACCTATTGCGTGTCAATGTGGCTTGGTTGGAGGGCTGACAGGCGTGAAACAGATTCTAAACTCAACCCCAACCAGGGCGCATCTGCTCAGGCAGGCGCAGCCTCTGAGGTCAATGTGAACGATGTCCTTAACTCCGGTGATTTTCTGATGATGAAGAGGCTTTTCAGAGGTAACCTCGCTCAGAAACTGCAGCTCCTTAGACAGAAGTTTTATGACCTTGTCAGCCAAGAACATCTATTTCTCTCATGCATATGGAAGCCCCGTAACAGTGTCTACACTCGCCCCCGCCGCATCACAGTTCTGTTTTGCATCATCATCGGCAACATGGCGGTTGGTGGCTTGTTTGCTGGCACTGGACAGACAACCATTCTTCAAACAATTATGGCCGGTGTCATTTCGTCGCTTCTCATGTTTCCTCCTTCCTTCATCTTTGCTTACCTCTTCCGCAACATCGGCCTCGACCGCCGTGCCGCCCTCGCCGTGTCCCAGGACAACCTTCGGCAGCAGGAGGGCACCCGTGCTGTAATCGCTGATTCTCTTGAATTAGCTAACAAGGGTGATTCCACCGTCCTTCCTCCACCCGAGTTCATGCGCCCAGGTGCTCAGGCCCCTCGTCCAAAGGACCTCATACCCTCGCCTGATGTTCCCGCTTTTCGTGGCGTCGCCCCTGCTTCCAGCCGACTTGCGAATGCTAGCGGTAGGGATGAGTACCGCCGCGTTGCTGCAACATCGTCGGAATTGGATGCCGAAGTACAAGAAGGTGGCACCGGCACCTACATCCCTCGCCGTGCGCTCCCTATCTCCCCCTCGTCCACTCCCCGGTCAAATTCCTATCTTGCACCCCCTCGTTCCGCCCCCGCCCCTGCCAGATCCAGCGAGCCTGCTCACACAGGGGAGCGCGAGGCGCATGCCATGGCAGAGACCGCGGACACAAGCAAGAACCCTCTCGGTGAAGCCACTGGAATTATGCGGTTTGTTTACAAAGGTTCAGAGGCCGCCCTTCGCGCCATCTCTTCTCGCCAGTCCGCAGGCAAGCGCCAGCAGCCTCTCCCTTCGCCCATGATAGTTGTCGCGTACACAATGGCCGCCCTGTGGATGCTCATCGCCATGTACTTCTCCATTATCTTTGGTCTCAAGTTCCCATCTGCTCAAAGCCGATCATGGGTCATGGCATTTGGTATTTCTCTCATCCAGGACATGGTTGTTCAGCAGAGTATTCGCGTTGCGGCCAAGACAACCATCAGTCTCGTAGTCATGCCTCGCATAGCCGCCTTCATTGCCGGCCGCATTTTGAACGCTTACAAGAAACCCGATTCACGTTTGCGCCGACCTGCCGCTGCCGCAGACGCCTCCGGCCAATAGGTTTATTTTTAAGCCTTCGGTTGCGTCGGCTTCTCAATCCAACTCACAATACACATATCTACTTTCTTCTACAATTGTACCTCTGCAGCATAAGACTTCAATTCAACTACCTCTACAAGGGTACCTATCACTTACTCACAATCGAATTATGAGAGTACGTTTTAAATTATCACGACACAACGGCTGCTTGTTTTTGCGACTGAACAAGCAGCCCTTTGTTGTACTCACGCGCATACCCTAATTTCATCGCCG
>Ga0256323_1000008_pt1 | contig 23598 bp, 23 predicted proteins | sample LawtaT_18_FD_189959 | JGI IMG/M metagenome (GOLD analysis project Ga0256323, IMG submission 189959) | Metatranscriptome of freshwater microbial communities from St. Lawrence River, New York, United States - Law_Miss_RepC_8d (Metagenome... | ecosystem: Environmental > Aquatic > Freshwater > River... | reverse complement strand
TATCACGTCAAAGCCCTGTGCCTCAAACAGGCGCACCGCCCGGCGCATGTGCAGGGCAGACGTCACCAGCAAAATGCGCCGCTGCCCCTGGGGCAGCAGCAGTGCCGCGGTTTCGCTGGCGTTTTGTCGCGTGTTGCGGCTGCGCTCTTCCAGGCGCATGGCGGCCTGTGGCACGCCCAAGGCCAGCAGCACCTGCTGCATGGCCTGTGCCTCGCTGGTGGCGCTCTTGGTAGGGTTGCTGCCACCGCTGAGCACCACCACCGGCGCCTTGCCTGCGCGCATCAACTCGGCCGCCATCCACAGGCGGTCTGCTGCTGCGCCCATGTTGGGGGCAGAGCCGTCCAGGCCGGCTGGCCGAATGCCGCCGCCCAGCAGCACCACCGCCTGCGCCTGCGGCGCACTGGCCGCCACCACAGGCGGGTAGGGCGCTTCCCACCACCAACGAAACGCGTGGCTCACCACCGGCAGCGACCACAGCGCCAGCCAGGCCAGCGCCACGCCCGCCAAGGGGCCGCGCCAGCAAGAGCCCTGGCGGTGGCGCAGGGGCGGGTAGGGCAAGTGGTTGCGGTGGTGGTAGTGGTGATTCCATGGGCGCCGCCAGAAAGCCCGGCACGGCCACCACAGGGCCAGCGCCCCCAGCAGCAGGGCCGTGCCCAGCGGCGACACGGCCGCGATCACCAGCTTGTCAAACATCAGGCGTAGGCGTCGCTGGCGTTGCCATGGCCCTGGCGCAGCTTGTCTTCAAAGTCTTGCTTCACCAGCGCCTGAAACTCGCGCCGCAGCTCGCGCTTCTCGCTCTCGGTGAGGGCGCGGCCCAGCTCGTCGCGGCCCACGGCCAGCAGGGCGCTGTCAATCTCGCGCGGCAGGGCGCGCACACCCGGCTTCAGCGCCGCAAACACCATGGCCAGGGGGCCGCCTTTGATGTGCGCGCTGGCCGCCTGCGCCACCGACACCAGCGAAGGCGCCTGGGCATCGGCCACCGGCGGCACCCAGCCCATGCCCCCCATGCCATGGCCGCCATTGCCGCTGCTGCCGCCGCTACCGCCATTGCCCCCACTACCCCCGCCACCCAGGGCCGTGCCCAGGTAAGCCTCGGGCCCCGGCTCTTGCGCCGGGCCCAGCCAGGTGGCAAAGCGGTCAAGCTGCTCTAGGCCCCAGGCGCGCTTCAGGTCTGCCTCGGCCGCCAGCGTTGCCGTTGCGCCCCCCAGGCTCAACAAGTGCACCCGCAAGCCCATGCCCTGCACGGCCAGCCAGGCTGGGGCCAGGTCAGCGCTGCCCGACACCACCAGTGCGTGGGTAATAGCGCGCTGCTGGGCCAGCCCCATCAGATCGGTGATCAGCAGGCTGTCCAGCCCGCCTTGCTGCCCCACGCCCGCGCGCGCCGCCAGGCGCAGCTTCACGTCGTCCAGCTGGTCAATGGCGTGGTGCTCGGGCGTCTTGCCCGAGCGGGCCGGCACGTCATACCAATACACCCGCAGCAAATCGCCATCGGGCAACTGGTCTTCGGCCTCGTTCAACAAATGCTCGCGAAGCGACTGCAAATCCATCTGCACCTGGTTGCGCGGCGCGTGGCGCCCAGCCAGCAGGTGGCTGGTTTGCGACCAGAAATAGGGGGCGTCTAGGAAAATGGCGATGCGTTTCATGAAATAAGTGGCCATTGACGGCCATTGGATAGCACTAAAGAAAAGAAGTGGCCGAAAAGCGGCCCAAACTGCGCGCCAAACAGCGCCGAATCATAAGCATCTACACAAACTGGCCCAACTTGCTGAGGTTCTTCCACACCAGGGCACCCACACCGCCCAGCGCCCCCACGCGGGCCTGCCGAAGCGCCCGCCAGTCTTCACCCGTTTTGCGGGCTATGTTGCGCAGGCTGCGGTTGCTGGCCCCCCCAGGCGCATGGTCACCAGCACCTCTGGCAGGTACACCGCCTTGAAGCCCGGCTGGCTGAACAACTGCAAGATGCTCAGGTAATCGGCCGCAATTCGGTAGCGCGTGTCAAACCCGCCAATGCGCTGGTACCACGCACGCCGCACATACAAGGTGGGGTGGGGCGGCATCCAGCCCCAGGCCAGGCGGCGTGGCGAAAAAGGCGAACTCTGCCAATGCCGCACCACCTGGGTGACGTCGTCTTTGCGCACGTACTGCAGATCGCCATAAACCGCAGTCACCGCCGGATCGGCGAAGGCCGCAGCCACCCGGGCGAGAACGTCCGGCCCGGCGAACAGATCGTCTGCATGCAGGAACCCAACCACGTCGCCGCTGGCTCCGGCAATCCCTTTGTTCAGCGCGTCGTAGATGCCGCGATCTGGTTCGCTTACCAGCACCGCCAACTGCTCGCGGTGCGCCTGTAGCACGCGCGGCGTATCGTCTCGGCTAGCGCCGTCGATCAGCACGTGCTCGCGATTGGCGTGAGACTGCGCGGCCACCGATGCCAGGCAATCGGCCACCGTTACAGCGCAATTCCACGTCACAGTTACCAGCGAAAACTTCAACCCTGTAATCGCCTGATTCATCAATACGCTGTCTTACCCGTTGTTTCATCGCACGGCCGCAGCGGGCTTCGGCCGGGGTCACGCGCATGCCGTCGGCGGCAAAACGCCGTAGCGAGCGGCGCATGTGCAGGGCCGACGTCACAACCAAAGGTATGTCGAACCCCCCTCACGCAACATACGGTCCATGAAGTGAGCATCTCCGCAATTCGCACGACTCCGGTTCTTCATCAGCATCGCCGAATCGGGACAACCAGATCGAGCGTCCGAACCTGCATCCCCTTAGCCTCGGACAAACGGCTCAAATTCGGGGGGTAACGCCGCCTAGCACCATCAACGGCGCACAAGCGCCTTGTTCTAGCCCTTAGGTGTGCGACATCCGGTCAGTGGGGGCGCTCAAGTCCGGAAACTGACGCCCCGCCTCATGCGGTGCAATTGCGCCATCGGGAACTACTACGGCCTGCACGCTGAATTCAACGTGTTCGCGTGTTTGACTTGCTCATTAGCGCATCAAGCAAGGCATCGGCCAAAACGCGTTGCCCCCGATCGTTGACGTGAATATTGTCCCGATATGGATTCTCGCCGTGATCGAAGACGGATTTCATGTAGGGAAAGAGCGAGATCACCTCTGCGCCTTGCCTACGCGCGGCGGCTCCAATCAGGGAATACCCAGTTTTAGGTCCATCCGGTCCCAGTTCCACCCGTTCCGGATGCTGAAGAACTAAAACGCGTGGCACCTGTTGATGTGCCAATGTTAAGAACGCCACGAGATCTGATTGGCCATGCTGAACCGCATCTTCCGCATGCATTTCTGCGGTGGATTGGCGCAACTGAAGTTCTGAACGCGAGTTAGGAAGGTAGCTTGGCAGATAGCGCATCAGGCCCTGTAAAAGAGCCGACGCGGGGCTGCGCTGAGGATGCGTGTTGGGATTGAGCGGCGCGAAGGTTGGGTTGTCCGCGATATCATGACTCGAAATCACCAAAACAACAGCATCCGCACCAAAAAAACCATACTCCTGCGCGTAAGCTAGCCAATTGCCCGGCCCCCAACTCCCTGCAGAAATATTCCCCACAATCACGGGACTACCAAGCAACTCCTTTAAACGATGAGACAGGACGCTCGTTGCCAGATCTTCGTGGTCTGTCAAATTGCCGCCGTTCAGGACAGAATCCCCGAACACCATAACGCGGTATTCCCCTACCGATTTGGCAATCGGAAAATTATTGCTACGCATCCCATACTTATTGATCAGGATACGATGACCAAAGTGCAACACGTCTTGGTTTGGCTTGAACAAATACTCGATTCGAGGGTGCGTCTGACTGAGCGGCGGTGTTCCAAGGCCAAAGACATAACGAGCCACCAATTCGCTGGAAACAACTAAGGCGAGCACCCCGACCCCAACCCAAATCGTATGCTTTTTCAAAGGCTTTACTCCTTATTAGACTGTGAATTTTTCCGGGCTGGCCCGGCTTGCTGCCGGTCAGGGTGTCGGCGTCAAAACGGTATGTGCCAACCTCAATAGCCTCTCTGTCTATCTGACCACCGACCGGTGCCTTGAGCCTGGCTCGACATATCGCATCAGTAGCAGCTTCAAGTTTAGTCACCTACGCCGCCGCTCGCCGCGCGTCCTCGCCAGGCCTGTCCGCATGAACGCCCGCATCGCCGCTGAGCGGTCAGCCGAAATCATCCAGAACGTGCAAATTCATCTCCGTCCGTAGCCAAACTCGACCAAAACATCCCAAACTGCACAAGTCGCATGCCTTAAAGTGGCTTCACGCCGTTTTCTGTGTGAATTGACACCTCAACAAACATGACGGTAGCGCCCGTAATCTCGGGCGATGGTCGGTATCAAGGCGTTCTTGTATTGACCCAGTGAATTCCTGCCCAGGTCAGGCTGCTAAAGCATAAGCCTCAGCGGGGGTCTTCATGCCAAGCGTCTGGTGAGGGCGCCGGTGGTTGCAAAAGCCGATCCAGTCTGCGATCACGCGGCTGGCGCGCTGCGGGGCCTCGAACCGGTGGCGGTGCACGCACTGGTCTTTGAGCGTTCTGATCACGCGCTCGACCATGCCGTTTTGCTCTTGGCTGTACGGGGTGACGAACTCCTGCTGCAGGCCATAGCTTTTGACCAGGGCCGTGTAGCTGCGGCTGGTGAACACCAAGCCGTTGTCCGACCTCAGCAAGAACGGGTGCTTGACTTTGCCCAGGCAGCCATCGCGAGCGATTAGCGCCTGCTCCAGTGCCGCCTCTGCAGTTTTGGATCGGCCGCTGTGGCTGAGGTGCCAGCCCAGCAGCTCGCGGCTGTAGCAATTGATCACCAGGGCCAGCGAAGTGGACTTGAGGAAGTGTTCCTGAACCTTCAGCGCTGCCTTGGTGCTGCGGTAGTAAACGGTGCGCCGTGGCATCTCAAACCACGGGCACAGCTTGACCAGGCTGACCTTGAATCCCTCCTCTACCAGTCCGTGCTGAAGGCTGAGGATCATTTCTCGTCCTGGTTACCCAGCAGGGACGCCAGCTTTTTTCTGGCACGTAGCTCCAACATGGCTTCGGCATAGGCCTCCTGCAGTTCGCGCAGTTGCTTCTCGCACCGCTCTTTGATTTACCAGGGGCTTGGTGCGCAGGGCGTTCTCCATGCCGCGCTTGCCTTCATCGACCCACTGCTCCACCTCGGACGGGTTGAGATCGAAGGCCCGGCTGGCCTCCGAGATCGTGGTCTTGCCCTGAATGATGTCCAGGACCAGGGCGGTTTTACGCTTGGCCGTCCAGCGCTTGATGTCGTCTTCCATCAAGGTGCTCATCGTCGTTTCCTTCAACGTTAACACCTGTGCAGGAATTCACTGGGTCAATACAGCGACTGCAAATCCATCTGCACCTGATTGCGCGGGTCGTGGCGGCCCGCCAGCAGGTGGCTGGTTTGCGACCAGAAGTAGGGAGCGTCTGGGAAGATAGCGATGCGTTTCATGAAATAAGTGGCCATTGACGGCCATTGGATAGCACTAAAGAAAAGAAGTGGCCGAAAAGCGGCCCAAACTGCGCGCCAAACAGCGCGCCAAACAGCGCCGAATCATAAGCATCTACACAAACTGGCCCAACTTGCTGAGGTTCTTCCACACCAGGGCACCCACTCCGCCCAGCGCCCCCACGCGGGCCTGCCGAAGCGCCCGCCAGTCTTCACCCGTTTTGCGGGCAATGTTGCGCAGGCTGCGGTTACTGGCCCCACCCAGGCGCATGGTCACCAGCACCTCTGGCAGGTACACCGCCTTGAAGCCCGGCTGGCTGAACAACTGCAAGATGCTCAGGTAATCGGCCGCAATGCGGTAGCGAGTGTCAAACCCGCCAATGCGTTGGCACCACTCACGCCGCACGTACAAGGTGGGGTGGGGCGGCATCCAGCCCCAGGCAAGGCGGCGTGGCGAAAAAGGCGAGCTTTGCCAATGCCGCACCACTTGCGTGGTGTCGTGCTGGCGCACGTACTGCAGGTCGCCATACACAGCACACACCGAAGGGTCGGCAAAGGCATGGGCCACGTGCTGCAGCACTTGGGGGTGGGCGTACAGGTCGTCGGCGTGCAGAAAACCCACCACGTCGCCAGTGGCCAGGGCCAACCCTTTGTTCAAGGCATCGTAAATGCCGCAGTCGGGCTCGCTCTGCAGCACAGCCAGCTGCTGGCGGTGGGCCTGCAGCACGTCTAGCGTGCCGTCGGTGCTGGCACCGTCCACCACCACGTGCTGACGGTGCGGCCAGGTTTGCCCGGCCACCGACGCCAGGCAGTCGGTCACGGTGGAGCGGCAGTTCCAAGTGGCGGTGATGATGCTGATGGTGGGGTTAGACAGGCTCAACCGCGTCCTCTCGTGCCTGCAGCCAGGCGCTGAATTCGGCCCCCACCTCGGGGTGGTGCTGGCCCAGGTCGACCGTGGCTTGCAAAAAGCCCAGCTTGCTGCCGCAGTCGTAGCGCACGCCCTGGTAACGGTAGGCGAACACTTTTTCGCGGCGAAGCAGTTGGGCAATGCCATCGGTGAGCTGAATTTCGCCACCCACGCCACGGGGCAGTCGCTCCAGCTCGGCAAAAATGCCTGGGGTGAGGATGTAGCGCCCCGCCACGGCCAGGGTGGTGGGGGCCACGTCGGGGGCGGGTTTCTCCACAATGCCGGTCACGTCCACCACACCCGGTGCCACGGCTTGGCCCGACACAATGCCATAGCGGCGGGTGTGCTCGCGCGGTACATCTTGAACGGCCAGCAGGCTGGCGCGCCATTCGGCGAACTGCTGCACCATCTGCGCGAGCACCGGGGCATGGCCCGGTGCGCCCACCATCAGGTCGTCGGCCAGTAGCACGGCAAAGGGTTCACCGGCCACCAGGTCTTTGGCGCACAGCACCGCATGGCCCAGACCAAGGGCGCGGGGCTGGCGCACAAAGACGCAGCTCATGTCGTCGGGCGCAATGGAGCGGGCCACCTGCAACAGCTCCAGCTTGCCAGTGGCCTCCAGCTCGCTTTCCAGCTCGTAGGCGGTGTCAAAGTGGTCTTCCACACTGCGCTTGGTTCGACCGGTGACAAAGATCATCTGACGCACGCCAGCGGCATACGCCTCTTCCACCGCGTACTGGATGAGGGGCTTGTCCACCACCGGCAGCATTTCCTTGGGGCTGGCCTTGGTGGCGGGTAAAAAACGGGTGCCCAAGCCGGCAATGGGGAAAACGGCCTTGCGGACTACTATTTGCATTTGGTTCCTCTTTATATTTAAAAGCTTATATGAGAGCCAAGACGGTCGTAATCAAACTTATGAGAGGGATATATAATGAATGTCTTCTACAATGGTAGGCTTTCCTAAAACCTCTGTTTTGCCCCCTTGGTTTCTAACTCGAATATCTTCGCTCTTACCTGTGCGATATAACTGGCGCGAATCTGGCAGGCGATGAGACCTGGTCGGCCTTCGAGGAATCCAAGGCGAATGAAGTAGTGCCAAGCGAACCAGAGCCAATGCTCTAATGGTAGGCGTATGATCAATGCCTTCAAGAAACGGCGCCGTTCCTGTGGGTTGCCAAAGAATCGCGGCTGGATCGTCTCCTCGCCATAGTGCCCGCTCGTCAGGTAGGTGTGACGAAGACGCGCCTCCCAAGTCGAATATTTATTGTGGCGTGCGATGTAGGCTTCGAGCCCTTTGAAATCTTCATGGATCAGAGGTTCGGCAATCCGGCCAATGCGGCCATCCACAATCACTCTCTCGTGGATCTCCATGTCCAGACCATCTACCACATCGTTGAAAAGACGCTCGAAGCGCGCCTTGCCGGTCCGGAATAATAGGACAGCTGCGTGGGAGAAACCACCATGTTTCATCCGCTGCCCTAGAAAATGAAAATCCTTTGTGATGAGAAACGCGTCAGGTGCAGCTGTCGAAAAAATAGACTGCTCGACCACCCGCCACAAAGCAGTGGGGACCACTTCGTCTGCGTCTAGCAAAAAAACCCACGGCGTATCAATTGACAAGTTCTCCAATGCCCATTGACGCTTCTTAGGGTAGCCGCCGTGGTAATCAAATTGCACCACCTCCGCGCCATGCGCAAGTGCAATGTCTGCAGTGGCATCCGTGCTATGCGAATCGAGTACAACCACACGTGAAGCTGGACTGAGTGCGGCGAGGCAGCGTGGTAAGTTGATAGCCTCGTTTTTGGCAGCTAAGAGCACTGTAATCGGCAGTTTGTCGCCTTTATAGGGTTTCACTTTATATACGCTTTCGTTAGGTATCTATATCAGGACTGATCAAAATTTCGCTGTTTCACTGGCATCGCTGGATTGCCCCGAGCCACCATCCAGGGCGGCAGATCACTGAACACACTGGACCGTGCCGTCACCACCGCTCCATCGCCGATTGTCACCCCGGGGCCAACGAACACGTCGGCGGTAATCCACACCCTTTCACCAATCCTTATAGGCGCGGCCACCAACGGCATGTCCGCATTTGAATAATCATGGCTTGCTGCACAAAGAAAACTGTACTGACTTACAGTTGAATGCGCACCGATAAAAATTTTGGCCACAGAATAACAATCAACTCCCTCGCTCAAGCAAGCGTGATCACCCATTTCTAAATTCCAAGGTGCCCACACACGAGCCGAAGGATACAAATGGACAGATTTGCCCAGTTTGGCACCAAAGATACGCAATATAAAGCAACGCCAAGGATGTAAAAGACGCGGCGTGGGTCTGAAAAATAAAAGCCAAACAACGTGCCAAACACCACGCGCGATTTTGTTGCGCAACGAAAGGCGTTGAATTTTGCCGTTTTTAGTCATGAAAAAAAGTCACTCAGTTCGTACACAATCGGGTAACGGCGCGTGTCCTGCAATCCATCGATAAACATCAATCATCTGCTTTGCAATATCGTTCCAGTCGTAACGCTTGACGTATTCCCGCCCACGCTCGCCCATCGCTTGGCGTTCCGAATCACTCAATGCCATTGCCTCGCGCAACGCAAAAACTAGTGGATCTACACCAGAATCCACCCACCAACCACACTTATAAGTTGCCAAATCGGCCCAGGGCGCACCTCGGGTAGTGATCACCGGCACGCCATGAGCCAATGCTTCCGCAACAACCACTCCAAAATTCTCGCTAAAGGTGGGCAAAACAAACAGATCAGCATTCCTATATGCATAGGATTTTTTTGTACCATCAATTTCGCCAATATATTCAACTGTGGCTTCTATGCCAAGTTGCTTAATTGTCGCGAGAACCTCTGCTAAGTGCCCACCATCATCCGGGCCAGCAATCTTAAGAAACCACCCGCTTGGCGCAACAATTCGCCATGCCTGGAGCAGATTCAAAAGCCCCTTCTTTGGATGTATTCTTGAAAGAAACAAAACAGTACGGCCGAAATCTGGAGTGTATATCCTGGAGTTATCAATTCTTGGATTAGCATCGAACTGTACGCCATTTGGGATGACAGCAACTGGTTGTCTTAGTCCAATGTGGCGAATGCTTTCGTATTCAGAATCTGCTGTTGCAATTAAAAGTCTTGCACTCTCCAGATCATTTCGCTGAAACAGCGCCATAGCCAAATGCTTTTTAAACGTGTTATGGCCCAGTGCCCAAGGCTCCAGCATCCCCCTAGGTTGGATGATCAAGGGAATTTTGTGACGGCGTGCCGCACAAGCAGCCCAATGATTTACAGGTAACCAAATGCCATGGTTATGAATCAACGTAGCAGTGCGGTGCCTATCTATCTGAGATAACGCACGCCACACAGGTATGCCGCAATTTAGCGCCATAATCGAGTTGGACCGCACAACTGTGTAATTTACCTGCTCCACAGATGTAGTGACCGTCGGATCGCCAATGCGGGATTGACTCAAAAGAGAGATATCAATGTTCCTGTGCAGGGCCAACGAATCACAGAGCTGGGTTACGGTTCGCGAAGGCCCTCCAGCACTTGGCGACAAGCTACCAACAACATGTGTGACAGAAAGGCTAACCACAACGGCCATCCCATTCAAAAAGGGTTTGCATACCCCCTGGAGGTGACCAGAGGATGAGAGACGGTATCGTCATGAAATAGATGAGAATCGCCCCGGGTCTACCAGACACTTTCCAGTAGGTGGTAGGGTGTTAATGATGAGCAACTTCTTGGCTATGTTTTTGGGTGTCAATCTGCGTTACATGCGCAGTAACTTTATCTATTGCCGAGTACAAAGGCTAAAATGTGCGCGTTAGACTACCACCGTTAAGAGCAGTAGCGCTACGTGGTATTTGAATTGGGGCTCGTATCTAATTAGATCAGTTTTCTAAATCGTGCAACCTGTGCCAAGGAGGTACTGGGCGCCTCTGTTGTCCGGCAGCATGTGCCAGGATGTCGTTCAAGTAGCGAGCGCCTACCGGCGCACCAAGGCTTGTTGCCCAATGGGCAAGGGCTCTGCGTCTTTCAATCAGTAGAGGACCGGCCTCCAATATCTCACGCAAAAGTTTGGTTAATGCGCGGACATCGCCAGTCGGGAAAACACCACCTTCACAGCTGGCCTTGACGACGCCTGAAGATCCGCAAGCGCTACTGCAAACTACGGGTGTTCCAGCCATCAAAGCTTCCGAAACTACTGCGCCCCAACCGTCGTGGCGACTGGGCAATACGAGGCAATCGGCGTTGCTCATCTCATATGGGATGTCAGCCATGGGCATGGTTCCCAACCAACGCACTCGACCGGGCAACAACTTATCTGCTCGCTCTTGCCAAATACCCCGCATGAGACCGTCACCCACGATTACCAACTCAAATTGGTGTTCCTGTAAACCAGCCAACGCGTTAATCAGTTGGTCGACTCGCTTGCGTGGAATCAGTTGACCAACGAACAAAATTCGGAGCGGTGAATCGCGCGACCGTTTGCAGGCAATATGGGTGTCTGTATTGGGCAGAAAATAAGCGAATGGAAATGTAGTGGCTGGATTGGCACCTAGAGACATCAGCCAATCTGACGTCTGCCAACCAATGGCCAGAATACCTTGCAACCAGCTGCGTGAATGTCTAAGGAGCCAGCGGTAGAGCAGGCGCTTGGGCAGCCTCATGTAGCCAGCATCGTCGACAGTCTCCATCAATACCCATTGTCGGAGGCCGCGGCGTGCCAGCTCTTTCTGTGCAATGCCCACTAGACCGTTTGCACGCAGGCCCTGGCAAAAGTGAACCGAATCGAAAGGAGCAAATGTCACGAAGTCAGTTGCATTTTTAGCATTACTCGCAATTTTCAAATCAATATGCTTGAGTGTTGGCGGAGCCCATCCCATTTTTTGGCGATCCACCGACATTGATTGGTTGGCGACATAGACCACGTTATGCCCCATTATCGCAAGAGCCTCGGCCAGATGTGCCATGTGTGGTGTCACTATGCGCTGCCAGAAATAAATGTGCATTTTAATCGAATTTAATGATGATTTAAATTGCTTTAGAGTCTCCGAAATGCAGTTATCGCTCGTGTTTAGATTGACTTAGTAAATTTTGCATGTGCTAGTTTTCTGTAGGGCGACCCTATTGTATGTCGGAAAGAAATAGAGATGCACAGGATGTTTAGGGTTGCAGTTTTCGGATAACTTTGGCTGGAATCCCGGCAATAATGCAATGACTTGGGTGTGCTCCGTTGACTACAGCACCAGCAGCAACTATCGTATTTTTGGATAAAACGGTTCCGCCTAGAATGATCGCACCCGCCCCAATCCAACAGCCATCGGAGATGATAATTTCACTTGAGAATCCAGGTCCGGCAACACGGTCAGCAAGAGGCGTAATTTCATGCGATCCGGTTACAATTAAAACACCTGGAGCTATATCAACGTTCCTCCCAATCACAACATCTGCATCGCCTCCGATAATACTTACACCATGACCTATGAAGCTTCCATCTCCAATTTTCAGCTTTCCTGTTAATGAGAATGTTGCCGATGACACGCAGCGAACATTTTTACCAACCTGAACGCCACATTTCCGCAGTAGGAAATTTTTGAGTTCAAAAGCTTTTGTTGGCGGCAATGCGCGTGTTAAAAGTTTATATGCGTATAGTGCAGCAGATTGCTTCATCATTTAGGCGGCAATAAACATCAAGAGTTCCGGAATATGTCCAGCCAATGTTGATCTGCATACAGGTCTGAGTATTTGTTTTTTACCACCTTCAGTGCGAGGCCTTCATTCATTAAGCTGATTGCTCTTCTAGTTTGGTATCCTAAGTCTTGGGTCGGTAGACTGCCGCGCAGTTGTTGACGCTCCTGGTTCATGAGTCCGCGCAATCTGTTACTCAGAGTGCCAGGGTACTGACGTAGTGCGGCAAGATGCTTATTAATGAAGTGAGGTTGGTATTCTTGGAAAAGATAATCAAGCAATTCATGCTCAAATGTGACTTTGTAGAGCAAGCTAAATTTTCCGAAATTATTCCATGCATTGCTGGAAAAGAAAACGCTGCCGGTGAATATATTTGATCCTTTTTTGTAATCATTGAAATTCATTGGCCAAGAAAAAAGCGTCTTGGTAGTCTTCCCCGCGTTATTTATACAGATTGAGTGGCCGTATGCAAAATTGACGTCGCCAGCAGAAAAAATAGATTTAACTTCAGCAAAAGTGTGTTTGTAAATGTATACATCATCTGCATTTAGCCAGCACAGGATGTCACCGGAAGCTATGTCAAATCCTTTGTTTAGGGCATCATTTGCCCCCTGATCTTTTTCTGAAATTATTTTTGCAATTGGCCATTGACAATTTTGAAGGATCTGAAGGGTGCGATCTGTCGAGCATCCGTCAATCACTATTAATTCTACATCGTTGTCGGATTGGTTAAAAATGGAATACAATGCTTCTTCAATATAGGTTTCGGCATTCAGGCAAGGCATCACCACGGAAATTTTTTTCATCATTGATTTATTTTTAATGTTGACTTTTTATGCTCCAAGATAATCACTTGGTTCATTATTTTGTTGATTTTATATCGAGATTCGGAGTTGTATAAAATTTTAGATTTTATACTGCCATTTTCCGGGTATTATCCCGATTGCTACGTAATAAGAGATCACCCCATACAGAATGGAAACTAGTGGAAAGAAATCCAAGAACCCCGTAGCAAGTGCTGAGCTGGCACAAATTATTGCAATACGAATCGATGTACTATAAATTGAAATGATCAGAAGCGCGAAGAATGTAATGGCACTCAGCAAGCCAAAGCGAATGGCAATTAGCCAAAACCAGTTGTGCGGCTTTTGCGATAATTGTGATTCATCCATGCCATGATAGTATAAATTTTTATCCAATATGTATTCAAATGATTCGATGATTTGTTGATTCCTTCCAAAGTTGCTTAGATCATTAAACTGAAGGATTCTTTCAAATCCAATCGAATAATTATGTATTTCTCCAACGAAGAGTGATCCTGTAATAAATGGATATGTGACGGAGAAGATTAGAGCTAGCGCGCAGACTACGCGCGTTAGGCGATACTGCCGGTTCCTTAGAGCTAGCAAGGCTGCCAATTGAAATGTCATTCCTAGGAGGAGTGCGCGACTCAGAGTCAAATATAGGACTGTCCCCAATATCATTAGTGAAATAATTTTTGACACTTTTCCTCCGAATACAAGAGGAAAGCTAAGCACCAAAAAAAATAACGCAAAAAAATTTGGGTCTCGATAAAGATCTTCGCGAATAAATCCAGCATGTAGCCCATGCTTGTATATGGTTGAAGCAACTAAAGTAAAGCAAACCGCATTTATCACTGTCAAATAGACTTTTAACCCTGTGTGCTCTGGCTCATTTTCGTTATTTTTTGGATTTGCAAAAATGATTAATGCGGGGAGAATCAGGTATAAATATTGTGCGCCAGAAAGAATGCTTACAATTATCGAATACAAGCCTATCGATAAAACAGTTATTGGGTGTTTGTATTTCATGCTTGCCGATAGCATTAAAATTGTGGCAAACAAAAGATAGTTGGCCTGTGCGACTAGTGATATCTCTGTTGTAGCGGATCCTATTGAGCCAAAAATAGTTAAAAGAAGAAGAAAAATTCCGGTTATTTGGGATAGCTGTTTTCGATAGATAAACATTTTGTTAGTTTGAAGAATTGTAGTTAGGTGGAATCAATAATCAAGTGCACACCGATCCCGTGAGGTACTGACATGGGAACGCACTACAAACAACGCACCCCAGAATAGTGAGCTGTGGTCATTATGATGAGGAGTCATCAATGCTCGGCGCGGCACATTGAGGGATTCCTGCATCGCTCAAGCACCAGCATCACCCGATTGTTAAAGCGCTTTGCCACCTGGCAGGACCGTCCTGCATTTTCACGTGAGTCGGCTTTTGGCCACGATGTCCGTGTTGCTTGCCAGCGTGCTTGTTGCCAACGTTCTAAATCCCGGCGCTGCTCCAAGCTTGCCATGTACACCGTTCTTTTTGGCGTGGGGCCCCATTTTTGTCCAAACGCTGGTCGCCCATCTCAGATGGCGGGTGCACTCAGGCCCTATTTTTCCGGATTATCCTTAACCTACCGTCTCGTACGAGAGCATCTACAACTGCATTTGTGCCATGCCTCGGGGGTAATTGCCCAATGGGCTGATTGCCTTCCTGCGCCGAGCCCAGAGCATATGCATGCTGCGAGCCAGGGGAGTAAACAGCAGGGGCGGGTGCTCAAGGTGCTGGGCATCCATGTACTGCCGCCCGAGGCAAATGGCCGGTCGTTTCCCAGGTACTGGTGAGGCGAGCTCATTAAGGGTACTGGTAACCGCTCTGTCTTGGGTGTGCTGGTCGAGGGCAGCTCGCGCCTGATGATGCTGGCCGACGCCACCACCCCATCGGCTCTGGAAGGCTTTACGGCCAAGTTGGGTGGCTTGGCAGGACCTATGCGCCAGACGCTGACGTACGACTAGGGCAAGGAGATGGCTCAGCATGTAAAGCTGAGCGCCAACACGTACACTAAGGTCTACCACTGGTACCAGCACAGGCCGTGGCAGCGGGGCAGTAGCGAGAATATCAACAGAATGATCCGGCTCTACCTGCCCAAATGTACGGATCTGTCGATCTACAGCTAGGCTCAGCTCGGCGCGAATACTGAACAACTCATCAACCGGTCCAGCCCTATTCACGGCCTGTCTCCGCCCACTAGCGTCTACCAAGCTATGTTGGAAAGGAGCAGCCAACCCGATTCCTCAATTCAATGAGCCCGTTGTTGAACTTGGTTCTGGACACTGCCGTACTTCTAGCGTCTATTTGTTGAATGTTACTGTTGACATTGAATTATTTCCCAATATTTACTCGCGTACATTCGTGCTATTTTGTTGTTTGAAAATCTGCTAATCGCCTGACTCCTGGTTATGTTCAATATTCTTCTTGAAGCTTTCTGATACAACACCCACCTTATCCCTACGGATAAATCCACACTATCAAAGGCCTTGGCCAAATATCCTGAAACCCTGTGCTCCACAATATCCGGCAGACCACCAATTTCGAAGGCCACTACAGGCGTTCCGCAGGCCTGAGCCTCCACGGCTGTATTCGGCAAATTGTCTTGCCGTGAGGGCACCACCAGCGCATCGGCTGCACTGTAGAGGACGCGCAGACTGAGGTCGTCGTGCAGGTGACCGGCGAAATGTACTGGAAAACCCAGCTCTGGTGGCTGTTGCGGCGCAAGCTGGCCGAAGATCACCAGCTCTAACTCGGGAATCTCGCTCCGCAAGTGACCGAGTGCTTGGGCCAACAGATCGAAGCCCTTGCGCGGGTCGCGACCGCCGCCCATGGCGCCGAACAGTAGCAGTGGCACATCTGGCGGCAGGCCAAGCAGGTCGCGAGCAAGCCCTTGGTCCATCGGCTTCCATCGCTCAGTGTCCAGACAGTTCGGCACTACGCTGATCGGCCAGTCGCGCATCAACGCGCTTTCGCGCGCGCAGTCTGCCAGCCAACGGCTCGGGCAGACGATGTGAATGGGTCGACGCCAGTGCTTGCGCTTGCGCAGCCAGGTCCAGCGGTTCAAGTCAAACCCGGATTCGTGCGCGGGTCGGTTGTAGCGGTGATACCCGTCACGCCACCGAAAGTCGTCCGTGTAGTGCTCCGCGCCGCAGAAGGCCCACATATCGTGCAGCGTCCAAACCAAAGGTTTGCGGATTCGGCTAATGTCTGCAATGGACAACATTTCGCCCTGCACCCAGTGCATGTGCACCACGTCTGCATCTGACGAGTTGATACGTTCAACCCAGTTGGACGGAAAAAGGGCGGTCGAATGGATGATGGGATTCCGCGTTTTTAGGGTTTTGACCAGCGGGCCGACGAGCGCCGGCTTCACACGCGCTGCCATCTTGGCCCACTTGCTACCGGGCCCCTGCACCGTCCAGTCGCCAGCTGTGGCAACGTTGACCAGCATGGTCGAATCCACATCCGAGGAGAGAAGCGCGTGGTGGATGCGATAAGCCGCACGGGCGGCACCACCGTTGATATCGGAGTGGTTGAGTTGGATGACTTTCAAGCGAAGACAAGTAAATTGGTGATCGGGCGAGTGAGTCCGCCTCAAAAGGCGCAACCACAACTTACTCTAGGCAAGCTTGCGCGCCTCTAAGTAGATTGACTCCGCCCCCTTGCGCGGTAGTCCCTGGGCATCGACGTCTAATGGATGGACTGGGAAATCGGCGACGACACTGCTGTTGGCGCTGCATCTTTGCACATCGACGAAACCCGCTGCCTCAAGCGCGGTCTTGAGCTGATGAAAGTCCCAAAGCCAATGATGGTTCTCACCGACCGTCGATAGGCTGACGTTCTGCGCGCGAAAAGCGGCTGGAAGGGCGCGTAGGCAGAAGTTAATCCAGCTGCGTTCGATTCGACTTCGCATGGAGGTGGATAGACTGCGCAGGTTGCGCACCCGCCGCCCCGCATCAACGGACGAACACAAGTTTTCACCAGTACGCTCACGGATGTATTCGATCATTGGAGCAGTACTATGGTCCGCATGAGACGTCACATGACGATATAGTCGGGCCAGTTCCCCACCCGAATCTCGGCGAACGCATTGGTCAATGATTTCCAGCACGACAAAATCAGCTTTCTCATGCTCTCCCGCCTCTCGCATAGAGAGATATTCGCGGACCATGTTCTCCAGATCTGGTACCACCAGCCGGACTATGCCACCAGGCTGCAATACCCGCCAGCATTCACGCAGCAAGCCAGGTACCAAATTCCGCGGCACATGTTCCAGGAAATGTGAGGAATAGACCATCGAGGCCGAATGATCGGCCAACGGCAGTGTTTCAAGCAGATTGGCTTGCCTCACTGAGGGTGAGCACGGTACGAAATCCAGATTCAGCCAATCCGGTGCATCAACAAAGACCGGGCCGCAGCCGAGATTGATTTTACGCATGTGTAACCTTGTTTATAATCATACGAAAGAGCTTTCCGGCTACCCTGCGCGGCATATTGTACAAAACATAGGGAAATCGTTGTAGACGACCGCCAAAGACATAGTCGAATACATAAAGATCTGCTGCTATTTCATGCTGAACCATATTCGGGTGGGTAAGGGTGCTTAGTGTGTGAGTTGATATTCCCGATAATGGACTATCAGAACTTAGGGTGTGCGTAGCATGCTCTCCAAAACCAATGTTGGTAACCAGATTGACATTGGGTGTGGCCGTAAGACCTCCGTGGTGCCAAACACTTGCTGTCCACGGATAATCCCAAGTGTCGATTTCACCACGATACATTTGATCGAAAATTTTCTCCCAATAGCGGCGAGTCACTAGATCAGACCAGAATGATTTCCAGTCTTGGCTTATCTTCCACTCTGGCCAAAACCGGAGTTCCATATCTGCTTTTGTCCATGCCCGGCGCCAACTTGCCCAACCCCATACATGGTTGTAACGGGAGAAGTAGTAGGATGCCTCACCACGCTTGATGCCATTCTGAAAGTTATCGCCCGTGATGACCCAGACTCTCTCGTCTGTTGCGTACCGATTCAACAAGTCTTGGCAAAAGTGAAAGAAGCATTGGTTCGGCAGGCAATCATCTTCCAGGATGATGCCTTGTTCCTCATGCTCGAAAAACCAGTTGATCCCTCTGCTTACAGCGTGTTTGCAGCCTAGGTTTTTCTCCCTAAACAGGGTCTTTAGCTCACATGGCCAATCCACTGCTGTGGCTATGCGCCTCACTTCAGCACAACGCTCCGCTTCTCCTTCTCGAGCTGCGCGGGGGCCGTCGGCAGCCACGTACAGCCGAGGGGGGCGGGCTTTACGGATTGCTTCAAAGACCTGCTCGGTGACATCCGGGCGGTTGAATACCAAGAATAGGACTGCGGTATTTAGCGGTTCTAGTGGTACAAACGAATCAGAAGCTGTCACGTTGATATTTCGTTAAGTTCGCTGTTGTCCGCTCAAGAGCCTAGCAGCTTCCTGAAGTAAGCCACCGTCTCCTTCAGTCCATCATCCAGGGCAACCTTAGGCTCCCAGCCCAACTGGTTTTTAGCCAGCGTAATATCTGGCTGGCGTTGCTTGGGGTCGTCGGTAGGTAAGGGGTGAAAAGTCAGTTTGGACTTGCCACCTACCAGCTTCAGTACCTTTTCAGCGAGTTCAAGCATGGTGAACTCGCCTGGGTTGCCCATGTTGACAGGGCCTACAAAGGCTGCTGGGCTTTGCATCATGCGGACAAAACCTTCGATCAGGTCATCCACGTAGCAGAATGACCGGGTTTGCTGACCGTTGCCGTAGATTGTGATGTCCTGACCCCTGAGCGCCTGGACAATGAAGTTGCTCACCACCCGGCCATCGTTGGGGTGCATCCGCGGCCCATAGGTGTTGAAGATGCGGACCACCTTGATTTCCAGCCCGTGCTGGCGGTGGTAGTCGAAAAACAGCGTCTCGGCGCAACGTTTGCCTTCGTCATAGCAGGAACGTGGCCCAATGGGGTTGACCCGCCCCCAGTAGCTTTCGGGCTGTGGATGCACATCTGGGTCGCCATACACCTCACTGGTCGAGGCTTGAAGAATCCGCGCCTTGGTGCGCTTGGCCAAACCCAGCATGTTGATGGCGCCATGCACGCTGGTCTTAGTGGTTTGCACCGGGTCATGCTGGTAATGCACGGGCGACGCTGGGCAGGCTAGGTTGTTTATCTGATCCACCTCCACATACAGCGGAAAAGTCACATCGTGACGCATCAACTCAAAGTGGGGGTTCCCCAGCAGGTGTGCAATGTTGTCTTTGGCACCGGTGAAGAAGTTATCCACGCAGACCACATCGTGGCCACCTTTTAGCAGGCGCTCGCAAAGATGGGAGCCGAGAAAACCTGCTCCGCCTGTGACGAGGGAACGGGTACGGTGGGAGTAGTTTTTCATTGCGTGATTCAATCTTTAAGTATCGCTACGATGTTCTGATATGCGAAAATTTCACAACTAATCGGGTTGTATCGTTTGATCTCTAGCATTTCATTTGGAAGCAGTCGATAAATTCGGTAATTATCGAGAAGCCTCCAGAAGTCTCTGAAAAACACGTGTGATACAGCATTCATTTCGTTGAACTCAAAGTGGATTGCCTTTATTCGCTTCTCTTGTATGGCGCGCAGCCCACCTTGCAATACGGCTAGTTCATTTCCTTCGGTATCTATTTTTAGTAGGAGGACTTCTGTGATGTTTTTCTCATCGAGAAATCCGTCTAGCGTCGATAAATTCACCCTGTGACCAGTTGCCGTTCTTGATCCATGAATTTCTGTTATCACTTCCGAAAACAACGAGGCATGTGAGGAACCGTCTTGGTGTTCATAGTCGAAAAGAGTAAGTTCTCCTGGGGAGTCAGACAGTCCGCAGTTGATCGTTTCAACTGATGGGTGAATCGACGTATTTTTTGTTAATCTCTCAAAGGTAACTGGATGAGGTTCGAATGCATATATTATTGGATCACTGCATGCCTCTAGAGCTTCCATGGTATAGCTGCCTTCATTTGCTCCCACGTCCAATATCACGCCTTTTTTGTTTTGTAGATATTTTTTGAGAAAATTTTTTTCGCCGCTTATTTGGGATGTCTGATAATTCAGGATCCCCAAGCCGCCAAGAGATAGTCTGTACAAAAAATTATTGATTTTTTCAAATCTGACTCTTGCGAATATGAATACATAAAGACGAATTATTAAGTTTTGCATGGCTGTATTTATTATCTGGTAAACATTTTTAATCTGATCGGATTCATGGAATTCATTTTCATGAAAAACATCTTTCGCGTTATGGGTTGCATTGCATCAAACAGCCAGGCTGCAGTTATTTGTGCGATAACTGTTGCAAATGCGGCGCCGACGGCCTCAAAGGTAGGTATCAACAAAAAGTTCAGAGCAATATTCACTGCTGCGCCCAATGCAGTTCGTTGAAAACTCAACATCTGGCGGTTTTCGGCAACAAACCAGTTGCTGCTTGCAACGCCGAGAGAGACAAATACAGAGGCCCAGATATGGATTGCGAGCACAGTGCCTCCCGCGCCATATTCATTTCCGAACAAGCCTGTCACCAGTGACGTGGAAAAAAAGGTCATGGGCAGCGCAATGCCGATTGAAATCAACACCATTAGGTCATATAGCTGCTGAAGCCGTTGGTAATACTGACGCTCGCTGTGTTTTTTCGCTTCTAGGATGGAGGGGAAAGTCGATGCAACGATCGCCGTTGGAATGAAGTACCATACTTCGCTGATGCGTACCGCGGCGCTGTAGATGCCCACCGCTTCATCACCTACCATTTGACCGAGCATGATTTGGTCGATTTTCATGTAGATCATGATGGCGAGGCCCGACATGAGCAGCGGCCAACTGTCTTGCAATAGCGTTTTGGCACGCGCGACTGATATGTCTAACTGGTTAAATTTTTGTCCCTTGAGCCCCGCTGTCATTAACAACAGTAGGGCTACTAGCAGCGCTTCCCCTACGGCTGCCCAGGCGAAGTCTACGAGAGGTGCACCTTGCAGGATGAGTGCAATTTTTATTGATGCAAAAACGAGGAAGCAACCGTTTTGCACCCAGACGGTGTATTTGGATTGCACTTGCGATTCAAACCAGCTTGCGGCAATTTCGCTGGCCTTGAACAGCAGAATGGACCCGAGAATGGCCACCAGTACCTGGGCAAGGTGGTCTTCTGGGCGCAGCCAGAAGATGGTGCTCATGAGTAGGCCGTAGGCCAGCAAGCCCCCGATCAGCTGCAGCGTTGCCGCAGTGCCCAGGGTTTCTGCTTTGTTCTCAGGGTGTTGTACCAGGTCGCGCACCACGATGCTTTGCAGGCCCAACCCGGCAACGGCGGAGAACATTCCGACAAAGGCTGTCGCAAAACTGTACAGGCCAAATTGCTCCGGCCCGAGGTGGCGCGCTACCCAGACGCCCACGAGAAGGCCGACGCCCATGCGCAGCACTTTGTCGAAGAAAAGCCAGCCGATGTTATCGATGATCTTTAGTAGGTTCGGCCGATGTTTTAACCGACGCCGCATGAAGGCAGGAACGATGTTCACGAGTCGTTCTTCAGTTTCAGCTATCTGATCCGAACAGGTCTCGTGTGTACACCTTGTACATCACTTCGTCCAGCTCGGGCGTATGGCGGTTGGCAATGATGACATCCGACTGGGCCTTAAAGCCGGCCAGGTCATGCACCAGTGGTGATTGGAAGAAGTGTTCGCCCTCCATGGCGGGTTCGTAGACGATGATGTGCACACCTTTGGCCTTCAGCCGCTTCATCACCCCCTGTACGCTGCTGGCGCGCCAGTTGTCGCTTCCGGCTTTCATGACCAGGCGGTAAATGCCCACGGTTTTCGGGTTGCGCCTGAGAACATCTTCGGCAATGAAGTCTTTTCGGGTGCTGTTGGCACTCACGATGGCCTGAATGAGCGTTTGCGGCACGTCCGCATAGTTGGCCAGCAGTTGCTTGGTGTCTTTGGGCAGGCAGTAGCCGCCGTAGCCAAAGCTGGGGTTGTTGTAGTGCTGGCCAATGCGCGGGTCCAGGCATACGCCGTCAATGATCTGGCGCGTGTCCAGCCCGTGGCTGGCGGCGTAGCTGTCAAGTTCATTGAAGTAGGCCACCCGCATGGCCAGGTAGGTGTTGGCAAACAGCTTGATGGCCTCGGCCTCGGTGGGGCCGGTGAACAGGGTGGGCACATCGGGCTTTAGTGCGGCCTCTTGCAGCAGGCCGGCAAAGGTGCGGGCGCGCTCGCTTTCTTCGCCCACCACAATGCGGCTGGGGTACAGGTTGTCGTGCAGGGCCTTGCCTTCGCGCAAGAATTCGGGGCTGAACAGCAGGTTGGGCGTGCCGTACTGCTTTCGGGCTTTTTCCACAAAGCCCACCGGAATAGTGGACTTGATGACCATCACCGCCTGGGGGGTGGTGGCCATCACGTCGCGTATCACTGCTTCCACCGAGCCGGTATTGAAGTAGTTGCTCACCGGGTCGTAGTCGGTGGGGGTTGCGATGATGACGAAGTCGGCCCCTTGGTAAGCCTCGTTTTTGTCCAGCGTGGCGCGCAGGTTCAGCGGCTTGTTCTGCAGGTAGTCTTGCAGTTCGGCGTCGTGGATGGGGCTTTGCCGCTGGTTGATCATGTCCACCTTGGCGGGCACGATGTCCAGGGCTACCACTTCGTGCCGCAGGGACAAGAGCACGGCCATGGACAGGCCTACGTAGCCGGTGCCGGCAATGGCAATCTTCATTCTGCACTCACCTGCACGTTGTAGCCATTGGCCTTCAGCAGCGCATGGCGCTGAGCTTCTTGCAGGTCGGCGGCCACCATTTCGGCGCACATCTGCTGCACGGTGATTTCCGGAGTCCAGCCCAGTTTCTGCTTGGCTTTGGACGGGTCGCCTAACAGGGTTTCCACCTCGGTGGGGCGGAAGTAGCGCGGGTCAATTCGCACCACCACTTGGCCGGGCTTCAGTGCCGGGGCTTTGTCGCCGGTGATGCTGTCCACGATGGCCACCTCGTCCACGCCCTGGCCTTCAAAGCGCAGGGTGATGCCCAATTCTTCGGCGCTCCATTCGATGAATTGCCGCACGCTGTATTGCACGCCGGTGGCAATCACGAAGTCTTCTGGCTGGTCTTGTTGCAGCATGAGCCACTGCATGCGCACGTAGTCTTTGGCGTGGCCCCAGTCGCGCAGGGCGTCTAGGTTGCCCATGTAGAGGCAGTCTTCCAGGCCCATGGCGATGTGGGCCAGGCCGCGGGTGATCTTGCGGGTGACGAAGGTCTCGCCGCGGCGCGGGCTTTCGTGGTTGAACAAGATGCCATTGCAGGCGTACATGCCGTAGGCCTCGCGGTAGTTCACCGTGATCCAGTAGGCGTAGAGCTTGGCCACCGCATAGGGGCTGCGGGGGTAGAAGGGGGTGGTTTCTTTCTGGGGAGTTTCCTGCACCAGGCCATACAGCTCGCTGGTGCTGGCTTGGTAGAAGCGGGTTTTCTTTTCCAGGCCGAGGATGCGGATGGCTTCCAGCAGGCGTAGGGTGCCCATGGCGTCCACGTCGGCGGTGTATTCGGGGCTTTCAAAGCTCACGGCCACGTGGCTTTGGGCGCCCAGGTTGTAAAGCTCGTCGGGCTGGGTTTCTTGAATGATGCGCACCAGGTTGCTGGTGTCGCTCAGGTCGCCGTAGTGCAGCTTGAAGCGGCTGTTGGGG
>Ga0256323_1000005_pt1 | contig 26323 bp, 2 predicted proteins | sample LawtaT_18_FD_189959 | JGI IMG/M metagenome (GOLD analysis project Ga0256323, IMG submission 189959) | Metatranscriptome of freshwater microbial communities from St. Lawrence River, New York, United States - Law_Miss_RepC_8d (Metagenome... | ecosystem: Environmental > Aquatic > Freshwater > River ... | reverse complement strand
TCTCGACGTCTTTAGATCGTGCAAGCGATGGATCGCCGTCCGGGTCACTGGGTGGGCAAGTCACTAATGTATCTGTTGTTATGGCCGAAGCCGATCGCATTTCATTTGCCACCGGTAAAGCCCTAACCGTTTCTTTCACGACAACCTCCGCCCTATCTCCCGGTGAACAAGTTTTCGTCAATATTCCTGATTTTTACATCAACTTCTCGACTGCACAAGTACTTTACCGCGGGCAGGCCGTGACTTTTCTGGATCTGTTAGTTCCGCCATTTCAGCATCGTCGCTTTCAAAAGTTGCTATCAACATCGGAAACTCCGGTGCCCCAGCGGGGCCTTACACGATAACACTTTCTGGTCTTACCTTAGGATCTAAAACAGCTGGATCGACGGTTTATGTTTCTACGTCAAAGGATTTCCCTAATTCTGGTTTTACATCGATCAACAAAAGTTTTGTCCGCATGATTGCACAGCATCGAATACAATATGGCGTTAATCTCGATTATTTCGGGCATTTTTTTTCAGCTGGCACGTCGACAGACGATGCAATTGCCGCTGCTGCGTATCAACTATGGATCTCCGGTCAGCCTACCTCCGGTCAGCCTACTCAGTCAACCCACGACGACACGCAATTCTCATTTCCTGTTGTCAAAGTCTCCACTACTTCTACATTGCCCATTCTATCCAATGCAATCGGAATGTTTCAAACTGTCGACTGCCTTGTTCCTCTTTTTCCCAAACAAGTTTCCTCTGGACAGGCAAAGGTTCTAGTTGTCCCCAAATATGCGTCCAGTTTGAACTTTTCTTTCTCTGTTGTCTCTGTCCACATTAATCCCGTTTTTGTCGGAATCACCACTGATTCTGTGACCGCCAGCCGAAATGCTGAATATGGATTTATGTTTGCATTCATTCGGCCAGATGTTACCTATGACTTTGAGTGTGTTTTCATTCCATCCTCTTCTGCAACCATCTTTCGGCGCGCGTCCACCAAGCTCTTGCCGTTGAACACCTCACATGATCTTTCGGGGTATGTTGTTTTCACATGCCCTATTCCTGAAGTCGCGTTGGGGGTCGACAATCAATGGCAAGTTCGCATATCCAGCTCCGAGTTTGGATTTTACATTTCGGTTGCAACTCCGTTGAAGGTCGTCCCGATTCCTCGATTTCGAGTTGCTGCATTTCCTATCTTGACAGGTGGGCGAGTGTCTGTCGACATAGACAACGGAACCCCGCCCTTGTCACAACTGAAATGTTCAGTGCGCGCTCCTCTCAGCTCATCTTCCCGGGCTTTGGAACTTGCAGGTGGTGCATTGTTGCGGCTTCCGTCTCCGTTGCTTGTGGGGTTAGATTCTTTTTCTGTCAGCTTGTGGATCAAACCGCATTTCTCGAAAATACCTGGTTCTCGTTCTGGAATACTACAGTCGTTCGCGCGAAGTGCTGGCATTAATTTGGTCACAACTTGTAATAGCCAATCCTTCAGTTTCAAATTTTGTGTTGATATTGTTACGTTATCGCCCATTGAATCTCAGTATTGTGTAGCGTCTCCTGATTTTTCGCTCGATGTGGTCAACACGTGGTTACATGTCATAGCGACTGCAAGCGCAAGTGGACGCAAAATTTCTCTCAGCGTCCAGCCCAAGCGGTCCCGTGCAATGCGTCTTGATTTGGCTGGCGTTGATCTTTGCTCCGCCGCTGCCACATGCCGAGAATGTCAAGAATTAGTCAGTTCAAACGGCTGCGGTTGGTGCCCGTCTCTTGGGTTGTGCAAGGCTGGCAACTTGACAGCATCGTTAGATGGACTTTGCAGAGTCGATAGTGCCATCGGCTGGCTCGTAAAAACTGATGTTTGCCAAGCGAAAGCCATACAAATGACACTTCCTAATGTTGAACTCCGTCTCAACATAAATTCGTCGTCGCTTTCACTTGGTGGAAATGGCTTCATACCCAATGAAGCCAATAACACAGTCTCTTTAACTCCGTATGAAGGGTTCATTGATAATCTTCGCATCTTTGATCGTAGCTTGAATCCCTCGCACCCTGTTTTATTGGCGCTTTTTGAAGAGCGCTTCAATTCTTCGGATCTGTCAAAATATGGAACACGCTGTATCTCGTCGTACCTATTTGACGAAAGTTATGCTGGTGGCTGGACCGACACGGCTTCCAATAGCTCTCTATATTCGACGCCGATGTTTTTAGACGTCCCAAATGATGGATTTGAAATAGAGGGAGAATGGTTGGGACGATGCTCGATCAAAGACAGTGTGAATCAGAATATCATGGAACATACCTCGTTGATTTTTAGCAACTCGCACGTGATTGTTAATCAGAGCACGTCTATCGCATACAGTTATCGGGAGCAGCATGTATATGGCCTCAGTGGAAATGTATCTAAATGCAGCATGCTTGCAGCGTTGCTTTCTTTGCCCGTTGATTCGTTCCTTCCCCCTGTTCTTTTGCTCGATTTTTACGCACGTTTGAATCAAGACGGCAGTATCCAGTGGGAATCCTCGAGCTGTGATGCGGCGCAGCATTTAGTTTCTCTGAAATGTCATTTTTCGCGGCCTTCTCCGCAATACTCGCGCTCAATTTTGTCAGAACGTCAAGAAATTATTGAAATAACTGGAGAGTTGTTGAATAATTCGGCTTCTCTTGAATGTGTTATTATCCCAAATCCCTCAGTATCTGCTGGATTATACTCCATATCCATTTCTGGTTTACAAGGCATCGTCTCACCCACATTAAAGAATTGCGACTTTGAGTCTCCCAAAGTGAGCGGTTCGTCTGGTCCACTGAGTTTTATGGGAGGCTCGTCAATCGGGAACAGCTGGTTTGTCGAGGCAACATCCTGCAATTCGGGAAATCTGTCTTGTCGGGTTTATTTGGACAGTGACATTCCTCCTACCGCTGCGGATGTTTTTGGTCGTTTGCCTTGTGGCATCAACATAAACTCTATTTCACGGGCAAAGCAGTTGAATTGCATGCAGACGTATTCTCGACTCAGTTTGTTGCATTTTTCTGGGTCTCAAAGCGTAGTCATTCCTCCTGGTATGGGTATTTCGACGAGAATCGGTGGGTTGGTTTCCGGAGCGTATTACAATTTAGAGTTTGCCGCCAGTTTATTCGCATATGCTCGACAAGGATTTTTCGCTGATACGTTGAGACTTCGAGTTCGAGTTGTTCGACAGTTTCCTGGAAAATTTTACTCTCGCTCTGAAGGTTGCAATGATTTTTTGTGTTCAAGCTCGGGCTGCGCATCTGGTAGCTGCTATTCGCCACAATTGGATGAGATTGTTTTCATCGTTAACGGAATGTCTCCTCTTTCTCTTTCATTTGCTGCAAAATCAGCATCTGCAATGGTATCATTTGAAGTGCTCCCGAACATGATCACGGAGTCAATTTTATTTGTTCGCTTAGACAGTCTCTCGGTCTCTTTGCGCGGCAGCGCCCCATCAGAATATCATCTTGAATTGCAAGAAACGCTATTAACTTCAACTGTGAATTCGTACCGTTCCGATGGTCTCAGCGTGCCTGCCTCCTATTCTGGGATTGGTTTAGAAACTCGGGTCACGGGAGCGGGTTCAAAATTATACATCCCAATTTCCATGAGCGTGAGATCAAAGAATGGGACCATCGCCGGTTCTTATTTTTCGTTCGCAGGCACCCACGGGCTTGCCTTTGAATCTTCTGCCGGTCGCTCAGTGAATATCATTCAAACTGGCAAATATCCTACCATTTCATCAATTTCCTCTGCCACAAGTGTTATCTTTCCCCATTCCCCGCCCTGGATATTTGGCGATGCTTTCTCAAGTACCACCACAACGCAGGAATCAACTGCTCAACTTGGGCTTTTTGTTATCGGAGCCCAAGCAACGCAATCTGCTTCTGGGCGCTCGTGCATTGTGACTTCGAGCACAGAGAATGGCATCAGAAACTACATTATCTCCTCGTTAGACCGAAATCTTATTGCATCGCTGATATTGAGTGATGGTCGTGTATTATTTGATCATGTCATTCTGTCAAACAGCTCGGTATATTGTGCTGCCTCCTCTGGTCCGTATTTTTCTACTGTTGACGTGAATCGTGACGGTCGCATATATCGTCTCCGAAACAACCAATTTTCGGCTGTGGCGTTGCCCCCGAACTATGGTCAGATGTTTGCATGGAACCCAATTCTTGACCAGCTTGATTTCTTATCTGTCAAACGTTCAGTTGTCAGTCAGCAAGTTTTTGCTCTCAAAGTATCGTTCAAGTCCGATTCAACCAATGTTGAAGTAATTGGCGAGACTCTGCTTGGTGAATACACTTTTGAGGAGCAGCTCTACATCAAAGTAGTTGTGGCTTCAGCAACAGCACTGTATTTTGTCTCAAATTCGACCCATTGCATCATACATTCAGATATGATCGGGAGGCAAGTTCTGCCGCTTCCTCAAGTTTTGGACGCTTGGGTTATGCAATTTTTTGGTCAAACATATATTCTCATATATTACCACAGTATCGGAACAGATATGGCGTTGTCTCAAACATTGAGTGCGTATCAAGTGGTGCAGAAAAGTATCGTTTATTCTGGCAGTGACATCCTACCGATGCAAGATTTGTCAACTGTATTGCCGATTCGTGGCATATCGTTAGTTTCGGTCTTTCCCGGCTCTGTGTTGGCATTTGTGTCGAACGATTTGTCTGTTACTGTGTTTTCTCTGTTTTTCAGTGAGCTTTTCAGTAACGCTCCCGCCTCCTTGACTTTAGGGGAGTTCTTTCTGCCCAATGTCAAAAGCGTTGAGCTTTCTGTTTTGGGCGATGGTGTTTTTGGGCTTGCGGTGCGTTCGGGTTGCTATACTGGTATAAATGGTGTTTGCTCAGAGAATGGTGTGGCCGAAACTACATCGCTGTTAATTGCCCGACTTCTTATGCCTGCTGCCAGCAACTTGTTGTCCCCTCAGCCTGTCATTTTTGCACTCACGGATTTGAAAGTTCTCGAGAACTCCACGGTTTTGAGAGTTCGTGGCATGGCACTGGATGTTTCACTCAAATTTCGGTGTTCCGTGGAGTCGAGCACACCGCAAAACTTGGCAATAAATTGCTCCTCCGATTTTAGCACAGTCAATTTGAATTCGTTTTCGGATCAGCTGGTTTTGTCTTCTGTGTCTTTGGGACCTGATTTGATGCTTTTAGAGGGTGGCCGATGGCCATTTTTTGGTTTCAATGAATCTTTGAGTGTGAAATTCCCGCGCTCTTTCGTTCCCGATAACTTTTTGTCTCTCTCAGTTGTTCTGAACCGCAGTCAAAGTGTCGTTTTTGCGCTGACTCCTACTATTGGTTCATCATTAGGTGGTTATGTCATAACCTTTTCTGGTGCCGGCCTGAACCATTTTGGTGATCTTATGTGTCGTGTTGGACTTGTGTTTACTGTGCCACTGAATGTTAAATTCTCCATTGTGTTGTGCCCCGTGTTACCTTCGATGGATTTACTGAATTCCGCCGAATTGTTGTCTAGCAATGGGACGTCCCTGTACACTTGTCCCTTTTTCAGAACCTATGGTCTGGAGCGTGAAACGTCGTCGCTTTCCTCGTTCAGTGTCAAGGAAGAAAACGTACAACTTGAATTTCTCGCAACTGCACGAGTCATCAATGCGAATTATAATCTGACGGCTACAAATGCCCTCACGGGTGATGTTGTTTTTCGTCGAGAATTTCTCGTTACGTCATCTCCTCAGTTTTTAGTCGTCGGCATCAATGCTTCTTCGTTTGGACTGGGCGTTTTCATATTTACCTTGAAATGCCCCGTGGGATGTCACGATTATACGAGCATCGTATTATCCACAGTTGACCTTATCGCCAATAATGATTCTGTTTACGGCTCCTGCTCGACTTTAGCAGGTGCCACTGTTACTGTTCCCTCGATTGCATTGCCATCATGGATCCCAGCATTATATTCTAGCCTAAATTCGCCTTTCATTTTCGTACGTCCGCTGTTGGCGATGACTCCTTCTTCTCGATTCGTTACCATCGTCAGCAGCAACACGATGGTTGGCCCTACAGATTCTGCTCGTTGTATGCTAGGGCATTCTTCATCGCGTTTCAGCGTGCGCTTCAAAAACTCTGCCCCGCTTATAACATCAATCGACCATCCATTTGTCGGTCAGATTCAAGGCTTGTACTTTAAATCATTTCGATTAGTTTTGGCCGGTCAGCTGCCGCAGTTTCCTTTCAATGTATCGCTATTTTCATCTCGTTCTGAAGACAACAGGTGGCAGGTCATGTCTCAAGATTCCTCCACAAACACCTTATTTATGGAAGGGTCTGTTTTTACCCATTATGCGTTGATTTTGCCCCAAATTACGCTTTTAGACCTGAGATGGAGCTTCTATGGAAGCAACGATCGCTCGAAATGGATGCTACTGGATGAGCATCAGCTTCACAATATTAGCACTGGGTCCAACAATTCTTTTTTTTCGCTATCCCAGCCATATCCAATCGTTGACATTGATTCGCCGTCATCTATGCCGTGGATTTTGTCGCATATTCCAGGATTTTTTGCGCCTCTTCCTTTCATATCTTCATCGAATGCATCGTCCCTTCATATACAATCTTTTGGATCATTTTCGTTATCCGTTTGGTTGAATCCTCTCAACTGTACCATGGACAGATGCTGCCCGTTATTGATTACCGATCGAAGTGCATATGGCCCTGTGGTGTTCATTGAACTTCTCCCGTTGTCGAGATCGTCCGCTCCTGCTCAAATGTTTGCTTTCCGAGTGTGCTCAATAGTTCTTGGTGTTTCGCGCTGCAGCTCCGTAGCTCAATTAGGCACTTTGATAAACTCCGGAATATTCTCTCTCATATCTGTCACATTCGACATGGGCACAAAAGAAATGAGTTTGTTCTTAAATGGTCAGCTCGCTTCCCAATTCGTCAACGATATCTTTCCTGGATTGAACATTTCCAATTTCGTTGTTGGCCTTGGATACAGCGGACGCGTCGATGATGTCGTCATAGTGCCCTATATTATCAATTCAGCGGACCTTTTATTTCAGTTTCCGGTATTTGGTGTTGATCCGCAAGCAGTGCTGCTACAAATGGGTGATGACATGCATGCATCCATCAAGATCTTTGGTACGCAACGCGCCTCCTTCGGGCTTTCTGAATTTGGTCAGCTTCAGTTCTCTTCCCAAATTAGTGTTTCTAAAACGGGTTCAGCTCTATATAACTTTCATATTTGCCACGAAAGTGCCCCCGTCTCTTTCGGAATTTTAGGAACTGCCGTAGCAAGTGGTTGTCAAAATCGATCCACTCTAACTTGCAGTTTCGATATTGTGGACGTTTTGACTTCTCCTGTGTCCAGTGCTGCGTATTTGCGAGTTGATATCAGCTCAGGGAGTTACATTACAGTTCCTGTCAGCATTTTCTCGTCAGTTATGACGATACGGCACTTTGATGTGATGGATCTTTCCCCCGCTTCACAGATTTTTCTATCTGGGACACTTTGGAAGATGAACTGCTCTGGAATTGATTCCGCTTACTCCCACTTTGCTGTGTTGCATGGTTCGATGAGCATGGTAGTCTTCCCTTGCAGCTTGCTGTCAAATAGCAGCCCTCTTATGATTTGCAATTCTTCTCACATTCACCGTCTTTCAACTGCGCATTCTGACAATCTAGTGCTCTGGCAACCATTAGCCGACGCGTCCCTTTATGTGTCCTTAATATCTGTTGGCATTCATCAGCACATTTCTGTTGGTCTTCAGGGTCAAATGATGCCTCACAGCGATCAAGTCGTCTCCAGAATTTTGTCCCTTCATATTTTTTGCAGAAGCGGTAAAATGAATTATGGAGTTGTTGTCAAGTTGTCAGAGCATGTACTTCGTGTGGTTTTAGTTTATCAAGATTACCCATCGCCTCGTTTAGTTGAACTAGCACCAGTGCAATATTCCAGCTGTCTCAGCAGCACATACGTCACCTCGCAAAATGGCACTGCCGTTGTATCATTCCCGTCGTGTTCTGGTTTGGGGTTTGACCTATTTGTTTGGGACCCTTCCTCTCAATCGCTGAAACTCATCAAGAATGGTCGCCTTCCCAATGTCGACACTTCACTGATGTTCCCACTACAGTTTATTGCCTCTACCTCATCTGGCGATGTATGTGTCGCGTCGTCACAAGCTGTTTTTTGTATGAGCGCCCAATTTTATGACTCGAATGATTCGCGCTTCGCACGTGTGTACAAAATTGAAGGTATTTCCGCACTGGCTGCAATGCCAGTGGCAGCTTTGACGCTTGTGACCTGCTCCGCTGGTGTGCTGGCGATAAAAGGGTCGCCTGCCATGTTTTCTTCCCCGCAAATCATCGAGTTTGCTGGAATCTCGAATGTTTCCAGCGTAACTCCCATTCAAACAAGTTCGAACTCGTTGCTCGTCGTTGTTCCCACCAATGTCTCACAGCATCCAACTGTGTATATCATTGAACATTCAAGCTCCACATCCGCTTTGTTGCAATTCACTCTATCTCGGAATTTTAGAGCATTTTCTGTGATTGGGCCATCTCTTGTGTTAGCGAATCCGTCATACCTTGTGAGCATTTTTCCGACGTATGCCCAGATTCTCGACTATCCGGTTTCATTTGGTAAGCTTACCTGTGTTTTTTCTTTTTCCGCCCTTGATCAAGTCATTCTGTCGGTGGACTCGTCGGGTTCCGTTGTCACCGCAGCGATCAAGAAATCTTATAACTCTTTCAACATTGACATTCCCGTCCGTGTTTTTAATCCGGTAGGTGAAGGAACTCAGATGAATCCTCTTGTCGCAACAAGCGGGCAAAACGTTACGTTCCGATTTCACGGGGTCATGTTGCGCTCTGGAAATTCTGACTGTACTCTGAAATTGTTGAATGGTATCGGGCAATATGTCAATATGCTATCAGGACGTTCAACTGTTGTCATGGGACAAGACTCTTTCATTCAGTGCTCAGTCTTGAACTGGCAGTACCCGGCTGGAAAGTATGAGGTTTCGTTTTCAGGAATCAATGGAATGGTATACGTTTATGTTGCACCTTCTGTTCTGCGTTACTCTATATCAGTCATCGACGTGCACACTCCCCCACTCAGTTTTGCTCTGCTGGGGCAAGGGTTTAGCCCCGAATGGTGCAGTAGTTCTCGTCTTTTTTTCCAAAGTAACCAAGAAAATCGCTCATTTTGCAACCTAGAATACACATCGGTGTATGAATGTCGCTGCAATCTCTTTGACCCAGACGCTTCAAGCATTGGGCCGCAGGTGTCAATCTATCGTTTGGGTTACGAAGCTTTGCAAGTGGGCATGATATCCCTGGTTTGGAATGTTTCCAATCTTCCGTGGGCTTCCGTTGCAGATATTCGCGTTGGAGATATTCGCGTTGCTTTGATAAATCATCCACCGGCAATCAATGTTTCACAAATTCTAGTCGTGAACGATGTTGACTGTCAGAATTTTAGTCGGAGTGTGGGATTCGTCTCGCCTGGTATACCTGCTGAATCCCAGCAAACACTGAATGTAGTGGTTCTGTCGTTTAATGCTGCTGTCAGGCAATTTGATATTCCAGTTTCTATGTTCATAGAAAATTCGCAGATTTACGTAAACTTCTCTTTACCTGTCCATGTAGGAAATGTGTCTATCGTTTTTGAAGTGCGGGACTCTGGAGACTCTGCCGATGGTGGTCTGAATAGGGCAAATGCCTCGATATCCATCATTTTTTTGGCCACCTCAAGAACTCCAACTTCGTTGACATCTTTGAATTTTGACTTTCATGCTCGCATTGCCACCGACTCGGCACAAAATAAGGAAATTCACTTCAACGTGCAGTTTGGAAAGCAGCGCTCTCTAAATGCGTTTATTTTTTATCGGTTATTAGGCTGCAACAATCCGTCTTTGTTTGAGTTGCAGCCGCAATTTTATTCCATAGAATCATCGGCATTCAATTCGTCAGGTGACAACTTGGTATTGCCTGGAAGTACGACGTATTCTTCGGCAGTCACCGATATGGCAGTTGCTGTCAGGCTCAAGTTCAAGTTCGCTGCCCACAAGGTCATGTCCTCTGAGTGTACTGTGAACATCAGTGACAGCTTCCAGAACACTGCGCAGTTGGTTCTTCGGATACGAACCACGTTTTTGAATGAGTTGCCTTCGTTTTTGGGAACGCATCACACCGTTGTACAGCGGCATGCATTTTTTCAGATGATTGACTTGCATCAGCCTTATTCTGACCAGTCCATAAGTTCTATATCCTACAAGATTCTTGCACCATTACATTTCAATGTACATTTCAATGAAAGTGGACTTATCAGCTTCAACGGATCGTCGATTGGTTTTGCATTCGATGAGGGAAAATATAGAACTTTTAATGGCACGCTGGTCGTGCAACTCACGGTGTTTGCTAACGGCTCTCAATCAGGCTCATCCGAAGTAGTTGAAAACGTTTCGATTACAGTTATGTATCAGAATAAGCCGCCTTTAATTGTACCTTCGAATTATAATGTCGATGTGTATCAGGGGCAAAACTTCGTTACCGTACAAGTCATAGATGCCCATCCAGGTGATGACGAATCTGGCGTGCAAGAACTGTCGGCGTGCTTTTATGGCAGCGTCGAGAATGTTGCGCTCTTAACCTCACCCCCTGTATTCACCGTGATTGGAAACCGAGCAAATGTATCTTTTGGCTTGAAGTCGTTTCAGCACATTCCCTATGACGTGCCCCCTGTTACATTTCATCAGGTCTACTGCAATGATAACGGTGGTCAGGGTGTCAATGCGCAGTCAAATTTAATTGACATTCTTAAAGTTCGGCTTTATTTTTCGCCGGAGTTACCTAGCTTTTTGAATGCAACCAGCAACATGTTGTTCACTGAACTTGCTTTTTCTGGAATGTATGAGGATATCCTCGTTGTGAATGGAAATGGAACATCAAATCAAATTGGATTTTTTGCACTGAATCAGGAATCTCGTCGCAGTGGCTATTTCTTTGTTAAGTTCGTGGTATTGAAGGTTCGTGGTCCTGGACTTGGTGTTGAGCTATCGGAAATTCGATTCAGCTATCAAGGTCTGCCTGTTAATGTGGCCACATTCTGCCAACCTGCATCGATACCTCTCACTCCTGGTTCCAATCCCCAGCACGCTTTTGACATGAATGCTCTCACCTTATGGAGCATGAACCCTAGTGAACAAATGGTGGCCATTAGCCTCAATTGTTCGCGCCCACTTGTCTTTGACTCATTTGGATGGGCTTCTGGGAGTGTATCTCATCGTGGACCCCTTTGGTGGCAGCTCATTGGTTGTGATCACGAGGATTCGGGCGATTGTGACCTGTTGCACAACAGGAATCATGATGAAAGTGATACTGTTATTCCGCCTCATTCTTTTTCTCCGGAATTCTACATTGACGACGAAATATATTTATCAAGCGTCGACCCTCTTACCGGAGTTGCAACCGCTGTGCCCTATGTTACGTCCGGCGCCGGTCTCGATAATCATGCGATCTTTCTGAATTCAAGTGCATTAGGTGTAAAACTTCACAGTTTTGAGGCATCTCCTAATCCATTTGGCATTGATTCGGGCACTTTGGGCGCCACGAAGCTGTCTTCAATGCCCTTAACAATTGATGATTGGCAGATAATTGCCGCTATTGTCGAAGGCATGGTGGTCGTGAACGAATCGGTCTTCGTTTGTCGAGGATCATTACATGTTCCTGTTGTTCGTGCTTGGCTGCCTGGAACGTTTATTGCGGCCTCAAATTTCAATGATCCATATGTATGCCTTGCTTTGATAACTTTGCAAATGGTTCATATTGGAAGCAAATGGGATCTCACCGCTTCAATCACTCAGTCTCGATCTGCAATCGGTTCTGATTACGTTCGTCAAGTAGCAGAAAATCCAAGGTCTCTCAAATTTACCGCGGCAGTTCTGGATCTTTGGACTGCCGGCACTCCTCAGTCTACCATTGCACCGATTACTACCACTGGCATCAGCGTTCGGCAAGTCAGTGCAATCGCCATACACGGGAGCGATTCGTATGCCGTGCCTATAAGCGTTTTTTCAAGAGATATTTTGTATGGAATCGGTTCTGTTTCTGTGACTTACACGTCGTCTTCATCTAACGTTTCGGCTGTGATTGGCTCTCAAGTTCCGTGCCGGGCAGGCGCATTGCATTCTGCCACGGGTTCGCAAGAATTTTCCTGCTTTCTAGTTGTTTTGTTAAACCGCTTTGGCAAGTCTAATGTGACTCTTCGACTAGAAGACGGTGTTGGAATTGTTTCGCGTGAAATTGAGTCCAGTTTCTGGCAATTGAATTCACCCCCGCGAATGTTTTGCTCAGTGCCGTCTTCAAATTTCTCCATTTCTATGGCGGTGGTTGCAGGCATCGTTCACATTCCCGGTTTTTGCAGGGCTTTGTCTGCCGGGAACAGATTCGAGAATGATTTACAGGAGTTAAATGTCGGAGTGTCCGCGATATCTGGCCAACACATTGTTTCTTCTGTCAACCTGTCACTTTCTGGAACTTTGTCTTTGGGTTTGACTCCATTTTCAATCGGGCAGATTGTCTTGAACTTCACAATAATCGATTCCGGCGGAAATGCATATGGCGCCGTTAATGTGTGGTCTCACACTGCTCGAGTTTTCGTAACTTCTAATGCCGCAGTGAATCAGCCCCCCATTGTGTCTTTGTTTTTCCTTTCAAGACCTCTGCGCGACTCCGTTAATTTTATTCGAGCGGTCGTCAATGTTACTGTATGTGCCGGTCCCGGTGATGAAAGTCTATTTCAGAATGTCTCGGTGTCTTTCAAAGTATGCTCTAATGGGCTGCTTCTTGGCAACGCATGCAATGGTTCATTTGAAATTTTGGGTTCTGCACGTCAAGGTTCGGCTCGTGATTCGGCCACTGGTCTCATTTGTCCGTTATGGGGTTTGGAGTACCGCATTCCTCCCAACTTTTATGGATCGTCTCTCATTGCCGCCAATGCAACCGATGAATATGGATCAAGTTACCTGCTCATCATACCTGTTGATGTCGAATACGTAAACAATGCCCCACATTTCAATGTGATTCCTTCAGTTTTGGAAATCATCCAGCCCGAAAGTCGTGTTTCTGTTGCTGTATCCTTCTTCAACATATCTGCCGGACATTTGGATGTCGGACAATCTGTATTTTTCAATGTAGAAGCTGAAGTACCCTCTCTATTTACCGAGCAGCCGTCGTTGAGCAATATCGTTTATACAGGCGGTGGTCAAACAGGATCTGCTGATGTCTCTTTTGCCGTCCCGCTTGACAGTATTGGCAAAAATGTGACATTATTATTCTTCATCACCGACAACGGCGGCACTTTCAATGGTGGCAAAAATGTATCGCTCCTCAAACAATTGGTCAAACTCGTGCTGCTGGCTGTTAACAAGCCACCTCGTTTTACGCTTGCCAGACAGTCTATTGTAGTATCTGAAGGTACTTCTCAAGTAATGCAAGTGTTCCGGAATTTTGCCATCGGTATTTCTGCTGGGCAGCCCGCGGAGTTCTCGCAGCCGTTGCAGTTTTATTGTGACCCCAGCAATTCGTTTTTATTCGACACAACCAAGCATTTCGTTTGATGGTACGCTCACATTCAAAACTGCGTTGAATGCTTTTGGGCAATCTAACGTAAGTGTACGTTTGTCTGAATTTGGAGAAGCACGTCTACAAGCCTTTTCGTATTTTCTGATTTATGTTAATCGATCTTATGACGCTCCTGCCATCCTGTCACTTGCCTTTGCACAGCTCAATCTTCAAGAGGGTTCTGTGAACGAGTTTGACAAGTTTGTGTCGTTTGCAGTTGAAGCCAACCTTCCGCCCTCAGTAGTGCTTGTCTTCAATGTCTCAATCGCCCTTGACAGAAGTTCCTCGTCTTTTTTGCTATATCCCGATATGCCCTTGATCAATGCATCTGTGACATCCAACGGCAAACTGTGGGTATCTTGCTCTCCCAAATCATGGGGTCGTGTTTCTGTGGGAATCACGCTGATGCAAACAGTCGTTGACAATGGAGTTACGTTGTCTATTTCAATGTCTGACCTTCAAGTATTTACAGTAGTTGTGTCCCCAGTGAATGACCCTCCATCTTTTTATTTCCAAAGTGACTCACTCGTCATTCCTCAGCAGCAGGCTGCATTCACATCCAGTGGTTTCATTCAGAATATTAATGTTGGTCCTTCGGATGAGAGATTGTATCAAGTAATTTCTCAAATGTATTGCTATTTCTCTCATCCAGCAATCAAGTCTGTAGTTGTTGTTTCAAACTGCTTAAACACGAGCTCTTGCCCATTGGCCAGTCTTAGCTTTGATCTGGTCCCATTTTCGCATGGATCCGCAAACGTTACATGTTGCGTCAGTGAAACGCCATCTGGACCGTGCGTTGATTCTCTATCATGTGCAGCCTCTACTTGCAATCAATTCCAAATTATTATCCCTGCCGTTCTGCAACTCTTGTCCAAAGGCGATATAACTGTAAATCAGAATGAATCTTCATTATCTAGTCCTGCCGTTGTGGCCGTTTCCCATATTCGCATGATTTTGCCTCTTGTAGCTGGTGTCATCAGTGCCAGTGTGGTACCCACTTCCAGCACCTGTTCGCATCTTTTTGTCACTTCTCCGACTGCTTCGATATCAAATGTCTCGTTTTTGGATATTGGGTTCGTTCCAGACTCCCGAGCCTTCGGTGAATGTCCCATTAATGTGACAGTAGCATTCCAACATCAAGGTGGCATTGATGTTTCCTCCGTCACACTCATTATTCGTATACTTCGCACTAACCAAGTGCCTCTTTTTGCAATTGTGTCACCTGTCATCAACGTTTTAGAGAGCTCTGGCAATTATTCGATATTTGATTTTGCAACCAACATATCTCCGGGATTTGGGGACTCGGACCAAAACATGTCGTTTGTGATTGAAGAAGTTTACTCCACATCAAATCGATTTTCGTCGTCACAGGTTTTTGATTCGAGACCTTTTGTAAATCCTGCTGGGCGTCTGACTTTCAATATTTTTCCCTACGTCTATGGAGCTTTTGTTTTCGCTCTGCGACTTTCTGATGCTCCTGGTACCTCTGGTTTGGAAGCTCGGAACTCATCGGCATCCTTTTTTTACATAAATGTCCTGCCTGTGAATGACAGGCCCGTTTTTACCTTAACGAGTCCCGTTTTATCGTTAGCCTCTTCCTCGCAACCGCAACTTGAGGTCAGATCTATATTCCAAACTATAAGTCCAGGTCCCAACGAAGATGATCAAAGTGTCAGTTGTTCTATCAAAGGTACATCGACTGCCAGAAATGAACTATTTGTAGTCCAACCCATCATTGTTGGTGGAGGGTCGCTTTTGTCATTTCAGTTGGCCCCTCAAGCACTTGGTGTTGCAAATTACACAGTAGTTTGTTTTGACGATGGAAACTCGATGTATGGTGGTCAGAACCAATCCCTGCCTGTAAGCATTGCCATTATTATCAACAGGCCCAATGTTCCTCCTTTTTTTGAAATGAATCAAACTGTTTTTGCTATAAATTCGAGTTCGATTCTTTCATCATTTTCGTTCCAGCCTTTCACTATATATTCCCCTTCTCGTGGATATGTCAAAAACAGTGTCTCTCAGTTCTCAGGAAGTTTGATGGTCGGAAACACTTCTTTGTCGTCTGTGATCAGTCAAAATTTGCGAATTTTCGATCCTTTGACTCAATTGCTACCTTTGAGTTCCCGTCGTTGCGCCGTTGACTACGTCGTGCTCTCAGACAACGGCGTCCCGCGCATTGATAATGGTATCGCTCCCCGTTTCATGTTAGTCTCTGAAAAATCTTCGTCGTTTATTGGGTTGTCGATTCCCTCTGTCGTAAGCGTGTGGCAAATTTTGGCAAACGGTTCGTCAGCTGCAAAGATATCACAAATTGAAGACGGAATGGTTTACTTCTCAACCGCTATTCAGACCTACGCTTTTTCTCAACAGATAGCTACTTGTGCGATTTCGTCAACAATCGAGAGTGGCCGCGTGTATATTTTTGTGTCAGTTGGTTGCCGCTCGCGAGCTTCTGTCAGTCCCATCACTGGTTCTGTCAACGTTTCTCTAAGAATCATAGCAGACTTTTTATTTGACAGGTTCAATGTTTTTCAAAAGCGCGCTGTTTCCAGATACTCCCTTTTGAACGGCACCATCGTCGGAAGTGAAAATGGGATCCGATATTATGGCGCTGTTGGTGCCATGCTTTGCTCCCCTGATTCTGGTGTTTTGCTTGTGGACAACGTGACAGTCGCCCTTCAATCAATGAGGCGTGAATTTTCTGTTTCCATGTGGTTCGCTGTGGGATCATTGGTGTCTGACACCCCGCTTGCGTCAGCTTCCAGGTCATCTAATGACAATTTAGATCGTGGTTGGAACCTGATTGTTACTCGGCAAGGTCAGCTGAAATTCAATGTCAGCCTCATTGATGGTGCCACAGGCAAATTTTTAACCGCTGCCTCTTCGTCGAACTTGGTTGTCCCGCAAAAGTGGACGCATGTCCTTGCTTCTTTCAATGATAGGTCGTTAGATGTTTACATCAACGGAGCCCTTGTAGCGAGGCAACTTATTCCTGAAGCTGTCGTTTTTCGAGATGTTGTATATTCGCAAATCACAGTTGCGTCTGACAGTGATTCTGGCTTCAGCATTCTTGTTGGTGCCACTTATCAAGGCCCTTTGCTCTCCAGATTCCATGGTGTGATTGCTTCCTTCGCCTTGTATGGAAGTGGCTCTGTTGAATCAGATGCCATTCAGCTGTTCAGTTCTGGAACACTCATGACCAATCGACTTCTGGATGTTTCCGGTCTCCTGTTCTCTGGAAATTCAAGCTCCGTTTCTACTTTGCACACACTTGGGTTTGCGAATGTTTCTATCATGGAGCATACCCTCAACCAGCCCACGCCGTTTACGTCAATGTCCTTCGAGATTGTGTGTGCTTCTCAAGTTGTTACAGGCGCATGCTCTACGTCTATCGGTGGTCAACGTGTAACCTGTCCTCTTGTTCCTGCGAATGGCGTATTTTCGGACTCCTGCAGAGACGCTCCTTTTTATTTGATTGGAAACTCGACTGTTGTTGTAGCTTCGTCGTTTATTTCTACTGTGACACTTCGATCGTCGTCATTTGTGATAAAGTCAAATGGATCTTCAACAAATTTTGAAATTATTCGGGATTTTCCTGAAGCTTCTGGTTCTACTGGATCTGCTTTCGTTGCTTTTTTGGGAAAGCAATATTTATTCAGCTCTGTTGCAGCTGACGATAGCAGCGTTCCAGTATCGCCAGCCTACGTATTGCAAGGTGAGCAGTTTCAGCGTCAGTGGCATTTGGATGTTGCTGTTGCCGCAGCATCTGCTGTTGCAGCACTCGCCCAAGCCTCTTCACGAGGCGCTCAGAATCAAATTATCTCTCCCTGTCTACACGTTGCGTATAGTTCTCTGACAGATACGTCTTTTGTCTATAAGTACGCCGGATCTGGATCAAATATTTCCTTGGTGACAACTTACGCAATTCCATTCATCGGTGGTGCAAAATATGTATCGATATCTCCTGCTAATACCAAGTACGGCTCAGATGTTGTACTTGTTTCGTATTGCGGGAACAGTGGCTGTCAGCTTTTCATGTTGAGTAGTCAGTTAACACCTTCTGTGAAATCTCTTATCAGAATCAATGCAAATAACGTGTGGATGTTTTCTCCTGCCGGTTCAAAGCGTATTATTATAATGGCTAGCTTCAATTCGAACACCTCAAGCTATTACTGGGACGGCTCAGTTTTCGATGCAGACCAGAATTCTGTGATAGCATTGTCGAGATCTCTGTGTTACGTGACCAATTCTAGCGCCGTTTCTGCATCTTTTTCAACTGTCGGCACTCAAGACCTACTATTTTTTACTTCGTCCGACACTCAGTCAATATTTAGGTTTGATTCTTTGTTGACAAAATGGGTTTTATTGAGTAGCTTTTCATCCCCGACATCGATGTCGACTAATGTTGTGATGGCGAGCCCGTACTCTTCCAGTGTTGCAATTTATATGTCTATATTTGCTGGTCAAAACAAGGATGTTCGAGTGTTAACTGCAAATGTATCCATAAGTCAGGGTGCGGCGTTTGTTCGGCGTTTGGAATCTTGCAGCAACACTGGGTCACTGTTTATCTTAAGGACGCTGCATGCCATGGGTATGAACGAGGCTCCCAGTGCCGTTTCATGGTATAACGTTTCGAGCGGCATTCCGTCGTTGGTGGCAGAGCTCAAATACATTGACAGCATGTCTCTTTTAGAAGCCTACACGTTTGCTGTCGATTGTGAAAGTGGATTTATCAGCATTGCTCACAAGGATGGAATCTCACTTGTTGTTGCAAATACCACTTCGCGGTCTCTGGAAAAAGTTAGTTCGATTACTCCAACCTCATCGATATTTGGAATCGATGTTCTCTCTGTAAATTCCATGGTGTTTGCATCATTCCCAGAAAGACTGCCTGTTCTGGTTTTATCAAGTCGTGATCGAGGATGTGTTGATACGTTCACTCTGTCTAAAAACAGTGGCGGTTTTCAAGTAGCGGATGGTTCAACTTTGCGAGATGGACAGGCATACGTAAATTGGCTTACTCGATCGTCATCCCAATATGTTTTGGCACCTTTCAACAAGAGTCTGCCGCTTTGGAATAAAAGCATCAAGTCTTTTTACTCATTTATGTTCAAAGGCACATCGTACGCCGTTTTACTTGGCAGGTGCAATGATCCGGCGACTTCATCTCCGGCTATTGTTGTTGAACTTGTAAATGGTAATTGGATTAGTCGCCAGGAGCTTCCTGGCACTCGTGGTGCTTGTATTGCCGTAGCCTGTGAGCAGATACCGGGAAGTTTGTATCTAATGATAGGGGTCAATGCCTTTGGTAACCCGTCACAAAAATCAGTAATTTTTGAGCTATCTACTTCCTCGACTTTTTTTCAAACTCTTCAGTATGTTGACACACTGGCTGCAGTTGACGTGACTTCCTTTTTTGATTCTGGAAAATGTGCGTACGTGTTAGTTCAAAAAACAGATGGGGTTTTGCCGAGTGGAAGTCTGCATCCCTTGTTCCTTCAATTCGATTCTCAGCAGGGTCGATTTTTGCAGCGTACGTTCGACAATATCACAGCATACAATGCTATTTCGTCACATAGGTGGAGTTCCTCGAGAATAATCATAATTTCGCAGCAAAATTGTGGGAATGTGGCTGGACTTTGTAGTACTAGCCTGTCACTTTCTTCTCTTTTGGACGACGGCACTTTTCAAGTCCTCTCGGCTCTTCCCTGCTCGCCAATTATCTCTCTATCTTCGCTAATCGTCGGAAATATTATTACAGTTGCGGTGGCGTCACAGGACAGCGATTCCTCAGTTTTTCGTTACAATACTTTGTCTCGAGTTCTTGTCCAGACGAGCATATTTCCCTCCTCATTCAGAGTTCTTACGTATCGCATTGGACAATCCATTCAGATTGCATTTTTAAGTGATCAGGGACTCGCATTTCTCACTGTCACGGACGGCAAAGCAAAAATGACATCTGCAATGTCTTCAGATTCCATTTATGATGGATTTTCTAACGAACTTCAATCCAAGCTGGTGCTTCCGATGCAAAACTGGAGTTATGCCCCGGACTCCAATTGGCAATTGCAGCTTCACCAGTCAACTCTGGGTGACATTATTTTCGTGCTAGATGCCACAAGAGGAGCGCTTGAAGCTTTCCTCGCAGCGCCTTTGGTAATTTCTCTTCGTGGCCCCGCTTCAATGTATGTGATGCCATTGTCTAACAGCAGCAACAAAGCTGTCGGAACGAATCTCGCTATTTTTTCTGTTTCGCCGTACCAAATAACGTCTTCCCAACTTCTATGGAATGGTGCATTGCAACATGAGTTTTCAAGTGTTTTGTCGGGAAATTCAGATCTTTTGAATTCCCGTCTCGAATTTTCCCGCTCGGGGACCAATTTCAGTGTTCGCCTTTACAACAAAGGCGGCAGTGATTTTGAAGAAAATCAGGTGGTGGCATGGTCAGCCAATGTCTTATCCGGACAGAATTTGGTAGATGGTGTGCGTGTCAATCAAGCTCTTGACCAGGTTGATTCTGCAAGATTGGAATTTAGAACGCAGCCTCGCGCTTTTGGAACTGTTATTGTGCAGCTCTCTATATTTGATAGTTATTTCAACCAAGACAACGGCTCTTACGTCAACATAGGCAGCGATAGTCTTTTTTTCGTTCGAAATGTCACATTTCAATTGGATTTGGCCCCGCCAGTAACTGCTTTATCACCTGAAATTGTAGTAGCTGTCAACGGCTCTCGTATAATTCGCATTTTTAACGTGATATCCTCTGAATCTGCGCTTCTAGACACTCGTGATTTATCTTTTCTGTCTCGGGCTACAGTCTCAAACGTGTCCAATCCCAGCATGTTTTCATCTCTTCCCGTGATAGATATGCAAGGAAATCTCTCTTTTGGAACCACTTTTGTCAATTCTTCGTCAGATATCACTGTTGTAGTTCGTTGGTTGGATTTTAGTTTGGGCAGCCGTTCGACTCTACTTCGCATACGTGTGCGATTCATCGCAATTAACCGCCCTCCTGTCCCAATTTTCATCCTCAACATTTCGCTTAGTGACAACTTGGACAGTTATGCCCCTACCGCTAAATCTTTCGACAACATCATCTCGTGTTCAATGAGTTATGATGGCAAAGATGTCAATCAAACATTGAATTCTTTGAATCCCTACCAATACCGGTATGCGACGGTTGACGGAACCATAAAAGCAGACAGCGTTGTGTTCTTTGTTTCCCCGCAGCTTTATTCGAACGGCACCGTTCGATTCGCATTGGTTCCCAGTGTTTATGGTGTTGTTTCTATGTATTTCACTGCTCAGGATACTGGAGGTACTGAAATGGGTGGTGTCGACACCTCAGCACTTTTCCCAATTCATGTGATCCGATACCCTGCATATGATCCCCCCTTGCTATTTCTTCCTAGTTTTAATATGAACATCGATGGCTCCAAAACCTGTGAGTCTTTGAAATCTTGTGGTGATTGTGTTATGGCCGATTCTTGTGGATGGTGTCCTTCTCTCGGGTTGTGCAAGAATGGCGGCAATACGTCTTCTGATGACGGACTTTGTGCGGTTGCTTTGTCAACATGGTTTTGGGATAGTCCTGGAACTGACAATTGCAGCTCTGTCTTTGTGACACAGAAACCTACCCAGCCAGCCATGTACGGCTTAAGGGTGCTCCAGGACTCAGGCCTCAACAGCATACAGTGTCTCGTGCGACCCGGATACTCTCGCCCTCTTGCCATGATAACTCGAGCGAATGCTCAAGCTGATGTTCTCAAGATGTCGAACGTATCTATGGGCATTGATGGTTTACTGACTCTGCAGCCTGCAAATGGCTTCTTTGGAAGTGCGGGCATTAACATTTCGCTCACGGATTCAGAGGGCTCAGTGAGCAACTTTTGGGTACCAGTCACTGTCGTCAATGTTAATACTCCGCCCTCTATATCCGTTGTGCCTCAAGTTCAGTTGCTTCTTGCAACATCTGGTCCTCCCATCCCTGCAGCTAACTTGAGTGACAGCAAGTGGCTTCGATACACCGTGTCGCCTGCAGCAGCACCTTCAGGTTCTTGGTATCCGTCATCAATGCTCTTTGGTCCTTCACTTCAAAATGTAATCGTTGAGGGCTCGGGCTGCTTTGAGGTCTGGACTAATGGTTCAGTGTACATGGAGCAAGGCAACCTGCTCTCAAACGGTCTAATATCATCGGCCTGCCCAAGTTGCAGTAGCAATTTTGCGAATCTCGGTGTTTGCAACTCTGCAGGTACCTTGACCTGCAGTTCTCTGGGTACTTCAAACTATCGGTGTGTTTTAGAACGCCTTGTTTCGCCATCCAGCTCTTCAATCGTTGGCACATGGAAAGGATATTGTGAGCAGCTGTCAGGTCTGGTGAATGGTTATCTTCAGTGTGCCGCCGCTTCCTGTCGCTATGAATACTCGGTCATTTACAACGGCACTCATTTGCAACGAACACGTGGACCTCTCACCCCAAGCAGCTCATGCCTTGACGCCCGTCCTGTATATTCTGTACCAGGTTTTGTTTCGTCATCATCTGTAGGCAGTAACCCTTTGGAGCAGTTGACGCAAAGCATTGTGTCTGTCATTGTTACTCAGGATTCTTCTAACAGTTTTCCTCTGGTCTCGAATCCTAGATACGATATGCGCACTAGTGTCTTGACTTTTCAAACAGCTCCGGGTGCGGTGGGAGTGCTAAGACTCAAAGTTGTAGCTTTCGACAACAGTAATTCCTGTTGCTCTAGTAATTTCTCTCCTGCTGTGTTCTCAGATGTGTCCATTCAAGCTCCGCCTAACATTGCCATTGTTGTCCCTGACATCGTTAGCCCATCTGGGGGCGACACGTTGTCCGTATTTGGACAAAACTTTGCTTCATCAATTCCCCAGTCGGTGAGCGTGGTTGTCGGCAGTTTAGAATGCGTTGGCGCCATCATTGTGTCCGATACTCTTATAACATGCACTGCACCGCCTGGCCTCGGTCTACAGTCAGTAAGTGTATATTTATCTGGCGCCCTTATCCGTTCCGCAACACTATCCAGTGCCGTTGCATTTCCAACAATTATTTTTGGAGGTTCTATTGAAGAGCTAAGTTCAGGTCAAGGCTTTTGGGGCGTTGCGCCTGCAAGTAGCAGTATCCCAAGCCAGGACACTGTGCGTACTCCCATTCCAAACACGACGACTGCCGCTGGCAGCAATTCGTCCAGGCAACTACTACAAGTTGGAGCATTAAGTGCTGCAAGCGACGATTCTCGTGTTGTTGCAACGGCATTTTCAATTGCAATGGCTGACCGCATTGAAGGCCTTGCCGGCGTTTCCGCTACATTGTCATTCGCGCCATCAAGAACTCTGGAGGTTGGTGGCAGCATCACTCTTCAGGTCCCTGCTGGATTTTTTCAAACCGATGTGATTCCACCTGCCTCCGCTCCTGGATCTAGCAGTGTCCCGTCACTTGTGGTTACAGCTTCTTTTGCCAACAACAGAAGTCTCGTTCTAACCACCAGCAGCGCTTTTGGTGGCAACAGTGGTGGTGCAGTTGTAGCGGGCAGCGTTTTTTCAATTACTCTTTCAGGTTTGAGAATGGGTCCTGTACGAAAAGGTGTGGCTGCTTCGGAGGGAGTCATGTTTGCGACATCTGTCGACACAATGTGGTCCGTTCCCGTTCCTTGTGGGCAAATATTGCATTCTCTCAGTGAATCCTTTATCAATGTAGACCCCGCGTTTACATTTGCCAAGGCCAATCTAACAATATCATATATTCCTACGAGGGTTTCCAATTTCCAGTCATTTGTTGTGACCCTCACGGGGTTCACTTCATCTAGCGCCTTGCCAGTAACAGATTTGGTTGGGTTTTCCGTAGGAGCGTCTGCGTCTTCCAGCATGGTTGGAGAAGTGCTCTCGGTCATGTTTTCATCCACAAATGTTTCCTCCCGCGCACCCCTTTCATTTCGAGTTGTTGGTATCACCAACCCGGCACAGCCGCAGCCATCGATAGCATCCATTAATGCAGCCACGTTTGACTTAGCTGGCATTGCTCTCGACTCAACTAAGGAAATGACCCTGGTTGCGTTCGTACCGTCACTAGTCAACGTCTATGTCAATCTGAGCATTTCTAATGCAGCGACCCAAACATCAGTCACAATTTCTTTCACTCCTTTCTCAGTTGTGTCTGTCGTGGGTGGAAGAATTGTGATCACTCTCACAGGTTTCAGTTCTTCGTCCACCTTATCCGCGCACTCTTTCATTGGATTTGTGGACACTCCATCGGCGACCGCCAGCCTGAGCAGCGGAGTTTTAGCTGTCCAATTTTCTTCTGGCAGCCTACGTCCGGGCCAGCCTGCTTCGTTGGTTGTTGGCAACATCACGAATCCTCGAACTCTTCAGCTTTCTTCAAATGCCGTCATGGTTGCATTGAGTGGTCTCACTCTTTCAGGATCACCTGCGATCGACAACACGAATTCTGGATTCTTGCCGCACATCACATCGTCTCTCCTGGATGTTCGTGTCAAGCTGAACTCCAGCGTAGCTGGATCCGTTGTCGCGGCAACGGTTTCGTTCACTCCCTCAACGATAACAAATCTTGCCTATTTTATAATTACAATCTCTGGATTTTCTGCTGCATCAGGTCAGAACCTTTCCGTTGCATTCATTCCCGTTGATGGATTGGGTGTTCGTCTCGGTGAAGGATTCGTCGGTTTCAATTCATCTGCTGCTGCTCCTGCCGCAAAAGCTACAATTTCAAATGGGGTGCTGACGCTTCTATTTGTAACCGGAGCCTTTTTGGCGAATTCTCGTATCATTTTTGTTGTGAATGGTCTTGTGTCGCCACTGACGCCGCAACCATATGTCAGCACATTATACGCCTCAACATTTTCTGCCTCAATGGAGTTGCTAGATGTGACAGATTCAGGAACACTGCCTGCTTCCTATGGACCCACGCCATTACATTTGCCTCCTGAACCCATTGACGCATCATTTTTACTTTCTCTTGATGGAAACTGGATCGGAACATGCTCGACCTTTGCTGGAGTTTCCGCGACTCGCCCCGATATCGGCACTGTATGTAGTCCGATACCTCTGAGTGCGGCATACAGTGTCCGTTATACTTTTGAATCCCAAACGTATTCAAGTGCAATGAGCAGTGGCTCATCTGGCCTCCCGTCGTACCCTAACATGGATAGAAGCTCGAACAGCTACACATCTGCTAACACGTCGTCCGTCGTCCAAATTTTAAGTGCAAGAGATGGAGTTCTGAAAGGTGTTGTTTCGGGGGGTATTGTTGATCGAAACAGCTCGACATGCACCTCAGTTGCATTCACTGGTGTTAACTCTCTTGTAGAATGGGGATGGGGGGCTCTTGGTGGCCCTTTGCCCCTTTTGCAGAAGTGCGGCCCCTCATTGCCACTTCCTCGATCCACGTGCTTGAGTAGCAATGGATTGTTTTCCTATGTATGCTCGCTCTCTCGAGTTACTGTTTCTACCTCTTTTCCTGTATCGAACCCGTCTTTTGATCCACAAAACAAATCCAACGTTCCAAGCATTGCAGACAATCGTTTGTTTGGGTCGCCAACTGCGCTCCACATCAAAGGTGGTGGTGGCTCACTGTCAGCCGCCATTCTCGCCGGAGTTTGGGGAGGTTCAAGCCGTGGCGTCTTCATCGGAGGTAACTTTATGAAGGCCGGGAATTCATCATTCACTCATCACATTTCACAATGGTTTGGTGGCAAATACATGCCCCTTGCGTATGGGCTGGATGGACCTGTCAATGCCCTTGCCATCGATTCAAAATTTTTGTATGTGGGTGGTTCATTTTCTCGTGCATTCCAGTCTTCCACTCTTATTGTTCGCAGCGGTCCAATGTTAAAATGGGATATGTCACGGCGCATCTGGATGCCGTTGTTTGCGTGCAACCAAGCCTCTACATCTGATGCTCCACCGCCAATAAGCAGTGGTGTCATATCCTCGATCACCTTGCGGGATAGTGGTGTCGTATTCGCCGGTCGATTTTCTTCCGTTTGTACACAAACTGCTGGCAATATAGCCTTTGTATCAAGTTCGGGTGACATTAGTCTTTTCAAAGGTGGCGTGTCCGGTGGCTATGTAACCTCATTGGGTAGCCTCGGCACCGACCTTTATGTAGGTGGCTCGTTTACGTTGGCTGGCTCTGTTTCTTCTCGAGGCATTGCGCGTTGGGACGGAAGTGCGTGGAATGCACTGGGTGGAGGAGTCGCCCGTGGCACTGTTCAAGCAATTGCTGTAATGGGCTCGACGGTATTTGTCGCCGGCAACTTTGACTCTGTTGATGGGGGTCGCTTGGGCGCTTCAGGAATTGCAGCTTGGGTCGACTTCAGATGGAAGGTCGTTAGCGGGGGCATAGTTGGTGCCGTTCACTCACTTGCAGTAGTGGCCCCTTGTGTTGTTGCTGGTGGGTCTTTCCGCATTGCTGGAAATTCGTCAAGCTTGGGTCTAGCCCGCCTTTGTGGTGGAAATGAAGGCATATGGGAAGCAATCGCGCATATGCCCAGCAGTTCAAATGCTGGAACATCCGTCAAGTTTGTTGTGGCTACCTTAGATACCAGCTATACCAGCGGCAACTGTACATCCTAAGGCATCACAATGGGTTTGGCATTGGTTCCGGCCCTAAATATGTCACTTTTGTATATAAACACAATCTATAAACATCGCATAATGAAGTTCAAAAATTTGCTTTAAAATAAAACCCAATGGTTGCC
>Ga0256323_1000003_pt1 | contig 33305 bp, 1 predicted proteins | sample LawtaT_18_FD_189959 | JGI IMG/M metagenome (GOLD analysis project Ga0256323, IMG submission 189959) | Metatranscriptome of freshwater microbial communities from St. Lawrence River, New York, United States - Law_Miss_RepC_8d (Metagenome... | ecosystem: Environmental > Aquatic > Freshwater > River ... | reverse complement strand
TGAATTTATTATTCTTAAATTTGATGAAGTAGATAAGTTGATTGAATATATATATGTAGATATAAATATGAAAATATTCCATTGATGAGTGCATTGACCATTACTAGTAGTTGATGCCTTGCGATGAACTGTTCAATTGGACAGGACAGAAAAGTAAACAAACGAAACTGATGGAACAATAGGCAAACTAATGCAAAATCGATGACTTTCAAAGTTGGCAATGCGAAAATGAACATCAACATCAAGCACTTGCAGTGCCATCATCACCGCCCACTAATTCAGAAGACACAGTTCCTTCAGCTCTCTGTTGACGCTGAGTTTCAAGAGCCTTGGCCTGGGCCATTCGACTAGCATGCAGGACCGCAAATTTGCTGGCGATAATTCCCATCACACGCACAGGCTCCCAAACGAAAGAGTGCATGAGCACGATGACAGCCAAAGAAAGCAGCCAAATATACGCAGTGGCAGAATCCATGCGAAATGAATATGCCATAGTTATGTAGACGCACAGAGCGGCAAAAATGAACAGCATCGTGTAAATAATGTACGCGACTTGAGCTGGAAGCAAAGCATCGATGTTTCGCGCAAGCTCTTCTTGTTTAACTTTTGACGATGAGCGAGAAGTGCCTGGTGGAGATGCCCCTGCGACCCGCACACGCCTTGGCCCCGGGACTTCAGAAGAAGGAGGAGATACATGCGATGCGCGTGGACGGGGGCCTCCAGTTTGAGGCTCTGGAGCTTCCTCAATAGAGGAAAGTGTTGAACGAAGCCCACCACGAGACGACATAACAGCAGCAACAGACGGTCCACCCGGTGGCGAATCCATCGCTGCACCCCCATTAGCGGAAAACATGGTGCGCAAGGCATTGTAGTACTGCTGCCGACGGGATTCTCTATTTTCTGCTGCAGGTCGTGGCCGAACAGGCAGGGCTCTAGCACCAACGAGATTCAGTTGCGGAACTGATGAAGAAACCACTGGTCTCATAATGGGAGCACTTGCGAGAGGCGGAAGCGGGTCAGCTGTTTGACGTCTTATAGGGCCTTGGTCCACAGGCTTGCGGGCTTCACCAGAAGGATTCAATGATGGTGCCGTAGCAGTGAAACGTCTGACAAACGAGAACAAGAACTTTGTAATCAGTAGGACAAAGTAGCCCACTCCAGACCCAACAAGGCCGGGAATAACAATTCGAGTGACGGTCATTACCCCAAGTTCGCCAAGAACAACATAATTTGACACCACAAATGCTTGAGCAACAGCTGAAGCAGCAGCTCCAGCAGCCATCATAATAAAGAATCCAGCCAACACTCGTGGACGCGATGAGCGGTCATATGGACGCAAGTAGCGCAAAGTCAACAAGTCATGCTTTCGCAAAAGTTCGATCTTCGCAACTTTCCAGTACGACAGTGTCGTGCCATCTATGAGACCAAACTTCAACCTGTCCATCTTGAGAAAATTCTTGGGATCCTGGCGATATTTGTTGGCTTCATTGACGTCGAGCAAATGTCCCCACAAAGCAGAAAGAATGTACAACACAACAAGCAAAATGATCGTAGTCGTTGGAATCAGCGTTATGTCCATGTTGATGTCGAAACGAAAAGCGCCCTGCAGATCTGCAGGTGTCGATATCCACGTTGAAGGATTTTTGGCATTCACACCACTGAATTCCGTCAAATGATAGCAAGTGCACCTCAGCTCGCCAGTTCCGGGTGGAGAGCTAACGATACACCCTTGCTTGCTCCAAATCTGCTTAGATACATTCCAAAATCTGCATTCTTCAACCTTAGCATCATTAGGCACAGCTTCGATCAGGCTTCGTGAGCGTTTGATAACGAAATTGATTGGCTGCTGCGTTTGCGGCGATATTGCCCCTCCAGCATTGTCTAAAATCTGAATGTTCAGCGTTGGTGAGGTGAGACGAACCAAAGACGACACAGAAATCAATCGGAATGGCGTCGTGTCCTGACTGTACTCATTGATGAAAAGCTGCAGTGACTCCGACGAGGATTGTCCGGTAGAATTAAGCATATCTGAAGGAAGAAAAACATCTGCAAAAACAAGCGCCACATTCTTCAAATTAATATCCGACGGACTAAGGCGAGTTGCAAAAGCGTTGAAACCTGCCGTGTTAATAGTCAAGGGCGTTTGGCCGGGCACTTTACTGGCAATCAACGACTTGATGCTCTCATCCAACAACACAGTGGTGCCAGCAACAGCTCGATCCGTCAGAGATCCACTTTCGGAAACGACTGGCTTTAAAGATACCTTGAAGAACGAAGTAGCACGAGCCAATGTGGCAATATAACCTTCTGAAATGGATTGCGTTGCATCTGCCATAGATTTGGATTGCTTTAGAATTTCATAAAGCTGCGCAATGACTGTGTCATCATCAATTGCGGGGTTGAAATTGACAAGTTGGGTCACAGTGCTGGCAAGATTAATGGCAATATCTGCTGCTGGAACATTGCTGTTCGCTATGGCAAGAACAATATTGGTCAGCGACTTTTGCGTAGCAGCGGAGGCACTTGGAACTGCTGGTGTGGATCTGGTACCTTTCTGTTCAAGGTTCTTCCACACATTCAAAGAGTCTGCAAAAGAGCCAATCGAAGGAGAAACAGAGTTCCATTTCATGTCAAACAATGAAGGCTTGCCAGGGGTATCCATAGAGAGTAAAGCGCTCAAAGCACCAAACACTTGATTGGCATCTCCAGACGCAGCCATGTTGCTGATTGATAATACGCTGCTACTGAGAAATGCAGAACTGCTGGTCAAAGAAATCGGTAATGCTTGCACAGGGACACGATACGGGAAATCGACATCAGTCATGGAGCCTGACTTATCGAAAATGCGAGCCACAATTCTCAAACCGGCTGCATGTATGCGAGAGGAAACTGGGAGTTGCACCATATTCGTAGATTTAGGCGTCAAAGCAACAACGGACACCAGAGCAAAGCCACCAGATGTTGACACTGTTTCATCGTAATACAGCCACTGGTATCTCAATGGTGACAAAGTGGGGTCTGTCGACCACTGCTTGCAAGATAGAGTGAAAGTGGTGTTGAATGCGAAACCTGATCGAGGAGAAATATTGCAAGTTCCCCCAGACGGAGGAGAACTTGTTGTGAATGTGACCTCACTCCATCCTGTCAATCTGCCAGGGACAATCAAAGATAAACGAAGTGTAAACGTTTGGCCAGGACTCAAAACACTCCGTTTGATCACTAAGAACAACGTTCCAGGCGCAGATTCAGTGAAATTTGCAGACTCCAAGTCGATTTCAGATCCGAGTCCCTTAAATTCCCACTTGGATAAGTGTCGACCTGTTATAGTCGGGCCATTATACCTAAACGTGAGAGGAGCAGTTGAAGGCAAAACGGCAGGAACCATTGCAATTGATACATCCAACGGCGGGCCGAGTTGCACATTTTGCTTCTCCACTTCGATGACAATAATCGCGGTTGCAACTCGAGGTTGAGAGGCAGAAAGACCAGTCTTGGTACCGGAAACTGAAAACTGATACTTTCCTGGAGCCAGTGACGCACTTGACGATGAAACAAGGGGACTGTCAGCACCAAATACTGCAAGCTTGTCAGTAGTCACTCCAAGAACAGCAATTTGTCCATCAAAACAAGGCCTATTAGCTGGGGCAAATCCGGATGCTGCACGAGGATCAGCAACTATTGGATTACACGACCATCCAAAAGCTATTCCGCTGGCGGATCCCAAAGGAAGATCAGGATCAAAAGACTGCGAAACATCCAAAACAATGTTTTGGGACGATGAAATGATACGATTACCAACATTAGCCTTGATGACCAGATTCGAAGGCAGTACACGCACGACTGCAACAGTAGCGGTCGACATATTTGCATCACCGTAAGAAATTGTGGCTTTCACTTCCAAAGTGTACGACACGCCGATCATCAATCCTTGCAACGATGGAACGAATTGTACGGAACGCATATTGCTTGTTAAGGACGGGAGCGCTCCTTGCAACGATTGCTTGACAACAGACCAGCTAAACTTAACGGGCAGAGAGCCTGAGCAAGTTGAATTGGCCCGCGCGTTGATTTGAACCATTTCTCGTGGCGCAACAGAAATCATTGATGGGCCATCAATAACCACAGTTGGTAAAGGAAGCGCCGATACAATGACAGTAACATTCGCGTTGGCCGAACGCTCGAACATGTTCATGGCAGTCAGGAAAATCATGATTCCTGAATCGATTGGAAGCAATGTGTTCGGTATCGTGAATTCAGCACCTGATTGAGCTAAGACATACGCACCCAATTCTAGAGAGATTGGTTTGCTTCCAGGCGCTGCTTGAACCTTCCAAGCAAACACCAAGGGTCTTGAGGTGCCACCGGTCGATTGTGAGGCATCAACAGGAACATCAGAACATGCACCGACGTTCCTAGGTACTTGCAACACAATTTGAGGGAGGCCACCTTCAACAGGAGGGGCCACAATGACAGCACCCTGAACAGCGAGTGAAGTGAACGCCGAATTGTAGATCACGTTATCATTGAAATATAAAGTACGACCAATCGATACAGAAGGAGACCGGGCAGTCTGGTTGTAAACGGGAAGCCTGATGATTAGTAATGATCCGGATGTGAACGAGCAAACAGACTGGTGAGTGAGTAATTCCATAGACGACTCATCAAAAATGCGCGAGCAGGGAAGGCTTGAGTTGGTTCCTTGATTAGCCATGTTTGTTTCAGATGCAAAGCGACATATAAGTCGTGTGCCACCAACATCAAACGAGAACTGCACTACTTTAGGCGGTAAACTTTTCTGCACGAAAATAGAAAATGGGGAACCATCAATCAGAACTTTGTCCAAAGTCACTTGAACTCGAACCAACCGAGATTCTAATGCAACAAAGCTTCCAAGCATGCCACGGCATTGTGGTTGACTGCTAGGCTGAAAATCTGAATAGAGAGCTGTGGGCGAGTCCGATGAGACATGTATGCCACCTCGGAACGCAAATGGGTCCAAAGTGTTCGAAAATGCATCAAAGAGAGTAACACAGACTGAAGTGGGCGACTCGGCAACACTATTTCCAACCTTCACAGCAGAGCGCAGTGGACTAGGAAGAGATGCAAATGCTACCTGCGTTACTTGATTGTGCACTGTTAATGCTGCAGCGCCACCGAGTGAAACTTGTATTGAATAGGTGCCGGCGATAGTTACACGCATAACCAAACGTTGCAACTGTGCAGCAACATCAAAACCTGAGCTGTATGACTGACGAGATACTGCACCAAGGTTGTGCTCTACGACAGCTGCAAAAGTAGATGTTGTCGCATCAGACGCATCGGAGATAACATTAAAGAAGCGATCCCGAGTGACAATGTAAAAGGAGTTGAATGCACCAACTGTGGCAATGGACAGTCCAGACCCGGATAAAGAGCATGCCGAAGACATGATACTTGCGGGTCTTACACGAATTTTATAAACACCAGGTTGAGAAAAACCGGATCCAAAAGGCAAATGATTGATGAAAATGAACATAGAGTACTCAGCTGCAACGGTGGCTATGTATGTGCCGATGATTCGATCGTCCGTAATGGACGGCGCCATATCAATCAAAGTCAGATCAGCGACCATAGGAGATTGCAGGTATGCTCGGACATGAGTGACATTAGATCCAAAACCGGCCTGGCCATCTCGCGCGCGAGAATTTCCAAACGCATCTCGAGCATAGATGTTCACAGTTGTGAACGAGCCTGCTGTGACAACAGGGACCATCGGATTAACGGCTGTTGCCACTCCTTCAACCACACCAAGAGGAGCAAATAAAGCGGAAGGAATGATCGTAAATGTTGCAGGAGATGCAATTAACTGGACGGAATTGTAACGTATGGTTACAGGATAAATTCCGGACTGCGTGATGGTTATTCTGTAGCGCAATGACGTTCCAGATATTTCGGAAGGCGCAATTACAGAAACAAGGTTCACAAGAACAGGTGTCACGATGAGTAAATTCTTGAAGATCGGGGCGTCACTTCCAATTGAGCTGCGCCCTTTCAATATCAAATCTACTGGCTGCCCAGCAACAGCTATGACATCAAAAGGCGCGTTGGGCGTTAAACCTGTATCAGCAATGACAATAGTGGTGTTGATGGGAGAAGCTACTAAATCGCTGAGCAGAACTGTCACATTGAAAGGGCTGCCAGCAACATGTCCGCTTGAAATCTTCACACTGATAATAGCGTTTGACTGCAACAAAGGAGTCGATCCTAGCAACATGTAAGATACAGATGCAAAGTGATGGAAGTAGTTGACCGTCAAGGTTCCGGACAACGGAGAAGATGATTCAAAGCCGACAAACAATGGACTAGAAGCAGCAGATGGAACAGCTGCAGGATTGCCATACGAGTCACGAAATGTAACTATAAAATTTCCAGAATTTCCAAATTTGACTGCTAATAAACCAGATCCTGTCGCAGAGCTTTGAAACGAAGGGGCACCGGCAGAGATAAACATCGAGCCTACAGTAGCACCTCTAGCTTGAGCAACAGCAAGATCTCGACGATTGATTTCAACGAGGTAACGCCCGCTTCTTGTCATAGATGCCATAAAGTTTTCATTCTCTGCAACGCTGGCAAGTACATCAGAAGGGCTAGCAAGAGTAGTGAAGCTTGCAATTTCCCCATTGTCAAATACTCTTCTAATTTCAATAGAAAGTATGATGCTTGCAGACTTGACTTGCGGGTTGCCATATGCATCAGCGTACGCAACAGTAAAAATCTGCGGAGACCCAACTTCGAGTAACGGTGAAAACGCAAATGCACTGCATCCAGATGGATCAAATGGACCCACAGTAACATCGATCGAACGTTGCGAAACAGGAATTGCGACAGTTTGACCATTCAATCTCACTTCTGGACGATATACTCCAGATTTGGTGGGGATAAACCGAGTCTCGTATCGAGCGGCAATAGATGAATGCTTGACGACAAGATCAAAGGGAGTTGAACCGAGGAGCAGAACAACACTGACACTATCAGAACCAAGGTAACGCGAATTGTTGAACTGATCTCTAACGGTGATCCGGGCAACTATCTCACTGCCCGCAGATACTGAAACAAATCCAGAAACGATGGTGTTGATCAGCAACGCATCTCCAGGATGCACAGTGACTGCAAGTCTGGTATCGAATAAAACACTGCCTGCCATATTGGCGGTAAGAAGACCAACAAATGCAACACGAGACACAAATGTTACAGCGTAAGTCGATTGAAATGCAAATGACGATGTTCCGGCTCCATTCATGTTGATGAAGGGCGCATCTGATATATCTTGCCTTAGGTTGCCAAACGCATCTTTGATTCTCAAAATGGCCGTCATTGCAGCTCCCGCTGTACCAACCGAGTCATATCGCTCAACAGTGGAAGTAATTCCTGATGCTGGTGCTGGGTTTATGCGAACATTTGCGAAAGGTGATCCTTCAATGTGAGACCCTTTTGCATAAACTGAGACAGTGTACATTCCTGCCAGTGTTGAAGCAAACTGCCCTACATATCCCGCATCATCCAAATAAACTAAACCGGGCTTGCTGAAGGCCCCAATTTCAATTGAAAGAGAAATTGATGCCCCGGGGGGGTCCAATGTGTTTCTAAATTTGTCCATGGCCAGAATGCTAAATGTTTTGGTTGAGCCGGCAGTTGCAGTAAGATCATCTGAGATTCTCCAAATCAGTTGATCAGCATCATTAGCTGAGACCTTCATAACGAACGGGGATCCCATTATTTGGTCCTGGATTCCAGTAACGGGATTAATGCAAAACACAGAACAGGAATACAAGCCAGCTTTGGTTGCTATTGAATTCACGACATAGGAACCATCCAATGAGTCCTGAATGGAAGATGCAACTTCACCAGGTCCAATCCATGGTGATATTTGAAATCCAGAGCTTCCGACTGTCAAAGCATTCGCATAAATATCACGAGCTTGAATTTTGAAGTTGCTCAGCATACCAGCAGTTAGGGGAATTGACACTCCAACTGCAGTTGAAGCAGATGCGCAAAATGAAGACGCCGTCACACGGATGTTCCACGGCGAATTTTTCAAATGAATTGACGAACTTTTGATGATCAGGGCAGCAGGATATATGCCGGCAACAGATGTCATGAACGATATAATGTAAATATTTGGCTGCTGATATGTCAACGGAACAGAAAGCGGAATAGAAGATGAAAAACTTAAAGTGTCATCGCTTCCATAATCAACAGCATTACCATACGCATCTCTGCCCATCACAGAGACGAATGCTGATGAGCCAGCTATGACAGGAGCAAGTCCACTTCCCACCACAATGCTTGTGCTAGAATTGATAGGACCTGAACCAACAATAATGAAGTGGGGAAGATTTAGACCAAGAGTTGAACCATCAATTGACGCAGTTAATACATAAGATGCGGATCTTGTCATAATGGCCTCAATATTCCAAGTACAGGTGGTTCCTGGCAAGGAAATCAACTCAATGTAGGACGTGAACTTTGCTGATCCTGAACCAACATCTGATGCCAATCGCGCAACGAACTTGTTTGTTACGTAGTCTACATTCATGTCAAAGCCTTGTTGGGATCGAGCTTGCGCACAAAATCTCAGAGTATTGCCTACAACTATCGCTTTCGAAAGAGGGGGAAGCACACCACTCAAACTGTTGCTAAGAACAGGAATATTCGAGTTAGACAAGTAGTTGGCGGTAAATGGAGATCCTTTAATGTGTTGATTATCCACAAGAACCCGGATCTGAAGTACAGCATCGGCATTTACACCGAAGCGGATGGAGTATCTCGTGGGTGAAGTTGTCGCAATGGACACATCAAATCCTGGTGGAAGTATAACGTCAGGTCGAACTGCTCCCACTGAAGAAGCAGGGTTGCCGAATCTGTCGAAATATTCAATAGTAAATGTAGTGACAACGGGAATTACACCACCATTCAGTGTGCCGAGAGTAATATAAGTCGATGCAGGATCTACAATACCAGGCAACACAACAACCGCGAAGGGGCTGGATTGAAGGTGAACGTTGTTGTAACGGATCTCGAATTGAAAGTTTCCAGCAGTAGTGCAAACGTAAGTGATATTCAAAAGTCCAGGAGTCCAGGCAATCGCAGATACATTTGCCGTTAGCAAAGCAGAGGGATTTGCTCGGGGAACAGCAAACAATTGTGCACTGAGCAAAGTGGGGAGAGCACGGATAGCAGGGTTGGAATACTCGTCTTTGGTAAATATTTGAACAGAAGACAGGATACCTACAGTTGACAGAGTCAAATAGGGCGAACTAACCATAGTTTTGAAAGCTGAAACGTGAGAATGCGAGACAACAAAAGTCATCGGCGCATCTGATACGAAATGCAGGCCAGATGTCTGATTCAAAAATACAGAAACGGTGTAAGTTCCGCTAAGAGTCCCAAAGAATGAAAAAGTCAGTCGACCAGACGCTTCCAGCGTGGTCGAGTAATCTACCTTGGACGAATGAAAGTCCACTGAGCTACCAAAACTACCATCCAATGAAGCACCGATGTCATCAGGACCTATGATGTTTCCAAACATGTCAACAGCAATCAATTCAGCACCAAATTTCGAGCCCGATGTACCATTTCGAATAGACCGTATGGCTTGCAAACGCGAAAGAGTTGTGTTCATAAAGAATGGAGATATGTACACTTCATATGGAGATGCAGCAACGTGCAAACCATCCAACGTCACAAAAAGTGAATACCGAGCAGATTGTGATGATGAAAATTCAACAATATAGGATCCATCACCCAAGTCCACGAATGTAGCATTTTTGGAAATACCAATGATGCCTGAAGCGGGCTTTAAAGATATCTCATAAAAATCACCTCCATTCGGTTTGTTCAGCCCAGCTTTGTCTCTGGAGATGATTGAGAATGTAGCTCTTGAACCTGCTTGAACTCCACAGACTCCAGATCCAAAAATCGCACTCAAAGTTGCATTCGTCCGTCCAAACCGCATCAAAACTGATAGCGGGACACCAACATTTTGATTCAACAGCTGAGTGCCAAAAGTGTAGATGCCTTGTTGAGGAGGAGCCGCAACAACCCGATACTTGCCATTAAAAAGATCTGTTACTATCGCTTCAATGCTAAGGACACTAGGTGGTACCGTGATAACTCTGAACGCATCACCTCCACTTAAAATGTCATTTCCATATCGGTCTCTGCTCTGGATGAAGAACACTACGTCTTCACCAGTATAAAGCACTGTCGTGTTCAGAGGCGCTGCAAACACAAACGATGTTGCTGGAGAGGCTGCTGCTGCCATGACTTCAAACGAGTACGGACTACCCTTCACTGGGACTCCTCGCATCATAACAGCAGCAACATACCAACCTGCGGCGGTCACCGTGTATTCGAAAGCAGGGTTTGAACCAATGATTGTTCTGCTAATATTTTGGCTATTCAATATCAAGGCGCTACCTTTTGTCTTCACGTAATGAAGTGAAGCACCTGAACTCGATGAGAGACCTTCGACCTCATTTCCAAAAGAGTCAAGGGCCTGTAAGACTATGATTCGATTGGAACCGGCAACACCATTCACGATTCCTGTGCCACCCGACTGACTCGCATCCGGAGATGCCAATCCAGGCAAAACGTTGATCGAAAAAGGACTTCCGGGAATATGAATGGATGCAATTGAGTCAAAGATCGACAATGTGTACCGAGCTGACAATGTGGAGACATATGAATAAAGGTAACCTGTAGACAAGGACGCGGCGTTTAGCATCAGTTCAATAGTTCCTCTTGGTGTGGCAAACATGACCTTAAATTCAGATGTCGGTTCACGGGGATTCAGGAACTTATCCCGACTCACTAAAGTCACAGTTGAAGAAACTCCAGCAGTCGCAATAGATATTGCACCGTACGCGGCACTCGATGTGACATCAAGTGCACCGGGATATGCCATAAATACGTAAGGGCTTCCCGAGACGGGTACATTCGAATAAGTCACAACTAAAGAGTGCAAAACAAGCGATACAGAAGGGGTAAATTGAATGTTATAACCGCCATGGACATCCGCAGTAACAGTGCAAGGTACATTGACAGTGCCGGCAAGCAAAGAAATCCTTATGTTTGCAAGGACCAAGGCATTATCGCTGGCAGAAGAAGCTTTGAATGCTATCCCAGATGAATCTCGAATCGTTAAAACGAGGTTTGTAACAATACCGCACGTGAACACCGTAACAGGAAGATAAACACTACTTTGTTGGGCATTAGGAGGACCCGTGATTGTCACAAACTGCAAGTGTACGGGCGTCGATGTTATCGGCAAATCATTCAACTTGAACAAAACCGAAACATTCAATTCGACTGAAGATGCCATCGAAAAAACATAAAGCCCTCCGGAAAGAGTCGTTCCGAACGGAGCAACAGAGAAGTTCGCGCTGCTCATGGGGGGTAGAATTGAGACGGACGGCGTTTCTGAAGAATCCAGCCGCTTATTGCCATAACCATCGAACGTAGATACAAAAAAATCAGCCACTTGGCCGACAGGACCACCGACAGGAACTGTTCTAAACTTGGAGTCAAGAACTGAAAGCAATCCAGGTAAAACTGAGCAAGAAAACGGGCTGCCAGATAGATGTGTTCCTGTCAAGTTGGCTATTACCGAAATGGCGTAAGTGCCACTGAGTGTGATAATAATTTGAGCATTTTCAAAGTTTTTGAAACTATAGACAACCGTGCTAGACGTATTTTGAACTGCAGCAGTGGACGCTTTGACCAATGCAACTCTCACAATGATGACAAAATCATTGTTATCGACAATGTTTCCAAAAGAATCTCGAGCAACCACAGAATATTCTTTGGGAGTTCCAGCTGTCATAGTGCCCAATGAAGTTACTCCAGAAATAGTGGTAAAGACTGGACTCATGATGGACGGAAGGCAACGTACTTGCGAATTGAACAACGATTGGATAGGACGACCACACTTGCATGATGCATCAGTTGCACACATTTGGCAGCCTTCAAGAGCGCGAACCAAATATAGCCCTTTCAAACGACAAGAGTACTGCACACGGTATTCGCCACCTCCCATCTCAATGAGATTTTGCTGTCCATTCGAAAATACAGTTTCCAAAAATCCCTGCAAATACAAAAACATTTTCAGACCACCACCAGTCAGTTGGTTTCCAAAGACGTCTCGAGTGATGACCTTGAAAAAAGCAGTCACTCCAGCTGTCGCAACTGTAAATGCATGTCCAACAGCATAGGTGTTGTTGAAAAACGCCTGATTCGGCAAGACAAGAAGTGTTCTAGGATATTCAGAGAGCAGTCTGCCATCAAATCGGATGGAAATTGTAAAATTACCAGCACGGGTAGCGAGATAGGTAAAATTACTGGCGCCATAGCCCACATCTGTAAGAGTTGTGACAACTGGCGTTGACGAATTTGCATCATTGAATATCATGAGAGTGTAAGCGGTATCGCCTTCGGTGATCGCGTTTGAGAAAGCATCTCTGGCCTGCAAGATGAATGAGCACAAATTTCCTGTGGTGCACAGCGTCACAGATCCAACAGGAAGAGTTCGACTGAGATCAGCATTTGCCAAAACGTGGAAGTTCGTCATATTGAGCGGCATTAGACTCTGGCCGTCATACAAATTATCGAGGCTTCGCAAGCGCGAAAACAGGACTGTAAAGTTGTTGTCTCCGTTGAGGATTCTATCATTTTGGCCAATCACTTGGATCGGGACAGGGACATTCCAATTGAATTGAGTGAAAGTAACAGTGACTGATTGAGTGGGAACCACATTGTAGATAGACAGCAGCGCCTGGTCGTTCCGATCGCTAGAGATATCTAAGAAAACATCAAAATAGGGTTGACTGTGAAGCTTCACAGAAAAAGTTGCAGTGCCTCGCAATATGTGGACAACCCCTAGCGTTTGGGAGACTATAGGATACGCAGTGTCATTATCGAATATATCAACAAAAACCATTTGTGGCTTCAGAACATTGTAATTCACATCAAGGGAATGAGATGAAATTGTTATATTGGACCGCAAAGTCCCGTCAACTAACCAATTATCTACCGGAATGACGGAAACATTTGATTCTGCATTCCAATCGAGCGGCATCACCATCAACACGGCTTTGCTGAAGGTGTTCTTGCCTGGGAGATTTGTTTGAAATGTAAAGTTGACAGGTGATCTTGGACGGCTGTTCAAAACGATGATAATGAATGCAGTCTGCCCGGCTTCTGAAATGTTGCGACGAGAAATAAATGGACTGAATGCTGCAACATTGAAGTCAGTCACATAGCAAGTCAAATTGTTGAATGCTGTAACGTTGTAACTCGAATCCAAACTGATGACATCCACCTGAAGAATCACAGTTTGGGTGCCTTCCATTATCTTGTTGTCGATGGCAGAAACGTGAACTATTTGTTGATCAGCCCACATAGTAGGTGATATTGTGACATTGAATGCAACAACCGCTCTACTGTTATCAAGAGACTTGACAATTAACAATACATCATGATACGGCCGTGAGTTCAATCTCACTGTGAAATTGCTAACAGAATCAGGTTCATGCACTGTCACTGAAGACTTTGAAAATGAGACTCCAGGTTGATCATCGTCAGCATTGATGAACTCAACCAACTTGCTGTGCTGATTATTGTATTGCGGATCAGCAGATGCGCACACTATAGAAATATTGTATGCCTGGGCTCCATCAACAAAAACATCATCAACTCCGACTACGACGACTGCAGTCCACAAATACCAATTCGAAGAATTAAACGTCATTTGTGACGATTTAGGGCTCACAATTCCTTCCAGAGGTCTCATTGATGTGGCTGTGATCAGGACATCAGATATGGGCTGAGATTTGAGCCTAATCATGAAGCTGCTGTTTCCTCCGCGCTCAAAAGTCGAGCCATTCGCTTGCGTTACTAAAACATCTGATGTATCATCATCAAAAATTGTTACACTGACATTCTTCATTACAACGTCTGCGGCGGCATAATTTGGATCGGTGGTATAAAGAACCTCATATATAGTCGCATTGACAGTTCCATCCACAACGAAATTGTCTATGGGTGACACAACAACTGTTTGGCGAATTCGCCAATTTAGAGGCGTAAAGAACAAGATTGAAGGAATGACTCGCAACTTGGTAGCATCAATGCCCAAAAGAACAAATGTCAAATTCAAATCTCTAGTTGGCGCGGACTGAGGCCAAATTGTGAAACCAGAGTTTACATTCGGCTCTGAAATTTGAATTGCATACGAATCGTGATTGAAAGTTGCAATGTTGGTGTCAATCAAAGTGCAGTTTGCCACGAGAACAATATTGTTGTAATTTGAATCGGTCGATGCAAAAATAACGGAGATGCTGAAGTTTTTATCACCATCTTTAACCTCGTTGTATTTGCCGTAAAGTTGGAAAACTGCGGTGCTGGTCCAGTTCTGAGGAGAGAAAATATAATAAGGGCTGCCAATCAAGACAGCGGCTTCAGAATCAAGAATCACAGCCGTTGCATTGACATCTGCAATTGGCTCTGATGTTAAATTAACAAACAACATCGAAGGCTGCCTGGGACTAAGAACCAGTTGATCATCCTTTCTCACGTCTTCAACTCTTTTAGTGAACCGGGCGCCAGCCACATCATTATCACGGACTTCGATGGCCAGGGAATTCTGTGCGTGCCTGTCCTGAAGATTGTGGTAAAATGGATCTGTCGATGAAAAGTTGACAGCAGAGATGTTGAAGGATCGGGTTCCTTGCATGATCATGTCGTCAATTGCTTGAATGGTCACTTGTTGAGGAACGTTCCATTCATCGGGTGCAAATTTCAAATGAGTCGGGGTTAAAAATGCTGCCTTCGGGTTGCCCACAATCAGGCTGAAAGTTACATTCTGAAGGGGTTGAGACATGAGGGTAACGTTGAACACCAATGAAGAGTTGGGCTCTTGCACAACGACAAAATTTGGCAAAAATACTACACCAGCAACGTCTATATCGCCAGTAAGCACAAATTCAAAAAGCCGTCCATAAAGACCATCGTAATCAGAGTCATCTGAAGACAATGACAGGGTGACATTGTAGAATGTATCGCCTTCTTGAATGACATTTGGCACTCCTTGAATAATAGCAGTTTGTGGAACAGAATATGACGACGGGGTAAAGACAAGTGTAGGAGTCAAAATTTGCGCTCTGGAAGGAACCAGACTAAAAAGTTTAACGGTCACATTTGCACTGGGCCGGAAATACAAGTTTACAGCAAAACTGGCATTACCAAAGGTTTGATTCGTGAAGAGACCAGGCGATGCTGATGACACATTGATGCCTGTATATGCTGAAAGACCATGGCTGATGCCATACCTTTGAAAAGTAATGATCTCTACGCTGATTGTGGAACCATTAGAAATGCTTCCGGGAGGAACAATTGTAGCAACAGAAGAGTCTGATATCCAAGAGCTATTGTAAGCCGATTTTCCAGCAAATTTTATGACCATTGAGGTCGCATCACTCGTTTGATCGTTCTGTTTGAACATTCCAAAGTTTGTACCAATAAGAGTGACGGTTTTTCCTCCACGAATACTGCAAACTGAAGGGACCACCTCAAGGATGAGCGGGTTGTCAGCAAGCAGAACACTCTGACGTGTGTCCGAATTATTGAACTGTACAGCCGCAACCGTAATGATCTTGTCTGAAAAGGCAGGCGTTCTTACAACCAGGGAACTGTCAGATATCCACCGAGAAACAACCATCAGAGTTGACCCAGCCCATGACGAATGACTAAACGAAGCCAAACCATAATTTGAACCCGTAATACTAACAAAAACTGACCCAGAGGCAGGTGCATTGCCTGGCATAATCATCGTGTTGATTGCATATTCATAGGATAACAAACCTGGCGAACTCGAGGCCTGCAAGTTCAAAGAGATACTCGCAACTAACGTTTCTCGAACTCCAGACGAAATTTTCCCTGACACTGAAGATGCCGACATCCATGTGGAAGATTCACCAGATGTCCATCCAACTTTAAGACGCGAAGACGCTTGATATGCTCCAAAGTTGGAGCCAGACAGAACAAAAATACTTGAACCAGTTAAAGGAGTCCGGAAGGCTTGCGATACGTTGAGATTTGGTCCATCAAACGTGAATGATGCCGAATTGTTGAGAGTGGCGACTGAATTATTCACCGACACAAATGAACGGTGAACGCCACGAGGCGATTTGCATAAAGAAGAGCTGTCAGATATCCAACTGGTGAATTCGCATTGGGTCACATGCGCAACAAAAATTGAGGAGATTGACCAAGGCGAGAAATTATTTCCAGAAACTGTAAGCACGACAGCACCGGTTGATGGAATATTGGATGGATTTGAAGATAAGGTGCCAGGTGAATCGTATCGCAAAGCTTGAGTGATTCCTGGGCCAAAGGCCAGCGCAGATTCCAGAGACACAACGCTTTGAGCGGAGCCCGCTGAGACTTTGCATGACAAAGACGTGTCAGATACAAATGTTGTAGACATGCACCGAGTCGAGCCAAATTTCAAAATTTCACTCAAATCTACAGTTCCAAATTCAAGACCGAACACGGTCACACTAATGGATCCGGTTGCTGGAGCATTGCCACTGATCGCTTTTACAGATGATATTATGGCAACATCATACGAAAATACACGAGACAGATCAGAAACTCTGCGATGGGTGCTGCTGACAACGGACAGTGATTGAAAAAATCCAGATGCAAGCTTGCATGTCATTGAAGACGATGCGATCCATGAACTGGAAGTACACGAAGAAGCACCCAATCTTGCAGAAGGACTCAAGTCATTAACACCCATTGAGGCACCAAAAATGGAAATCACAATGCTTCCAAGGCGGGGCCCATTGTAACGGGCCAAAGTCGAAACAAGCGGACCGTCATACGAAACTACCGATGTAACCGAGCCATATTGACTTGCGATAGACAAACAGATTATCGAAGATAGTTTTAGACCAGAGCCTGATGCTATTCTTGACGTCAAAGATGAATCAGAACGCCAAACAGATGCAGAGCACGCACTGGCATCAATAGACACGGCAACGCTTGGTCTCATGAAACCCAACGAATTCCCCATAACAGAGACAAAACTAGATCCCGATTTCGGCACATTTGTCGGTGTCACAGAAGAAGCAGCAGGAATGTTGAAAGAGAACTGCCGCGACAGAGCTGATGCACGAGAGGCAGTACTTAGAATGACAATTCGAGAGCTTTCAATGCCTGAGGAGGTTCTGCAAAGTGTCGACGAAGATGAAACCCATCTTGAAACAACACAACCCGATCCGACTGCCACTTTGGGAGAGTAACTAGAAAATCCAAAAGAGGCTCCCGAGAGGGTAACGCTGACATGGCCAGATGATGGAGAATTCGTGACATTTACAGATGCAACCACAACGGCATCATAAGAAACAGCACCAGAAAAGCGCATAAGGGCTTGGCTCACGGTCACAAATCCTGCAGACAGCTCAATCGCGGACGACTTATGAATTCCCGCAACAACCTTGCAAAAGATTGATGAAGAAGAGCCCCACACATTTCCACTGCAAGCACTCGAACCCAAACGAGCGGCCGCACATCCTCCACTGCTGCCCAGTCCAATGCCAAATACAGTGATTCTTGCGGAACCGGTTGAAGGAAAATTTGTGCTTTGAGCTGATGATGCTGCAGGGGCCGCGTAGCTCGCGCATAAAGACAGAGCGAGCGTGACATTCCAACGACTCATTGTAACAGATGCAGACAGCGCGATTTCTCCTCCCCTAGACACTTTCGCAATCGAGGCTGAATCTGACACCCAAAGTGTGGCCTCGACACCCGATGTACCAATCCTATTGGAAGCAGAGTAAGCTGACCGACCCACATTCAAACCATAGATCGCCATAGAAAGTCCACCGGTTGATGGTACTGAGAGGGACACGACGGAAGAAACTGAGGCCCCTATAAACGATATCACTCGAGAAAGGTCCCCTTGTTGCAACCATGAGGTCACAACAACGGATTTGAGAATGCCCGAACCGGTTGGAGATTTGCACGAGACCGAAGAATCTGATGACCATGTTGAAGATTTGCATGCAGTTGGCACCACACGAACATACACAGATACGTCGGAGATACCAAAGTACTGCCCAGCAACACGAACTACTGATGTTGCAGTCGATGGAACCGATAACCTTGCATCAAGAATCGATCGAACAGCAGGATTCAAAAAGCTGACTACCTTCGCAAGAGAACCATGCAGTCCACCGACAGACAAAACTATACCAATACTATTTCCAGTTCCGATGGGGACCAAGCTTCGAACGCAAGACTGGGAAATCCATGTTGTAGTCAAAAATGAAGTTCTATGACGAGTGACGCCCAATTCAACGCTGGAATAGTTATGCCATGCATCCAACCGTTTGGCAGCTGAGTAAGAGGATGAACCATAATTTCTCCCAAACACTGTCATACTGAGAGATCCAGATGATGGAAGGAATGGAACATTGATCGAAGAAACAACAGAGACGTCATAGCTAAATATTTGGGTAAGTGAAGAACGTAGTCTCAAGGAAATGACAGAAGAAAGTGACGAAAACGCTGCAGAGCCGACCTTCAGGCGTATGCTGGAAACGGAAAACCATGTCGAAGCCTGACCAGATGTGCCTCCAACTTTACCAGAAGCTGATGCATCAAACAAACTGTAAGCATTGCCAACCAAGGTAAGAGAACTCGATCCAGATGCAGGTGCATTTGTTGGAGCACTCGTTGATATTGATGTCGCATCAAATGAAAAAGCAGCAGAAGTAGTCGAAGACAGAATAGCAGTTGTGACAGCCAAAAAAGAAACCTGCATATATCCTCTGGGACTCTTGCATATGACGCTGGAATCAGAAATCCATCCAACCGCCTGAAATGCAGTGAAAGAAATGCGAGCTTTGGTGGAAGTAGCAAAAGGACCAAAATTTGAGCCTGAAATAGTGACAATCGCACATGATGTCAAAGGAAGATTAGTGACAGAAACTGAACTAACGAAAGGAGTCTCATAGGAGAATGCATGCAAAATAGATCCTGTTTGTGAGGCAGCAGTGACGCGAAATGAGCTTGATCTTCCCACACCTGACGAGACAGAGAGCCCCAATGAAGTATCCGACGTCCAACGCAAATAACGAGCACTACTGGGTTGCACATAGGGAACTTGAAAAAAAAGCGAAGCCGAATTCGAGTAATCCGCAGTTCCAAAACTTAATCCTGACAAGGTTAAATAAGATGCCCCAGTTGAAGGCGCATAATCGAACTTAGATCGATAGACCGAAGGAATGTCATAGCTGAACATTCTAGAGCAAAAGCCCAACTGATCGTCAATAGTGACAGAAACTGACAAATTTCTCCCCACACCCTCAGCTGCCGACAAGAGGACGGAAGAATCCGAAGTCCATATTCTGAAGGGAGCTTGCGTCATGCCAAATGAACCTGACCCGGAGGCGCCGAACGTAGAATATGACGAACCAAAGACAGTTATCTTCACACTGCCAACAGCGGGTCCATTTCCTTGACTGATTGCGCTGACCCGAGGGGAGCTGAACGAAAGAGCTAAAGTCAAGGACCCTGCAGTGTTCAAGTAAGCAATTGACACAAATCGTCCAGAGCCAACGCCATTGCTGGCTTTTGATACAATAGATGATCCGCTCAACCAACTCGACGATTCCATGCCAAAGCCACTTATGGAGGACACAGGGCTTCGATCAGCCGTGCTAAAACCAGCACCATACATTGTCATATACACAGCCCCAGTCGTCGGAACACTGCGAAGAGAAACTGCACTGAGCACAGGAAGATCGGAGCTGATCACGCACAAGCTGCATGGATTCGTTTTCTGATTGGAAACCGAAACGGTAACCAAACTTGAAAGCAATCCATGACTTGAAACAAGACCGACAACACAGGTGTCAGACGTCCACTTCACTTGAACAGTGCTGGTTCCATGTACGGACATCTTCATCAAAGTCGAATTAAACGTGCCCATGTTGCTGCCAAGGACAGTTACCGAGACTGATCCTGTCGTGGGGACATTGGTCTGCCTAATTGACGAAATCAGTGGCGCAAAATAGGTAAATGCAAGTGATATTTCAGTGGAAAGTGAGTCAATTTCCAATCGAATTGATTTTTGGATTCCGATTCCGGGAGCGTTCACGAAACTAAGGAAAGCGTCGGAAATGACGGACACCGAAGAAGCTCTTGTGCCGCCGACGCTGACTGAAACTGGGGCCGAATTGAACCCACCAAAGTTTACGCCACCAACAAATATTCGCGATTGCGCAGTGGTCGGGGATGACACTGGATATACCGAAAAAATCAAAGGGTGGTTATATGTAAAGACTTGCGATAACGTTCCGATTCGCTGAGCAACCATCACACTGACATTGATATAGGCGCCCGTTCCTCTGCTTATAGCGCACAAAGCCGCGGAATCCGAAGTCCATGCTGGACCAGTGCACACGGACGCAGCCAGTGTAGCAGACATTGTACTGTCCAACACCCCGAAATTCGTTCCAGCAATTGTAACAAACATTGCACCCAAAACCGGGCCATTAGTTGTAGAAATAGACGACGCAGTTGGGGCATCGTACTCAAACGCAGCAGTTCTTGAGCCCAACAACAAACCTATAGATACTGCAATGAAACCAGAGCGGCTAAGACCAGAAGGTCCCTTGCTGAAGGTTGCAGACGATGACAACCAATTAGAGGCTTCTTGCGCAGATCGTTTGAAAGTTGAAAATACTGTAGAATCGGAAGTACAGAACCCTGCACCCAGAATCGAAATAACAACAGCACCACTTGTGGGCAGATTGCTGCAGTTGGCGCAACTTGAAACCAACCTGACAGTAGATGGAGAAGCATACGAGTGCAGTAATGACGAGGAACTACTCATCGATCCGACTGATAGCGTGATACCCAACGCAGAACCCTTACCAGAGGATGCCTTTCCAATCACTGACGAAGAAGACACCCACAAAGATTGTTCAACAGCAGTGCCACCGAACGAGACCCGACTTGTAGCATCATGCTGCGAAAGTGTAGTTCCGGCGACAGTTATGTAAACAGAACCTGACGCCAAGGCATGGCTTCTGCCGGAGAAAGCTCGAGGAGCAGCAAATGAGATCACCTCACTGAGAATAGCACTATTGTTTGATAAGAAAGAAACACTTAAAGAAAGAGATTTGCTTGATCCCGCAGACGACTTTGCTTTGACAGAGCTCTGTGAAATCCAAAAAGACTTCTCGCTGCAAGAACCTCTGATACTAACATGGACGGAAACATCCGCATCTCCCATTCCTGTTCCAAACACGGTGATGTGCACGCTACCAGTTGTTGGCGGCGACAAAGCAGAAACTGAAGACACCGCAACACGATCTGTTTTCATGTCCGACAAGAAGCTGCCAACTCTTCCAGATTGCGTGATTGACAATGGGATGATGGCGGCTTTGATCGCCTGAGATTTTGTAGCAACACAAGAATCGCTTGTCCAGAAATGTTCTGTCTGGGGTGTCCCCCCGATTCTGAGAACAAAAGAACTCATTTGAACGCCAAACTCAAATCCATTAATTACAAAAATGACAGACCCAGACGCTGGAACGTTCGTGATCGATGTTGAAGAAACACTTGGGCCAACAAAGGACAGAGCTCTTGACAGAGAGATCGAGCGTTGCAATACAGACACAATCAAACGAGAATTTCTGGAAACAGATCCACACGATTTTATGAAAACATCAGAATCAGATTTCCAAACAGTTGATTCAGCATCAGTGCCCGATATCTGAACTCTTGGCATGGAAGAAAAGTCTCTCGTGCCAAAGCCGTGCCCTGAAACTGAGAGAAAGACGGATCCACTGCCGGGAACAAGAAACGGTGAGACATGATGTGCTCCCGGCATGGCAATTGTCACGTTGTGAGTACGGAACACAAGAGATTTTCTCGAAGCCAAAGAAGACACAAGATCAATTGTTGTTTGAGAGATTGCAGATGATTTGCATACTATGGCCGACGTTGCCTGCCAACGTGCAGCAACACATGCCGTAGGCCCAACGCGCAAACCAAAGGATGCATGCACAGTTCCAAAATTTTGGCCAAACACCGTAACGGAACTGCTACCAGACAAAGCTAAAGTCAGATAGAGGGCTCCAGACACCGCCTGAATATCATACGACAACGACGATGACAAAAATGAATGCGTGTGATCAATAGTGACAATTACACCCGCAGAACCATAAGAGCTGACGGATTTGCATCTCACTGATGACGATGACACCCACTCAGATGCCTGACAGCTTCCAAATTTGACTCCCGCCGAACAATTGAAGGGAGTCCATGTGGCTTGCTCACACACGGGATTGATTGAAAAAAGCCTTGCTTTTGACGTGGAATCAGAAGATCCGAATGACGCGCCAGAAACCAAGATGAAGGAATTACCTGTGGACGGAACATTCGATGCCGAAGCTATAATGCCGACATGCACGAAATCCCAAGAAAAAGCGCCACTTAAAGCAGATGATCGTTTAGAAATCGAGATCACCGCGGAAGAAGTAATTCCCACAAAAACAGCAGGACTTTTGCAAGCAGTCGAGGACGAGCTTGCCCACACGGATGCTAGACTGGAACTACGTCCTGCTCTGACTCCAGCTGTCTGAGAGAAACCACTGAAGCCTGCACCCGCAATAGTGATGGTAGAACTTCCAGTTTTAGGTAAGTTCAACTGTGAGGCCAACAAATAGTTGATGGCATGCAACGTTTCATAGGAAACGAGCAGTGTGCCATTGGAAATTTTCGACGCAAGCACATAGGTTGAAATCTGCACTGATACAAAGCTTGGAGTTGAACCAGCCGACGTTTTACAAATTACAAATGAACTTGATGACCAAGAAGACGATTCACAACTGGTCGAGACAGTGACTCTTTGGGACGCAGATACTAATCCAAAGGAATTCCCAGTTATTGAAACGGAAACACCACCCGTGCGTGGAACTAGACTGTTGTTTGTTGACATCAATTCCGGAATGTCAAAAAATACAACTGCAGCGACTGTTGCAGCCTGAGTGACGATCGATACAACAAAAATACCCGAATTCAGCGCCCCTGCTGAAGTTTTCAAAACGGCACAAGAATCAGAAATCCAAACAGTCACAGGCGCTGCGGAGCTTCCGAGCATCACAGACATTGAGGCTTTTGATGAAGAGAATGATGAACCCGCGACTGTAACAAAAACACTTCCTGATAATGGCAAGTTCGTATTGAAAGAAAACATGTTCAAAGCTAGGGGAGCGCCCAAGATTGTGGGACGATTGTACGAAATCGATGCATTTAAAATTTTGGAAGATCCTAACATCGATACTTGGATCATGATATCCTTTTGCATTCCAGAAACAACCCGACACAACAAAGAGCTTTCAGCCTTCCATATTGTCGACGCAGTAACGCTCGATCCAAATCGAACGGAAGACAACGACATCGATGATGAACCAAAGCCAGAGCCGGACACAAGTACAGAAGTCGAACCGGTGGCTGGTGCGTTCAAACCTTGTGGAAGCAATTGATGCAGGTCAAAAGTGTACGCCGAAGATGTCGACGATTGCAATTGTGCCAAAGATCCAGTCATGGATAAACTATGACCAGCACCAGCACTGGATCTCACACTTATGGCAGAATCAGACCTCCAAACGCTGCTATGAGAGGCCGAAAACAAAATGCGAGTCATTGGACTGAAGTTTGCTGAAGACCAAGATCTGCCAGCAACTATAAAACTAGCACTACCTGTTACTGGAAAAACGGAACCTTGATGGATGCTCTTGACGGCAGGATTTGAGAATGACAACGGAGATTGGGCGGGGCTCAGAACTCCTCTAACTCCTTGGGTAGACAAGGAGAGCGAGAGAAATTTTCCAGTGCCAAAACTCACTTTGGCAGTCACCGTACTGTCAGACTGCCACACAGAAGACAGTTGTGCACTGATACCAATGCGGCTTGCGGCGGAACCTGAAGATGATCCCAGCAATGAACCAATTAATACCACCAGTTGCGAACCTGAAGGGGGATGAACTGTCGGAGCGCTGAAATTCGAGACAGTTGGCGATGCATATGACAGAGTTCCTGAAAGGAAAGCAGAACGCCTGTCAATGGAGATCACCACACCAGTTCTAGAGACGAGGCCATCAGACGTTTTCAAACGCAACGCAGAGGACGCTTTCCACTCAGTCATCTGAGCGACAGTTCCTCCTGCGGATGCCTTGGGTGAAGATTCTTCGGAAGACATTTGCCGTCCAAACACGGTTGCAAATGCCGATCCAGTGGCTGGAAGATTGACTGAAGAAAACGAAGATATCGACACAGCAGAAAAAGAGAACGCTTGCGTAACGCTGCCTGCTCGGATGCCGAATGACACAACGACTTGTACCAGCACTCCACGACCACGTTCTAATTTGGCAGTCACGGAGCTCTCTGCATTCCATCTGGAGGACTCAGCAGAAGTTAAACCAAATCGAACACCGCCAGACATGCCGACGGCACCATTGTGGCTTGTCTGAATAACAACAATAGTGCCTCCTGTCGTTGGACCAAAAAGTCCATTTGAATTTTGCACTATTGGCGAGTTATAAGACAGGGCCAACGATAAATGAAGACCTCTTAGGCCGTCAACAGATGCAACAAGGCTAGATGCTTGATGGATTGCAGGGGTTTTCACAAGTAAACTTGAGGATGATAACCACAGAGAAAATTGCGAGGAGCTTTGAACCAGACGAGATGAAGCACTTGAAAGTAATGTACCGAAACTTGAACCAAAAAGAGTAAAGAGAGCACATCCGGTGGTAGGTTGATTAGTAGCTCGAACAGACGAAATGGATGGTTGCGGGACAGACAAATTGAAGCTGCTTAAGCGGTGTTGAACACCAACGGTCACAGCAACAAGGGAGACTCTCGTGCTGTCACAGGTCTTCAAATCCAGTGACGACATCGATATCCAAACGGTCGACTCTGCTCGAGTTCTGCCAAAGCGAGAGGAAATTGATGCATCAAATGCCGAAAACTCAGACCCGCTAACAAAAAGCATGATTGAACCCGAATCAGGAGAATATTTCGATGCATTTTGATGAAAGTCGTAGACGTGTTGTGGTACAGGAGAATTGAAAGTCCAAGCTTGAGATAAGATGCTCGCTGGTCGAGATGTCACAGATACAGCTAACTGGAGGCGACCAGCTGTTCCTGTTGCAATACGGCAACGTAAATCGGATGACGACAACCATACCGTTGATTCGCAAGCGGATGAACCGAAAACAAGAGTTGGGCTTGCAGCACCTCCAAAGAGCGCACCAACGACATAAAGAACTACAGATGCAGATGAAGGCACATTTGCTACCCAGACTCCAGAAATTGTCGCTAGTTTCACAGGCAAGCTGAAATTCGAGGAGGCAACTCTATGATAAATACTCAAGGTGACACTGACAGAGCTAGAACTCAACGAAACTGCCTTCAATATAGTCGATGAATCGCTCACCCACAAGGTCGCTTCAACAGCTGACCACACCATCTGAAAATTTGATGTCACACTGTAGATTCCAAACCCAACACCAGCGATTGTCAGGGACTGCGAGCCGGTTGATTCAATTTGAGAAGAAGAATGCGAAATCAATTGGTGAATACTGAACGAAACGGTGGTATTGAGGGGCCTAGATGCTAAACCACCCGATGACACGACAACAGCTCCTGCTCGGGGTCTCTCTGAACCAGCAATGATTTTGCACAACAGCGAGGAGTCCGATTCCCATGTCGTGGACTGGCAGGAAGATCCGCCAATAACCGCCTTTTGAGAATAGCTGGCGTGTCCCAATCCAAAGCCATATATCCAAGCATAGTGCGCTCCGGAAGATGGCGCGTGCTTGGAGAGAAAATTCAATGCGGTCGGTGAATCGTGGCTGAAAAAACCGGTCATTGAGTTCATGATGACATTGATGCTCAATTTCACGGTCAAAAAATCGCGAATTCCGTTGGGAAACTTTGAAACAATTGCTGAGTCGGACATCCAACGAACAGTTTCCGATGAGGTCTTTGAGAAACGTAGCAAAATACGACTGATGTCTGTAGTTGCAAACGACATGCCAACTATGCTGATAGAAAAAGAACCAGAAGTAGGAATATTTGTGGGCGAACAGGATGACAGCGATGCACCATTGTAGGTGAAAAAAATCGACGATGATGCAGTTGTTTGCAAAACAGAAGCAATCACGACAACAGCATGAAGACCAGATGAAACTTTGACAACAATGCACGATTCTGAAATCCATCTACTGCCCTGTGGAGTACTGCCATGGACTCGAGAATTGCTAGATACTCCAAAAACGGCAAAGTTTCTTCCAGTTAGTGTTAAAGAGGTAGATCCAGATTTAGGAGCATTGGAATTCAATGACGATATGATCGGAGAATCAAATGAAACAGCCATTGTCATCTTTGATCTTTCATTGTCTACAGCACAAGACACCACAGCTTCCAACGAACGACCGGCACCTTGTGCAACTTTGCCGCTGAAGCTTGAATCCGATACCCATGTTGAAACTGAAGAAACACTGCGACCCAAAACGAGTTTCATGCTGACGCTAAAGGAGCCCATGTTGGCGCCAATTGCGGTGACAGAACTGCATCCTGTTGCTGCAACCAAATGTGCATCAATCGAAGATAGTGATGGGACATTGAAAGAAAGCGCTTTCGAAACACTTCCATGACGGGATTCAATTGAAACAATAGAATCTCTTGCAGCAACAAGCAAACCGCGAGAAATCTTCAGTGACAAGGAAGAACTCGACGTCCATAGCATTGCCTCGGTTTGTGAAGATGATAACGCAGCTTTGGGCGAAAAGAAGGCCTCTCCGAATGCAAACCCAACGATTGTCAGGGTCGATCCGCCGCTGGCAGCAACATTGCACATTCCGTGACAAGATGTTAAGGAGGGTCTATCGAATGACAAACCAAATCCATCAAGGGATCCGAATTGATCAGCAATCGATACTACCACAGTTTGATGGAGTCCACTGAAGCCACTATGACTTACTTTGCTGACAATGCTAGAGTCCGATACCCATAATTCGCTTCCAGATACTGTGCCTGAAATTCGGATTCGTGAAGACATGGCAGTAATTCCAAACGAAGATCCAAAAATGGTCACACAAACTGATGATGTTGTTGCCAAGTTCAACGGAGATCCCGAAGACACAACAGAAGCATAGTAGGACAATGCTTTGGTCAAGAAAGATACGAAGCGTCCTACAGATGCAATAACACCCAAGTTGCGACCAGCACCTGATGAAAGTTTACAGAGAACAAAAGATGACGACGTCCAAACTGAGACCATCGCAGATGATGTTTCGTGACGAATAGATGAAGAAGTGAAATCCCATGAGCCAAATGCTCGTCCAATGATGCTCATAGAGACAGCCCCAGTGGTAGAGGAATTTTGTGCAACCATCAATAGATGGTGCACATCGAAAGATATTGCAGATGACAGAGAAGACGTTTGTCGAACTGCTGATGATATTATCGCAACAACCATAGCAGAAGCGCCTGAAACTTTGACAACAATAGAACTGTCAGATTTCCACAAAGAGGACAAACTATTTGTTGATCTTATTGTGATCAAAGGAGTGTGGCCTGCAATTCCAAGACCACGACCATGAACAGTGGCTAACACAGATCCACTTTTTGGAACAATCGCGGGATTGACAGCTGATATATGAGGCAATCCAAAAGACAAAGCGTTCGAGAGAGAGCCGACAACAAATGAGCTGAAGACCGATACTGTAGCTGCTACTCTATTCGAGAGACCATGAGAAACTTTGACCGTGAGAACAGAGTCTGAGCTCCATACATGGCTCTGAGCAGATGTATAACCTATAGCGACTGCATTGGTTATTGATCGTGGGCCCAGACCAGCTCCCACAGTTCGCAAATGCACAGCCCCAGTTGATGGAACGGTCGCATTAATTAGACGTTCAATAATGACAGTATCCCAAGTGAGCAATGCTGGCGCAGGGAACACGAAAATGCTTGCTTGCTTATCCGACGACACAATAAAAGAGTTTTTGCCGTAACCAAAACATAATTTGCCAACCAGGGATGAATCTGATTTCCATGTTGACGATTGAGAAGTTGTCGAAGATTTTGTGTTTGCAGCATTCACCAATCTGATCGCAGTAGAAGATCCTGCTGGAGCAAACATGCGGCCAGAGATTGTTATCGACACGGAACCAGACGATGGGGCGTTGGAAGAACTGATGCTTGACAGAATTGCTTGAGAGTAGGTCAAAACTGATGTAGCAGATGATTGCAGCTTGGTAGAAGAAACCGACAACCCAAGATTTGTTCCAGAGCCAGCAGTAACCTTGCAAGACAACACAGAATCGGCTCTCCACAAGGAACTTGAACATGATGAAAAATTGATCCTCGCAGATGAAGATGGGCTAGCGAAACCTTGACCCAACACTGCCACAATGCTGCCTCCTGTTGTAGGAACAGTAGCAAGCGAAACAGAAAAGGAAGTTGGCTTCATATAACTGACTGTGCAATTGACTGTCAAAGATGTTTTCAGTAAGGCAACACTAATTCCAACCGACAAACAACCTCCGGAGCCAGCAGAGGCTCTCAAGGTTGTTGAACTATCGGATAGCCAACTCGACATTTCGGATGTAGAGGGACCAATTAAAGAGACGGGAGACCAATTGCTACGACCCAGATTCAAGCCAAATATAGCGACTGATTGAAGACCTGTTGTAGCCATCTTTGACACCACATGTGAGGATAAAAGTGGTGAACTGAATGTAAGACCGGATGAAATAAATCCAAACAGTCCAGATACACTCGCCACGACAGGTAAGGACCTGGATGCACCAGACGGGATTTTCTGTGAGAGGACAGAATCACTAACCCAGAAGGTAGCCAATGAAGAGGTTCCTCTTAAAGAGCTTCTTTGTGAAATTGCAGCGCTTGCAAATTTTGAACCAGCAATGACGTTACTGACAGATCCAGAAACAGGGGGCACGAAGGATGGTAGAGTGGCTGGTGCAGGCGCAGTAAATGAAATTGCATTTGAGACAAATGAGCTTGATTCTAAGGAAACAAGCAATGACAAGCTGCGCCCAAAACCAGAGCTTGCTTTGGAAACTATGGAAGATTCAGAAACCCAAACATGGAATTGACCGGCTGATGACTCAATACTGATCTTCTGTGAAAATGACGCAGAGCCAAACAGTTTGCCGAAGAGCGTGACCAATGAACTTCCTGACGAAGGGACAACTAAGACATTACTCGAAAGAGCCAAAAGTATGTCGTATGAAGCCCAATTAATAGATGCGGATTTTTGAAGGGCTACTGATGCATACACTCGCAACTTTCCTTCAAACCCCACAGGAGCCTTGGACTTCAAGGTCGAATCTGATCGCCATTCTGAGCTCAATGAGCTCGATCTGTGAAACCTTGAGGCAATTGTGGTGCCGTGGACACTAAATGATGATCCAATTATTGTTATCGACAACGATCCCGACTTGGCAAGATTCGTGACTGTCAGTGCTGATATTGCTGGAACGGTGACTGATAAAAAATTCGACAGAATAGAGCCAGCGCTGTTGCCAACACTAGCACGGATAGATATGGATGCACCCGCAATGCTATGAACCTTGCACAAAGCCGAAGAATCTGAAATCCATATTGACATCTGCGCACTGCTCGTTCGTAACTTGGTCATCGATGATGTATGGCGATTGCCAAAACCAGCCCCGTGAATTGTAATGGATACAGCACCAGAAGCAGGCAACTGCTGCACCTCTGCACCACTGATTGATGCACTCAAATACGATATCGATTTAGACATGTAACCAGTTTGCATAAAAATTGAAACATGTGCTGAAAGATTGATTCCGACACCTGGAGCAACCCGACAAATGGTGGAGCTGTCCGACTTCCAGGCAGATTGCATGCAGGCAGTCGAACCTGCCTTCACAGCAGCGTGTGAAAGAGCATTGGTGCTTAAGGGCCCTGCAGATTGATGTGAAAACTTTGCACCTCTTATGGTAACTAGAAAGTCGCCGGTGGCTGGAATTGTTGAAATGAACAGCCCTTCCAGCGGCAACGGTTTGTCGTAGCTTAATAGGGTCGAATGAGAACTGGACTGAGAAGATGAAGACCCAGAAACAATACGAGTCAAACCAACTCCAGGTAAAATTTTGCTTCGAATACAAGAGGATGACACCCAGTTCGATGACGCACACGGCGTCCCACCAACCGAAACTTGCTGAGATCGACCAGCAAAAGACAAATGATTTGCAGCGACTGTAATTGACATTGATCCTGACACTGCAGCTCCAAATGACAACATCTCAACAACTTTTGGTGATTCGTAAGATTGGCCAACATAAAAGGGCGACTTTTGCCGCGTAACTGTGACCATCAAGGCCAGATTTGAACCCGCTCCTGAACGGACTTTAGATACCACACTGCTGTCTGCAAACCAGGTTGATGCCAAGCATGAGCTGTCACCAAATCGAAGGATGGGCGAAATGGAGCCAATTGCAAAATCGTTCCCGAAAACTCTGATGTGCACAGATCCAGACGACGGAACAGCTATAGCAACTGAATTATTCACAACAGGAACGGAGTACGACAAAAGAAGCGTTGTTGAAGAAAATTGTATAGCAACACTGACTGCAATAGCGAGACCCGATGCGGATCCTGAATGTATCTTACAGAGGACACTGCTGGAAGACATCCACAACGAGTTTTCACAAAGTGATGTCATAACAGAAATGGTCGGAGATAACATTGAAGTGCCATAATTCGATCCTATCACACTGATAATGGATGAGCCTGTCGACTGGACCTCTTTTGCCGGAGCGCAATTTTTGACAGTTGGAGCATCGGCTGAAAAAGCCAGAGAAATCGAGCCAACTTGCCACCAAACGGTCAACAGGACAGATCGCTTTGCACTTGATCCATAGGATGGCCTGGCAACGACGCATGAGTCTGAAATCCAAGTCACTTTTGATGTTGCTGTGGCACCGAAGGCGACAACACGTTCGTTCAAGTGCGAAGAATATCCAAAGTATGATCCTACTGAAGTTATCAAAATCGATCCTGTGACCGGCGCGTTTGAAGCAGCCGAAAACACAACAGGTTGCAGATAGCTAAATGTACGAGTTAGAACAGAATCTTGAGAATTCACTGTAACTGAGACAGAAATGAGTTTTCCAACACCTCCAGGAACTAGGCACGACAAAAGCTTGTCGTTGTACACTACGACCGATTCACAGCTGGTATATCCAATTGACGAGACAGTGCTGGGGCCCATAGATACGGATACAATTTCATTTGCAGAGGCAAAATTCAAGCCTTTCACGAACATAAGGCAACTTCCCAGTGTACTGCAAGACCGAATGGCGAGCTCGCGCACGACAGGGAGGTCATAAGAGTACATGACTGCAACAGTCGATCGTGTGTTGACATCAATTGTGACACTTAAATTTGCTCCTGCCCCACCCGGAGTCAACAATCGAACCGATGAATCTGATGTCCAAGAGCTCATCAAAAACGCAGTGGGACCGAGCGATACGTGCGGACCTAATTTCGCTGTAACACTCGACTCAAATTTGCCAAAGTTAACACCGACTACAGTAATGGATACTCTTCCTGTAGCCGGTCCATTGCCCGAAATCAAGGCAAGCATAGAATGCTGATCAAAAGAGAATACAGAGGAAATAGAAGCATGCCTCCTTTCAACAGATAGCGAAAGCACCGGGTCTCCGAAACCCGATATTACTTTGCACATCATTGCCGAGCTCGATATCCATATTGACGATTCACAGGAACTGCCAGTCATTTTCAAGCTGGCTGAGTAACCTACTTCTGCAAAAGATGAGCCGAACAGAGAAATAGTGACGCTTCCAGTAAGCGGCGAGTTTGTCGGTGATAGCATCGACATGATCGGTATATCCGAATTCCAGAATAGCTGGGACACACCTCTGGATCGAGAGATACTCGCGGTGACATGAACTTGCACTCCGTGAACAGGGGAAAGTCTCATATAAATGCAACTGTCTGAAACCCACCTAGACAACAGAGCAGCGCTGAAGCCTACTCGGACCCCAGAAGAGATATCATAAGTGGCAAAATGACTTCCAAATAACGATACGGAAACGGAACCGGTGACAGGTTTGTTCAAGGCATTCACTGCCGAAACGACAGGATGTACATGAGTCACTTGAACGTCTGATGAATGCAAGGATACAACAGAGATGGAGACTGATCTTGATGGCAAAATTAAATTCGCAGCTACTTTGCAAACGAGCGAACTTTCTGATGACCATGAACTTATTAAACAAGCAGAACGCCCAACTCTAGCGGAGTTTGAAGAACCACTAGAGGAGAAACTTTGACCAATCACTACGGCAGAGATCGAGCCTGAAAGAGCCACCGCCGAATGCACTGCAGTGACAACCAACGGCGAGTTCCAAGAAAACCTCAAGCTAATCGACCTTGTGAGAACTGCAACCGACAAAATGGTGTTTGGCGAGAAACCATGTCCAGATGCAACTTTCCCCAGCACTGCACTGCTTGAGCGCCAAAAAGAAGCAGCAACTGCTGTAACTCCCATTCGTACTGAATGCGACAATCTCGAGGAAGAAAAACTTGCCCCAATGACAGTAATACTGGCGCTAGCACTCGATGGCATATTGGTAACCGAAGTTGAGGATACGAAACCCGTCACAACAATTGTGGTATTAAATGATCCCAATCCAACACCAACGGATGCGCTGACAAGAACGTTGGAGACACGACCAAATCCTGACGCAACTCTGAATGCAAGAGAACTGTCCGATATCCACGTTGATCTTTCGGAGGCTGATCCTTCCAGCCTTTGCTTGGAAGAAGCACCGTTGCCAAAGAATTTGCCAAATACCGAGATACTGGTGCTACCAGAGGAAGAGACCAAACTGGATATCGTAAGGTTCGAAACAAAAGGACTGTTGTAGGAACAAACATTAGTAATGGCGCTCACTCGAAGCGTAGCGCTGACAAACATGGCAATAGAAGATGCGCTTCCTCTGACACTTTTAAACAACACAGAAGAGTCGCTGTGCCAAAAAGTTCGAGACGCCGCACTTTCAAAAATTCGAATTCTGTGCGAAAGAGAAGATACAGAATTGAAACCCAAACCCAGAATTGTGGACAAGCTTGCTCCAGTGGATGGGAAATTTGTAGTCATGACT